>ENA-OWNT01000206-OWNT01000206.1-seawater-metagenome-genome-assembly--contig:-NODE-206-length-163600-cov-6.967754_pt1 | contig 163600 bp, 129 predicted proteins | sample MGYA00238136_ERZ651165 | MGnify/ENA primary metagenome ERZ651165 (study PRJEB26861, sample SAMN08777766) | seawater metagenome | isolation source: coastal seawater | place: USA: Florida | collected...
GGTACCTCCAGGAATCGAACCAGGGACACACGGATTTTCAGTCCGTTGCTCTACCAACTGAGCTAAGGTACCATGCCGTTAAGCGGGTGCAAATATAATTTCAAAATTAGGATTTACAAACAAAATCTGGAAAAAGGCGGTGGTTTTTTTTCAATTCTCGATCTTTGTGTCATGAATTTGGTCGTGGATGTAGGCAATACCTTGGTGAAATATGCTGTTTTTGAAAACGGTAGGATGCTGTATGACCAAAGTTCAGGGTCTGGCCTGTTCCTTTCCCAGATCAAGGAGCTTTTTGAACAATACCCCAGAATTGGGCACGCACTGATCAGTTCGGTAGGGAAAATGGACAAAAAGGAGCATGATGTGCTGTCCCTTTTTTGCAAGGTGCATGTGCTTTCCAACAGTTCAAAGGTGCCTTTTAAAAACAGCTACGCCACGCCCCAGACCCTTGGGGTGGACAGGTTGGCCTTGGCCACCGCGGCTTTTTATCGCAACCCCCGGGGCAACACCCTGGTGATCGATGCCGGTACCTGCATTACCTATGATATGGTGAACAATGCGGGAGAGTATGTGGGAGGCGCCATTTCGCCTGGCGTACGGATGCGCTACCGTGCCATGCACGAGCAAACCGCGGGATTGCCCTTGCTGGAACCGGAAGAGGTTTTGGACTTTATTGGCAATTCTACCCATACTTCCATGCACAGTGGCGTGATCAACGGGGTGTCCCGTGAGGTAGATGGTATAATAGACCAGTATGGTGCCCGCTTTGAACATTTAACAGTTATTTTAACAGGCGGTGACTCCCATTTTTTTGCCAAAAGGCTAAAAAACACCATATTTGCGAACCCTAAATTTCTCTTGGAGGGACTAAATTACTTGCTGGAATACAACAAAAGCTAGATGGTTAGGAAATTTTTGATCGCTTTTTTTTGCGTGGTTGCCCATGGCATTTTTGCGCAAAACGGTACAATATCACCGTACTCATACTTTGGAATAGGAGACCTAAGGAACAATGGGACGGTAGATAACCAAATGATGGGAGGAGTTAGCATGTATGCGGACAGCATCCACATAAACCTAACCAATCCGGCAGCATATTCAAAGCTGAAACTTACTGCGTATACCGCGGGGATTTCCCATACCGAGTTCAGGCTCAAGGACTGGTCCGAACAACAAAATACTTCCGTTACCAACTTGGATTATTTGGCAATTGGTTTTCCACTGGCCAAAAATATGGGGATGGGCTTTGGGTTGATGCCACTTTCTTCCGTGGGATATAGCCTCAGGGATGAAAGAACAACCACGGGGGGAGCTTCCGTTACCAATGTTTTTACCGGAGAAGGGGGGCTTAACCGAATATATGCCTCGGTGGGGTTTGAGCCTATAAAAAACTTGAGTCTTGGGGTCACGGCGAGCTACAATTTTGGCACACTGGAATACAGAAGGATCCAAAGCGTGGAAGATGTCCAATTTGGAACCTTGGACGACCGTGAGTCCCGCATCAACGGGTACGATTTTAAGTATGCCCTGAACTATACCCCCACCATAAAAGATAAATATACCTTATATGCTTCGGTCTTGGTGAACACCCAAGGTAACCTCGTTTCCAAGAACTCGGCAAAGCTGGGTTCGTTCTCGTTGGTCACAGGGGAAGAGATAGAAGTGTTGGATGTTAATTTGGATGCGGACAACCTTAGGAACACAGAATTGAAAATACCGACCCGTACCACGGTAGGTCTGGGTTTTGGAGAAAATAAAAAATGGTTTTTGGGAGGAGAGTACAGTTTTCAGCAGTTCGGGGATTTTGAAAATACGTTCCTAGGCTTGGAAAATGTAACCTATAATGATGCGGCCACCTATTCTTTTGGAGGGTATTATGTTCCTGACTACCGTTCCATCACCAGCTATTTTAAAAGAATTACCTATAGGGCAGGTTTGCGATACGATGTAAGCGGCTTGGTAGTGAACAATAAAGAGATAAATAACTTTGGCATAACTTTTGGACTTGGATTACCGTTGGGCAACTCCTTCTCCAATCTTAACCTTGGTTTTGAGCTGGGAAGAAGAGGAACCACGGACGCGAACCTTATCGAGGAAAGCTATTTTAAGGTCAATGTTGGGTTATCCTTAAATGACCGATGGTTTGTTAAGAGAAAAATAAATTGATACCTTTTTTTTAGAGAATTCATAAATAACCACCCATATAAGTCCCTTTAACAGGATTTTTTAATGAAAATTTGTACTTTAACCACTTTAAAATTAGTAAGATGAAGAAGAAACACTACTTAACGATGATAGCGGCCATTATGTCGACGGGATTAAGTATGGCTCAAGCACAAAACCCAGAGTGCATGACCAATCTTTCCATTTACGCAGAACACGCTAAAGTAAAAAACTATGATGCCGCTTACGAACCATGGAAAATGGTTTACGAAAGCTGCCCAGACATCAACAAGGCCAATTTCTCCTATGGTGAGAAAATCTTGGCACACAAAATTGATAACTCTTCCGGTGCCGACAAAGACGGGTATATCCAGGAATTGTTGTCCCTTTATGATAACAGTGGGAAATACTTTCCAAAAAATTATCCTACAGCCGTAACTGAAATTGATAAGGCCCTTTTGCTATACGATAACAAAATGGCATCCGATGATGAATTGTTCGATATGTTGGACAAGGCTTTTAAGGAAGATCGTTCCAACTTCAAGAACCCCAAGGCCCTTTACCTATATTTTTCAGCTTTGGTGAACTTGCATGATTCTGGTAAAAAAGACCTTCAAGATGTTTTTGATACCTATGATGATGTCACCGAAAAGGTGGAAGAGGAAAACAAGAAGTTGACCGATGTTGTTACCAAATTGCTTCCCAAGGATTCTGCGAACACCATTACTTCCAAGGAGAAGAGAATGCTAAGGGTGGCCAGTACAAACTCAGAGTCTTATGGAAAGGTAGGAGCCAGTATCGATTCCAAATTGGGAGCCTTGGCTGACTGTGACAACCTTATCCCTCTCTACGAAAAGAGTTATGAGGAAAAGAAGGGAGACGTAACATGGGTAAAACGTGCCGTAGGAAGAATGTTCTCCAAAGAGTGTACAGACGACCCCATGTTCCGAAAGTTGTTCGAGGCCCAGTTGGCGCTTGATCCTTCCGCAGATGCCTATATGTATGGGGGTGTGTTGAAGCAAAAGTCGGGAGACAACAAAGGAGCTATCGCAGACTTTAACAAGGCTGTGGAATTAGAAACGGATTCGTACAAAAAATCCAATATCCTATACAAAATCGCCACTATTGTTCGCAGAAGCAGTAAGTCGCAAGCTAGAAGCTATGCTTTAAAAGCGGTTGATGCCAACCCGGCCAATGGAAAAGCCTATTTGTTGATTGCCAACCTATATGCCGGTAGTGCCAACGATTGTGGAACCACTGCATTCGAGAAAAGAGCCATCTACTGGAAGGCCGCTGATATGGCAAGAAAGGCCGGAAGGGTAGATCCCTCTTTGAGTGGTAGGGCCAACCAGACTGCAGCAAGTTACAATGCCAAAGCCCCAACCAAAGAGATGATCTTTAGTTCTGGAATGGCAGGAAAGACCATTACGTTCAGCTGCTGGGTTGGAGGTAGTATTGCGGTTCCCAATCTGTAATGTGAAACAGACATCCAAAAATATTTTAAAGTGTTTTGCCACGGTTTTTACCGTGGCAATCCTTTTTATGTCCTGTAAGGACGACTATGAGCGCGTGGGCGAAGAGGCCATTAAACCGGTCTTCCCACAAAGGGTGGCACAAAACTTTACCTTTACCTATACTGAGACCGTGGAAGCCATGAGCTCACAGGATTCGGCCAAATCCAAGGTGGTCGCGGTCCTGACCAGCCCATTATCTGAGGATTTTGACAATCAAAACTTTAAGTTCCAGACCTTTCCAGAGGGACTTCAGGTGGAGTTTTTTGACGATAAAAACCAGAAAAGTGTGGTCACAGCAGATTACGGGATTGTGTATTTGCAGACCAATTTGTACGATTTACAGGGCAATGTGGTCATTGAAACCCATGATGGGAAGAAGCTGGAAACCCCACAATTGTTTTTTGATAGAAAAAATAATTGGATCTTTACCGAGGAAGCCTTTACCTATACCAACCCCGAGGATGGTACCGTAATGGATGGCGAAGGAATGGATTTCAATAGGGATTTTAGTTTCTTCAAGGCGCACAAAACATATGGTCTCATGACCATCAAGGAAAAAGAAATAGAAGAGTAGACATGATAAGAATTTTACGTTATACCGAATACCTCTACTTGGCCGTGGCCGTAGTATCCATCTATAAGATCATTACCCTTTGGAGCGTAGCCCAACAGGAAACCTATATCTTTATCTTCTTTGCGGTGGTCTCCATTGCCATGTTTTGGTTCAGGAGGAGATATCGCAAACGGTTTGAACAACGACAAAAGGACAATCAGCAATAGCTTTGGACTTCTCTTTTACCATAATAGCCCTGTCGCTGTTATTTTCAGCATTCTTTTCGGGAATGGAGATTGCTTTCATTTCCGCAAACAAAATCCATATTGAAATTGAGAAAAAGCAAGAAGGCTTTTTGGCCAAAGTATTGACCTTGCTTACCCAAAAACCTTCAAAGTTTATAGCTACCATGCTTATTGGAAACAATATTGCCTTGGTGGTGTACGGACTTTTTATGGGGGATGTGCTCATGAATTGGTTCCAAAGCCTGTTGCCCACGTCCTCAGACTTTTTAAATGCCTTGTTGACAGATTTCAGCCTACTGTCGCAGACCGTGATTTCCACCTTGATCATTTTGCTCACAGCGGAGTTTTTGCCCAAGGTGCTCTTTCAGATTTATTCCAACACCCTATTGAAGTTCTTTGCGGTACCGGCATATGTCTTTTATGTACTGTTCTCGTTTATTTCGAGCTTTGTGATCAAGATTTCGGACATTATCCTCAAGGTGTTTTTTAAGACCGATGGGGATGAGGTGCAACTGTCCTTCACCAAGTTGGAATTAGGGGACTACATTACCGAGCAAATGGAGACCGTGGAGGAAGAGGACGAAGTGGATTCGGAGATCCAGATATTTCAGAATGCATTGGAATTTTCTACCGTAAAGGCTAGGGAGGTCATGGTGCCAAGAACGGAAATCACGGCCGTTGAGCTTGGGGAAACCCCAAAGAACCTTGCAAAACTGTTCTCCGAAACAGGCTATTCCAAGATATTGGTCTACAAAGAAAATATAGATGAGATCATAGGGTATGTGCACTCGTACGAGCTCTTTAAAAAGCCCAAGACCATCAAGAGCATTCTGTTGCCCGTGGAGTTTGTCCCTGAGACCATGCTCATCCAAGATATTCTGAACGTGCTCATCAAAAAAAGAAAGAGCATGGCCGTGGTATTGGATGAATATGGCGGTACGGCAGGGATACTCACCGTGGAGGATATTATTGAGGAATTGTTCGGTGAGATTGAGGACGAGCATGATAGTACGGACCTTCACGAAGAACAGCTCAGTGAGAATGTCTATAAGTTTTCAGCGCGATTGGAGGTGGACTACATCAACGAGAACTATAAGTTGGAACTTCCCGAAGGAGAAGAGTATGAAACCCTCGGTGGATTGATCATGAACGAGACCGGTGAGATTCCCGAACAGGACTCCGAAGTGAAAATAGAAAATTTCACTTTTCACATTTTAGAGGTGTCCAACACCAAAATTGATTTGGTCATGGTGCGCGTTCATACTGAGGATTAATAAATTCCACGCTTTTTTAAGCTTTCCTATTTGAAAAGAAAGTGGTATTTTCGCCCACCGTAAATAAAGAAAACAAGCAGTAAAATGGCAATATTAGAGAATATTAGAAAACGGACGACCGTACTGATCTTGATCATTGGTTTGGCGTTGTTCGCCTTTGTAATATCTGGGGTCTTTTCCAGCAACAATTTTGCAGGAGGAGGCAAAGTAGGTTCCGCAGTGGCTGAGGTAAATGGAGAAAGTATTTCCATTGATGATTTTAGAAGACAGGTGGAAACTGCCTCTAGACAGTTTGGACCCAATTTCTCCTCCACCCAGTTGGTAAACACGGTATACGACCGGGAAGTGAGAAAAACCATCTTGAACCAACAATTCGAGGATTTGGGGATTGATGTGGAAAGTGACCAGATCATTGAGTTTGTAAAAACTTCGGGCTATGCCCAGATTCCCGATTTCTTGGATGAGAACGGAATCTTCAACGAAGAGGTCTTTAAAAGTGCCATTGCCGATTGGAAAGTGAACGATCCCCTACGCTACGAAGCCTGGTTGCAAGATGAGCAGGCCATCATCGAAGCTGCCAAGGAGCGTTTGTACTTTAACCTGATCAAAGGAGGCGTTGGCGCCACCCTTGCCGAAGGGGAATTCGATTACAAATTGGCCAACGAGAAGGTGGATATCCAGTATGTTCGAGTACCTTATACCTCCATTGCCGACAGCACCATCGAAGTTTCCAAAAGTGAGATTCAGGCCTACATCAGCAATCATAAAAAAGAGTTCGAACAAGAAAGGGCTCGGGATGTGCGCTTTATCTATTTTGAGGAAAAACCATCTGCCGAGGATGAAAGTGCCGTAAAGGAAGCCATTACTTCACTACTTGGCGATACGGTTGAATACAACGAAGATAACGACACAACGGATACCATTCCCGGATTCAGGAACACCACGGATATGGCTGCTTTCTTGGACAGGAATTCCGATACCAAATACGATACGATTTATAAAAGGAAGAACGAACTGCCAACTATTGCCGCAGATACCCTAATGGCCATGAGTATTGGTGAGGTCTATGGCCCTTACAAGGATGGGGACTTCTTTAAGGTTTCCAAGGTTATGGACAGAAAAGCCAATGGAACCGTAAAAGCAAGCCATATTCTCTTTACTTGGGAAGGTGCCGAGCGTGCCAATCCAAGCATCACGAGGACCAAGGAAGAAGCGGAGGCCAAGGCCAAGGAAATTTTGGCAGAGGCCAAAAAAGAGGGAGCTATCTTCACTTCTTTGGCAAGGGAACATTCAGATGGACCTTCTGCACCCCGTGGTGGAGACCTAGGGTATTTTGAGGAAGGTGTAATGGCCGATGGGTTCAACGATTTTTGTTTTGGCAATCCTGTTGGGACCATTGGTTTGGTGGAGACGCAGTTTGGATTCCATGTCATTAAGGTCGATGATAAGCAAGATGTGCTTCGAGTGGCCACCCTTTCTAGGGAAATAGAGCCTTCCGAAGAGACCATCAATACGCTATTTACCAATGCCACCAAGTTTGAAATGTCGGCTTTGGATGCCGAACCAGAGAATTTTGGGGACATTGCCAGGGAAAGCAGCTATACGGTACGACCTGTAAACAAGATCAAGGAGATGGATGAAAACCTACCCGGTTTGGGCTCACAACGTAGCATTGTACAATGGGCCTTCAATGAAGAGACCAGTGTGGGCGATATCAGACGTTTTAATGTCAACAACGGCTATGCCGTGGTACAGTTGACCAAGAAGTACAAAAAAGGCCTTATGACCCCTGAGGATGCTTCGGCAACGGCTTTACCTGAAATCAGGAAGGAACTAAAGGCAGAGCAGATCATTGCGGCCAACCAAGGAAAGGCCATGGATGCGATAGCCTCCGATAACAACGTGAGCTTGAGCAGTGCTACTTCGGTGACTCTTAAAGCACCTACTTTGGCAGGAGCGGGAAGAGAGCCTTTGGTAGTGGGGACTGCTTTTGCCCTCAACCAAGACCAGACCTCTGGATTGATCAAGGGAGAATCTGGGGTTTATATGGTAAAGGTGACCAAAAAAGAGGATGCCCCCGCCATGGAAAACTTTAGCACTTATGCGAACAGTTTGCGCACCAGTGCCGCCAACCGTGTCAATAGTGGGGTGTACAATGCCCTTAAAGACAAGGCGGAAATTGAAGATAACAGGGCTGTGTTCTACTAGGACATGGTTTTGAAACCTATAAAAAAGCCGCCCCGTTTACGGGGCGGCTTTTTTTATGATCGGTCCGGGACATCCCATTTCATTTTGTAACGCATGTCCGTGATTTTTCCTTCAGGGTCTACCTGTATTTCAAAACCTTGTTTGGATCTCATATAGGCATCACGCAGAAAATACCACTTACCATCTTTGAAGAAGAACTCCCTTTTGTCCAGTTTCCAACCCTCTACGGGATATAAAATGTCCAACAGGTCTTGAAATAGGGGAGCGGTCGCAGAGGTTAGGGAAAAATCCTCATGAAGGTGATCCAGAAAGAAATCCATGGAAGTATTTTTCCTGAACTTCTGGCAACTTTGTACATCCGTTCCATCATCAATTACGATGAACTCATCCACATCTTTGCCTGAATCATCATAGATATTGGTGGTCTCCAAGGCAATACAGTATACGTTGTGCCTCAGGATGTGTTCTGTGGCATCGGACACCAATGGCGTAAAGGTAATATGGGAATTTTCTTTTAGGAACCGATCAAGTCTTGTGGAAGCACTTTCACTCACTTGGGAATATCCATTGAAAATGGATATAAAAAGCCCCATTAAGAGATAAAGTATAGAAGGTTTACTGAACCGTGACATGGCATTGGGTTTTGGTTTATTGGTTTAAACCTAGCACAAACTTCCATGCTACAGGTGTGCCAATTGACGAATGCCCTGTTTGGGTTTACGGATGAGGGTTTGGGATATGACAGAAAGCTATTTTTTCTACACATCCCCCTAAATGTAATATATCACATAAAAGCCCCAATTTTGGGGCTTTTAATATTTTAATTTATTGGGTAAGAACTATCCAATCAGTGGAAAGGTAAAACTTGATCGGATGTTTTGTTGGTTACCAAGATCTCATTCAAATCCACGTTAGTGTTAACAATGCCTGTATCTGGATTGTAGTTGATTGCATCTAAATCAGGTATGATACTTGCAATGAAAGAGGGTATGGTGGGAACTGTTCCTAGGTCACCCTCATTTACATTGTCATTGAGAAGAATTTCATTTTCATCCATTATTAGCTTAACACCCATGTCCACAAATCGAATGCCCTCAGCAATAAATACTTCTTGACGGGTTCTATAGAGCAATGTCAAACCTGAATCATCTGCTGTAAAAGAGGGGATGTCCACATCGGTCAACGAGGTGCCGGATACCGAAGGTATGTCGACGTTGCCGGCTTGCCTATCTAAGACCAATCCAGATCTACCATTCACAATGACATTGGCATTATCTGGCCTACTCCCAGGATCTACTTCTATACGTTGTTCGATGGAATCATCTATATTCCTGACTTCCCGGGTGGCAATCAAGTCCAATAAGGAAGAAATATTGGCCTGTGCAGCGGCGGCATTCCCTTCCGCTAGATTGGCTTCTGCCAAAATAAGGTAGGCTTCTTCGGCCTTTAAATAATGTACCGGTGCATCTTCAGTTGGGCTAAGGAATGAGTACTTGGGATCTAAAAAGTCCAAGGATGGCAATGGCTGTAAATCATCGAAGGTAGCTCGCTGATACAAGGCATTTTCAAATGCATTGACTGGACCATTGGCTTCGTCAAACCTTGCAAAACGGGTAAAGCTTGTATTCAAATCCAGCGCAGCTTGTGCGGCGGCAACCGCTTCAGCTTGATTTCCTAGATAGTAATTGGCCCTTGCTTTGGCCAAATGATATTCCGGTTTTTCACTTAAAACCAAAGCCGCATTGAATGAATCAATCGCGTTTTGATAATGTTGGGATGCACTTAGCGGAACCCCAAATGGTTCTGCAGGTAGTGCGGAAAAATACATTGCTGAAAGCAGGTGCGAAATCCCTACAAAAAAATTAAATTCTGCTTCTGTTGCCTGTGTATAGTTGGGATCACCCGGACCGACAATTTCCAATCCAAAAAGAGCTGTCTCCCTCAATCTTTGGATGTCTCTGGCAGTATCTCTAATGTCAGGATCAGTAGCTTGCATTTCCAAACCATCCAGAAACTGACTGAAAAAGGTTTGCGTGTTCACATAATTATCTGATCCCAATTCAGCAAGTATGAGTATTTCATTCAAAGCAAAAGACAGCTCACGTTCTGCACCCTCCAATAAGATTATTGAGGAATTCTCCACGCCTACTACTGAGCTTTCCGAAAGGTTCGGATTTAATATTTCTTTGAAATCCACGACCTCGTCAAAGTTGTTCGTACAGCCAAAGAAAGTTACAATACTTGATAATATGATGATATGTTTTTTCATTTCATTTTTTTTAAAATTCGAATTTCAAGGAACTCATAAATATTCTTGGTGGCGATTCCGTACCGTAGGCGAAACCTCCGCTGGCAAATCCGTTCTGAGCGGAAATACCTGAGCCTGTTGTTTCGGGGTCAAAATCACCTGCTGTAAAGTTGAATGGATTGGTCACTGTTAAACCAAGCCTTATATTACTGAACAACCCTTTGGCGATATCGCCAAAACTATAGGATGTCCCAATAGTCCTAACTTTTAGAAAATCATTGTCAAAGACGAAAAAGTTTACATAGTTAAATGGTGTTGTAGTTCCTATCAAATCTTCTGGAATGCCTGTGTCATCAAATCCTCGAAGATGCCTCAACAGAAAACTCAAATCTGTTATTTTACCTCCAAACTGATAATCCGCGTTGGCAAAGAGATTGAAATCTCCCCAAGAGTAATTCAAGCTTAACGTGCCGAAGTTGGGAGCAAAAGTATCTCCCAAGAAAGTATTTGTTTCGAACTCATAGGTGTCATCTTCTTGGAGGACCGCCACGGTACCCCTTAAATATCCCAAACTCCGTCCTTCCCCAATTACAGATCCCAATACTGTAAATCCGCCTACAGTAAATTCAGGGGCACCTCCTGCATCGGTTACAGAGTTTTCATTTGTATTGAAAGAGGCGGTCAATGAAAGATTATGCTTTTCCGTTTGAATAGGTCTAGCGCGCAGTTCAAATTCCCATCCCTTGTTCTCAACTTCACCAATGTTTTGAATCTGATTTAATTGCCCTTCTGACGGAGCTGCCGTAGGTGTAAACAATGCATCCTCTGTGATGGCATTATATCTAGTACCGCTTAAGAGCAAGCGATCCCTGAAGAATCCAAGTTCCAGTCCAAATTCCGTGGTTTTCACAGTTTCAGATATCAAGTTCGGATTTCCTGGATTATCAAACGCAAAGGAAGGGTTCCCTAAGAAAGGGTTTTGGGCAAAGGTTCGATCCTGGGAGAAGGGTTGGGCAAAATTGGTTGCTTCACCGTAGTTTGCCCTTGCTCTTACGGTGGACAAAATAGTACTTATGCCTCCGTTCTGGTAAAAATCATGACTGGAGAGGTTGTAGGCAATACCAGCTTTGGGTAGGAAGAGGGGGCTGGTATTCTCACCCGAGGCGGTATTTCTATCCAAACGGCCACCCAACTCAATGAAAGCGACATCCCAAAGCCCAATGTTCTCCAAGAAGTACAATCCATAGTTAGCATTTTCCAAAACAAAATCCTCAAATGCAATCTCTGAAAAATTATTTAGGGAACGGGTTCCATCAACACCACCCGAGCCATCGATTCGATTTTGCCTGTCCGTAGTCCTAAAAAACTGGCCTCCCAATATGGTAACAAAGGAAAAACTATCCAAGTTTGCCCTATGTGTAAAGTTTAAATCTGCTGTTGCGGTAAAAGCCGATCGTAGCACGCGATCGAATTCACCCTGATCGGTAGTGCCCTCGGCCAAAGCACCTAGGGCAATCAAAAGAGCATTACTTTGTAGGTCCTCTTGGACAGTATTCCTGTTGTCTATACCAATGGTGAAATTTGCCTGAAAATTGTGGGTAAAATCGTAGATGAATTTGTTGGAGGCGGTAAAACGATTTGTAGTACTTCTGATGTCGACCAGCTCCCCAATACGGTTTGAACGCTCCAACTCTGTTTGCCACTCATCTTCGGTAAGTTCATCCAAATCACCACGACCGGCACCCTCAAAAGCAGAAAATCTGGAGAAACTTGTGTTGGCATTAAAATCTAGGTTAGAATCAAAATTGACGTATGAAAGAGAGCCTTGATACTTTAGTTTTTCGGTTACATCAGCTTGAAAACCAAAGGTGAAGGTTCTTCGTATCTGTTTATTGAGTTGGTTGAAAGAGTCATCTTTGTATAAGCTGCCTCCAAAATTGTATGAGAACTTTTCGCCACCACCATTGATGCCAACCCGAAATTCTTGTGAAAAACCGGTCTCAAAAAGCGCTTCAGCAGTTCTCTCATATTTTAAAAAGTCTTGGGTGGCCTTGATTATACCAACCCTACTTTCGAAGAACGCTGATGATGTTCCTGCCTTACCTTTTTTGGTAATAATTTGGATAATACCATTTGCTGCATCAGCCCCATAAAGTGTGGTTGCGGCACCTCCCTTTATGTATTCGATTTTTTCTATTGACTCCACTGGAATATCTGCCAGAGCGGAAACACTTGCTCCTCCAGTGGCTACACCTAACTCTGGATTGGAGTTCAGGTTGTCCACACGAACACCATCTACAATTATAACAGGTGTTGACGAGGTTGCAGCGGATATAGGCCCCCTTGTTCGTATAATGGAAGCTGTTCCTGGTTGACCAGAACTTAATCGAATCTGTGCGCTAGGGGCAGTGGCTTGTAATAATTGGTCAATCTGGTTTGCAGGGAGCTTATCAATCTCTCCAGCATTCAATACATCAACGGTAGTTGACAATTTTCTGCGCTCTATACCGGAACCCTGACCGGTAACGATAACCTCTTCCAAAGCTTGGGCATCTTCCTGCATCTGTACATTGATGACATTACGGGCCCCAACGGCCATACGGACATCTTGCTGCCCTAAATAGGTGAACAGCAAGGTTTGACCTTGGCTGGCAGTGATGGCATAGTTTCCATCAAAGTCGGTTTGGGTACCGGTATTGGTTCCCGAAACAACAATATTAACGCCAGGCAGGGGCAGTCCATTTTGGTCGGTAACCGTTCCGGTAACCGTTTTTTCCTGTGCAAGTGCTATGGTACAAGTACATATGAACAGCACTAGCATCATCCATTTTTTTGCTCTCATTAAAGAATTTTTAGTTAATAGTTAGTTAGTGCAATCCATCAAAGCAGGAGATAGAACATTATCTTAAATCAAGCTAATTCAAGCACAATAAGAATAAAACCTGTTATTGTATGGGAGGGTTTTAGTACTCCTGCCCTGAAGATTGCCGAGCAAAAAAAATGAAAGAAAACAGGGGTCTTGTTAAGGCTTAAGAACCTTTACCAAAATGCCGAACAAGATTAACATTAACAGGCGACAGACCAAGAAGGACATTGAAAATGGAGAGGATATCATCCATGGGCATTCATCACCATTTCATCCAAAAACTCGGTAGGCGTGGTGTGGGTAAACTTTTTAAAGGCTTTGTAGAACGATACCCTATTGTTGAAACCACATAGATAAGCTATGTCGGAGATGGATTGGGAAGAGGTTTCAAAACCGGAGGAACGCAGTTTGCTTTTTGCTTCCTCTATTCTGTGGGCATTGATGTAATCATAAAATCCCATATTAAAATGTGCATTGATGACCTGTGAGGCATGGTGTCTGGAAACATCAAGTAAATCTGCAATGTCATCCAATCTTAGTTCGTGGTTCAGGTAGGGTTTTTTGGTGACCATCAGCTCTACCAATTTTTGTTTCAATTCCAAGGAGAAGGTTTCTGAGAGGCCTGTTTTTCCATACTTGTTCTTCGAATCTGAAAACCTGTTTTCCCTTTTTGTTTTTCCATTATCAATTGTCTCATTGAAGTAACCATAAACCATGATGGCATAGAATATCAAAGGGATGAACTGGACATAACTTAGGAGTACAAATAGCCCATCATTAAATTTGGTCCAACTGTAAAGGGTCAATAGAATATTGTAAAGTACAAATGACATGAACAGGAAGAACAACTTTTTGGACTTTTTCTCCCGTTCTTTCAGAAAGAGTGTCATGGCCAACAAGAAGGTCAGTAGCGAAAACAACAATAAAGCATATTCCCAAAATAACATAGCGGCTTCTTTTATAAGGTTATTGGGCAACAGCTATGCATGGGGTTCGCTCCCAAGATGAGAAAAACCCTTCAATTTTATGACCGCCAATTGACGAATACCCTGTTTGAGTTCACGAAATGGCCAAAATGAAAGGTTTTGTGTTAAAATGTATCGGGATTACTAAGGTTTAATCCGTGAAGAGCGCCATGGTAAAATCCAACAGTTCAGCATTACCGGGTTTTCCATGTCCGGGGATTATAATGCCAGCCTTGGAGTATTTGGATTTTAAATCTTGTACAGTATGGGGCCATGCCTCTGTATTGGCATCTTCCAGGTTTCCTTTTCCGGCTCCCAGTGATTTTATCAAACACCCGCCAAACAATACTTCTTCACTGGGGAAATAACCAATGCTGTTGTCTTGGGTGTGGCCTTCGCCCACATAATCCAGAATTACTTTTTTATCGCCAAGGGTCAGTTCTTTGGTGCCCATAAATCCATTTTGAGGTATGGGATGCCCCTTTGCAGTGGCCAATTCTATGGTTTTTTCAGTGGCGTATGAGGGAATATTCCTCTTATGGAAGGCTTGCAACCCTCCTAAACAATCAGTGTGAAAATGGGTGGCAACAATTCCCTTTACAGTAGAGCCCAGTTCTTCTTCGACCCATTGGATAAGTTCTTCGGATTCCACATCGGTGTTGGGAGTGTCAAAGATGATGGCTTCGCCCTGATCTACTACGATCATACCGTTGCAGGCCACTTTTCCAAAATCTTGGGTGTTCAGATAGGTAATGTGCCGAAAGGAGTGTTCGGTCAGCTGCTCTACCACAAGTTGGTCGCTTTCATAGCGAAGGGCAGTCTTTTTTGGGGAACAGCCCAAAAGGACAAAAATGAAAATAGTGTATGAAACGAATTTTTTCATGATAAAATGTTTTTGAAAATGAGATAAATCACAACACCATTCTGGAAAACGGGATGATCGTTTGGAATCCTTTGCCCCTAAAATAATCCAAAGTGTTCTCATTTCCCACGACCAATACAAAATCTCCGCCCCAAGCTCCAAGACTTTTAATGGCATTGGGGTAATCGGGGAAAAGTCGTGATTTCACCGTTGGGATTTGGAGAATATGGGATAGAATAGCCTCATGTTCTACCATCAAAATTTCAAATTTGGTCAAATCGTTTTCCGAGACCATTTTTTGAGTGATCGTGGAAATACTGTTCAGCAAATCGTCCTTGTTGAATTGTTGTTTCCTATAGTTGGCAATGGCCTCTTTGCTGCTTTGCTTTTGGTTGAGGTGTATAAAATAAAGCGACTCCTTAAAAATGGGGTCAAAGGCTACTTCGTTGACTTCTGGTTTGCCGTTTTTTAGTTGATAGGTGATGGGCAAATCGTGCTGGGCACAAGCAATATCATACCCACTTCCCCCAAAGGCATTCCACAACAATGCGTAGGCATCTACCTGGGCCCATTGTGCCATATTGTTGATCAATGTTGATGAGGTGCCCAGTCCCCAAGACCTGGGGAAACCGAGTTTTGTGTTCACTTGGGTTCCTTTACTTGTCAATAAAAAGCGGGGGTTTTGTACCCTAGCTTCGTTAAGTAGGCCCGTTAAGGTTGTTGCAATTTTCCCGTCTGAAGTGGAAATCGTTTTAAGACCATCCAAATCCAACACCGCCTGAAACCAGATTTCGCCTTTTTCATCATAACTGTTCCATTCCAGTAGCCCTGTTTCTGTAGCCAATACTTCAAGGGATTGCCCATATTGGGTAGGGACGGCCAGGCCCAAAGCTCCATCCAAAATGGCGTACTCGCCCGAAAGCAACAACTTGCCATTACTATGGAGTTTCGTCTGCATTATTGGGATTGGATCTTTTCCAACGCCTCTTTTACCGAAGCATTGGTCACGGTTCGGTCCTTGAAATACTGGACCAATTGCTGTTTTTCACTTTCTGAGGCTCCCATTTGGTTGAGCATGTTCATCAAGTGCATTTTCATATGCCCTTTTTGGATACCGGTGGTGACCAGTGATCGCAGTGCGGCAAAATTCTGGGCCAATCCAGCAACGGCCACAATCTGCATCAGTTCCTTGGCGGTTGGTTTTTGAAGGATTTCCAGCCCCAATTTCACCAAGGGGTGCAAGGAGGTGAGTCCACCCACAGTACCCAGTGCCAAAGGCAATTCTATCCAAAAGGTAAAGATTCCATCTTTGATGGAAGCATGGGTCAGGCTGGAATACTGTCCATCTTTGGAAGCATAGGCATGTACGCCGGCTTCCACGGCCCTAAAATCGTTTCCTGTGGCCAAGACCACTGCATCCACTCCGTTCATGATTCCCTTATTGTGGGTCACGGCACGGTAGGGTTCCGCCTTGGCGATGTTCACGGCCCGCACAAATTTTTCGGCGGATATTCCACCTTCTTCAAATTGTGCAATGGGACAGCTTACTTCGGCGCGTACCAAACATTGGGGCACATAGTTGGAAAGAATACTCATGACCACTTCAATCTGCTGTTCCTCAGGACTGAAGTTGGCATATGAAGCTGCTTCATCCTTCAGGATTTTGGCAAATTGCTCCAAACACGAATTGATGAAATTGGCCCCCATGGCATCCAGGGTCTCGAACGTACAATGCAATTGATGGTAGCCTTCTATTTTATCACTGAGGTCCCGTAATTCTATATTCTTGATACCACCACCACGCTTTTCCATGTTTTGGGTGATGGAAGATACACCTTGGATGAGCTTCGGTTTTAACGTTTCAAAAAAATGTTGGAATTTTTGTACATCTCCCTTATATATAAAATGTACCTGCCCCACCTTTTCAGTGTCAATGACTTTGGCCTTGAACCCGCCTCGGTCCAACCAGAATTTGGCGGCCTTGCTGGCGGCGGCCACTACGGAACTTTCCTCAATGGCCATGGGAATGACATACAATTTTCCGTTGATCAAAAAATTGGGCGCTACAGCAAAAGGGAGGTAATAATTGGAAATGGTGTTTTCTATGAACTCGTCATGCAGCTTCTGGACCGCAGGGTCCGGATTCCAATACTGCTCCAGTAATTTTTTGGAGGCTTCGGGGTCTTTGGTGAAGTGCTCGGCAATATAGGCTATCTTTTCGGCCTTGGAGCGTTTGGAAAAACCTTCAACAGGGGTGTCCATAGTGTTTGGTTAAAGGGTTCAAATATAAAGATAATTGTACTTTTCGATATCCGGATTGTACTAGGGATGGTCTATAAAGAGCTTTTTTAGGAAATCAATTCTTGTTGCAAATGCAACATTTAAGTTTATTTTTCCGATAAATATTAGTAAACTTGACGGTTTTAAATAATTTTTTCTCCACATGAACAAACAGTTCTTCCTGATCCTATCCCTTTTAGGATGTTTGACTTTTTCAACCGCTCAAAAGAAAAAAATCTCCCTTGAAGAAATTTGGGGAGGGGAATTTAGGACCGAGTACATGGACGTGCTTCGTTCCATGAAAAATGGAAAGCAGTACACCATCTTGAATTTTATGCGTTCCCCCCAGACCAGTAGTTTGGACAAGTATGACTATGGGACCTTGAAAAAGGTGGAAACCATAGTGGCTTCGGGAGGTACGGTACCCTTCTTTACATCGTACACCTTCAGTGAGGATGAATCAAAGATAATGTTGGCCACAGAGGTCGAGCCGATTTTCAGAAGATCTAGATTGGGAATATACTATGTATATGATATCGCATCCAAGAGCATGACAAAGGTCAGCGATACCAAGATCCAAGAACCCATGTTGTCCCCTGACGGATCCAAAGTGGCTTATGTGGATAACAACAACCTATATATATTCAACGTAGCTTCCAAGACGGCAGAACAAATCACCACGGATGGGAGCAAGGGAACCATCATCAATGGGGTCACGGATTGGGTATATGAGGAGGAATTTGCCTTTGTCCGTGCCTTTGAGTGGAACAACGATGGGTCCAAAATTGCCTTTTTACGATTTGACGAAACCGAAGTGCCCCTATTCTCCATGGATGTTTATGGTCAAGGGCTCTACCCATTTCCGTATGAATTTAAATACCCCAAAGCCGGAGAGAACAATTCTATAGTGACTTTGCATATGCTGGATGTGGAGTCAGGTTCCATTTCCAAGGTGGATTTGGGTAATCCGTACTACATTCCCCGCATTAAATGGATGAACAGTCCAGATCATTTGAGTGTACAGACCATCAACCGACACCAAAACCATATTAAACTGTTGGATGTTAACGCCAAGGACAACTCGGTTTCCATTTTGTTGGAAGAAAAGGACAAGGCCTATGTTGATATTGATGACGATCTTACCTTTTTGCCCGACGATAGTTTTATCTGGACCAGTGAAGGGGACGGATTTAACCACTTGTATCTGTATAACAAAAAGGGCAAACTGAAAAATCAAATAACTGAAGGACCTTGGGAGGTAACCCAGTATTATGGCTATGATGAGGCCAATGACAAAATTTATTATCAATCTGTGGAAAACGGTTCCATTAATCGGGACGTTTACAGCATCGCTAGCTCTGGAAAGGATAAAAAGCGATTGAGCAACAAGGAAGGGACCAATTCAGCTGCATTCAGTGCGGATTATACCTATTACATCAACACCTTTTCCAGTGCCACAACGCCTTACGAGTTCACCTTGCATCAAGTGGACCAAGGCAAGCGTATGAAAGACTTTAAAGAAGACAACGAGCTCATCAGCAAAGGCCGATTGATCAAGGACAATGCAGCTTTGTTGAAAAAATTGGAGGGATATGATTTGGTTCCCAAGGAGTTTTCAACCATCAACATCAATGGGAACGACCTGAACATGTGGATGATGAAACCGGCCGATTTCGACCCTGCAAAAAAATACCCCATGATCATGTTTCAATACAGTGGCCCCGGTTCGCAGCAAGTGGCCAATAGCTGGTTGGGCAGCAATGACTATTGGCACGAGATGTTGGCCTCCGAAGGCTACATTGTGGTATGTGTGGATGGAAGGGGAACAGGTTATAAAGGGCGTGACTTTAAAAAAGTAACCTATCTGAACTTGGTAAAATATGAAACCGAAGATCAAATAGCCGCCGCAAAAAAATTGAGTGAGCTGCCTTATGTAGACGAAAACCGAACAGGAATATGGGGTTGGAGCTTTGGAGGGCATATGAGCACCAATTGCTTGTTGAAAGGGAATGATGTCTTTGAAATGGGCATTGCAGTGGCCCCGGTGACCAACTGGAGGTTCTACGATACCATTTACACCGAACGTTTTTTGCGTACCCCGGAAGAAAACCCGGAAGGGTATGACAACGAGTCCCCATTCAACTATCCCGAATTGCTCAAGGGGAAGTACCTATTGGTCCATGGTTCTGGGGACGACAATGTGCATGTGCAGAACTCCATGAGGATGATAGAAGCCTTGGTACAGGCCAATAAGCCCTTTGATTGGGCCATTTATCCCGATAAGAACCATGGTATTTATGGGGGTAACACCCGATTGCACCTGTTCACCAAAATGACCAATTTCATCAAGGAAAATTTGTAACCAAACGTAAAAATATATGTCAGATATTGTAAAACCAGCCAGTGAAAAGACCCTTTTTGGGCACCCGCAAGGGCTTTTCTACCTATTTTTTGCTGAACTGTGGGAGCGTTTCAGTTTTTATGGGATGCGGGCCCTGCTTACACTCTACATGGTCAATGTTATTTTTGAGGCATTGTCCACCCGTGATTATGCAGCGGCAGCGGTATATGCTTCTTACGGGTCCTTGGTCTATGCCTCTACGGTGATTGGGGGTAAGATTTCAGATTCCATTTTGGGCATGCGGGCCTCTATTTTCTTGGGAGGGATTTTAATGGCCTTGGGTCATTTTGTATTGGCCATTGAAAACAATGCAGCCTTCTTTTTGGCCTTGGCCTTTATTATTGTGGGCAACGGTTTTTTCAAACCCAATATCTCAACTTTTGTGGGAACGTTGTACAAGGATGGTGATACCCGAAAAGATTCAGGTTTCACCATTTTTTATATGGGGATAAACATTGGAGGATTTATTTCGCCATTGCTCTGCGGTTGGTTGGGACAGACTTACGGTTGGCATTACGGATTTGGTCTGGCTGGAATAGGCATGTTGACCGGATTGTTGTTTTTCTGGAGCGGTATCAAGAAAAATGTATTTGGGGATGGAGGCAAGCCGCCCAGCATGGAAGTCTATGAAAAGAAAGTTTGGGGAATTCCACAAAAACATCTGATTCCCATCATAGCCTTTTTGTCGGCACCATTGATAGCCTATTTGCTCTATTCGTACAAATCCCTTGGTGGGGAAGGTTCCTTTCTTGAAGACCAGAACATTGTCAATGTATTGTTTAAACTGATTGGGATTGCTATCCTCATATACATGGTCAATATTATGCTCAAGGCTACTTTGGATGAGCGAAAAAAACTCTTTATGGCCATTTTGATTACCTTCTTTATGACCATATTTTGGGGGTTCCATGAGCTTCATGGTAGTGTAATCACCCTTTTTGCCGCAAGGAATGTCAACCTTTCCTTGATCAATGCGAGCCAGACGAATGCCTTGAATTCCATGTTCATTGTTATTCTTTCCATACCCATATCGGTTATGTGGACGTATATGGCCAAGAAGAAAATCAACCCAAGGACACCATACAAATTTGGTATGGGGCTGGTATTGGCCGGGTTGGCTTTTTATGTGGTTTCCTTGAGTGGGGGTAGTGCGGATGAAAATGGGATGGTTCCCTTTTCCTATTTGCTTGCTTTGTACTTCTTGATTTCAGTAGGGGAATTGTTCATGTCGCCCGTAGGGCTTTCCAAAATAACCGACCTTTCACCCAAACGTATTGTGGCATTTATGATGGGGATATGGTTCTTGTCATCGGCCTATGCGTTCCAAATAGTAGGGTTCATCTCCAAGCAATTGGCCATTGAGAGTACCGATAGCAACGTGGGCGGTTTCGATACTTTGAATGTGTACTTGGATGGGTTTAGTCTCATTGCCAAATATTCCTTGGTAGCGGGTGTAGTGGTGCTGATTTTTGCACCATTGATGAAACGCTTAATGGGGAACGTCCACTAATCCGTATCAAAATCAAAAACATAATATCCCTTTTCGCCGGTGTGGTGGAAAGGGATTTCTTTTTGGGCACAAGTCCGTTTCCAGCGGGATACGTAGCTGGGATAATTGTTGCCATCGGCCAACACCATTTTGGGACGTACAGAATCCAAAAAACGCTCCAGATTGATTTTTGGGGACTGGGTGAACAGGACAAAATCTTGATTTCTTTCTATGGGGTAAATCCCTAAACTGTCCATGATGTATAACTTTTTTTGACCGATGGAGTAATTGTTCTTGAGTTGTATATTGTCAATAGTCTTGATCCGTTCTGCCGTGGAATAATCTTGGACAATGTTGCCTGGATTAATACTGTCTTGGGCATAAACATGCAAAGCATTCCCTAACTGGTGCAGCAAAATGGAGTTTCGGGATCTGTGGACCAAGACCAAGACTTCTCTTTGCCGGAGTTGTATCTGGTTCCAAATGCCCCAGGATTGGAAAGCAATGATGGCACTACATAAAATTAAAGTAGGTTTCAGTTTTGGTTGAGATAGGAATACCACCATGGAAATTACGATAGCGTAGCCTAAAACCAACTGGACATCATCAAACGGAATATCCTTGATCACAAATTCCTCTTGTTGGGCCACCCAACCCACAATGGAATTCATGGTTTGTATGACCCAATTATAGGAAACTACCAAAAAAGTAGGAAGCTGATTCAGTAAGGCCAAAGCCATGGCCAAAATGCCAAGACCCAAAATCAACCCCAAAAATGGAATGATCAAAAGGTTGGATACAAAAAACAAAGCAGGGAATTGGTGAAAATAGAACAGGCTAATGGGCAATACTCCCAATTGGGCGGCCAAGCTCACGGACAATAATTGCCATGTTTTTCGGACGATGATATGCTCCGGGAACCAAAACCGCTGCAATTTTGGATAGATCCAAACAATGGCAAAAACAGCAGCGTAACTCATTTGAAACCCTACTTGAAATAAGAAAAGAGGCTTTATCAACAAAATAAACCACATGGAAAGGGCAATGATATTAAAGACGTTGGTAGGGCGGTTCAAATAGAGGGCATAGGCCACAAAGGAAAACATGGTAACAGCCCGTACAATGGAAGGGGAGAGTCCGGCCACAAAGGCATATGCCCACAATAGGACGACCACGCCGACCAGTTTTAAGGTTTTTCCCTTATGGAAACGCTCCAGAGGTGACAACAAAAACTGAAAGATAAAAAGCAGTATACCCACATGCAGTCCCGATACTGCCAAGATATGTATGGCGCCTGCGTTGGCATAATTGTTATAGGTGCTTTCCGAAATGTCGTCCCGTTGTCCCAACAACAAGGCTTGGATAACGGCCAGTTCGTCTGCACCGAAAGGATGTTCTTTCAGTTTTCCGATGAGGTGTTCCCTAAAATTTGAGGCCAACCCAATCAAGGTTGATGGGGATGTTTCCTGTACAATAATGGATTCATGGTCCGTCCGTATCTGGTGAAAAATGCCCTGCTTTCCTAGATAGTCCTTGTAATTGAACTGATGCGGATTCAGGGGAGGTTGTATGATTTCCGCCTTGGAGAATACAAAAAGCTCATCATCAATCTTAAAGTTCTTTTTGGTGGAATCCACAGGAAGGCTGAGTAATAATTTGCCTGTTGCCTTTTTATGTTCCAGACCTTCAATTTCAACGACATAGCGTTGGGTGTAGGGATTGGGTTTTAAGACCTTCCTTACCTTCAGCTGCCATAATTGGTCTTGGGTAAAATGGTTATGCGAATAATGGCTCCCCAAATGGTTGGAGAGGGATAGACCAACCACCAAAACACCTAAGGATATGGTTATGAGAAGGGTGGTAAACTCAAAAAACGGAACGCCATTCCTTGCCTGCCTTTTATTTGCATAATAGAGAACAGGGAACAGCACAATAATCGCTATAAACGGGATGTGGGGAGCGATATCCAGATAAAAGCCCAAAACAATTCCCACAATGAGGAACACTGTGAGTTTGATGGACACAAAATTAAACGAGCGCACTATAAGATACGCATGGCCTTTACAAAGGCATAGTTCCAATATCCCTCCCGTAATGAGGATACCAAAACGCCCCTTGAGGTCGTGGCATGAATAAATTTGATCTCATCTCCATCCACGTCCACCACAAGGCCCACATGGTTGATGCGTTTTCCAGTTTTACTGGTCTTAAAAAAGAGCAGATCGCCCTTTTGTACGTCGTCCACCTGTACTTTTTTGCCTTCCAAGGCCATTTGGTACGAAGTTCTTGGGAATAGGATTTCGTTTTCCTTGAGGGAAACATAGACCAATCCAGAACAATCCATACCTTTTTTGGTGGTGCCCCCGTACTTGTAGCGCGTTCCAGAAAATTCCATAGCGGTGGAAATGATGGCCTCGGCCTTGGCATTTTCACGTTGTTCCTTTCTGGTTTTCTTTTCGGGGGATGTCTCTTCTGTGGACCCCTCTACCGTAACGGTTCGGGTCTTGCTGTAGGTTCGTTTTCTCTTGCCCGGGCCGCAACCGATCAGGACAAAAAGAAACAGTAAGAAAATGGTTTTGCGTAACATCCAAGAAATAGTATTGCTTTCTTGGAAGATAAAACTAAGCATTTTCAACGATTAATCGGGCAGCCAATTGACTGGCACCTTTTCCACCCAATTTTTTTCGAAGCAATTCGTAGTCCTCTAAAATTCGCTCCCGCTCTTGCCCTGCCACTATTTTTGATAGCTCTTTTTTGAGGTTTTTGGTGGTCAGGTCATTTTGGATGAGTTCTTTGACCACTTCCCTGTCCATAATAAGATTGACCAATGAAATAAAATCCAGGGTGATGATGCGTTTGGCAATTTGGTACGAAATCCAGTTACCCTTGTAGCAGACTACTTGGGGGATGCCAAAAAGGGCCGTTTCCAAAGTGGCCGTCCCGCTGGTCACCAGTGCCGCATGGGAATGTTTGAGCAAGGAATAGGTTTTGTTGGATACATAGCCTACCCTATTTTCCTTTAGGAAAGGAGCGTAAAATTCATCCGGTAGGCTCGGGGCGCCCGCAATGACAAATTGATATTCGGGAAAATCACTTTTTACGGATAGCATCACGTCCAACATTTTTTGGACCTCCTGTTTCCTACTTCCGGGAAGTAGGGCAATGATGGGTTTCTGAGCATCCAATCCATTTTCCTTTCTGAAAGTGGCCTCGTCCACCAAAGGGGTGTTCTCTATGGCATCGATAAGGGGGTGCCCCACAAACTGCACGGGGTATCCATGTTTTTTTTCATAGAACTCCTTTTCAAAAGGAAGGATGACGTACATGGCATCAATATCACGCTTGATTTTTTGGATGCGCCCCTCCCGTGAGGCCCAAATTTGAGGGGAAATATAATAGTTGGTTCTAAATCCGTTTTGTTTGGCCCATTTAGCAATCCGAAGATTAAAGCCGGAAAAATCAATGAAAATGATGACATCCGGATTGAATTTTTTGATGTCTTCCTTGCAAAAAGCGATGTTTTTAAAAATAGTGGGGATGTTCATGATCACCTCAAGAAATCCCATAAAGGCCATGTCTTTGTAATGCTTGGCCAATTGCCCCCCGGCTTTTTGCATCAAATCACCGCCCCAACAACGGATATCCGCATCAAGATCTTCTTGTTTCAGTGCCTTGATGAGGTTGGAGCCGTGCAAATCGCCGGAAGCCTCACCCGCTATGATATAATACTTCATCGTATAATGCTCAAGTTCAATTAGAACAAAACTTTGTAGGCCAAAATCACCAAGGCGGTCAGTAATGTGGCAATCATGACCCCTCTTGCCCTCAAATCCCGCTTAATGCGGAGAAACCCAAAGAATGCGATCAGGTTCAAAATGGCGCCCAAGGCCAATAAACTGCCAATATGACCTTGTTCCACTGCAGCATTGAAGGTGTCCACAATACCGATATCGGAAAACAAAAGAATGTATAGTAAAGTCCCGAAAGTGTTTGCTATGATACCCACAACAAAACCAATAATGATTTCCTTTTTAGTGTCCATTCAAGTTCCAGTTGTTTATGTTCGAAATGGCATGGTGGGCCGTAAGGTCAAACTGGGTGGGAACCACCGAAATATAACCGTTGGCCAGCGCCCATTCATCCGTATCCTCTCCTTTGTCCAAAAGCTCAAATTCGCCTGTTAGCCAGTAGTAATCCTTTCCGGATGGGCTGGTACGCTTGTCAAACTCTTCCTTCCAATTCCCCCTCGCCTGCCTACAAACCTTGATGCCTTTGGGTTCTTCAGAGGTTTTGGGAATGTTCACATTGAGTACGGTTCCCTTTGGGATTCCGTTGGCCAAGGCCTCGACCACAATTTTTTTGATAGGTTTTAGGGAAGGCTCAAAATTGGCCTCCCATGAATAATCGCAAAGGGAAAACCCAATGGCAGGAATCCCCTCAATACCTGCCTCTATGGCAGCACTCATGGTACCAGAGTAGATAACATTGATGGAAGAGTTGGAACCGTGGTTGATGCCACTCACACAAATATCCGGTTTTCGGTCCAGGATTACCCGAAGGGCCAATTTTACACAATCCGCAGGGGTGCCACTACAGCTATATTCAAACGGAGCCCCCTCTTTGTGGTCCACGATTACCTTTTTGGAGAACAGGGTGCTATCCACCGTAATGGCATGTCCCATGCCCGATTGGGGGCTGTCCGGGGCCACCACAATAACGTCTCCTATTTCTTTCATGGTCCGTATCAGGGCCCTAAGACCTGGAGCGGTGATTCCATCATCATTGGTGACCAGGATAAGCGGTTTTTCCATTTCGTATAATTAATGGCATAAAAATACGTTTTTCATAAGGATATGAGGCCCCGACCGTTTAACAAAAAATTAAGCGGACCTGTAAGGAACTGGCACGGTTTTTTCAGTATCTTAGGGAATTCATACAATTAAAAACGACGGAAACCGCAATCTAAACCCAGCCTATTATGGTCGGATAGTTTCGGTCCGATAAAAACATATTATGAAGAAGAACTTCGTTTTGGCACTTTTGGTGATACTTGTAGCTGTCGCCTCTTGTAGCTTTACCAATAAGTCTTTTGAGAGCGATGACAAGGACAAATTACTGTTGGATTTGATTACCTATGTCTTGGAGCGGGGCCATTATGAGCCCAAAGATCTGGACGATACCTTTAGCTCCAATGTTTTTGATGACTTTATAGATATCATAGACCCCACAAAAAGGTATTTCCTGGAAAGTGATGTCAGGGAATTTGAAAAGTACCGATTTATGATCGATGATGAGATCAGGAATACGGACATCACTTTTTTCAATGTGGTGTATCAACGTTTGATGGTACGGATGAACGAGGCCAAGGAGATTTATAAGGAAGTACTTGCCGAACCATTCGACTATACCCTTGACGAGGTGATTGACATTGATTATGACAAGCAAGAGTTTGCCGCCAATAAAAAGCAGCTCAAGGAACGTTGGAGAAAACAACTTAAATACAACACCTTGGCCGTTTTTGAAAATAAGGTGGAAAATCGTATTTCCGATGCCACACAAGGGGATGGTCCCCAAGCTTCGGCAGATGTTTTGGTCAAATACAACGAGATTCCAACTTCAGTGGACAGAGCACTTACGGAGGAAGAGGCACGTGAAAATACCAAGAACACCTTGGATGAGTTCTTCGATTTTGTGGGTGATTTGGAAAGGAAAGATTGGTTTGTGCAGTACATCAACACCATAGTGGAAGAGTTTGACCCACATACCTTTTACTTCGCTCCAGAAGAAAAAGAGCGTTTTGATATTGGGATGTCCGGTAAGTTTGAAGGTATCGGGGCCCGTTTGCAAAAAAGACCTGAAGGCGCAAAAATTGTAGAGATCATTTCAGGAGGACCTGTTTGGAGAGATCAAACCTTGGAAGTAGGGGATGAAATCCTAAAAGTAGGGCAAGATGGCGAAGAACCCATTGATATTGTGGGAATGCGCCTTGATGATGCCATTAAACTGATCAAGGGCCCCAAAGGGACCATTGTGGACCTTACCGTAAGAAGGGTCGATGGGACCATTGAAGTGGTGTCCATTGTCAGGGATGTTGTGGAGTTGGAAGAATCCTATGCCAAATCAGCGACCATAAAGACAGATGATGCCCACAAGTTTGGGCTTATCAACTTACCTAAGTTTTATATCGATTTTGAGGACTATACCGAAAGAAATGCCGCAACCGATGTGGCCAAGGAAGTTGAGCGACTCAAAGAGGCAGGGGCAGAAGGAATTGTTCTCGATCTAAGGGACAATGGCGGCGGATCTTTGAAAACCGTGGTGGAAATGGCCGGGTTGTTCATCAAGGACGGACCTATAGTCCAAGTACGTTCCTCAGGTCAGCGTAAAGAAGTACATGAAGATAAGGATGAGCGCATCCAATGGGATGGACCATTGGTGATTCTCGTCAATGAACTATCCGCTTCGGCATCCGAAATTTTGGCCGCGGCCATGCAAGATTACAAGCGTGCCGTGATCATAGGAAGCAAGCAGACCTTTGGTAAGGGAACCGTTCAGAATGTGATTCCTTTGGACAACATTGTGCGAAGTAACGAGCATGGTGATTTGGGAGCCATAAAATTGACCACCCAAAAATTCTATCGCATCAATGGAGGCTCTACCCAATTGGAAGGGGTAAAGAGTGATATTGTTGTTCCGGACAGGTACAGCTATATTGATTTGGGAGAAAGAGATCAAGAAAACCCATTGGGTTGGGATAAGATTACTCCGGCCGACTACAAGGTGTGGGATGGTTACATCGATTTTGAGACCACCGTTGCCAATAGTAAAAAGCGGATGGAAAACAATGCCCAGATCAAACTTATCGAAGAGAATGCCAAATGGTTGAAGGAGCAACAGGATGAAACTGTAATTTCTTTGAATTATGACACCTATATCGGCAGGGAAAATGAAGCAAAGAAACGTTCCGAAAGCTTTAAGACCTTGAGGGATTATGATTCCAAATTGGCTTTTGAGTCCTTGGAGTATGAAACCGAGTTGTTCACCCAAGATTCCGTTTTGCGGGAGAAAAGGGATAGATGGCACAAGAGTCTGGCCAAGGATATTTATGTGGAAGAAGCCGTTAATGTACTCAAAGACCTTAAAATGAACAACATCAAGAACAATGAGCGCAAATTGGCCAGCGTAAAAGGATAATAAAAATTATAGATAGATAATAAAAGCCGACCCATTTGGGTCGGCTTTTATGTTTTATGGTACGCTGTAGCATGTAAAAGTCTTCTTGGTCAATGATTTCAAGAAGTTGTTATTTTATTTGAAGTGGATTAAACTACAGGTTCCGAAGGGGAATTATCGATTATCAAGATAAACATCAATCAGCAAGCTCTCCTTTATTTTTTGGATGATAAATTATTGTTCAACTTTGTGGTGAAATCAATAGAATGAAAAACAAGACCGTTTATGCCCTCCTTTTGACCGTTTGTGTGATAGGATTTTGGGTATTTGAAAATTTTTATACCCCGGCCACCTACACGGACCCCAATACCAATGGCGAGAAAACAAATGGAATTCTTTTTCCAAGCTCAACTTCAGGGGATGTGGTCCATCACCAGTATTTCTCCCTTTCGTACAGCGAGCCCCATGAGCAGGCCGAGTGGGTGGCGTATGAGCTTAAAAGGGAGCATTTGACCTATGATGATAGAAAACGACCTTATTTTATAGAAGACCCCGAAGTTAGAACCAAGTCTGCAGATTGGAAGAATTATAGAGGGTCTGGTTATGACCGTGGACACTTGTGCCCTGCAGGGGACAGACGCTTTTCGGAGTATGCATATAACGAGACTTTTTATACCAGTAACATAAGTCCACAGGATAGGGATTTTAACGCGGGCGTCTGGAACCGTTTGGAGCAACAGGTAAGGAGATGGTGCAAAAAACACGGGGATTTATTTGTGGTCACAGGGGGTATTCTGGAGAAAGGTCTTGAGGAGATTGGGGAAGAAGATGTGGATGTACCCCAGGCATTCTATAAAATTGTGCTCAATACAAAAGATGATTCCAGAGGAGTGCTTGCCTTTTTGATTCCCAATAAGGAAAGCAACGCACCGTTGCAGACCTTTTTGGTTCCCATTGACGTATTGGAGGAAAAAACGGGATTGGATTTTTTTGCACAACAACCCAAAATGTGGCAAGATGCCCGTGAGCATGAGGTTGATGCAGAAGGGTGGGACTTTTAAATACCGTCCTTTAAGCGGTTGGAGTCCAATTTCAAAAAGATAAAGAGTAGCATGGTAAAGAAGATAAGCCCGGAACCCCCATAGCTGAAAAACGGTAGAGGTACCCCAATGGTGGGCAAGAGTCCGATCACCATGCCAATATTTATAAAATAGTGGAACACCAGAATGGAAATGACTCCATACCCGTACATGCGGCTAAAATCACTTTTTTGTCGCTCAGCGATATAGATCAATCGTAAAAAGAAAACGGAAAACAACAATATTACGGTTGCAGTTCCCAAAAAGCCCCATTCCTCACCTACGGAACTGAAAATATAATCCGTATGCTGCTCGGGGACAAAATCTCCTTTGGTCCGGGTGCCTTCCAAAAAGCCCTTGCCAAAGAAACCTCCAGATTCTATGGCCTTTTCAGATTGATAGGTGTTGTAACCAATGGTCTTTCGAATTTCCTCCAGTTTTTTTTCATCTTTTTCCAGACCCAACCATAGCGTGAAACGATCACGATGGCGCTGTTCAAATACATTCTCGTATACAAAGTTCACCGAAAGGGAAAACAATGTGGATATGATAATGACCCCCAGTACCGGTAGCAATGGAATCTTGAGTGATGCCTTTTTAAAAGTATACACCAACAAGGTGATGACGATCATGCCAATAGTGACCCATACCGTTCCAAACATGAGGGTGGAAACAAAGAGTACTACAATGAATAGTAAAATACCGAGATAATACAGGGGGAATCCTTCACGGAAAAGCACAAAAAAGAAGGCAAAGTAGATCAAGGCGCTCCCGGGATCGGGTTGTGGCAAAATGAGAAAAGCCGGAAGCAATATGATGACCAAGGCATACATTTGGTGTTTCCGGGTTCTGATATCGGTCTGTATATCGCTCAAGAATTTGGCCAATGCCAGTGCAGTTGCCACCTTTCCCAACTCTGAAGGCTGAAGGTTGAAAAAACCAAGGTTATACCATGATGTGGCCCCGGCGATGGTCTTCCCAAAAACAAAGAGTCCTGCTAATAGCAATATGGATACAACATAAAAAATGGAGGAAAAGCGCTCAAAAAAGTTGGATTCCACAAAAAGAACCAAGATTATCCCTAAAAGGGATACCCCTATAAAGAAGAGTTGCTTCCCGTAAAGCGTGGAAAAGTCAAAAATGGAAGTGCTTTGATCCGTTAAGGAGGTGGAATAAATATTGATCCATCCTATAAAGACCAAAAGTGCATAAAGAATGATAGTGATCCAGTCTATCCTTCCAAAAACCCCTCTACCAAACATATTCGTTTATCTTGAAAGGTTCTCCACTATATGGTTTTGCATATTCGTGTTCCAAGGTCTTTTCCAGCATGCGTTTCTCCAAATCTTTTCGCGTGATTTCACCCTTGATATATTTTTCAATAAGTAGGGAGGCAATATGACCGGCGTAGCGTGCACCATAATACCCATTTTCAATATATACCGCCAAGGCAATCTGAGGGTTTTCCACAGGAGCAAAGGCCACAAAAACAGAATGGTCCGTGAGCTGCATGCGTTCACCATCAACCCGTATGAAATTTTCAACGGTCCCAGTTTTTCCAGCTATTTCAACATCTGGAATCTGTATCCACCGGGCAGTTCCATATTTGTATACATTGGCCATGCCCTCGATAACAGGGTCAAAATGTTTGCGATCTATGGTCGTGTAATGGGGTTCAGTGTATTTGGGGTCGATGGCTCCCGAATTTCCAATATTTTTGATGACATGGGGAGTGTAGAAATAGCCTCGGTTGGCAATGGCTGCGGTCATATTGGCCAATTGTAATGGTGTGGCGGCAATCTCGCCTTGCCCTATGGAATTGGAAATAATGGTGGATGCGGCCCATCTACCATCCCCGTACCATTTGTCATAGTAGGCTTTATCGGGAATCCTACCGGGTGCGCCCGTGGGCAGGTCTGTTCCCAGATAATTGCCCAGACCAAAACTCTTCATATGTTTTTCCCATACGTCCATGCCCTCATCCGTGGTGCGGTATTTGTCATAGATTTTTCTAAAAACCCCAGCAAAATAGGCGTTACAGGATTGTTGGATTCCTGAATTTAAATCGCGTACCCCACCACCACAATGACAGCCACGGAGTGTGTTGCCCACATAAAAACCATGGTAACACCGAAATTTGGTATTCGGCTCTATAACCCCTTCTTGCAATCCAACCAAGGCATTCAGGGTTTTAAACGGTGACCCAGGGGATTGTTGTGCTAAAATGGAACGGTCCCACGTAGGTTTGGAAATGGTGTCGTAGTGGAGCTTGCTATAATTTTTGGAGCGCTCTCTTCCCACCAAAAGGGCTGGGTCGTAAGTGGGGCCGGATATCATGGCCAAGATTTCACCGGACTTGGGTTCTATGGCAACTATGCCACCATGCTTACCGTGCATGAGTCTTTCCCCATATTCCTGAAGCTTTTTGTCCAAGGTGATATGGATTTCCTTGCCTTGTTCGGGGAGGGTGTCCAGTTTTCCACTTTTATAAGGGCCAATATCACGGTTAAAACGGTCTTTCTGAATGTGTTTTACTCCTTTTCGACCCCTTAAAACCTCTTCATATTGTTTTTCAACACCGGTGTGTCCTTTTAGTTCTCCGGCCACATAGTTGGGATTGTTCTTGAGTTCCCATTCATTTACCTCACTAATGTATCCCAATACATTGGCGGCACTATTGGTGGCATAATAGCGCAAGGAACGCTTTTGAATATAAAACCCTGCATAATGACGCATTTTTTCCTGGAGCCGGGCATAGTCCTCTTTGGAAAGCTGGGGAACCAATACGGAGGGAAGTCTTGGGGAATAGGTTTTTGCTTTCTCCATTTTGTCTAAAAAGACAGCCTTTTCAATGCCCAGAAGCCCACAAAATTCCAAAGTGTCCAAAGGTTTTACCTCCCGTGGAATCACCATGACATCATAGGCAGGCTGATTGCCCACCATGAGCTCCCCATTTCGATCATAGATATATCCCCGTTCAGGATAGTCGTAGATTTTTTTGATGGCGGGATCATCCAATATTTGATCGGGAGAAAAACGAAAAAGCTGCAAATAGGAGAGTCTGCCTAAAAAGGTAAATCCTATTAAGATGACCACGGAAGATAGTAGCAGTTTTTTCATGGACAAAATGGTTTAAGGTCTAAACCTCTATAGTTCAACGTGACATTGTCTTTTTTATTCGCTTGTAGGACTAAAAAGAGAACTAAAGAGCGTACATAATACCAAAGTTACAAGACCTGTGGCAAAAACTTTTTTCAAAATTAAAAGGATGTGGGTAAAACTTAAAATTTCCAACGAAAAGAAAACAAGTTGATGGATCAATATCAACAGGGCCATAAAGGTAATACGTTGGACCTTGGTGGTGTTTTTAAAACTGAAGTTCTGGAACTCATAGTTCACTCCAAAACAAAAACGCATTATCACGGGCCTGGCGTAGGCAATGGTCAAGGAAGCAATGGCATTCAGAGCCATGGTGTCCGAAAAAATATCGATGATCAATCCCAATAAAAAAGAAATGAGCATGAACAAGGTGCGGTTTCCCTTGATGGGGTACCAATAAAAGAAAATCACATAGACCAAGGGATTGATGCTGTCCATAAAGTTCATGGCATTGAAAATCAATACCTGGGCCAATATGAGCAATACAAACCGAAGACTATTTAAAAATACGGTGTTATTCATTTAGGGTGCGCGCCTCCAATGCTTTTATTTCCTCCTTGTTTTTGTTCTCTATAAGATACACATTCTTTATGTTGGCCATATCATTGAACAGTTCCACATCAATATTATAAAAACTGCCTGCCGTGTTAAGATCGTATTTTTTGATGGTCCCAATGGGAATGTTTTCAGGAAATATACTGGACATGCCACCAGTAACAATGGTATCGCCCACTACCAGTGGTACCAATCGAGGGATGTCTACCAACTGTGCAATGGTATAATCCTCACCTTCCCAGACCAGTGACCCAAAATAGTCGGAATGCTTGATCTTGGCGTTGATGTTGGATTTGGTGTTGAGTAGACTTTGTACCGTTGCAAAATTTGAGGATACATTTTCAACAATGCCCAAAATGCCTTTGGTGGTAATCACCCCCATATCCTGTTTTACCCCTTGGTTTTCCCCTTTATCAATGGTAATATAATTTCTAGGGGAGGTAAAGCTGTTCTTGATCAGTCGGGCACTGAGAACTTCGTAAGCTGTCAATGTAGAATCCAAGGGCTGTACACTGTCAACTTTCATATTAAACAGCATTTTTCGCAGCTGCTCATTTTCACGAACCAATCTATTGTTCTCTTCCCGAAGTCCAAAATAGGATGAAATATCAGCAGCCGAGCCATACACATTGCCCGTCAACCATTTGGAGGAGTTAAAAAACTTGGATTGATGATAGGAATGCGATCTAATGGTGATCACCAATGAAATAAGCAGGAGAAAACCATATAGGAAGGCATTTCTATTGCGTAAAACAAAATTGATGATCCGTTGCATGCAATCGTATCGTTATGAAAGTTTAAACGCCCTTAAGCGGATTGGAACCCAATATGGTCCGATTATTTGATCAAGATGCTTTTATAGCGTTCCAAATTTTTCAGCGCAATTCCCGTTCCGCGAACCACAGCTCGCAAGGGGTCTTCCGCAATATATACGGGAAGGTCTGTTTTTTGGGAAAGTCTTCTGTCCAATCCACGGAGCATGGAGCCACCACCGGCCAAATAAATTCCGGTGTTGTAAATATCGGCGGCAAGCTCGGGAGGGGTTTGCGATAGTGTTTCCATTACAGCATCTTCAACCCGTAAAATACTTTTGTCCAAGGCTTTGGCTATTTCTCGATAGGAAACCTGAACTTGTTTGGGTTTTCCGGTCAATAGGTCCCTTCCTTGAATGGACTTGTCCTCTGGAGGGGACTTTAAATCTTCAGTGGCACTACCAATTTCAATTTTTATCGCTTCAGCGGTAGTCTCCCCTACATAGAGATTGTGCTGGGTGCGCATGTAATAAATAATGTCGTTGGTGAACACATCGCCCGCAATTTTCACCGATTTATCACAGACAATACCCCCCAAGGCAATTACCGCAATCTCGGTGGTACCCCCACCGATGTCAACGATCATGTTTCCTTTGGGCTGCATAATATCCAATCCAATACCAATGGCTGCGGCCATGGGCTCATGGATAAGGTATACTTCCTTGCCATTTACCCTTTCCGCAGATTCCCGAACCGCTCGCATCTCCACTTCGGTGATACCGGAAGGGATGCAAATGACCATTCGCAATGCTGGCGGGAACCACTTTTTCTTTAAGGCCGGAATGTTCTTGATGAACATATTGATCATCTTTTCCGAAGCATCAAAGTCGGCGATAACCCCGTCCTTCAACGGCCGTATGGTCTTTATGTTTTCATGGGTTTTCCCCTGCATCATGTTGGCTTCGCGCCCCACCGCGATGATTTTTCCAGACACGCGATCCCTTGCCACAATGGAAGGGCTGTCCACCACCACCTTATCCAAGTGGATGATCAGGGTATTTGCAGTACCAAGGTCAATGGCAATTTCCTCGGTCATGAAATCAAAAAATCCCATAAAAAGCGTTTATTTTCGGATTAACGGTAAAAAATTACCGGCTAATGTACTAAAATTAATGTTTAAAATGCCGTGTGCCTGTCATTACCATGGCCATTCCGTTTTCATTGCAATAATCAATGCTCAATTGATCTTTGATGGAGCCCCCGGGTTGGATGACACTTTTAATGCCTGCCTTGTCTGCAATCTCCACACAATCCGGGAAAGGGAAAAAGGCATCACTGGCCATTACGGCACCGTTTAAATCAAAATTGAACGACCCTGCTTTATGGATGGCTTGGTTCAAAGCGTCTACACGTGAAGTCTGACCGGTTCCACTGGCGCACAGTTGTTTGTTCTTGGCCAAAACAATAGTGTTACTCTTGGTGTGCTTGCACAATTTGGAAGCGAAAATCAAATCTTCGATTTCGTCTGAGGTCGGTTTTTTATCTGTAACAGGATTCAAGTCCTCTTTTGCATCGGTTTTGGAATCTTTGTCCTGTACCAAGAATCCATTCAAACAAGTGCGGACCAAAGTCTCTGGTAGGCTCACTTGGTTTTGGACGAGGATGATACGGTTCTTTTTTCCTTTGAGGGTTTCCAACGCCTCATCGGAATAGCTTGGTGCAATGACTACTTCGCAGAACAGATTGTGAATCTCTTCGGCAGTTGGAGCATCAATTTCAACGTTGGAAATCAAAATACCGCCAAAGGCAGAGACCGGGTCACCGGCCAAGGCATCCACATAGGCTTGTTTGATGGTGCTTCGGGTAGCAAGCCCACAGGCATTGTTATGTTTTAAAATGGCAAAAGTGGGGTCATCATTCACAAATTCCCCCATCAGGTTAACCGCGGCATCCACATCCAAGAGATTGTTATAGGAAAGCTCCTTGCCGTGCAGTTTGGTGAACATCGCATCAAAGTCTCCAAAGAAGAATCCTTTTTGATGAGGGTTTTCCCCATAGCGCAACACTTGTCCTTTGGTTTCACTGATTTTGAGTACAGTTTCTTCCTTTTCCGCATTGAAATAGTTGAAAATGGCCGTGTCATAATGCGAGGAAACGTTGAACGCTTTAGCGGCAAAACGCTTGCGGTCTTCCAACGTGGTGGCGCCGTTTCCTTCGGAAATGACGTTTAGGAAGTCTTCGTAATCTTCCATGGAAGAAACGCAGAGTACGTCCTTGAAATTTTTGGCAGCGGCCCTGATTAGGGAAATACCACCGATATCGATTTTCTCGATAATATCTTGTTCCGAAGCCCCACTGGCCACGGTTTTTTCAAAAGGGTAGAGGTCCACGATGACGATGTCCAATTGGGGAATGTCAAATTCCTGCATTTGGGCCACGTCGCTTTCGTTGTCCTGTCTATTTAAAATGCCGCCGAACACTTTAGGGTGCAATGTCTTCACCCGTCCACCTAGAATGGAAGGGTAGCTGGTAACATCTTCCACGGGTACCACATCGATACCGAGATTGCGGATAAATGTTTCGGTTCCTCCTGTGGAATAGAGGGTTACGCCGAGTTCGTCCAATTTTTTAACGATGGGCTCCAAACCATCTTTGTGGAATACGGAAATCAGTGCAGCGGAGGCTTTTTTGGCAGTCTTCATGGGTATCTTAAAAATCAATTTCTTAAGCCCACAAAAGTACTTGTTTTGTTGCTAAAAAGTAGAATGGGTTATCAACAAAATGGAGGAGTTTTACAGAATTTCGGCCACTTTTTTGTTGATGAATTCCAAAAACCGCTCATCCTCCTCGGAAAAGGGGTCCGGGGTGTTGGAATCGATATCGATTTGTCCCACATTTTCCCCATTCACAAACAGGGGGACCACAATTTCCGCTTTAACGGTAATGCTGCAGGCAATATAGTTGTCCTGTGCGGCCACATCGGGAACCACAAAGTTTTGGTTGCTCACCGCCACTTGTCCACAAATACCCTTGCCAAAAGGGATAATGGTGTGGTCCGTGGGTGCACCTGCGTAAGGACCCAATTTTAATTCTTCTTTATCCCCGTTTCTGAAGTAAAACCCCACCCAATCGTAATAGGGCACTTCACTGCGCAATAATTCACAAATTTCACCCAAGCGGGTGTCCACGGTTTTGGAATCATCGGTTATGATGGAAAGTACTTTGGGTTGAAGGGTTGCCAACATACATCTATTTTTTGCAAAGGTATGGAATAGGGGGGTTGTTCGATGCAAAGCGACAAACTTACGGGTCCGTATTTTTAAACTTCTGTTAAACAAAACAATAAATCGCCAAATTTTGTAGTTTTGTAGGGAAATGAAACAGGTTTTTCATCAAATTATGTCGTCTGTAATGGCCCTTTTGGTCTTGGCCTCAACGGTTTCTTGGACCGTGGACAAGCATATTTGTATGGGTAAAGTACAGGATATTTCCTTTTTTACCCATGCGGATGATTGTGGTATGGACATGGAGATGGAAAAATCTTGTTGTGATGATGAGTCATTCACTGTTCAAGGTCAGGATGACCTAAAAATCTCCTTTGATGATTTTAGTGTTGGACAACAGCTGTTTTTGGTAAGCTTTGTCCATTCCTATTTTTATCTTTTTGAAGACAAGGTGGAGGAAGTAAGTTCTTTTAGGGACTACGCCCCACCCCCACTGATACAGGACGTCCAAGTGCTGCATCAGACTTTCCTCATTTGATTTAACATTGGTTGATTGTACCCGACCCCTTGTGGTTGGGCGTGCCCATTTATGCACTTTTTTCTGATCCAATTGTTTAAATCAAACCTTTATGCTGAACAAGAGCATCAAATTTCTCATAGAGAACAAATTAGTGGCCGTTTTACTCCTAGTCCTATTTGTAGGTTGGGGTACGGTGAACATTCCATTTGACTGGGACACTGGATTTCTTCCCAAGAACCCTGTCGCAGTGGATGCTATCCCCGATATTGGGGAAAACCAACAGATTGTGTTTACCCAGTGGCCCGGAAGGTCACCCCAAGACATGGAAGATCAGGTCACCTATCCGTTGACCACTTCGTTGTTGGGTATCCCTGGAGTAAAGACCATACGGAGTTCTTCCATGTTTGGACTGTCCAGTATCTACATCATTTTTGAGGAAGATGTGGAATTTTATTGGAGCCGGAGCCGTATTCTGGAAAAACTGAATTCTCTGCCCAATAATCTTTTGCCCAGTGGGGTAAATCCGGCATTGGGTCCCGATGCTACTGCCTTGGGACAGATTTTCTGGTACACCTTGGAAGGGCGGGACGAAGAAGGCAATGTTACCGGCGGATGGGATTTACAGGAACTGAGAAGCGTTCAGGATTACTATGTAAAGTATGCCCTGTCATCGGCCAGTGGAGTTTCTGAAGTCGCCTCCATTGGTGGATTTGTGCAGGAATACCAAATTGATGTAAATCCAGAATTGCTGAAACAGTACAAGATTGGCCTGGATCAAGTGGTAAAGGCCATAAAGCAGAGCAATCGGGATATTGGGGCACAGACCTTGGAAATTAACAAGGCAGAATATTTGGTCCGTGGACTGGGATACATCAAATCCTTGGAAGACATTAAAAATGCTGTGGTCACTTCAACGGATTATACCTCCATAAGAGTGCAGGATGTTGCCCATGTTTCGTTGGGGCCGGCTGTTCGAAGGGGTATTTTGGACAAGGAAGGTGCCGAGGTGGTCGGTGGTGCCGTGGTGGCACGATATGGGGCCAATCCCTTGGAAGTCATCAATAATGTAAAGGAGAAAATAAAGGAGCTCAGCGCCGGATTGCCTTCCAAGGAATTAAAGGATCGTACTACATCGCAGTTGACCATTGTGCCATTTTACGATCGCACGGAACTCATCCAAGAAACCTTGGGGACTTTAAATGAAGCGCTGACTTTGGAAATACTGATCACCATTTTGGTGATTGTGGTAATGGTCTTCAACCTGAGGGCATCCTTATTGATTTCAGGACTCTTGCCCGTAGCGGTACTCATGGTTTTCATTTCCATGAAGCTGTTTGGGGTGGATGCAAATATCGTGGCCCTTTCCGGAATTGCCATCGCCATTGGTACCATGGTGGATGTTGGGGTAATCCTTTCCGAAAATATTATCCGGCATCGTGATGAAAACACCCAAAACCTGCCCATAAATACGGTAGTCTACAATGCCACATCAGAAGTTTCTGGAGCCATATTGACTGCCGTGCTGACCACGATCATCAGTTTTATCCCGGTATTCACTATGGTAGGGGCAGAGGGGAAATTGTTCCGCCCATTGGCATTTACCAAGACCATGGCCTTGGCAGCTTCCGTAATTGTTGCTTTGTTCATAATACCCCCTTTTGCGGCCATCATTTTCAAAAGAAAACCGCAGGGCCCTCTTCTAAAATACATTTGGAACGGAGCGCTTATCACCTTGGGTGTTGTAGCGGTTGTTTTTGGACAATGGCTTGGCCTGACCTTGATGGCTTTTGGGGTTTTGGGCATTTTAAGATTGAAAGAGTTAGTACCTGAAAAAGAGGTTACGTGGCTCAATGTGGTCATTTGCATCACCACCATTCTGTTTTTATTGGCAACTTACTGGAGACCTCTCGGGTTTGATCGAAGCATAGCCATCAACCTAATTTTTGTGGGGTTGATTTGTGGGGTACTGTTGGGCGTGTTCTATCTATTCCGAAAATACTATCACCGCATATTGTTGTGGGCATTGGAGAACAAACTGCTCTTCCTTTCAATTCCTACGGTGATTGTGGTCTTCGGGTTTTTGATCATGCGTAACACAGGTCAAGAATTTATGCCCTCCCTTAACGAAGGCTCTTTTCTGTTGATGCCCACCTCGCTCCCGCATGCCGGGGTAGAGGAAAACAAAAGGGTGTTGCAGCAGTTGGATATGGCCGTGGCCACAATCCCGGAAGTTCAAACCGTAGTGGGAAAATCGGGAAGGACCGAATCGGCTTTGGACCCTGCCCCGCTCTCCATGTATGAAAATGTGATCCAATACCGTTCCGAATATGAAAAAAACCAGACAGGTGCTCCACAGCGTTTTAAGGTAAATAAAGATGGCTATTTTGTATTGAAGAACGGAAAAGTGGCCGCCAATCCCAATCTAGAAGTTCAGAATGAAGCTAATTACGCAAGTTCACATGTGAGCGAACCGCTTCGTATTGATAGGAACCTACTGGTTGCTGATTCCAATGGGGAATATTTTAGGAATTGGCGTCCAGAGATTAAAAGCCCGGATGACATTTGGGATGAGATTGTAAAGGTGACCCGATTGCCAGGAATTACTTCGGCCCCCAAACTGCAGCCTATTGAAACCCGTTTGGTAATGCTTCAAACTGGGATGCGCGCTCCCATGGGAATCAAGGTCAAGGGACAGGATTTGAAAGAAATCGAGGCGTTTGGATTGCAGTTGGAGTCCATCCTCAAAGAAGCTGATGGGGTAAAGGACGAGGCTGTTTTTGCCGATCGCATTGTGGGTAAACCCTATTTGTTGATTGATATCGACCGTGAAAAGTTGGTAAGATACGGCGTGGTCATTGAAGATGTACAACAAATCTTGGAAGTGGCCATTGGAGGCATGACCTTGACCCAGACCGTTGAAGGAAGGGAACGCTATGGGGTTCGGGTGCGCTATCCTCGGGAACTCAGGGAAAACCCAACGGATATCGGCAATATTTATGTGCCGGTGGAAAAGGGCAACCCCGTTCCATTGAGCGAATTGGTCACCATAAAATACGAACAAGGTCCGCAGGTCATTAAAAGTGAGGATACCTTTTTGGTAGGATATGTGCTTTTTGATAAGCTGGATGGTTTTGCGGAAGTGGATGTGGTTGAAAATGCCCAAGCCAAGATTTTGGAAAAAATTGATAGCGGTGTGCTGGTAGTACCCAAAGGGATCAGCTATCAGTTCACGGGGACCTATGAAAACCAACTCCGGGCAGAAAAGACATTGTCAGTAGTGGTGCCCTTGGCCCTATTGATCATTTTCCTCATCCTATATTTCCAATTTAGGTCCGTAGCCACTTCCTTGATGGTGTTCACAGGGATTGCAGTGGCCTTTGCCGGTGGGTTTTTAATGATATGGCTGTATGGCCAGGATTGGTTCTTGAACTTCAGCTTTTTTGGTGAAAATCTACGGGACCTCTTCCAAATGCACCCCATTAACCTGAGTGTTGCGGTTTGGGTAGGATTCATTGCCCTTTTTGGAATTGCCACGGATGATGGGGTGGTCATGGCCACCTATTTAACGCAGACCTTTCGAAAAAACACCCCTACCTCATTGGAAGCCATCAGGGAATCGGTTTTGGAAGCGGGGGAGAAGCGCATCAGACCGTGTTTAATGACCACGGCGACCACCATTTTGGCCCTTTTACCTGTGTTGACCAGTACTGGCAGGGGAAGTGATATTATGATTCCCATGGCCATTCCCAGTTTTGGGGGAATGCTGATCGCATTGATCACCCTGTTTGTGGTGCCTGTATTGTTTAGTTGGAAAAGCGAATGGCAACTTAAAATGCAAAATCGATGAAAAAGAATCTCATTTTTATGGCATTTGCCCTTTTGACGGTTGGACTGAATGCCCAGACATTGGAGCTATATCTTCAGGAGGCGGAGCAGAACAATCCATTGATCCAGGCTTTGGAGCTTCGGTACAACATTGCCAAGGAAAAGGTGAGCGAGGTGAATACCTTGCCCAACACGACCATAGGTGCGGGTTATTTTGTAAGTGAACCCGAAACACGGACTGGTCCACAGCGAGCTCGATTTTCAGTATCACAGATGCTGCCTTGGTTTGGGACCATTACGGCCCGTGAAAACTATGCCAGTTCTATGGCGGAGACCGAGTATGTGGAAATTGCCATAGCCAAACGCAAATTGGCATTGTCCGTGGCCCAATCCTATTACCGATTGTACGCATTGCAGGCTACCCAGGACAAACTCGATGAGAATATTGCCTTGCTCAACACCTATGAACGCTTGGCCCTTACTTCAGTGGAAGTGGGAAAGGCTTCGGCAGTGGATGTGCTTAAACTTCAGATCAGACAGAACGAACTTCAACAACAAAAAGAAGTATTGCAGCAACAATACATCGCGGAACAGGCCGTGTTCAACAATTTATTGAATCGGGATGAAAGTATTTCGGTTGAGGTGGTGGATGGAATGGATATCCCGGAGGAAGGTCCCATTCTTGAAAAGGAAGCATTGACCCTGAACCCGGAACTCCTCAAGTACGACCAATTATATGAATCCGTGGTGCAATCCGAACTGCTCAATCAAAAAGAGAATGCCCCAAGTATCGGATTTGGGTTGGACTATGTGGCCGTTTCGGAACGACCCGATATGAGTTTTAGCGATAATGGTAAGGACATTGTAATGCCCATGGTCACCCTTTCCATTCCCATTTTCAACAATAAGTTCAAGTCCGTGACCAAGCAGAACCAATTGCGCCAACAAGAGATTGAACTGCAAAAGCAGGAACGATTGAATGTGTTGGAAAACACTTTTGCAAAAGCGCTTTCACAGCGTAACGAGGCCCGGATTGCCTATACCATTCAGGCAAAAAATCTGGATCAGGCCAAGGATGCGGAGGAAATCCTCATCAAAAACTATGAAACGGGCACCATTGATTTCAATGATGTACTGGACATTCAAGAGTTGCAATTGAAATTTCAGCTCAATCAAATACAATCTGTGCAGATGTACTATGTGCAATCAGCCTTAATCAATTATGTAATCAACAAGTAATTTAATTTTAACAAAAATGAGAACAAACATCAGAACAATTATCGGAATCGCATTTGCCTCAGCATTGGTATTGACCATATCTTGTAAGGGAAAAACAGAGGAGGCCAAAGAAACTTCAACGGAAGCGACTATGGATCATGAAGGGCATGATATGGACAACATGAACGATATGGAAACCAAGGATATGCAAGGCAAGGAATATGCATCAGCCTATGTGTGTCCCATGCATTGTGAGGGCAGCGGTAGCGATACCGAAGGGAAATGTCCAACTTGTGGGATGACTTATGTTTTGAATACGGAGCACATGAAGGACGGGCATACCCATAATTAAGCATTAAAAACCTTACCCATCCAATATGATCATTAAAGTCAAAAATATGGTATGCGACCGCTGCAAAAGCGTTTTGAAAGATGAATTTCAAAAGGCTGGCATTGTCGTGGCAAAAATGGATTTGGGTGAGATTCAATTCTTGGATGATGCCTTGCATCGCATGGATGATATACGAGGGATTCTGGTCAGAAATGGGTTTGAGCTGATCGAGAACCCGAACGATACCCGCATCGCAGAAATTAAAAAGCATGTACTCATGGCTTTGAACAATGGGGTGGACCGGAATCTCTCGGAGTATCTGTCCGACAAAATGAAAAAGGAATATTCGGTGCTGAGTAAACTCTTCAGTGCCACAGAGGGGATGACCATTGAAAAGTTTTTCATCAGACTCAAAATTGAAAAGGCCAAGGAACAGATACAAATGGGAAACAAAACCTTCTCGGAGATTGCCTATGATCTAAACTATGCCAGTGGCAGTCATTTGGCCAAACAGTTCAAGGCCATAACCGGAATGTCCATGGGGGAATATCAAAAGCTTCAGCAATGGGACAGAAAAGCTTGGGACCAAATTGTATAACAATTAACCAAAATTGTAAAAGTAGTTGACCGGAGGATACGGTAGTTTCGATTTAAAAACAAAAACAATGAAGCACACCTATCACATACACGGAATGACCTGCAACGGATGTAGGGGCCATGTGGAGAAAACCCTTTCCGAGGTTGAGGGGGTGATTTCCGCTGAGGTCAATTTGGAAAAGGCCGAAGCCGTGATTACCATGAAGGAACATATTCCCTTGGAACGGTTTCAACAAGCCTTGGAAAAGGATGGGGGAAGGTACGGTATCCATATGCCCGGTCATCACCACCAACCCCAACCGAAAGAAAAACCCGAAGTGAAAAATGGAACTGGGGTATTTTACTGTCCCATGCATTGCGAAGGGGACAAAACCTATGACCAGCCCGGTGATTGTCCGGTCTGTGGAATGGATTTGGTGGAGGAACAGAATTTATCCGCTTCCTCTTTGGAACAATGGACCTGCCCCATGCACCCGGAAATTATTCGGGACGAACCCGGCAGCTGTCCCATCTGTGGAATGGATTTGGTCCCAAAAAAACCAGATCTTTCAGCAGAGGAGAAAACGTATAAAAAATTGATCAAAAAATTCTGGCTGGCCTTGGCATTTACCCTGCCCATTTTTTTGATTGCCATGAGTGAAATGGTGCCCAACAACCCATTGTACACCATGTTGCCGCAAAAGTATTGGAACTGGGTCCAGTTTGCCCTTTCCCTGCCCGTGGTCTTTTACGCCACTTGGATGTTTTTTGAACGGGCCTTCAGAAGTATCAAGACCTGGAACCTGAACATGTTCACCCTCATAGGTATCGGTGCCGGGGTGGCTTGGACTTTTAGTGTTTTTGGGATGCTATTTCCGGATTTCTTCCCGGAACAGTTCAAAACAGAAGCTGGAACAGTGCATGTGTACTTTGAGGCGGCAACAGTCATCCTTACACTGGTGCTTTTGGGTCAGGTATTGGAAGCCAGGGCCCATAGCAAGACCAATTCTGCCGTAAAGGAGCTATTAAAGCTTGCCCCAAACAAAGCGGTCAGGGTAGTCAACGGGGAAGAGAAGGAAGTACATATCGATGACATTCAGTTAGGGGATATTTTGCGGGTAAAGCCCGGGGAAAAGATTCCTGTGGATGGTGTGGTTATGGAAGGTCAGACCGCCATAGACGAGTCCATGATCACGGGCGAACCCATTCCTGTGAACAAGGAAAAAGGAGATAAGGTAAGCAGTGGTACCATCAACGGGAATACATCCTTCTTGATGAAAACCGAGAAAGTGGGGTCGGACACCCTATTGTCCCAAATTATCAAAATGGTGAACGATGCCAGCCGCAGTAGGGCGCCTATCCAGAAATTGGCGGATACCGTGTCTGGATATTTTGTGCCCATTGTGGTGGCCATTGCCGTGGTCACTTTTGGCGTGTGGGCCATTTGGGGACCAGAGCCGGCCTATGTATATGCGTTGGTCAATGCCATCGCCGTATTGATCATTGCCTGTCCTTGTGCCCTTGGATTGGCCACGCCCATGTCTGTAATGGTAGGCGTGGGAAAAGGCGCCCAGCATGGGGTGTTGATCAAAAATGCCGAAGCATTGGAAAAAATGAACAAGGTGGATACCCTTATTGTGGACAAGACCGGGACCATTACCGAAGGGAAGCCTACTGTTGAAAAAGTGGGAACATTTGGGGGTAATGAAGATAACACGGTTCTGCAATACATGGTTTCCTTGAACAATCTTAGCGAGCATCCCTTGGCACAGGCTACCGTGAACTATGGGAAAGAAAAGAATATTGATTTTTTAAAAGCTGATGGATTTGAAGCTGTCACCGGAAAAGGGGTCCAAGGAACTGTAAATGCAAAGAAGACCGCTTTGGGTAACCGTAAGATGATGCAGGAAGTAGGCGTAGAAGTGTCCGAAGCCATGGAAAATGAGGTACAAACCTATCAACAGCAAGGAAAGACCGTTTCCTATTTGGCCATCGATGGAAAAGCGGTGGGTTATGTGGTTATTGGAGATCGTATAAAGAAAACTAGTGCAAAGGCCATCAAGGCGCTACAGGATAAAGGTGTGAGTGTGATCATGCTTACCGGTGACAACCGGGATACGGCCCAAGCCGTGGCCAATGAACTTCATTTGTCCGACTTTGAAGCGGGGATGCTGCCCGAGGACAAGCTTAAAAAAGTATCGGAATTGCAGTCCCAAGGTAGGGTGGTGGCCATGGCCGGAGACGGAATAAATGATGCACCTGCATTGGCCAAAAGTGATGTTGGGATTGCCATGGGAACAGGTGCCGATGTGGCCATGGAAAGTGCCTCCATTACCTTGGTAAAAGGAGATTTGCATGGTATTGTCAAAGCATTCAACCTGAGTGGTGCCGTCATGGGCAATATCAAGCAAAACCTGTTCTTTGCCTTGGTGTACAACACCTTGGGGGTTCCTATCGCCGCGGGAGTGCTCTATCCATTTTTTGGATTGTTGCTCTCTCCCATGATAGCCGCCTTGGCCATGAGCTTTAGCTCCGTATCGGTCATTGCCAATGCACTCAGACTTCGAACTAAATCAATTGACTAAATAATGGTAAAACGACAAACAGCGATCAAAATTCGAAAGATCCACAGGTACTTGGGTATCTTTTTGGGGATCCAATTCCTGATGTGGACCATCAGCGGGATGTATTTCAGTTGGACGGATATTGATGAAATCCATGGAGATCATTTCAAAAAAATGCCGCCCAAGGCGACATCCTTTACCAATCTTTTGGGTACGGACAGTTTGAATGGGGTCAAAGGGATTGCATCCATGGAGCTTTTGGAGATTGCTGGTCAGCCCTATTATTGGATCAATGGGGCACAGTTGTTCAATGCCAAAACTGGGGAGCAAAAAGAAAGTGTAACCAAGGAAGAGGCGCTGCAAGTGGCGGCCAATCATATGCGCGTTGACCTTAAGGTCAGCTCCATTGCCCAGATTAATGAAGTAGGGCCACATCACGAGTATAGGGGAAGACCCTTGCCTGCGTATGAGATTTCATATAGGACCACGGACGAACTTAAGGCGTATGTGGCACTCAACAATGGGGCATTTCAAACGGTACGGCACAGGGATTGGCGTTGGTTTGATTTTTTGTGGATGACACACACCATGGACTATCAAGGACGGGATGATTTCAATACCCTACTGCTCAGGGGTTTTTCTTTATTGGGACTGATTACGGTATTGAGTGGTTTCCTGCTTTGGTTCACGTCTTCCCCATCAGTTCGAAAAGTGGTTAAACGAAATAATAAATAGCATGAAAAAGAATATTGTATATGTTGGAGTAGCGGCCGTGGTTGGACTTCTTTTAGGATATCTGATTTTTGGTTCAAGTTCTGGGGATGGGAATTCTACCGATGGGCATGCTCACAGCAATGAAATGGCATCCGATCAAATGTGGACCTGTTCCATGCATCCGCAGATTATGCAGCCAGAAGCCGGGGATTGCCCTATTTGTGGTATGGATTTGATTCCGGTAGGTTCTTCGGATGAAGGTCTTGCCAAGGGACAGATAAGAATGTCCAGCAATGCCATGGCACTTGCTGGTGTGGAAACGGTGACCGTAGGTGCCGGTACATCGGGAACAGGTAGTCTGAAGCTCTCTGGAAAAGTGGCTATCAACCAAGAGGCAGATGCCGTGCAATCGGCCTACTTTAATGGGAGGATTGAAAGACTCAACATCAATTTTGAAGGGGAAGAAGTAAGAAAAGGACAACAACTGGCCACCATCTACTCTCCCGAGCTGGTCGCGGCACAACAAGAATTGATTACGGCGGCCAATTTGAAGGCTTCCCAACCAGCACTTTATGCGGCGGTCCGGAACAAGCTTACCTTTTGGAAACTGTCTGAAAATCAAATAAATGAAATTGAAAGTTCTGGGAAGGTGCGTGAAAATTTCCCGGTATATGCCAATATTTCAGGAGTGGTTTCTGAAATCATGGTCGAAGAAGGCGATTATGTAAGCACTGGTTCACCTTTGGTAAAAGTGGCCAACTTAAATTCGGTCTGGGCCGTGTTTGATGCCTACGAGAACCAATTGTCACTTCTTAAGAAAGGACAAAGCCTTGCGGTGCGGACAAAGTCGTACCCCAATGAAACTTTTAGCGCAAAGATTTCCTTTGTGGATCCCTTGTTGAACAGTTCCACGAGGACCCTTGAGGTGCGTGCGAATCTGGATAACAGAAAAGGATTGCTGAAACCGGGGATGTTTGTCACGGCCGAAATCCAATTGGAGAACGATACGGAAACGGAGACACTTACCGTTCCGGAAAGTGCGGTTCTTTGGACTGGGGAACGTTCTGTTGTTTATGTAAAGCCAAATTCAGGAGAAGGCATCTTTGAGATGCGCGAAGTGACCTTGGGGAATTTGGTCAATGGTAATTATATAGTGGTTTCTGGATTGAGTTCAGGTGAGGAGGTAGTGACCAAGGGGACGTTTACCGTGGATGCCGCTGCGCAACTCCAAGGAAAAAAATCCATGATGAACAAAAGCGGGGGAAGAACCATGACCGGACATGAAGGGCATGGAGCTGGAATGCAAATGGATATGGAAATCTCAAAAGAAGCCAAGACAGCATTTGACTTATTGTTGGATCCGTATCTTAAACTAAAAGATGCCTTGGTGGCTTCCAATATGGAACAGGTACAACAATTTGCCAGTGAGGGGATGGAGAATGCCAAACAAATTGCTGCCATAGAAATGGATGAAAAGACAAAGATTCATTTTTCGAAGATTGGGAATCAATTCGCGGCTATTGGTTCAGAAAGTGACTTGGACGGCCAACGGAATCATTTTGTCCAATTGTCGGAAAGCATGATACTGATTGGAAGTCGAATAACCGGAATGGGTAAAAAACTGTATGTACAACAATGTCCCATGGCCAATCAAAATAACGGGGCAAATTGGCTGAGTCTGGACGAGGAAATCAAAAATCCATATTACGGTGAAGCCATGTTGAAATGCGGAAGCACAGTTGGTGTAATAAACTGATAATCAAGCTATAAAAAATATTTTATTTCCAGTTTAGTTAATATTTAGCCAATAAAAATTTTGGAATTGAAAACTGATATACATTTACTTCAGTTTTTAATTTATTGACTCATGAAACAAGCGAAGTCAACTGGAAAGTCATCTCCTGCCAAAGCTGTAAAAAGCAATGCCAAGAAGACTACCCAAGCTACTGGTAAGAAGAAGTAACTTATGGTTTTTTGGCCCAAAGGGCCATAACTGAAAAGAAAGAAAAACGCCCTGATGAAAATCAGGGCGTTCCTATTTTAAATCCTATTGGATATTACATCATTCCTGGCATTCCGCCGCCACCCATTGGAGGTCCGGCAGGAGTATCTTCCTTGATGTCTGTCAATGCACACTCAGTGGTCAAGATCATACCTGCAACCGAAGCGGCATTTTCCAAAGCGATACGGGTCACTTTCTTGGGATCGATGATTCCAGCTTTCAACATGTCAACATATTGATCGGCCTTGGCATCGTAACCAAAGTCCTTCTTACCTTCCAAAACTTTGGAAATAACTACGGAACCTTCACCTCCAGCGTTTTCAACGATGGTACGCAATGGAGCTTCAATGGCCTTGGCCACAATCTGTACCCCAGTGGTTTCGTCCAAAGATTCGGTTTCCAATTTCTCAAGGACTTTTTTGGCACGCACCAAAGCAACACCACCTCCGGCAACAATGCCTTCTTCAACAGCGGCGCGGGTAGCATGCAACGCATCGTCCACACGGTCTTTCTTCTCTTTCATTTCCACTTCAGAGGCAGCACCTACGTATAATACCGCAACACCCCCGGCCAATTTGGCCAAACGCTCTTGCAATTTTTCCTTGTCGTAATCTGAGGTTGTAGTCTCGATTTGCGCCTTGATCTGGTTCACTCTGGCTTTGATGTCAGTCGCTTTTCCCGATCCATTTACGATAGTGGTGTTATCCTTATCGATGGTTACGGTCTCGGCAGTACCCAACATCTCCAAAGAAGCATTCTCCAAAGAGAAACCTCTTTCCTCAGAGATAACGGTACCTCCGGTCAAGATAGCGATGTCTTCCAACATGGCTTTTCTTCTGTCTCCGAATCCTGGAGCTTTCACAGCGGCAATTTTAAGACCACCTCTCAATTTGTTCACTACCAAAGTGGCCAAAGCTTGACCTTCAACATCCTCGGCAATGATCAACAACGGTCTTCCTGATTGCGCAACGGGCTCAAGAATAGGAAGGATTTCCTGTAGGTTGGATATTTTTTTATCGAAAAGAAGAATATAAGGACTCTCCAAATCGGCAATCATTTTGTCAGTATCGGTCACGAAGTAAGGAGAAAGATAACCTCTGTCAAACTGCATTCCCTCCACAACATCTACATAAGTATCGGTACCTTTGGCTTCTTCTACAGTAATAACACCTTCTTTACCTACTTTTTCAAAAGCTGTGGCGATAAGATCACCAATGGTATCGTCATTGTTGGAAGAAATAGCGGCAACCTGCTTTATTTTGTCAGTATCGCTACCTACTTTTTTGGCTTGTTTTTCCAAATCGGCTACCAAAGCCTCAACGGCTTTGTCAATACCGCGTTTCAAATCCATGGGATTGGCACCTGCGGCAACGTTTTTCAAACCTTCTTTTACAATCGCTTGGGCCAAAACCGTGGCGGTAGTGGTACCATCACCGGCTTGGTCATTGGTTTTGGAAGCAACTTCCTTAACCATTTGGGCACCCATATCTTCTAGGGCGTCCTCCAATTCAATTTCTTTTGCTACGGATACACCATCCTTGGTCACTTGGGGAGCACCAAAGGATTTGCTGATGATCACGTTTCTTCCCTTGGGACCCAAGGTTACTTTCACGGCTTCGGCCAATTTATCAACGCCTCGTTTCAGGCCGTCACGTGCATCTATATCAAACTTAATGTCTTTTGCCATTTTATATTTTGTTTTGTCATTCCTGTGCTTCGATTATGCTCAACATAAACTCCAACAGGAACTTTTTAGTTATACTTTTAGGTTTAGATGGATTCCCGCTTTTGCGGGAATGACATGTTGTTACACTATTGCCAAAATATCACTCTCGCGCATGATCAAATAATCCGTTCCGTCCAATTTAAGTTCGGTTCCGGCATATTTTCCATAGAGTACGGTATCTCCAACCTTTACGGTCACTTTTTCATCCTTGGTGCCAGGACCAACAGCAACTACATTGCCTTTTTGGGGTTTTTCCTTTGCGTTGTCCGGGATGATGATACCGGAGGCAGTTTTGGTCTCAGCCTGAAGAGGCTCGATGAGGACCCTATCCGCCAATGGTTTGATGCTTACTTTAGCCATATTTTTACGTTTTAGGTATTTGTTTTTAAAATTCTCGAAATATTGGGGCAGAAATTATGCCATTGCCCAAAAACTGACATTATGGAAAACAAAAATGCCAGCTTGTCATTCAAGCTGGCATTTTTGTATCTGTTGTCATTGTTCTTAGTTGATCGTGTCAGCGGGATTTGAAGTATCCGCCGCAGGAACCTGCTCTGGAACTTCTTCAGGAAGCGCTTCAGGAACAGCAGCCTCCGTGCCATCACCTTGTAACAATTTGGAATCTGCTTGGCTATAGCTTCCCTTTAGGGAAACGTTGGAAAGCAAAATCAAAACAATCAACAAAGTAGCCAAGGTCCAAGTACTTTTATCCAAAAAGTCCCCTGTCTTTTTTACACCACCAACAACTTGGTTTCCGCCGCCTCCGAAAGAGGAGGACAACCCACCACCTTTAGGGTTTTGGACCATAATGACCAAGACCAACAAAAGGCACACGATAATGATCAATATCAAAAAAATGGAAAACGTGCTCATTGTATATTATTCTTTTTCTTTCTGCAGCTTCTTCACCGCCCGAATTTGGTCTGCAAAGAAACCACTTTTTTCTGGATATTTCAAACTCAATATTTTAAAGGACTGAATGGCCTTTTTGTACTTCTTTTGTTCCAGATATACCTTGGCCAAAGTCTCTGTCATAAGCTCATTTTTATCGAACTTGGTGGACTCTTTGATGTTCACCTTGGCATTGGCATTTTCTGTAGGAACAATTTTTGGATTGTTCTCGATAAACTTGTCCAAGAGCTCAAATTTTTTCTTTTTCTCCAACTCTTCCATGACGTCCTGTGTCTCTTGGGGTTCCTCTGCGTCGTGTTTGGAAGTGAGTTTGAGCCATTCGGTAAAGGAATGCTTCTCTTTTTTGGTGAAGGGGATGGGTTTGCCCAACTGCAATTCGGCTTCCGGAGTGGGGTCTTCCTCCTTGGTTTCTTCCAAAACAGGTTCTTCAGGGGTTTTGGATTTGAACAGGGCGGGATTCAATATCTGTTCGGCATCCTGAAGATTTTGGGGCAAGGCCACTTCTTCGGCATCCACCAACATGGCATTTACGGTTTCACTGGGTTCAATCTCTTCTGAAACGGCATTTTGATCTTCCAGTTTGCTGCCTCTTCCGGCAATGGTGTCGGCAATATTGTTCTGTACAAATTCTTGGGATGTGATATAATCGAACAATACCTCGCGGTCCGCCGTATGGGCTGCTGCAACTTTTAGTGCCCCATTGTATTTATAGCTGTCCAGATTTTTAAGTCCCTTCAAATGCAGTGCCCGCGCTGCTTGAAAATAGGGGTATTCCTCAATGATGTCTTCCAACTCCCTGGTCTGCTTTGGGGACAGGATGGTGTTCGATTTTTGAAGAATATGTATAAAATCCGATACGTTCATAATCATTACCAATTTCCTAAGGACGCATTGAAAATGTCCTGGGTAAGGCGTTCAAAAATTTCCTCGTGCGCTGCCGCTTGGATCGATGTCAAGGAAGCAGCGGCATCAAAATCGTAAAAGAAGGAAAAGCGGCGTTCAAAATCTGAGTCATCCTTTGTGGTATTGTAAAACCGTACATTTACACTCATGGTCAATCGGTTTTGGGCCGTTCTCTGGTCGGAGGTTGCTGTCATGGGGATGACCTTGTATTCCACAATTTCACCTTCGTACAAAAGATCTCCGTTGCTCCCCGTGAGCGATAGACTGGTGAGGTTGTTGATCATGTCCTGAAGGGCCAGTGTAAAATCACGATCTAGTCCGGGCACAATGGTGGAACCAGGGCTTTGGTCGGCATAATTCTGGAAAAAGTTGACCTGAAAACTGGTGGCCGTTCCAATATCCGCTCCTGAAAAATTATAGGCTCCACAACTATAAAAACTGATGATCAACCCTAAAAGTCCAACTTTAAAACTATTTTTTCCCATGAATCCCATTACAGATCGTATTGTTTTATTTTTCGATACAAAGTTCGTTCCGAAATGCCCAGTTCGGCTGCGGCGGCCTTGCGTTTTCCGCGATTGCGTTCCAAGGATTTTTTGATCAGCTCTATTTCCTTTTCCTGTAAAGATAGGGTTTCTTCCTCTTCGATCTCCTCGGCAAAATGATACCGGTCTTCCTGGGGCTGCGACACCACTACCGGGTTTTCCACCACGGGTTCCGGTAAGTGCAATACCTCTGCTATTGACTCTTCTTCCTGTTCCTGTTCAAACTCTTCTTCCTTGCCTCCGTAGATTTTACGGATCAAGGTTTCATTTTCCTCCTGTACCTTTTCGGAATTATCGTTTTTCAATAGTTCCAAGGTCAGTTTTTTCAAATCGTTGAGGTCGCTTTTCATATCGAACAAGACCTTGTACAGGATTTCCCGCTCGTTGCTGAAATCGCTTTCCTTTTTGGTCTGCCCCACCACAGCCGGTAAATTGGAACCAGTTGAATTGGGCAGATAGCTGTTCAAGGTTGCCGCAGAAATGTTCCTGTTCTCCTCAAGTACCGAAATCTGTTCCGCAATGTTTCGCAATTGCCTAATGTTGCCCGGCCAACGGTATTTCAACAATAATTGAACCGCATCATCCTCAAGTCGGATAGTGGGCATTTTGTACTTCTGTCCAAAATCCGAGGCAAACTTTCTGAACAGCAAATGGATGTCGTCCCTGCGTTCCCGAAGGGGCGGAAGTCCAATTTCCACGGTGCTCAACCTGTAATAAAGGTCTTCCCGGAACTTTTCCTTTTTAATGGCCTCGAACATATTGATGTTGGTGGCGGCCACGATCCTAACATCGGTTTTTTGAACTTGGGAAGATCCCACTTTTAAAAACTCCCCATTTTCCAAAACACGGAGCAATCGCACCTGGGTGGTAAGGGGAAGTTCACCCACCTCGTCCAAGAAGATGGTGCCGCCATCGGCTACCTCAAAATACCCACTTCGGGTTTGGGTGGCTCCGGTAAAGGCTCCTTTCTCGTGGCCAAAAAGCTCACTGTCTATAGTCCCTTCGGGGATGGCCCCACAGTTTACGGCAATGTATTTGGCGTGTTTTCGGTGTGATAAGGAATGTATGATCTTGGGAATGGCCTCTTTTCCTACCCCACTTTCCCCGGTCACCAAAACCGATATGTCCGTAGGAGCTACTTGGATGGCCTTTTCTATGGCACGGTTGAGCTTGACGTCATTGCCAATGAGCTCAAACCGTTGTTTAATGGATTGAACATTCTCCATAAATTAGTTGTTCTTTGAATATTCCAAAGCCTCGCCGATGAGGGTGGCAGAGGTACAATCATTGATTTTTACGTTCACAAAATCGCCTACTTGGTAGTTTTCCTTTGGAAAGACCACCACCGTGTTTTGCGAATTCCGGCCCATCCAATGGGCATCGGATTTTTTGGAGGGCCCTTCAATAAGGACTTCCTCGATTTTGCCCATATGTTGCTGGGTACGATAATGACTATGCTTTTGTTGTAATTCGATGATCTCCGTGAGGCGTCTTTTCTTGATGGCTTCAGGAATGTCATCTTCCATCTTTCTTTCGGCCAAGGTTCCGGGCCGTTCGGAATAGGCAAACATGAAACCGAAATCATACTTCACATACTCCATGAGACTCAAAGTATCTTGATGGTCCTCTTCGGTCTCTGTAGGGAAACCGGTGATCATATCCTGACTAATGGCACAATCGGGGATGATGTTTTTAATATTGTCAATGAGCTCAAAATATTCCTCCCTCGTATGCAAGCGGTTCATCTCCTTTAGAATACGGTTGCTGCCACTTTGCACAGGCAGGTGGATATACTTGCAGATATTCTCATATTTGGCCATGGCCTCGATCACGTCCAAGGTCATATCCTGCGGATTTGATGTGGAAAAACGAATGCGCATTTTGGGTTGGGCCAAGGCCACGAGCTCCAATAGTTTGGCAAAGTTCACCGAAGTGGCCTTCTGCATCTCGGAAGCTTTGTCAAAATCTTTTTTGAGTCCGCCACCGTACCAAAGGTAACTGTCCACATTTTGGCCCAAAAGGGTGATTTCCCTAAAGCCTCTTTCCCAAAGATCGTTCACTTCCTCCAAAATGGATTGGGGGTCACGACTACGCTCCCGTCCGCGGGTAAAGGGAACCACACAGAAGGTACACATATTATCGCAGCCACGGGTAATGGATACAAAGGCGCTGACGCCATTGGAGTTCAACCGGACCGGCGCCACATCGCCATAGGTTTCATCCTTGGAAAGAATAACGTTTACGGCGTTACGGCCTTCGTCAATTTCTTGGATAAGGTTGGGAAGGTCCTTGTAGGCATCGGGTCCCACTACCATATCCACAATTTTTTCCTCTTCAAGGAACTTGCTCTTCAAACGTTCGGCCATACAGCCTAAGACCCCTACTTTCATTCCAGGGTTGGTCCTTTTTACAGCATTGAACTTTTCCAGCCTTTTGCGCACGGTCTGTTCCGCCTTTTCACGGATGGAACAGGTGTTCACGAGCACCAAGTCGGCTTCCTCAAGTTGTTGGGTGGTATTGAAACCTTCCTTGGCCAAAATTGAGGCCACGATCTCACTATCCGAAAAGTTCATCTGGCATCCATAACTTTCAATATAAAGTTTACGGGAGTTCTTTTCGTTGTTCTCCAGGGCCAAGGTACTTCCTTGTTGGCTTTCGTCTATTATTTTCTCTACGCTTTCGTCCTTGATCATATAGCTACAATGGGCTGCAAAGATAGTGCTTATTCCATTTTAGTGACAATTTGGCAGTAATTTTTAGTGGTCTATTAGGTTTTTTTGGTTAATGTTGACGTCGGGTTCTCCCAAATCATTCCTATCCCAACGCATTGAACAAAGTAATCCTTTGGATTTTGGAAGCATATTCAATGGCTCCATTGAACTCTTTAAGAAAGTATGGCTTCAAGGATTTATTACCTTGCTTCTGACTTTTGTGTCCATTTTACCCTTTTATATTGTTCTGTACAGTCCCTTGATTGCTTATGGCATTACAGACCCTACATCCTTTGATAATGGACACGCGCCTCCAGGCGCCTTAATTTTTATGTTTTTGTTGATGCCCTTTTTCTTCCTTGCTGTGATGACCATAGGTCTTTGCTTAAATGCGGCCTTTTTGAGGATATGCCAGCAGAACGATCTTGGGGAAGTAGGAAAGGACGCCTATTTTTTCTATTTGAAGAAACCGTATTTGGGGAAGGCGCTGATGCTTTCCCTTATTATGTTGGGATTGGTTTTTTTGGCAATGCTCACCTGTGGGTTGGGTGCCATTTACTTGGCTGTTCCCATGTCTTTGTTCCCTGCTTTTTTGGCCTTTGGCAAAGATTTGACGGGAATGGAGATGGCAAAGGCAGGATTCGCTTTGGGAAACAAAAATTGGGGAATCATCTTTGCTTTGCTTCTTGTGATGGGATTGGTGGCTCAGTTGGGAGTAATATTGTGCTTTGTGGGGTTCTTTTTTACGGCCATGTTGAGTAAGATACCAGTATATTTTATCTATAAGAACACCATTGGATTTCAGGATGATATGGAAGTTTAAGGCAAATTTTGCGCAACTTTATTATTGGATTTTCATCTAGGGTTATAAAAACAACACCCATGAAAAAGAAAATCCTGTTCCTATTTTCCTTGACCCTACTGCTTTTTATTTCTTGTGACAACGATGAGCCCAAAGGGGAGTATACCGAGTACTTGGTGGCCAAACCCGTTGTCATGAGCCAAGCCGAATTTTCGGAAAGTGTGGACGTGATAGCACCACGTCCCATTGAAGAATCTGGAAAGATATATACCTATAAAGACTACATTTTTGTCAATGACAAGTATCAGGGCATTCATGTGATCAACAATGCCAATCCACAGCAACCCGTAAAAATCGGATTTATCAAGATTATCGGAAATGTGGATATCTCCATCAAGGACGATTATCTGTATGCGGACAGTCTTATGGATTTGGTGGTGCTTGATATCTCGGACATCAACAATATTCATCAGGTGGCCCGATTGAAAAATGTATTGAACAATCAAGCTTTTTTTCCTTTTGAAGCCGATGTAGTGGAATATGGTGAGTTTAACAATATTGGGGACGGAATTCTTGTTGGCTGGGAAGTGGTCACCGAGAGCCTTACCGAAAAGGAATACCAGACCCGTTTCGGAAATTATATGATTGCCTTCGCTGAAGATGCCAATGTGGCCACTGATGCGGGGGGTGGAACTGGGCAAGGCGGTTCTTTGGCCCGGTTTAAGATTGTGGACGATTACCTCTATGCAGTGGACAGCCATAACATCAACATTTTTAATATTTCCGATCTGGAAAATCCGGAAGAGAAGGAAGATGTCTACGCCGGATTCGATATTGAGACCATTTTCAATAGGGACAATCATTTGTTTTTGGGCAGTATGCGCGGGATGTACATTTATGACATTACCAATCCTGCCGAACCTACTTTCGTTTCCGAATTTGAGCATGGGACCGCGTGCGACCCGGTAGTGGTGGATGGGGACTATGCCTATGTTACTTTGCGGGGCGGCAATTGGTGCGGGGCTACGGAAAGTGGATTGTACATAGTGGATATTTCCAATATTGAAAACCCAGAGCTGGCCATTATCTATTCCATGGATGGGCCATATGGTTTGGGGATCAAGGATGAAAAGCTTTTTATCTGCGATGGGGATTCTGGCCTCAAAGTATATGACAAGACCGATATCAATGACCTCCAGGAGTTAAATCATTTTGAAGATATTGTTACGTTTGATGTCATTCCCTTGGAAAATCATTTGATCATGGTAGGGGATGAGGTACTGTATCAATATGAATACTTGGAAGATGGAATAAAGCTTATCAGCCAGATAGGACTCAACTAAAAAGACACCACTTTATAGTTCAATATCCCGTTTTTCACGGGATATTTTTTTGCCCAAAAGTTTGGAAAAAATTCAAAATCGAAATTTTGATATACTTTTGTTACCACAAAACCCAGTGCATGCCAAAGAATTTAGTGATTGTTGAGTCCCCCGCAAAGGCTAAGACCATAGAACGTTTTTTAGGAAAAGAGTTTCAAGTTGAATCCAGTTTTGGACATATTGCCGATCTGCCCTCCAAGGAACTTGGCGTAGACGTAGAAAACGATTTTAAGCCAAAATATACCGTGGACAAGGACAAGAGGGCCTTGGTGAAAAAACTGAGGGACTTGGCAAAAAAAGCGGAAACTATTTGGTTGGCCAGTGATGAGGACCGGGAAGGAGAGGCCATTTCATGGCACTTGGCAGAAGAACTGAAATTGGATAAGGACAAGACCAAGCGTATTGTTTTCAATTCCATTACCAAATCGGCCATCCAAAAAGCCATTGAGAACCCAAGGGACATCAACTATAACTTGGTGAACGCTCAACAGGCCCGTAGGGTCTTGGACCGATTGGTGGGTTATGAGCTTTCCCCGGTACTTTGGAAAAAAATTAAACCGGGACTTTCGGCAGGACGGGTGCAATCCGTGGCCGTTCGTTTGATTGTGGAACGGGAACGTGAAATTGAAGGGTTCACCCCCGAGGCATCGTTCAGGATCAGGGCCGATTTTAAGACTGCAAATGGGAATGTATTTTCTTCCAAACTCAACAAAACCTTTCCCACCAAAGAGGCTGCGACCACTTTTTTGGAGCAGAACATAGGCGCCGATTTTTCGGTGGCGAATTTGGACAAAAAACCGGCAAAAAAATCCCCGGCTCCTCCATTTACCACTTCCACCCTTCAGCAGGAAGCATCCAGGAAACTCTACTTTTCGGTGAGCAGGACCATGCAAGTGGCCCAACGGTTGTATGAGGCTGGACTCATTACTTATATGAGAACGGACAGTGTGAACCTATCCAACGAAGCGCTGAGCGCTGCCAAAGAAGCCATTGTTCAGAACTATGGGGAGAACTACAGTCAAGTACGGAACTTTACCGGGAAATCAAAAGGGGCACAGGAAGCACACGAAGCCGTTCGCCCCACGGATATGAAATTACAGTCGCCCTCCCTGGAAAGGGATCAGGCCAAACTCTATGAACTTATTTGGAAACGTACCTTGGCCTCCCAAATGAGCGATGCCCAATTGGAGCGTACCAATGTAAAGATCAAGGCCAATTCCCATAACGAAGAATTCACGGCCAATGGGGAAGTGGTCAAATTTGATGGATTCCTAAAAGTATACTTGGAAAGTACCGATGAAGAGGATTTGACCGAGGAACAGGAAGGTATGCTTCCGGCCATGCAGGTCGGTGAGGTCCTTCAGAATGTTTTTATATCGGCCACAGAGCGCTTTACACGGGCGCCTTACCGTTATACGGAAGCCTCACTGGTGAAGAAACTGGAAGAACTGGGTATAGGGAGACCATCTACCTATGCGCCTACCATTTCTACCATACAGAATAGGGGTTATGTGGAAAAAGGAACCGTGGAAGGTTCGGAACGCAAATATGTGCAGTTGGTCCTTGAGGAAGGGAATATTTCCGAAAAAGGACTTTCCGAAATGGTAGGTTCCGATAAGGGAAAATTGGTGCCCACGGATATCGGAATGATCGTTAATGATTTCTTGGTGGACCATTTTACCAAGATTCTCGACTATAATTTTACCGCCCAAGTAGAAGAAGATTTTGATGAGATTGCTGCTGGGGAAGAAGATTGGCAAGAAATGATGAAAACCTTCTACAAGGATTTTCATCCCAATGTAATCGAGGTTGAGGAAAATGCGGAACGTGCCAGCGGGGAGCGCATTTTGGGAACCGACCCAAAAACAGGGCGTCAAGTAGCGGCCAGATTGGGACGTTTTGGCCCCATGGTCCAAATTGGAACCGTGGATGAGGAAGAGAAACCTTTGTTCGCAAGTCTTTTGCCCGATCAGTCTATAGGTACCATCACTTTTGAGGAAGCCATGGAGCTTTTCCAGTTACCTCGAAAATTAGGGGAATATAAAGGAGAGGAAATCGAAGCCAATGTAGGTCGATATGGACCTTATGTGCGTTTCGGGAAAAAATTTATCTCCTTGGCCCAAGGTGAAAGTGCTTTTGATGTAGATTTGGACCGCGCCATAGAACTGATCAAGGAAAAGGAAAAAGCCGATGCCCCTATTGCTACTTATGAAGGTAAGGAAGTTACCAAGGGTACGGGTAGGTTTGGACCTTTCATCAAATGGGATGGGATGTTCATCAATGTGAACAAGAAATACGATTTTGACAATCTTTCCCAATCCGATATTGAACAGCTCATTGAGGATAAAAAGAAAAAAGAGGCCGAAAAACTGGTCCAAGAATGGCCAGAGGAAAAAATACGCATAGAAAAGGCCAGATGGGGAAGGCATAATATCATAAAGGGAAGGATCAAAGTGGAACTCGCAAAGGATGTAGATGCCACAAAGATTTCCTTGGAAGAGGCCCAAGCCCTTTTGGAAAAGAAATCACCCAAGAAAAAAGCCAAAGCAAAAGCGAAAAAATAATATGGCATTCGATTTTTTGGTTCCCGTCAAGGACAAGGTATTGGCATTTTCCGAATTGTTGCCACCACAGGCACTGGGAAAGAATATCCATATGCATACCGAAAAGGACGGGCTTCCCGTCTTTGCCCACGCCGATGTGGCCATATTCGGAGTAAAGGAATCCAGAAATGCCTTTGAGAAAAAAACGGAAAAGTTGGATTTGGAGGAAATCCGGATTCAATTGTACCGGCTTATGATGGGCAATTGGAACTCCACCATCATCGATATTGGGGATGTGGAGGAAGGGGAGACCGTTGAGGACACCTATTTTGTGGTCAAGGAAATTGCGGCCGGACTACTGGAAGAAAACATTATACCTATTATAATAGGATATACCCAAGACATAACCCTACCTACATATAGGGCTTTTGACAAGATCAGGGATATGGTGAACCTGGTCTCCATAGATAGTCGTTTTGATTTTGGGGAGGATGAGGAATTGATTTCTTCCCATTCCTATATGAGCCGCATTATTACGGACAAGCCCAATAATCTTTTCAATTTTTCCAACATAGGATACCAAAGCTATTTCAATGCGCAAGAGGAAATAGACCTTATGGAGCGATTGTTCTTTGATGCCTATCGATTGGGGGAGATAGCCTCCAATATAGAATTAGCCGAACCTGTTTTACGAAGCAGTGACATTGTAAGTTTGGACCTGCGCGCCATTAGGGCGGCCGAGATGGGTTCGCACAAAAACTTTTCCCCCAATGGTTTTACGGGAAGGGAAATCTGCGCCATTGCCCGATACGCTGGAATCAGTGACCGGGTATCCTTGTTCGGCATCTACGAAGGGGAAAATTCATATCAGGCCTTTCAAATGATTGCCCAGATCATATGGTACTTTATAGAGGGGCTGAGTTTTAGGATTCAGGAAAAGCCCACATCCAAGAGTGAGGACTTCACCAAGTTTACCGTGCCCACGGATACCGAGGAACTGGTCTTTTATAAAAGCCACGTGACCGAACGTTGGTGGGTTGAAGTTCCATCAATTTTACCCCAACATAATAAAACAAATTCGGTGGCGTTATTACCTTGCACCGAAGGGGACTATTTGGATGCTTGCAACCAGAACATTCCAGAAAGGTGGTTCAAGGCCTATAGAAAGGGCCTTAACTAAACAAATTAATTTTTAAGCATTGATTGTTCTTACACAATAAATTATTCAAAAAATAGTTTTGAGAGTAATGAATTTGTGTTGCACCGTTTATAATCTTGAATCGAAAATTTAACCTAAAGTATGAGAAAGCTATTCATTTCATCTATAGCACTTGTTTTTTTGCTTAGCAGTTGCGGCTCTAAATCGAGGTCGAAAGGTGAACTAGTTGGGGCCCCTGGAAAGAAATGGCATCCCGAGAAACCCTATGGAATGGAATTGATTCCACGAGGTGCCTTTGTTATGGGTAAAGCCGAGGAAGACCAGGCCAAAGTATTGAATGCTCCCACAAGAACGGTTACCGTACGTTCTTTTTATATGGACGATACGGAGATCACCAATAGTGAGTACCGTCAGTTTGTGGAGTGGGTAAAGGATTCCATTGTACGGACCAGATTGGCCATCTTGGCAGATGAATTGGGTATTAGCCCAGAGGATGAAGGTATAGGGGAGTATGCGTTTAAGGATACGGATACCACTGACCTTTCCGTGTATGACAAATACATGTTGGACAATTATGCAGGTCTAGGGGAAACCGGTTATGAAGGACGCGCCTTGAACAAAGATGCGGATTTGGTATGGGATACTTCCGAATATCCGGATGAATATTATGCCGAGGTTATGGATTCCATTTATCTTTCGGAAGAGGAAAGCTACAATGGTCTACGGTCTATTGATGTAACCAAACTAAAATACAAGTACAGTTGGATGAATATTGAGGCTGCAGCACGTGCCCGTGCCGGAAGCAGAAAAGACTTTATCCAGCATGAGGAGTTGGAGATCTATCCGGATACCACAGTGTGGATCAGGGATTTTGAATATTCCTATAATGAGCCCATGCACAACGATTACTTTTGGCATGATGCCTATAGTGATTACCCTGTTGTTGGGGTAAACTGGATGCAGGCCAAAGCGTTCTGTAACTGGAGGACCAAATTCAAGAACGATGATCAAAAGTCTCGTGGAAGACAATTTGTGAACCAGTTCAGATTGCCTACCGAAGCCGAGTGGGAATATGCTGCCCGTGGTGGTATTGAAGGAGGTACCTACCCTTGGGGTGGTCCATATGTGATCAGTGATACCGGTTGTTTTATGGCCAACTTTAAACCACAACGTGGAGATTATGCAGCAGATGCCGCTTTGTACACTGTGGAGGCCAAATCGTTTGAGCCCAACGAATACAATCTGTACAATATGGCCGGTAACGTATCGGAATGGACCAGCTCCAGCTTCGATCAAGGCGCCTATGAATACTTGTCCACCATGAACCCCAACGTAGGTTCCGGACAAAACCAAAGAAAAGTGATCCGCGGTGGATCTTGGAAGGATGTGGCTTACTTCCTTCAGGTGAGTACCAGGGATTATGAATATCAGGATTCCGCCAGAAGTTACATCGGTTTCAGGACCGTACAGGACTATATGGGTGAAGAGGATTCCACCAACGGAAGCAGAAGCGGATTATAATAATTAAGAATTAGAGAGAACATTATATAAATAAACCAGTAACCAAATACTTATTTATATAACTTAATTAAAACTAGAATTATGGCACAGTCAAAATCAACAAAAAAGCTGTTTAACATGGCCTACGGGCTTGGAGCATCGGTGGTAATCATTGGTGCATTGTTCAAGATCCTTCACTGGGAGTTTGGACCACTTACAGGTGGACTTCTTCTTGCGGTAGGTCTTATTACTGAAGCATTGATCTTCGCTATCAGTGCATTTGAACCTGTGGATGACGAATACGATTGGTCCTTGGTTTACCCAGAGTTGGCCAATGGTCAATCCAACGGAAAAAAGAATGAGGTCAAGGATGCCCAAGAAGCAGAAGGACTTCTTTCCAGAAAATTGGATGACCTTCTTAAGGAAGCCAAGATCGATTCTGAGCTTTTCTCCAACTTGGGTGAGAGCATCAAGAGTTTTGAAGGTGCTGCCAAGAATATCACTCCAACCACGGATGCCATCCAACACACTAAAAAGTATTCTGAGGAATTGTCCCACGCCGCTGCCCAAATGGAGTCTTTGAACAGCTTGTACAAAGTACAGTTGGAAAGCGCTAGCAGACAAGCTTCCATCAACGAGGAAGTTGTACAGAATGCAGGAGCCTTGAAAGACCAAATGGAGTCTTTGGCCACGAACCTTTCCTCCTTGAACGGAGTATATGGAGGTATGCTTTCCGCCATGGGTAGCAAAAACTAATTAGGATATCGATTAAATGATATCAAACCCCAAATCAAATTAATTTATAATTCTAATTAGATAAACATGGCATCAGGAAAACAAACACCACGTCAGAAGATGATCAACCTTATGTACTTGATCTTCATCGCGATGTTGGCACTTAATATGAGCAAGGAAGTACTTGCCGCTTTCGGACTTATGAACGAAAAGCTGGAAACTTCCAATACCAGAATGGACTCCAGTAACTCCGATTTCTTGGCAAGCTTGGGAACCAAAGCTGAAGAGAATGAGGCAGAGTATGGGTCACTGTACCAAAATGCTCAGCAAATCAAAGAACTTTCCGATAAGTATTATACCTATCTGGAAGGATTGAAAAAAGAAATGACCGCCGATTTGGAAGATCCCAAAGATTATGTGGTCATGGACAAATCTGACTATTTGGACCAAAAGTTTTTTCAGGGAGATAACCTAGGCCCTGAAGGAAAAGAGTTCCTTAAGCAGATCAACGATTACCGTGAAGGTGTAGTGAACACCTTGCCCGAAGGGAAGTTTACCGCTGTTAAAGAAGCTGTAAAGACCCGTTTTGCCACCGGTGACGCCGATGGTAAGGTAGAGAAAAGGGACGGTACACGTCAAGATTGGATCAACTATCACTACGAAGGGTTCCCATTGGTGGCCTCTTTGACCAAGTTGACCCAATTGCAGGCCGATATCAAGACTACTGAGCAAGAGGTATTGAAAAACCTTTTGGAAGGTAACTTGACCGCCGCTGTATCCTTGACCAATTTTGCCAGTTCTTTGGCGGCCCCTAAAACGGCCTACTACTCTGGTGAAAAATATGATGGTAAGATCATTGTAAGTAAAACTGATAAGACATCAACCCCTGTAAAAGCAGAGTTGACATTGGACGGTAGAACTTTGGCCGAAGGTAAAGACTACGCTTTGGAAGCTGGAGGTATTAAAATGTTGATTAGTGCCGGTACCCCAGGTGACCACACCATTAAAGGAACCATGTATTTCATGCAGGATGGAAAAGAAGTGCCCGTTGAGGTGAACAATACCTTTGCGACCATTTCCATGCCTAATGCTGCAGTTATCTCTGCAGATAAGATGAACGTGGTTTACCGAGGTGTTGCCAACCCAATGACCATCTCCATTCCTGGTATTCCAGATAATAAGGTATCTGCATCTGCTGCTGGTTTGACCAGAAGAAGTGGTAGCCAGTATGTAATGAACCCAGGTACAGGTAGGTCCGTTACCATTACCGCTTCAGGAACATTGCCTGATGGTAAAGGTATCTCTACCAAGTCTGAGTTCCGTATCAAGGATATTCCAAGACCCGGTGGTACCGTTCGTGGAGAGTCTGGTAGCGTTAAGATGCCAAGAAAGAATCTTGAGATCTCTACCATTGGTGCCATGTTGGAAGACTTCGATTTTGATTTGAACCTTGCCGTTGGGCAGTTCAAGTTCAAAGTGCCTGGTCAGCCTACCGTGGTTGTAAATGGAAACAAATTGGACAACCGTGCCAAGTCTGCCTTGAAAAGGGCCCAGCGAGGTGATGCTGTTCAGATTTTCGATATCCAAGCCTATATCACCAACAACAAGAGCTACAAGTTGAAGAAAGTATCTCCGGTTGTGGTTGAGCTTACAAACTAATAAAGTATAGAAGTGATCATGAATTGGAAAAATGTAATTATAATCGGATTGTTGGGCGTATTGCCCGTATCAATGATGGGACAGGCGAACATTTTGAACGCCAAGTTACCAGACGATATTGGCAAAAAGACCGAAGCTCAGATTGAGCAGGACAATGACGCTCCCCTCGAGTACGGTTATGTGGATGATAGGGACATCCTATGGTCCAAGACCGTTTGGGAAACCATTGACCTGGATGAGCGTGTCAACTTTCCGTTGTACTATCCCACCGATACCATAGGTATTGGGGCGGACCGAAGGTCTTTGTACCACGTGTTGATGAAAAACATCAAGAATGGGAAACTGACCGAGGTGTACACAGATTCGTACTTTACCGAAAAAAGGAGCTTGGGCGATCTTTCCGCCACCTTGAGTAAAGTGGATACCACCGATTTGGGATACGAGCAATTGAACGCCGGTGAGCAAATTTCCCCTGAGTTTATCAACCAAAGGGATTTGACCGCGGCCGATATTGAAGAGTATCGCATAAAGGGAATCTGGTACTTTGACAAGCGCCAAGGGGAACTCAAGTACCGTCTATTGGGGATTGCCCCAGTGGCTCCGGACGTAAACTTTATAGACGATGAGTCTATAGACCCGGGAGAGAACAAAGTAGAGCTGTTCTGGGTTTGGTATCCTGCCGCACGACAAGTGTTGCACGAAGCCAAAGTGTACAACCAACGGAACTCCGCAAGACCCATCTCGTATGACATGCTGTTGAACGCAAGACGTTTCAATGGGGTGATCTACAAGGAGGACAACGTCCACGGAGATCGTAAGATAGACGATTACATTTTTGACAATGCCCTGTTCCAATTGCTGGAAGCACAACGGATCAAAGAAACGATTCGCGACCGTGAACAGGATATGTGGGCGTATTAATGAAACCCAGCTTTGAAAACTGCATAGGTAGTATTCAAAGGTGATGGTTGAATTATTCCGAACTTGTTTCGGAATCCACATAACATAATATTTCCAATTCAATAAAATAGAACGCCGCACAAATGTGCGGCGTTTTTTTTGACCCTTTTTTGAAAGCATGAAAAGAAAATAGTAAGGGGGTTGAAAAGGTAGCAGGGAGATGACTAATTTTGCACCATGTACGATTACTTGGTTGTTGGTCTGGGTTTGGCAGGAATCTCCTTTTGCGAGGTTCTGGAGAAGGAAGGCAAGTCTTTTAAAGTGGTTTCTGATGCATCGCAGCAAGCCTCCCAAGTTGCTGGCGGCCTTTACAATCCGGTTATTTTAAAGCGGTTTACCCTCGCTTGGAAAGCTAAGGAGCAAATGGAATTGGCCCAACCCTTTTATGCCGGATTGGAGCAAAAATTAGGGGCTCAATTGGACTATAAAGTTCCTGTATTGCGCCGTTTTGCCTCCATTGAGGAGCAGAACAGCTGGTTTGAGGCTGCCGATAAACCGGGATTGGACCATTTCTTGTCAACCACTATCTTGTCTAACTCCAACACCTGTTTGGATGCTCCCCATGGTTTTGGGGAAGTCAAATACACCGGAAGAATAGATACGGGCACCTTGGTGGAGTCCTACATGGCCTATCTGGATCAAAAAGGCATTCTGGAACGGGAATCTTTTGACTTTTCAGCCCTTTCCATGGGAGGGGGACAGGTCTCATATAAATCCATACAGGCCAAACAGATTGTTTTTGCCTGTGGCTATGGACTTCAGAACAATCCTTTTTTCAATTATCTGCCCTTGAACGGCACTAAAGGGGAACTCTTGACCATCAAAGCACCAGCGTACAAGGAAAACAGAGTGATCAAGTCTTCTGTGTTTACCATTCCGTTGGGAAAGGATTTGTATCGGGTGGGGGCCACTTATAAGTGGAAGGATAAGACCAACGAGCCCACCGAAGCATCCAAAAAAGAACTTTTGGACAAATTGACCTCTTTTTTACAATGTGATTTTGAGGTGGTGGACCATGTGGCAGGTATTCGTCCAACCGTTGTGGACAGACGACCTTTGGTCGGTGAACATCCAGAACACAAAAACCTGTATGTGCTCAACGGTTTCGGGTCTAGAGGCGTGCTTATTGCACCCTATGCCTCAGACCAATTGTACCAAGCCATTGAGCACCAAAAACAGATTGACCCTGAAATGGACATTCAACGTTTTACCAAAAAATACTATCGGGATTAACCTTTTGCCACGGTATGTTTGTGCGATGCCGCGTTGGGGTCGTACTTAAAAAAGAAATTCACCCATATGTTACGCGATAACCGGATGATCACGGGCATAAAAACAATCATGGTGCCCACAATGGCAAAAAAGGTATTCACCAAAGAAGCCCCAAAAAACAAAAAGGCAATTACAAAGGCGGCCACGGCAAAGGCAATGCCCACAGCATAGCTCACGTACATGGCGCCATAGAAAAACGAGGGCTCTATCTTGTACTTGGTGCCACAGTGCGAACAACGCTCGTTCATGTTGAAAATTTGGGAGATGGCATACGGGTTGGTGTTTTCGTACATACTCTCTTCATGGCATTTAGGACAACTTCCTGTTAAAATGCTGTACAGTTTGGTTCCTTTTTTTAACATTTGCACCGATTTTTATGCAAAAATACGCAATTGGGTAGTTTTGTTTTGTAATTCAGGTCACATATAATGCTAAATGTCCACAATCTTTCGGTAGCCTTTGGGGGTGAATATCTTTTTGAAGAAATCGCGTTTCGTTTAAACGGTGGGGACCGCGTAGGTCTTATCGGTAAGAACGGAGCGGGTAAATCCACCATGCTCAAATTATTGTCCAAGGATATGGCGCCCGATGAGGGAACCATTGCCATGGAAAAGGACATCAAGATTGGGTTTTTGAGGCAGGATATCGATTTTGAGCAAGGACGTACCGTACTGGAGGAATCCTATCAGGCATTTTCGGATATCAAGTCCTTGGAGCAACAGCTGGAGGAAATCAATGCGGCACTGGCAGAGCGCACCGATTATGAAAGTGAGGGTTATCACCAGTTGATGGTGGATTTGAACGAGGTCACCCATCGCTATGAAATTCTGGGCGGGTACAACTATCAAGGCGATACCGAGAAAGTATTGCTGGGATTGGGCTTTAAGCGCGATGATTTTGATAAGTTGACAGATACCTTTTCCGGGGGGTGGCGCATGCGGATAGAGTTGGCCAAACTCCTATTGCAGAACAACGACGTATTGCTTTTAGATGAGCCTACCAACCACTTGGATATTGAATCCATTATCTGGTTGGAACAGTTCTTGAAAACCTATGCAGGGGCGGTTGTGATTGTTTCGCACGATAAAATGTTCTTGGACAATGTCACCAATAGGACCATTGAGATTTCATTGGGCCGAATCTATGACCACAACAAACCGTATACCAAGTTTTTGGCGTATCGAAAAGAAATCAAGGAACAGCAACTGAGCGCCCAAAAAAACCAAGAAAAGCAGATCCAGCAGACCGAACGCTTGATTGAAAAGTTCCGGGCCAAATCCAGTAAGGCTTCCATGGCACAGTCCCTCATTAAGAAGCTGGACAAAATAGAACGTATTGAAGTGGATGATGAGGATAATAGTGTAATGAACCTTCGGTTCCCCGTTTCCATAAACCCTGGAAAGGTGGTGGCAGAACTGGAAAATCTCTCCAAAAGCTATGGCAAAAAGGAGGTTCTAAAAGAGATTGATCTATTGGTGGAACGTGGTACAAAAACCGCTTTTGTAGGTCAGAACGGACAAGGAAAAACCACTTTGGCCAAAATCATGGTGGGGGAGTTGGACCATACGGGAAGCCTAAAGACTGGGCACAATGTACAACTAGGCTATTTTGCCCAGAACCAAGCAGAATATCTTGATGGTGAAAAAACCATCTTGGATACCATGATCGATGCTGCGAATGAGAAGAACAGAAGCAAGGTCAGGGATATTTTGGGGTCTTTTCTCTTTCGTGGTGATGAGGTGGAAAAATATGTAAAGGTGCTTTCCGGTGGGGAGCGAAACCGATTGGCCTTGGCCAAAATGTTGCTGCAACCGTTCAACGTGTTGGTCATGGATGAGCCTACCAACCACTTGGACATTAAATCCAAGAACGTGCTGAAAAGTGCACTTCAAAATTTTGAAGGAACCTTGGTCTTGGTGTCCCACGATCGGGATTTTCTCCAAGGGCTTACCGATAGGGTCTATGAGTTCAAGGACGGTAGCATCAAAGAGTATCTGGGAGATATCGACTTTTATCTGGAACAGCGAAAGGCAGAGGATTTCAGGAAAATAGAAAAAGGAGAGAAAAAAGTAGCACAGAAGGTCGAGGTGGTTTCCAAGGAGAACGACTATCAATTCCAAAAGAAACAGAAATCGCTCAAGAACAAATTGAGTGGGGTGGAAAAAAAGATCTCACAATTGGAGAAGGAGATAGCGGACATAGATCATGACCTCTTAATGGATTATGACAGCACGATAGCCCGCCCCAATTTTTTTGATACATATCAGGGTAAGAAGAAAAAGCTGGAGAACTTAATGGAAGACTGGGAGAGCCTTTCCCACGAATTGGAGACCCTGAACTAGCAAAAAATCCATTTACATACCACATATTTAGCCTAGTTCACAACAAATTACCGTCAGTTCGCCGATTATATTTGTAAGTTTTTTCGTCTTTTGATTACTTTGTAGGTAAATTCTTTAGGATAAAATAAGTAATCAATGATTCGATTGGCCGTTTTCTTCTTATGTATACTGGTTTCCGTAGGTAGGACCTATGCCAACCAGGAAGTCCCCCAAGAGGAGAGGAATGCCCTTGTAGACCTATACAACAATACCAAAGGAGACCAATGGAAGGTTTCGTGGGATTTGGAATCCCCGATCCATACTTGGAAAGGCGTTGAGGTAAAGGACAACCATGTGGTGGGATTGACCTTGTTCATGAACAATTTGGACGGAGTGCTTCCCGAAAGTATGGGCAAACTTAAACACTTGGTCCAATTAAATTTGGCATTCAATAGCCTTACCGGTGTACTTCCCAAGGATATTGTGAAGTTGAAAAACCTAAAAGTGCTTCGCTTGGAAATGAACCGCATCAAAGGGTCACTTCCCGAAGGTATTGGAAAAATGAGGCAATTGGAGGTGTTATCCATGTTCAATAATTTTCTCAGCGGCCCCATACCGGATTCGTTCGGAAACCTCACTAACTTAAAAGAACTGAACCTCTCCAGCAATAACTTGAAAGGAATCATCCCAAAGTCCATTGGAAATCTGACCCAATTGGAAGCCTTGGGCCTTTTTGAGAACAATCTGGAAGGAAACATCCCCTCCGAAATGGGGAACTTGACCCACCTAAAGGAATTGGTGTTGGCCAACAACCAGTTGGGCGGTGAGATTCCCACAGAGTTTGGTCAATTGGCAAGTTTACAAGTACTGCAATTACAAAATAACCGATTTGATTCCTATACTGGACTCAAAATGATGGATACAAAACAGTTTTTGGTCTTTGATACCGATGATAAGACCTTGACACCACGATTCAATGACATCCAATTTGAGCGTACGCGCATGGCGGACACAAAATTTGAGGATGACGACGAAAATGAGTAGTTAGTTATTACTTTAGTTTGTTTGGTTTGGGGATACAGGCGTGTATCCCCTTTTTTTATGCAATTCTCAGAACAAGAAAGGTTTTGATGATTGTGGATATTGGGAAAGATTCCGTCTTTTGTGTAACTTCACTTCAACCCATAGTACATCCAATAGCTATACAACAACCGTGCTCTCTTTTGTCATCAATATTTTCCGATTTGCCAAAGCCATACTCAAAGGAATCCGAAAGGACGACGAGTTTAAATTCCTGTGCTTCTTTTTGATGTTTTTATTGATAGGCTCTACCTTTTTCTATTCCCAAACCGAACATTGGTCCGTTATTGATTCGTTGTACTTTTCGGTGATGACCATGGCTACTGTGGGGTATGGCGATTTTGTGCCGACCACGGATTTGGGAAAGATGTTCACCATAATCTATGCGTTCCTTTCCATTGGCACCTTTGTGGCGTTTACCGCAAAAATTGTGCGGTTGATTTTAGATGATGGAAAGCACAAACGGTTCTTTGGAAAAGACAAGCAAAACGACTAGCACCAAGAAATCAGATAGGCGAGAGTATCAGAATCCATATGTTTAGTGGTATTACTCTTAATGAGTATTGTAACTTACTTTTAGTGAGGTAGTTATGGTTTGTCAGTCTTCGGTTGGCATCTATTTTAATGGTTAACGACATATTGTAAGTATTTAATTACATGTTTTGTTGATTTCACAACAAAAAAATGGATTCTCATCCATTGTTTTATATCTTAAATACAGAAATTCAGATACTTACGTTTTTTATGTGCAGACGAATCAGTAAAATAGTTGCAACACTAATATGCTGTCTTGGTATTCATTTGGGTATGGCCCAAGTAAAGATCGGTGAGAATCTTCAAGTATTGGATGGGGCATCGATTTTGGAACTGGAAAGTACAAGTAGGGCCTTGGTACTTACAAGGGTAAATCAGGCCCAAATGAGTGCCATAACACCACTACATGGCGCATTGGTCTATAATACCGATGCCGAATGCATTTTTGTATTTGATGGAACTGCATGGAAAAGCCTTTGTGGTGCAAGAATGGCGGTAACAACATCTAGCATGGCCCCAATAGTCAATCAAGTAGGGGATGTTTGGATTGATTCGACCCAAAACAATGTAAACATTTGGAACGGGTCAGATTTTGTGTTGATCAATAGAAATCCAAAAAGTGGCAATGGATTGCCTTCCCCCATAACGGTAAATGACCCTTTGGCGGGCGATATTTATATAGACAAAAACTCCGGTGATCTCTTTACGTATGATGGGACCAACTGGATAGTTCAGGGGAATGCCGTACAGGCTTCAAACGGGATTACGGAAACTTCGACCAATACCATTGAACTGGGAGGAGCGTTGACAAGACCCACTAGTCTACAATCAAATTCAGTCAACACCTTTGCTATTGAGGGATTACAAATGTCCAACAACCCTACGGATTTGGTGGTTGTCATGGATGCATCGACCCAGGTGTTGAGGCAAATGGACAGATCATTCCTTTTACAACGTGAGGAGACTTTGGTGGTGGCCAACAATGGTCAAAACCAGTTTGCTACCCCCTTGGCCATTACCGACACCAAAAAAATAGACGTGTATCGCAACGGAATCAAAATCAACTTTACCGCTATAGGAAGCAATACCATTGCGTTGGACCCGGGCATCATCTGTTTTCAGGACGATGAGATTCGGATTGTCCAATTCTTTTAACAACAAAAAACCTAGAATCCAAATGTAAATCACAATCACTATGAAAACTCCAAATTGTTCTATAATCACCAGAATGGCCCTATTGGTCCTCGGGATAGTATCCTTTGGAACGGCCAGCGCCCAGCAGACCACGGGCGATGTTACCAAAGCAACCGATATTGTCCCGGGCACCACTACCACAGGTGGAGCCGTACGGGTAGTGGATAACAGGGGGACCATTAAGTACCTCCAATCCATCAATGGGATTACCATGTTATCCAACACCACCAATGATGTGACCACAACTACCTGGCAGCTGGGAGGCACGCTTACCAATGATACTTTTATTGATGTGGATGGCAATGTATTCGGTCTTGATGGGATTGAATTGATTTCAACAGAACTGCCCTCCACGAACGCGACTACGGAATCGGACCATGGAACCGGAACCGGATATACCATTTTGGTAAGGGACGAAGCTACAGGCGCTGTAAAAAAATTACTTTCATCCGACTTGAACCTTATCCAAAGTGGTCAGGAGAGCTTTACCGCCACGGCAGGTCAAACCGCCTATGCACTTACAGGGAACCCAGTTTTGCCAGCCTTCAGTCAAGTTTGGGTGTACAGGAATGGGGCCAAGCTAGTGGCCAATGTGGATTACACGGTAGCTGCATCAACAGTTACCTTGGTGCCCGGAGGATCGGCTCCCAATGACTGGGCCGTGTATGCCGGTGATGTCATTGAGGTGCAATATGTAAAGTAGGGTGTTACAGTGGGCAGTTCCCCTTGTTCCCACTGTTGTACTACTGGACTTAAAGGATTTCAAAATGACCAAATCCCGGCGTCTTAAAATAAACACGGTACTCCTGCTGTTGCTTGGAATGCCCTTTTTTATCCATTCGCAAGAGGTCAGGGTAATTGATAACAAGGGGACCAAAACCACGGTGAGGAATACTACTGTCACCACTGGAAATACAGCTCCAGCTACCCCCGTATTGAACGACATTTGGTTTGACACCACTGATGCCGACCATCAACGCACCAAAATTTGGAATGGTTCTTCTTGGCAAGAGCTTACTTTTACCGGAACCCCTGGCTCAGTCTTTTTTGCCGATACCGATGGAACCCCAACGCAGAACAATGCACAACTTTTTTGGGACAATACCAACCATAGATTGGGGGTAGGCACCAATACGCCTTCCCAATCCTTGGATGTGAATGGCTATGCCCGGGTGAGGACAATGGATAATGCCGAAACCACAGACCAAGTGGTAAAAACGGATGCCAATGGGGTAATCCACACATCCAAAGTCAATTTTGGAGGGCGTTGGACCAACACCAATACCTCCACCAACCTCAACGTAAACAATACCGTTGCACCTATTTTTGGGTCCAATGACTATGTGGACGATGGTACCAACCTTTACGAAGTCAGTGGAAACACCTTGATTGTAAAAGAATCAGGGAGATATGATATTCGGGCCAACTTGGCCCTAGTGGGCATAGATGACAGCATCTTAAGTGACACGGAGTTTGGTACCAATGTCAATGCCCGCATTGCGGTGAACGGAACTGCTGTAGGCGCCTTGGGGGCATCGGGTTATATATCGTTTAGCTTGCTACAGGGGCATAACCATTCCAGTATCCATGTAAGTGAAATATTGGAATTAAGTGCCAATGATGTGGTGACCATTGTTACTTACAGGGAAGCCAATTCCGGCACGGTACGCTTTGAAGGGAGTGGCACCTCGAGTTTTGTGATCAATAAATTACGCTGATCTGTGAAAACCTATTGCATCATACTTTTTTTTCTTTCAAGTTTATGCCTTGAGGCACAAGATGGGATGCGCAATTGGGGCATGCTAAAAATACATGCTGATGGAGGTCTAGGCCTTCATGGAAATTTGATCAATGATGGCATTTTTGATGATAACGAGGGGTTGATGGGATTTTATAGTGATGCGCCTGTTTCGGTTTCGGGAAGTTTTGCACCACTGTTCAACGATATGGAAATTTTAGCATCCACTGGTCTTTTTTTGGACATTACCATTGGGGTAACGAACAACGGTAATTTTATGGATGGGGATATCCGGACCACAAGAGCAAATTCTTTTGTGACCTTGGATTTTGGAGCCGATGCTTTTCATACCGGGGCAACGGATATGAGTAAGGTTGATGGGTATGTTTCGGTACAAGGAAAACAGAACTTTACTTTTCCTATAGGGGATACCGAACAATTGCGCCCTTTGATCTTGAAATCGGAAGCCGTGAATCCTACCGCACTTTGTGCATACTTTTATGAAGATCCGAATACTCCGACCACTTTTTCGGAAACCTTCAATACAAACACCAAGGCGATGGGGTTGGGAAATGTCTGTACCCAAGAATTTTGGCATTTGGAGGGATCTATACCTTCCACGGTACAAATTTCGTGGAACGAGCGCAGTGGAATATCGCTGTTGACCACCAATATTGAACAGATTACTGTGGTGGGCTGGAACAAATTGGACTATCAATGGGAAAACCTCGGTGGTATGGCGGTGGGTGATTTTTCCCAAGGGATGGTGGTTTCGGATACCTTTGACCCCAATGTTTATGAAATCCTGACTTTCGGCACCGCGGACAACCCAAACTTTATTGTGGATTTGCCCAATTATTTGATTACTCCCAACGGCGATGGTATCAATGACTTTTTGGAGATTGATGCATTGGAACAATCCCCGAACAACCGTATGCGTATCTATGACCGGAATGGCCTATTGGTTTTTGAACAGACCAATTACACCAATGGATTCAATGGTTATGCCACGGACGGTAAATGGGTCATCAATAGAAACCGTGGATTGCCATCGGGGGTCTATTTTTATCTCCTTACCATGGATGACTTGGACTTGGAGTTCCAAGGATTTTTATATTTGGCCCGCGACTGATTCAATAGATAATGGAATCCGAAGCAATTTTGGGAAGGGTATATCCACCATAATCCACCTCCAATCCTTTATGGATTTCTTTTGGACCATCGGAAGGCAAGGAAGTCCCAAAAACATATACTTTCTGCAGGGATGGGAAATTCTCCAATTTGTCAAACAAGTTTGAAGTGATTCCGGTACGGGTCAGGTTGAGGTGTTTCAAATGCGAAAGCTGGGATAGCTCCTCAATGCCTTGGTCCGTGACTTCGGTTTGACCCAAGTTCAGCACGGTCAGGTGGGGTAAATGGCCCAAATACGGATAAATGGAATCGTTTATGGCCGTATTGGACAGATCCAGTTCCACAATAAAATCGTTTATGGGGGTCAAGGCCAAGGTATCTGTCAACGAAAATCCAGGTTTATTGATTGCGGTGACCCTAAGCCAAGGGGAATCCTTGCTGAGATACTCCACATGCAATCCGGTTTCCTTGACGGCACGCAGACTATCCAAGGGCAAAGGAGACAAAGTGGCCTCTGGATAAAAATCTTCCGCATTTTTGGGGAAGAAGGGTTCAAAAAGACTTTCGTCCAATCCATGCGATGCAATACTGCCTTCAAAAGGGTGTCCGGCCTCGATCCAAGCTTTTAGTATGGCAATCTCTTCCTTGGACAATTGCTCTTTTTCCTTGGGCGGCATATGGCCATCGGTATCTTTGGGAGAAATAACCCGAGTAAAAAGTTCACTTCCATCAGGGTTTTGGGCCATGATCACCTCACCGTTTTCGCCTCCGGATAGAATATCGTCCATATGGTGTAGGCGCAGTTCGCCTTTGGCCTGTTTGGGACCATGGCAGCTTACACATTTATTGTTGAGGATGGGATGCACCACTTCAGCATATAGATTGGCATTCTCCCAAGAATCTTCGGTCAATGCTATGGGGAGTTCTTCAAAAACCGGAATGCCCAGTGCTTTTTTAACCCCTCGTGGGAGAGGTTCGGTCAGGTACCCCTCTCCATGGGTGATGTTACCTCCTTTATGCCCTGTGATTGAAATCAACACCAACCCTAAAACAATCATAATGGGAAAGGACACTTTTTGCAACACCGCTACGGAATCCGACTTCCATTTCAAATACAAGGCAAAGCAGAACACGGCCGTGATGATTCCAAACCAGAGGTGGCCCTTGACGGTATCAAACCCATAGCCCTCATTTTGGTATAGCAGGAATCCACTTATGCAGGCCAAGACCGAGACAATCCCCGCCCATAGGAACAAGGTGGACAATAGCCCGGTGTACTGTTTTGTCTTACGATCCGTCCAATATAAAAGTACGCCCAAGACCAAGAACCCTATGGGCAGGTGTACAATTAGAGGATGTAACCGCCCCAATAGCTGTGAAAGAATATCCATTTAATCTATGCCGAGTCTTTGTTTTATAATGTTCATCATATAAACATTGGCCTCCCATTGGTCCGATACGGGAAGTTGGGTATACGGAAGGGCAGGCATATAGTATGGTGGACCAAATTCTGAGGTAACTGTCATGGGGCGATCGTTCTCGACCCAAAATTTTCTGATGACCTTTTCCCAGATGTCCAAATGGCGGTCAACGGCCCTTTTCCACTCTGGGGCTTTGGGGTCGTTTACTTGGGGACTCTCGGCATGGCCTACCCGCGCATGGATATGGTCGGTCTTTGCAATCACTTCGGAAAGCATGGCATCCCTACCTTCCAATAAGGATTCATGGACCACCATCCAATGGCTGATATCGGCAGTAAGACGTAAATCGGATATCTTTTTTAAATAGTCCAATGTAACGGGCAAGGTGTAACTGAACCGCCCGCGATGGGTTTCATGATAAATGGGAATGCCCGTTTCCTTGCTGATGGCATTGGCAGCTTTGATAAATGCGGTATTTTGTTCCATAGTGAAAAAGTCACTACCGGTTTGACTGTTGATCACCACAGGCTTCCACGACACCAATACATGCAGTTTCTTTGTATAGGCCTCCAAACTTTCCTCAAAGGGAAGACTGTTGTCGGTCCCATGCATTAAATTAAGCTGTAAGTCATGTTTTTTTAATGCAGCTTTGAGTTGCTGTTGACTTTCCGCTTCATTGGGCAGCCAAACATCAATACCATCAAAACCGGAGGCTTTGGCCCGTTCGCAAAATGCATCCCAACTTAAAGTGTTTCCCCAGTTGGTCTGAAAAAAGAGGATTTCCCCTTTTTGGGGATAGAGGGTAGTGGCAAAAAGAATCATTACTAGATAAAGGTGTTTTTTCATGAGTATGTTAAAGTTTGGTTGCAATTACGCTAATATTTCTTTGATGACTTCCCCGTGTACATCGGTCAACCTAAAAGGTCTTCCCTGGAAATCAAAAGTGAACTGTTCATGGTTAAAGCCAAGCAAGTGCAGCATGGTGGCATGAACGTCGTGCACAGAGACTGCCCCATCCACTGCAGAGAACCCAATCTCATCAGTCTCCCCGTGGCAGGCTCCTTTTTTGATGCCCCCACCGGCCATCCACATGGTAAATGCATCACCATGGTGATCTCGGCCCATAAAGCCCATTTCCTTGCCTTCACGGTTTTCCTTCATAGGGGTGCGGCCAAATTCACCGCCCCACACCACCAAGGTGTCATCCAAAAGACCACGTTGTTTTAAATCCAATAGGAGAGCGGTCATAGGTCTGTCTATTTGTCGGCATTTGTTCCGAAGTCCCAAATCCACGGCAGTACTGTGGTCTGTTCCGTGACTATCCCAGCCCCAATCGAACAATTGTACGTAGCGCACTCCTTGTTCCACCAGTTTTCGCGCAAGCAGACAGTTGTTGGCAAAGGATTCCTTTCCAGGTTCCACCCCGTACATTTCCTTGATATTGTCCGGTTCACTGTTGATGTTCATTACTTCAGGAACGGCAATCTGCATGCGATAGGCCATTTCATATTGGTTGATGCGCGCCAGAATCTCCGGGTCGGCATACTGGGCGTATTCGGCTTTGTTGATCTTGTTGATGGCATCAATAGTGCTCTTTTTTAGGTCGCGGGACATGCCTTTGGGGTCATCAATGTAAAGTACAGGGTCTCCTTTGGACCTGCACTGTACGCCCTGATAAACCGAGGGCAAAAACCCACTTCCCCAAACACTTTTTCCCGCACTGGGCGCCTGTCCACCAGAGGTGAGCACCACAAAACCGGGTAAATTCTGGTTTTCAGACCCTAGTCCGTAGGTGACCCATGATCCAACACTGGGTCTTCCCAAGCGTGGGGTTCCCGTATGCATGAACAATTGGGCAGGCCCATGGTTGAACTGATCCGTGTTCACCGCTTTTAGAAAAGCTACTTCATCCACCACTTTTTTGAAATGGGGTAGGTTTTCCGAGACCCAATTGCCGCTTTCGCCAACCTGTTCAAACTCGGCTTGGGGCCCAAGAAGTTTTGGGGTACCCCGGATAAAAGCAAATTTTTTGCCCTGCAAAAGCGATTGTGGGCAGTCTTGGTTGTGCAATTTGGCCAGTTCGGGCTTATAGTCGAACATCTCCAACTGCGAAGGTGACCCTGCCATGTGCAGATAGATCACTGATTTTACCTTGGGGGCAAAAGGAGGAGGCAATGTGGCCAAGGGATTCAGGTCCCTTTCGGTCAATTGCAAGCCTTTTTTTAGGGCTGCTGCCGGGTCATTTTTTTGAAAATTACAGGAAGCCAAGAAACCGCTCAAAGCCAAGCCGCCCATTCCCGTGGCGCACTGTTTCATAAAATGTCGGCGGGTCTGCGACTGCGCTTCACGCATCAGTTTTTCGTGGATCAATCGGTCCAAAGAATCTTTGCTCATGACTTTGTAATAAATTCATCAAGGTTCATAATGGCATTGGCCACAACAGTCAACGCGGCCAATTCGGCATCATCGGTTCCCAAAAAATCATCCATGGCCTTCGCGTCCATTTTAAAGGTGGCCAAGGATTCTTCATACAATTCGGACAATGCCTGTTTTTTGTCTGGGCTCAATTCCCTGAACACGGCTTTTTCATAGCCCCGGGTAATGGCACTTTCAATATTTTCCGCTTTTTTCATATCGATGGCCAGTTGGTGGGCCGCCTCAAGATATACAGGGTCATTGAGGGTCACCAAGGCCTGTAAAGGGGTGTTGGTCACGGTTCTTCGGATGGTACATACCTCACGGCTACTGGCATCAAAGCTCATAAAGCTGGGATATGGGCTGGTGCGTTTGATATAGGTATAAAGGCCTCGTCGGTATCGGTCCTCTCCTTTGCTTTCCACCCAAGTTTCACTGCTGTAGACGGTTTGCCAAACCCCATCAGGTTGTGGGGGCATAACACTGGGGCCATACATTTTTGAACTCAACAGTCCCGAAACGGCCAAGGCTTGGTCCCTGACCTGCTCTGCGGTCAAACGTAATCGTGGACCACGGGCATAAAGCCTGTTCTCTGGGTCTATTTGGTGCAAGGTTGGATTTCCTTCAGAGCTTTGACGGTAGGTGCCGGACATGACAATATCCTTGATGAGCGATTTCAACTGCCACTCATTTTCATTCATCAACCGAAGTGACAACCAATCCAACAAAGCTGGGTGTGATGGAGGTTCGGATTGCGATCCCATATCTTCAAGCGAAGCCACAAAACCATTTCCGAACAATTGATGCCAAACCCGGTTTACCAAGGTGCGTGCCGTCAAGGGGTTCTCCTTGCTCACCAACCATTGCGAAAGCCCCAAACGGTTTTTGGGCCATTCCTGTTTCCATGGGTTCAATATGGCCGGTGTGACCGGGGTGACGGTATCGGCCAAGGTAAGCCAATTGCCTCGTTCAAAAACCTGGGTCGTACGGGTCATATAATCCGGATTCTCTATCATGATGGGCACCGTTGGGGTGACGGTGTTCAAAAGATCTAGGAATTTTTTCTGGATTTGATCATGTCCAGGTTGTCCTTCGCCGGGAAGGTCGGGCAAAAATGCAAACCAAGAAATAAAGCTGGTCCCCGTTTGTTGGGGCAGTGTTGGGTTTTCGGCCTCAAAAAACAAACGAATGGAATCTTGTACCTCTGTAAAGGACACTTTACGAATAACTTCCCGAGGGGTTTTGTCTATGTTGAAACGCGCCAAGACTTCACCTTCATCGTTGTCTTTTCGAAGCGTCATGACCGTACCATTGTCATTGGCCCAATATTTAAAATAAAGGTTGGGCGAGCCTTGGGTATAAATGTCATCATAGTAACAGGAACCATTGGGCCAAAGGGAGAGGTATTTGGTGTCGGCCAGTTCGCCATTGACAAAGTTCTTGGCATGGTGAACCTGATAAAAAGGCTCGTTGTACATTAAAAACTTATTGAATTTATCGGCTACTTCTTGATTCCCATGCTTTAGGTTCCATTGAAAGATTTCGTTCAGGGTCTTTTGGTCCTCTTCGCTGTAGAATTTCAATACAGGATCCTCATGGGGCGTGTCCTCATCCATGGCGTTGTTGAAAAAGGCCATCATATTATAGTATTCCTCATGCCTGAAAGGATCATACGTATGACTATGGCACTGAACACATTCCATGGTGGTACTTTGCCATACTTGGAAGGTGGTATTGACGCGGTCCAGTACTGAAGCAACTCTAAACTCTTCATCCTCGGTACCCCCTTCGTCGTTGTTCATGGTGTTTCGGTGAAAGGCTGTGGCGATGAGTTGGTCCATGGACGGGTCAGGCAATAGATCGCCTGCAAGCTGTTCCGTGGTGAACTGGTCGTAGGGCATATTTTCGTTAAGGGCATTTATGACCCAATCCCGGTATTTCCACATGGTTCTGCCTTGATCTTTTTCATACCCTTTACTGTCCGCGTAGCGTGCAAGGTCCAGCCACCAACTGGCCCATTTTTCACCAAAGGAAGGTTGAGCCAAAAGGCTGTCCACCAAAGTTTCATATTCCATTTCGCCTTGGGTGTAGGAAGTAAACCATTCGGCTTTGGGGGGTAGACCGGTTAAATCAAAGGCCAATCGCCTGGCAATGATGTTTTTTGGGGCCGGTGCATTGGGAGATAACTCATTTTCTTCAAGACGGGCCATGATAAAATGGTCAATGTCGCTTTGGATGAAGTCACTGTTCTCGGGTAAAAAGCCTGCCTCTTGATCCGGTTGCGGAACCGAAATGTCTTGGGGTGGGGTATAGGCCCAATGTTTTCCCCATTCGGCACCTTGATTGATCCATCGTTCCAGTAAATCGATTTCTTCTTGGTTCAACGCCGGTTTTTCATAAGGCATCCGTAATTCGGGGTCATCTTCATGAAGACGGCGGATGAATTCACTGGCACTTGCGTTGCCTGGAACAATGGCCCTTTTGCCCGATTCGCCTTCGACCAAGGCCTCTTCTTCAAAAAGGAAGCTGATGCCACCACTTTTTTTGACCCCACCATGACAGGTGATACAGTGTTTGTTCAGGATAGGTCTTACTTCACTGGCAAAATCAACCTTTTCACCAGTGTTGCAACCCATGAGCATAACGGACAAAATCGATGCTCCAAGAAATATGTGAAAATGTCGAATCGGCATTTTTTTTGAGTATTTGTAAATATTATATAGAATAATTATGAAAATCTACATTAAATGATGCAAAAAATAGTACTTTTTTTGCCACTTTGTAAATGTATGTAATGATTGGAATTTCTTAAGACTGTACGAAAACTTTTTTGTGGTTTGTTTTTTGGACTTTTGAATGAGTCGTGTTTTTATCAAAACAAGGAAAATTGCATGGTGCTAAACTTGAGGTGCACATAAGTTTTGGATTGGTGATCGACAAAAGAGTGGTTTTGGGATTACTTTTTTCTAAGCGAAGATTCCCGAATCACTAAATCCGTTTTAAGGGTGATGGTTTCAAAGTCAATGGCATTGTCTTCGTCCTCAATTTGCCGTATCAACAATTTGGCGGCAGCCTCTCCCATTTGGAATGCCCGATCATTTACCGTGGTAAGGTTGGGCTGGATTACTTGGGATATGGGATAATTGCTGAATCCCACAACAGCTATTTGCTCGGGAACCTTAAATCCAGCTTTTTGAAAAACCTGGACCGCGCTGATGGCCGTGTAGTCATTGGAGCAGAAAACTCCATCAGGTATTTGCGGCAAGGCAATAAGTTTACGGGCGGAAATAGCCCCTTCTTCATAGCTGAGATTTTGGGTCTCGAGGACCAAATCAGGATTATAGGGGATATTATGCGCCTTCAGTGCAGCTTTGTATCCCTCAAACCGATGCTTAAATATTGGGGTACCTTGATTTCCTGCAATATGACCTATTCTTTTGCACCCTTGTTCTATGAGGTGCTCTGTGGCCTTGAAGGCAGAGCCAAAATCATCTATGACCACTTTATTGGCCTGAAAATCTGTAGGGACCCGATCGTAGAATATGATGGGAACCCCAAGCTTGACCAACCTTTTAAAATGGGTGTAGCTTTTGGTTTCGTTGGAAAGGCACACAATGATGCCTTCCACCAATCTATTCTGTAGGATCTTGGCAATTTCCTTTTCCCTATCGATGGAATCCTTGGATTGGAATATGGTGATGTTATACCCTTCCCTATAGGCCAAGTCTTCAATACCACTAATGACCAAAGAATGAAAATGGACATCTATTTGGGGTACGATCACCCCAATGGAATGGGTTCTTTTTTTCCGAAAACCAGCAGCAATGGAGTTGGGTGCAAAGCCAAGCTCCTCGGCCTTTTTTCGTACCTTCTTTTTTGTGGATTCGCTTATGGCCGGATGCCCCGCAATAGCCCTGGAAATGGTAGAGGGCGACAGTTGTAGCTCTTTTGCTAAATCTTTAAGGGTTATTCTTGGGTTGGACATTACAGCAAATTACAAACGTTTGCGTTAATCAGCGAAATTGGAAATTCCAAATACTTAATTTTCGAACCTTTTTTCCAAATTATAAAAACAAATTTAGTGGATTTTTAATGTTATGGCCGCTATTTGGTGCATTTTGATTCAAAATTAGTTTATGCAAACGTTTGCATAAATGTATTGCGAATTTTATATTTGGGTCGTAATTGTTTTCTAGTTAAAGCAGAATGGGAGAAAACCAGAACCATGTAAAGGTGTATGCTTCCAGAAAGGAAGCAGGTGAAGCAGCGGGAAGAGCAGTTGAAAAAAACTTGGTTAAACTTCAGCAGCAGCAAGACGATGTCCGGATTATTTTTGCGGCGGCACCCTCACAAGATGCCATGCTGGAGTATTTGTCAAACTCAGAGCGTATTGAATGGGGTAAAGTGACCGCTTTTCACATGGATGAGTATTTGGGCTTGCCCAAAGGTGCGGAACAGCATTTTTCGGAATATTTAAAAAAGCGACTTTTTTCAAAGGTTCCCTTGAAGAAACAAATCTTGATAGACCCATTTGGTAATGTGGAAAGTGAGATTTCCCGATATTCAAATTTGATGAATGAGAAGCCAATCGATATGGTTTGTTTGGGCATCGGTGAAAATGGACACATTGCGTTCAATGACCCACCAGTGGCAGACTTTAACGATTCCAAGACCATCAAGGTAGTTGAATTGGATGAAGCTTGCAGGATGCAACAGGTGAATGATAAATGCTTTGAAAGCTTGGAGAATGTCCCTAAAAAAGCCCTGACTTTGACCGTACCCACCTTGTTCCGTGCAAAAAAGATGTTCTGCGTTGTTTTGGGAACAAACAAAAGTGAGGCGGTAAAAAATACATTGATGGGACCGGTCAACGAAAGCTGTCCGGCATCTATCTTGACCACACACCCAGATTGCACGTTTTACTTTGATGAAGATGCGTATCAAAAAGTTATGGAAATTTCAATTTAAAAGAAACGATATGATTTCAAAACACATGTTAAGAGCCCTGTTGATTCTGGTGTTATGCTTTAAGATGCCTTTGATCTTGAGGGGGCAGGATACCCCTGATTTTCAGGTAAGGGGGTTTCATATTGACCTAAGGATACAGGTCATGACGCCAGAAGCCCTAAAAGAGTTTGCCAAGGAGTTGGCAGATTTTGGGATGAATACCTTGGTCATGGAATGGGAGGGGACCTATCCATTCAAGAACCATCCCGCCATTTCCAACAAGTATTCGTACACCCGAGAGGAAATCAATGACTTTATTACCTACTGCGACGATTTGGGTATAAAAGTGATTCCACTACAGCAGAGTTTGGGACATGTGGAATATATCCTAAGGAACCCCAGATATAGTGAATTGAAAGAAGACCAAAAGGATATTTCCCAACTCTGTCCCATGGAAGATGAAGCCAGCAAAGCCCTATTTACGGAGTTGTTCACCGATATGGCGGAAACACATAATTCAGATTACATCCATATTGGTGGAGATGAAACTTATTTATTGGGACATTGTCCACGATGTAAGGAGAAATCGGAAAAATATAGCAAGTCCAAGCTGTTTGTGGACCACATGAAAATGATATCAGAAATTGTCATCGGATTGGGGAAAATACCGGTCATGTGGGCCGATATTATTCTAAAACACCCCGAAGCAGCAGCGGATTTACCGGCGGAAACCATTTTTGTGGATTGGAATTACGGATGGAAAATAAGTCACTTTGGCGACATTCCTTCCCTTCAGAAAATTGGTTTTACCTTTTGGGGCTCTCCGGCCATACGCTCCCATCCGGATAATTGGTATGTGACCAAATGGGAGAAACATTTTAATAACCAGAGCGACTTTATCCCTTACTCTAGACAAGCGGGCTACACAGGTATGGTGATGACTTCTTGGTCCACTTCCGGAGTGTATGGTTTTACTTGGGATTCTGGATACGATGTGCTGGATATGGTACAGATCAGGAACAATTATCCCATGTCCGGTTTTCGAATTTTGATCGCGAGTTATGCCGAGGCCTTGAAGAAAAAGACTCCCATCAATGGCCAATCCTTTGCTTTGCAGTATGGGAAGGAACGGTTTGGTTTAAGCAATAAGGATAGTCAAGTGTTATGGAAGTTCCTTTCTGCGGATTCAGAGTTGATTACTAATGGAAAACCTGAACAAAGTGCCAGTATTGATGAGGTGAAGGCCAAATATGACCCCATTCGGAAAGAAATCAACCAGATTGAACCCCGAAAGAACCAGCAGGAATTTGAGCATTTTAAGCTGATGGCCGATTTGCGGATGCATTATTTGGATTTCAAAGCGGTGGAGGCCCAGTACAATTCCAAAGATTTTTCAGTTACGGAAACTCCAGGCTTACTTGAAAAATTGGACGCTGTCCTGGTCGATGCGGAAACGCTCAACAAACGGTACATCGAACTCAACAAGGGGTTTCTTTATGATGCTGAACTACAGGAACAGAACAACATACGGGTCCAGCAAGTGAAGGTGCTTTATGACCGACTTGCAAAGGCAAAATAATCAATTAAAGGGATACCAGATTTAAAATAATCTCATAATCAAGATGCAGATACTCGACTGGATTGTATTGTCATTTTATTTTCTGATGCTCTTGGGCATTGGTCTCTGGGCCTACTTTCGAGTAAAGAATTCGGCCGACTTTTACACCGCGGGAGGAAAGCTTCCTTGGTGGTTATCGGGAATCTCGCACCATGTTTCGGGATATAGCGGTGCTGTTTTTGTGGCCTATGCCGGTATTGCCTACACCCACGGCTTCAGTTTGTATGTTTGGTGGGCCTTTACCGTAGCCTTGGCTACTTTGATGGCGGCATTCTTTATAGCCCCACGCTGGTCCCGCCTCCGTATTTTTTCAGGGGTGCAATCCCCCACAGAGTATCTGCTCAAACGATACGACCTGAAAACCCAACAACTGATTGCATGGACCGGGGCCATAATAAAGGTCTTTGATACCGGGGGCAAATTGGCCGCCATTGCCGTTTTGTTGAATGTATTCAGCGGGACTTCCATTAGTTTCGGTATCATCTTGGTGGGAATGATCTCACTCATATACATTACCATTGGAGGGCTTTGGGCCGATGTTTGGAACGATTTTGGGCAATTTATGGTGCAATTGCTTGCCGGGATTACCATGTTTGTGGTAATCATTTTAAAACTAGATGATGGTCTCGATGGAATTTTTACCGTATGGGACAGATTGCCAGAAGGGCATTCCAATCTGTTCAATGAACCCTACACCTTTGGTTTTGTCTGTGTGATACTGATCATTAATTTTTTTAGCTATAGTGGAGGTACATGGAACTTGGCAACGCGGTTCATTTCTTCCAAATCGGGAAAGATGGCCAAAAAAGCCGCCATACTGTCATCGATGCTCTATTTTGTTTGGCCCTTGGTGCTTTTTTATCCCATGTTCAGTGCTCCATTGTTCTTTGAGAACCTTTCGGACCCAACACTCTCTTATGGGATGCTGGTCAAGGAGTTTTTACCCTCCGGGTTGGTGGGGCTTGTGCTGGCTTCATTGTTTGCCAATACCCTGTCCATGACCGCTTCGGATTCAAATACGGTATCGGCGGTAATCAGTAGGGACATACTTCCTGTTCTGTTTCCTAAAATAAGGACGTTTACCGATAAAAAGTTGTTGCGCCTTGCCAGGGTCACTACCTTCTGTTTTACTCTATGCACCATAATTACTGCGCTGAATTCCAGTTATTTTGGAGGAGTGTTTGGGTTGATTGTCAGTTGGTTTGCAGCCTTGTTAGGGCCCATTTCCATTCCCATGATCTTGGGGTTGTTGCCCGCTTTTGCAAAAAGTGATGGAAGGGCGGCCCTGATTTCCATTGTTGGGGGACTTCTAGCCTTTATGGGATTGAAACTGTTTCCAACGCATTCCCTTGCCTTGGAAATTGGAGGTCCGACCTTGGTGTCATTTTTTCTCTTTGTGCTATGGGGATGGTTGAATAATAGACCTGTACCTGCAGAAGTAAAGGATTTACACCTTAAATTGGATAGCAAGTCAAAAGGATAATATGATGGAAACCTGTTTGAGAGGTATACATTTTGAAAGTGGGAAGGGTATTGAAATCCATATTGAAAATGGGACGATGTCCCATGTGGTGGATGTACCTTCAAATGAAGCTTTTCATAAGATAGCCCCGGGATTGGTGGATCTTCAAATAAATGGTTACAAGGGAATCGATTTCAATAGTGGAAACATCATCAAAGAAGACGTGGCGAATGCCGTCCGATTATTATGGGAAGTGGGGGTCACTACCTTCTATCCTACCTTGATCACCAATTCAGACAAGAATATAAAGAATGCCCTTCGGGCTATTGTGGAAGCTTGTGAGGAAGACAAACTTGTGAATGATTCCATTGGGGGCATCCATCTGGAAGGCCCGTTCCTTTCCAGTGAAGAAGGCCCGCGTGGTGCACATCCGCTTGAACATCTTAAAAATCCATATTGGGAGCTTTTTAAAACATGGCAAGAGTATGCCAAAGGCCGGATAAAGCTGATTACCCTTGCCCCGGAACGGGAGGGAGCCGATGATTTTATCAAAAAATGTGTTGCTTCGGGAGTGTTGGTTTCCATTGGTCATACCGCTGCGACCCCAGATCAGATCAAGGATGCGGTGAAGGCAGGTGCCCACATGTCCACCCATTTAGGGAATGCAGCCCACCTTAACTTGCCCCGTCATCCCAATTATATTTGGGAGCAGTTGGCTTCGGATGACCTCTGGATATCCCTTATTGCCGATGGGTTTCATCTTCCAGAATCCGTGTTGAAGGTTTTTATCAAGGTAAAACCGGAGAAGAGCATTTTGGTAAGTGACTGCACCCAATTTGCAGGATTACCTCCGGGAATCTATACTTCCCATATTGGGGGGGCTATTGAATTGAATGGGGAGGGTAGGCTCTTCATGAAGAAAAATCCAGAACTCTTGGCGGGTTCTGCACAAACGCTTGTTCATTGTATAGGCCATTTGGTAAACTCAGGTTTGGCTTCCCTGCCAAAGGCATGGCACATGGCATCCAACCAGCCAATGGAAGTAATGAACATTCAGGGTTATGGCCTCAGCAAAGACAGCAGGGCCGATCTTGTGGTTTTAGAATGTAGATCAAACAAAATTGAAATTGTTCAAACCATAAAATCGGGAAGAGTGGTCTATTCCCGTTGAAGCGATACCGAAATTTCCGAACAAGCTTCACAACTTTTATATCAATTCCGATTTCACTTCAACTTCATGAAAGATGTATGACGGAATGGTTAATGCGATGGAATATTTATATTTTTAGAAAAATGAAGATGCTCGTTTTCAGGATGCCTAAGAACAAATCTACGGTTGAATGTTAAACCCACTTTTATAAGAGACAGTGAAGAAACACATTCATACCAAATAAGTTGCTTTGAAACACATTTGTATAGAGGTAAATAGAAAATTCTTACATTTAACAAAACCCTGCAATAAAATGTTCAATTATATCCGTTTAATTGGTATATCGATAAAAAGGTACAAGACAAAGGTTTAATTGTTGTAGTCTTGGTTAAAACTTTTTTTTTGAAAAATGTCATAATTACGATACAGTTGAAAGTACAGCAAACTAACCCTATCGTGTTCCTGAAAATCCCTACATCCGGATTATTTTATATATCCATACTTTATATCTTCTCGATTCCATTGGCAGCGCAGGAATTTTCCATAGCAAAGAAAACGGAGAGCATTGTAATAAGGAAGGATAGTTCTTTTATAAGACAGATCAGTGTAACAATAAAAAAGAGTGAAGAACTGGTTCCGTATCCAATTTTTTATGATAATGAATTGGAAAAAGTGGACTCCATTCAAGTCCATTTTAAAAAAGGCAAGCGTTATAAGTTGGAAAAGGATGTTGCGATTTTGGATGAAGCTGTAGAGCTTGATTATATAGCCAGTAAAAAAATCAAATCCGTGCTTTATCCACCGGGTTTTGAAACAAAAATCACGTATTCGATTGAATGTGATGAACTGATGTATTTATCGAACTTACCGCTTTTTTCCTATGCTGATATTGACACACTTGCCTATCAGATTAAGGTGCCAAAAACTTTTCGGTTAGCCCATAACGTCATTTACAAGGATTCACTGGATTATTTTAGCATTGATTCAACACTGACAAGCAATCTAGAAATATGGGATATTGTGGCCTTGCCAGAGAAGACTGAACTTGATCCCCTGGCATTATTTGGAATATATAAGGACAAAAAAGAACCTATCGTCAGAACCATAGTATCGCCTAGCTCCTACAGTACCGATGCAAAAAAATATCTGAACAATTGGTATCTTGAAAAACTGATTTTGAAAAGAGGTCTTAACCCTGTGGTTGCCCAAAAACTGGATGAACTTACAGAGGGGATTTATGATCAAAGAAAAATTGTGGAAATTATTTATGATTATGTAAAAAGTAATTTTAAATATGTCGCAGTTGAAATTGGAATGGGAGCTTTTATTCCTACCCATGCCAATGATGTTTATACCAATAAGGAAGGAGATTGCAAAGATCTATCTAACTTTCTTTCAGAAGCACTTAATTACAAAGGGATCAAAAGTCATGTTGCTCTAGCAGCCACTTATGATCATATCAGTGATTGTGATTTCCCATCATTGAGTTCGGCCAATCATGTAGTGTGCTTGGCATATCTAAATGATAAGCCAATTATTCTGGATCCCACGGATCCAATCCATATTCCAGATACTCCTGTCCAAAGTATTCAAAACCGTACTATATTGGTTATAAATGGGGAAGGGGGCCAATGGTTGAAAGTGGAAGGATTTACTCCGGAGGAAAATACAATCGATTATGAGCTAAGTCTAAAAGAAGTTCCGGGCCAATTGTCTTTACATGGAAATTTTAATGTTGAATACAATGGAATATCAGGGAACTTATTGAAACGTTGGTATAAAAATCTTGCCAAAGATGAAGTCTTGGATATAGGTAAAAGGCATTATGAGTCGGTATTTGGTAATCAAACCATTTCGGAAATTCAGGTAATCCAGCAAGCACACAGATTTAGTGCAAACGGTAATTTACAGGTGAATGGAAAAGTATTCAATGATGTAGACAACCAGCTCGTGTTTCTGGATTTTCTGCCTCGTCTTTTTGAAACTGAAAACAGGGCTACCTTACTGGAAGGAACACATTTTGGGAGCAATTTCAATAAGAAAGTAAAACTGAAAATTGAATTGGACAAACCCTTTTCAAAATTCAGTCCGATAGAGCATGTTTTAAGCAAAGATGGGGTTTCCCTATCACTCAAGATTTCCTGTGGAGATGACAAAACCTTAGTGTGTGACTATCAATTTATAGTGCACTATGAAAGCGTAGAGGCTGAAAATATTAACCGTATAAACGAAATGTTGAAATTCTTTAAAAAGATAACGAATGAACCTATCATACTTAGAAGAAAAACTTAAAAAAGGCGTCTTCTTGCTTTTCGTTTTTTTTAGTGTGGGAATAGCGGCTGGTGATAGCATCCCAAAGTTTAACTTCAGGGAGCACTGTAAAAAATCTGATGCGTACTTAGTGCATTCCTATACCGATGTTACCTTTTCCAAATTTTGGTCAGGATTTAAAAAGTATATCTCAATCAGCAAAAAATTGGTTGTAAACAACAGTGACGGGGTGGATAAATTTGCTTTTTTTAGTTTAGATGAAGATGTGGCTAAAAATATATATGAAATAGAAGTCAAGACCCTAAAACGTAATGGTAACGTAATTGAACTGGATTCCAGTGAAGTATTTCAGCACAAAACAAAGAACAAAAAATCAGGGATAATCAATCACCCTATCCCCGGAGTGGAACCGGGCGATACAATTGAAATTAAATACACGTATACCGAATATCCAAAATCTCATCAAATGATGGATTTTGTAAATCTATATTCCAATGTTCCCAGCCTTAGTTCTGAATACTCGATCAGGACCACGCCGGAGCTGAAGATTAGATATAAGGGATATAATGGTTTTCCAGAACCACAGGTGATTGCCAATGATACCTTGACGTATTGCGTTTTTAAAATGAATGAGGTCAAAGGTTTAAAACAGAACGAGTATACATGCATATCTTGTGAGTTGCCCTATATGTATTACTCCATGTCGAAAACCGATGAGAAGCCGAGAACATGGAAAGATGTCTATAATCAGGAGTTCAACGTAATAACCCAACCTATCGCTTTTGATCCCCAAAATGCAGCATTTTATAATAGATGGAAAAAAAACACGCTTGGAAATGCAAAGGACAGTAGTAAATATTATCAGCTAAAACTATTACACCGGGACATTCTGGAAAATATCCGGATGGAGGACCCCAAGGAAACGGAGTTATTGAAATCCAGCGGATACTTTCTTAAGGAAAAACGGCTGAACCCACTAAGCATAAGAAGGCTTTATAGGCGTTTACTGGAGGACCTGGAAATTGAGTATTGGGCTGTATTTGGAAGAAGCAGGCAGTCTGGAAAAATAGATCCGTATTATATCAGAAAAGGTGAATTTGACCATGTTTTTTTTGCCTATAATGATGATGAGGGCAGCCTAAATTTATTGTATCCCCACGATACCTACTCAAAATATCAAATCAATGAAATTCCAACCTCGGTCTATAGTACCCAGGCTGTTATAGCCCAACCATATTCACAAGGAAAATTGAAAAGAAAAGATAAGTTTATCAGCCGAGATCTTGAATTGGCAGAGGTGGATTCCGTTTTGGTCCAAATGATAGACTTACCGGAGACAAGCACAAAACTTAATTACGTGAAACAGGTATATTATAGCACGGTTGAACAAAATAGTGTAAAAGAAGTGCCTACAAAATATAGGATTTCGGTTTCTGGGGGAGTATATACAGATTTAAAAGGTTTTTATGGACTACTGGAGGAAGAAGAGGAAGTTAGCAAGTTTTATGATGCTTTGGATCAATATGAGGGCGATGAGGATATAATCCAAATTGATACTATTACCTCAAGCGTTTACAAGGATTCCCCCTCTTTTGGATATGTGATGATTGCTGAAGGTAGACTCAAGGATGTGATTTCCAATTTGAACAACAATATGTTCAGTATTTCATTGGAGAAACTTCTTGAGCACAATCAGGTGGCCAGTGATGAGGAAATCTCCGATTTAAATTACTATCTGGACTATCGATATAGGGATGATATCATGATGATATTCAACTTCCCCGAAAATATTGATGTGTTGAATGCTGAAAGTTATAACATTGATTTTGAAAATGAACTTGGAGGATATTCTTTCGAGTTGAAGATAGTGGATGGAAATGAGGTCACTATTCAATCAAACTATAAGATTACAGAGGACATAATCCCTAAGGAAAAATACGGAAACTTAAAAGAATTGAACGAAATCGTAAAGTCCATACAGAACAAACGCATTCTTGTAAAGATGATGAGTCCTTGAGAATCTTCAGAAACTTTCTTGGCTAGTTGGATAATGTATTGATTTATTGAATAAGGAATTATACTTGGATCATTGGATTTTGTTGTTTTAACCTTGAAAAGGCGTTTCATTGGTATCCATATAAGGGTGTTCCTGTAGGCTTGACGGCCTGAGTTCACTTTCTGAGAGTCCAAAAAAGGAAGCATTAAGCATAAAAAAACGGATTGCATTAGCAATCCGTTTAAGTTTCTAGTAGCGGGGACTGGACTCGAACCAGCGACCTTCGGGTTATGAGCCCGACGAGCTACCTACTGCTCTACCCCGCGATGTGGACGGCAAATATACAACCGTTTTTCGGTTATTTCCAAACAAATCCCAATATTCCTAAATCATTTGGGGCTATACAGCTGAAAATCCCTAAATTCGGAGTTTTTGACCTTATGAAAGCAATCAACGATTTTCTGTCCTCCATACTACCATATACCGAATGGCCCATGTTTCTTTTGTTGATAGGAGGAGGGATTTTCCTGATTTTTTACTCGAAATTTACACCCTATCGCTATTTCGGGCACGCCATTGCCGTAGTTTCAGGAAAGTATGATGATAAGAATGCCAAAGGCGATGTGAGTTCATTTCAGGCATTATCCGCCGCGGTGGCAGCTACGGTAGGTTTGGGAAATATATCAGGTGTGGCCATTGCCATCCATGATGGGGGGCCAGGGGTTGTTTTTTGGATTTGGATGACCGCCCTTTTGGGCATGGGTATAAAATTCTATTCCGGTAGTTTGGCCATTATGTTCCGGGATACCGATGCCGATGGAAAATTGCAGGGAGGCCCTATGTTCTACATCATTAAGGGAATGGGAAAATGGGCAAAGCCCATGGCCATTTTTTTTAGTATTTGCGGATTGTTTGGATTTCTGGGCGTGTTTACCGCCAACCAGTTTACCGAGGCCTTTATGGGGGTGGTGAAGCCCCATGAAACACTATTATTGACCAGCGAATTTAATTGGAAACTGGGCATAGGGTTCGTTTTGGCCATTGTTACCTCGATTGTGATTTTTGGCGGACTTTCCAAGATCGCCAAGGTGGCATCGGCTATAGTACCCTTTATGGTAGGGGTATATCTCTTGGCTGTGATTTTTGTGATGGCCAATAATGCTGGCGAGGTATTGCCCGCCCTTAAAATGATTTTTGTGGAGGCTTGGAATTTTGACACCATAGTCACGGGTGGATTTTGGGGCCTTGTGATAGTGGGGGTGCGTCGCGCCATGTTTTCCAATGAAGCCGGTCTGGGTAGTGCACCCATGTACCATGGCCAATCCCGTAACGATGAGCCCACCAAGGAAGGATTGGTGGCCATGTTGGGGCCATTTATAGATACCATCATGGTCTGTACCTTTACCGCCGTGGTCATTATCTTGAGCGGGGCCTACCTAGAGGATGGCAGCGGAATTACCATGACCATGACCGCTTTTGAAACAACGCTTTATGGGGTTGGGGACATTTTGTTGATGGTGATAGTAACGGCATTTGCCCTTTCCACACTGTTTACCTATTCCTATTACGGGGTAAAATGCCTTTCATTCCTTACCAATCCCAAAATAGGGAAGTGGTACAATGTATTTTTTATAGTGATGGTGGTTTTTGCCACGATTGCATCGTTGGATTTAGTTAAAAATCTCATAGATTTATCCTATGCCCTTATGGTGATTCCCAACATGATTGCCGTACTGTATTTATCACCCAAGGTAAATGAGTCGGCCAAAAACTATTTTAAAAAATTGAAGCAAGGTGGCGCATAGATCAGGTTTTGTAAATATCATTGGAAACCCCAACGTAGGGAAGTCTACCCTAATGAACGCTTTTGTGGGGGAGAAACTTTCCATTATTACCTCCAAGGCCCAGACGACCCGTCATCGGATTTTGGGTATTGTCAACGGGGACGATTTTCAGGTGATCCTTTCCGATACCCCGGGAATCATCAAACCCGCCTATGAACTCCAATCTTCCATGATGGATTTTGTGAAATCGGCCTTTGAAGATGCCGATGTTTTGCTCTATATGGTGGAAATTGGTGAAAAGGCACTCAAGGATGAGGCCTTTTTCAAGAAAATACAGAACAGTAAGATTCCGGTATTGCTGTTGCTCAATAAGATAGATACGTCAGATCAAGCAGCTTTGGAGGAGCAGATGCAGCATTGGCAGACCGTGCTTCCCAACGCGGAGATCCATCCCATATCCGCCTTGGAGAACTTCAATGTAAAGGAAGTCTTTGAACGTATTCTGGAATTGCTGCCCGAAGCCCCTCCTTACTACCCCAAAGACCAATTGACCGATAAACCCGAACGTTTTTTTGTCAATGAGACCATCAGGGAAAAAATATTACTGCACTATAAAAAAGAGATTCCCTATTCAGTAGAAGTGGAGACCGAGGAGTTTTTGGAAGACGAGGATATCATCCGAATCCGTTCCGTGATCATGGTGGAGCGAAATACCCAAAAGGGAATCATCATCGGCCACAAGGGAAGTGCCCTAAAAAGAGTGGGTGTGGAAGCTCGTAAAGACTTGGAAAAATTCTTTGCAAAGCAAGTGCATATCGAACTCTATGTGAAGGTCAATAAAAATTGGCGCAGCAACAGTCAACAACTCAAACGCTTTGGGTACAATAACTAGACCGATTCTCGGGGGAAACCTGAGACCATTTTCCTGAAAAAATCCTTGAGTTGTTCCATTTGGGGTTTTCCCTTGGATTTTCCCATACGACCAAACGCATATAGCCCAAACCAGATCAGTACCAAAAAGAACATGCCCACGAGCCAAAGGGTCACATCCTTTCCCAACGAATGGTTGGAATAGGCAAATACACCCAAGATTATAAAAAGGGTGCCCACTCCAAAATGCAGGAACATAAAAAATGTCCAAAGTGTGGGGTTGGGTCCAAAGACCCCATGGATTTGACTCTCGCCTTCCTCGAAGGAAATGAGTTCCAGATGGAGTTGCGGGGACCAAAAGGTGATTTCCGAGGGCTGGAACCGGATATAGATGTGCTCATCCAGACGTTTTACCACAAATTGTCCGTCCTCAACCGAATCAAAAACCTGTTTTATATGGTCCAAATCGGTTTTCAAGGCCAACTGAAATCGGGGCCTAAGGACAATCTCATTGGTGAAATCACTCATAACATATTGAAATAGATAAAAGAAGGTATCATTTTTTCTTCATAATAAATGGTACTTTTGCCAAAATTTAATGCTGATGGGAGCTATAGTAGCCATCGTAGGGCGACCCAATGTAGGGAAATCCACATTTTTCAACCGATTGATACAACGCCGTGAGGCCATAGTGGATGCCGTGAGCGGGGTTACCCGCGACCGTCATTACGGGAAGAGCGACTGGAACGGTCGGGAATTTTCCTTGATCGATACCGGAGGATATGTGTTGGGGAGCGATGATGTTTTTGAAAAGGAAATCGACCGGCAGGTGGAACTCGCCATAGGCGAGGCCGATGCAATAATTTTCATGGTCGATGTGGAATCCGGCATTACCGGCATGGATGAGGATGTGGCTAAATTGCTGCGTAAGGTCGATAAGCCAGTCTTTTTAGCCGTGAACAAGGTGGATAATGCACAACGAATGGCAGATGCTGTTGAGTTTTACGCCTTGGGATTGGGGGAGTATTACACACTTTCCAGCATCAATGGAAGTGGAACGGGAGAGTTGCTGGATGCCTTGGTGGAAGTATTGCCCGATGTGAAGGAAGAAGAGAGTGAATTGCCCCGTTTTGCCGTTGTGGGACGACCCAATGCAGGAAAATCATCCTTTATAAACGCCCTGATCGGGGAAGACCGTTACATTGTGACCGATATTGCCGGAACCACCCGGGACAGTATCGATACCAAATACAATCAATTTGGGTTTGAGTTCAATTTGGTGGATACCGCCGGAATCCGAAGAAAATCCAAGGTCAAGGAAGATCTGGAGTTTTACTCCGTAATGCGCTCCGTACGGGCTATTGAACATTGCGACGTCTGTATTCTCATGTTGGATGCCACCCGTGGTTTTGATGGGCAGGTGGAAAACATTTTCTGGTTGGCCCAACGGAACAACAAGGGAATCGTAATACTGGTGAATAAATGGGATTTGGTGGAAAAAGAGACCAATTCCGTGAAAGAATATACCGCTAAAATTAAGCAGGCCATCGCACCTTTTGAGGATGTGCCCATTCTCTTTATTTCGGTAATGACCAAGCAGCGGATTTACAAAGCTATCGAAACGGCGGTGGATGTCTTCAAAAACCGTTCAAAGAAAATCGTGACCCGAAAATTGAACGATATTATGCTGCCCATCATTGAGCATACACCTCCACCGGCCTACAAGGGCAAATACGTGAAGATCAAGTTCTGTACCCAATTGCCCACGCCGTATCCGCAATTTGCTTTTTTCTGTAACCTGCCGCAATATGTGCGTGATCCGTACAAGCGATTTTTGGAAAATAAGCTCAGGGAGCATTTTGATTTTACCGGAGTGCCCATCACCATTTTTATGCGGAAGAAATAGGCTCAATTTTTCGAAGCCAACCGAACTTGGATGGATTGTACAAGGCGATTGCCCAAATGGTCCGTGGCAGAAAGCACATAATCCCCCGGTTTGATGTCCAGAATAAGTTCATGGAAATTTTCGGTCTTGCCCAAGTAGGTTTCATCCAAATACCAGTACACAATGGCATTGGACTGCTGATGCGCCAACTTTAAAACAATATCGGAAGTCTTGTTGCCTAGGTCCTTGGGGAGCAGAATGGTCTCATTTCGCTTTGGATAAAGAAAGTCCATACCTTGACTTTCCATGAAAGAGCATCCGTCCAGATACGGAGGAAGCGGTGCGTAATTGGGGTGCGATGTGGTATAATAGTACTCCAGTACGGGGGGAAGCATAAACCAGTTTTTTGCCACCATGTTTTCTAAAGGATGGCAGTCGGAATGCACCCGAAATTGTTCCGAGTTATCCAGAAATACCTGATGATGATAAGGGCAGGGACCACTTCGTGTACCGTGGGGGGGTACATACTCCTTCTGGGTTTCAATGCAGTACACCGAAGCCCGGTATCCACTTTGGGTACATACCTCCAATTCGGTCAGGTCATCAAAAGGTTCTTGGAACCAATTGCTCTGGGGCAGGGCGTCCAACACATCAAAAAGAATGGGGGCTGCTGCGGTGATTCCCGTTAAGCCGGGTCTGCCTTCGCCATCGGCATTGCCTACCCAGACCCCAATGGTGTATTTGGGAGTGGTGCCCACAGCCCAGGCATCCTTAAACCCGAAACTGGTGCCTGTTTTCCAAGCGATGGGCTGGGAGGAATCAAAAAATTGCCAATTCTCACTTCCTTCTGGGCGATTCACCTCCATCATGGATTGGAAGGTGCTGTAAATCGCCCCCGCCCCAAAAATGGGTGGGTCAAATTGTTGTTCCCCAAAATCAAGTTTATCTTCTAGGATGTAAGAAGGTTCCACAAATTCGGTCGGGCGGTAGGTGCTCGAGTTGTCCACAAAATAATTCAATGTGGAGGCCAAGGCAGCATAGGTTTGGGTCACCTCCCATAAAGAACTTTCGGCTCCCCCGAGAATCAAGGACAATCCATAATACGAAGAAGGTCTGTCCAGTGATTCCAAATTCATTTTCTTGAGCTTGTTGTAGAATTTTTGCAACCCATATTCCATGAGCAATCGCACCGCAGGGACATTCAAAGAGCGGGAAAGTGCCCTGCTGGCGGGTATCACGCCCACATGTTTTTTGTCAAAATTCTGGGGGTGGTATCCATTAATGACCGTGGGTACATCCTCGACCAAACTATGGGGCAACACCATACCTTCATCCAGCAAAGAAGCGAAAAGAAAGGGTTTTAGGGTGCTTCCCGTACTTCTGTTCTTGGTGATGATGTCCACATAATTGGCATGGTCTTTCCCCGAAGGGGAATTCCCTATATAGCCCAAAACCTTTCGGGTTTCCACATCCAGTACCAAAATGGCCAGATTATGAATTTCGTTGCTCTTTAGTTGCTGATAATGCCTTTCGGCCAAAAGGTTGAGTCGGTTTTGTAGAGGGCGGTCAATGGAGGTTGTGATACGTTGTCCGGGATGTTCATTTCTAATGCGTTCCGTGAGATGGGGGGCCACATCGGGGAGCGCCATGGGTCTTTGGGGCAAGGGCTCTTCCAGAGCCAATTCGTAGGTGGTTTCGTCAATTACACCCTTATCCCGTAGCTTTTGCAGCAATCGGTTACGTTTGTCCAAAAGTACCTGCTCATTTCTTCCGGGAAAGATTAAGGAGGGTGCATTGGGCAAGACCGCCAGTGTTGCGGATTGACCCCAACTCAATTCGTGGGCAGGAAGACCAAAGTAACGCCATGCAGCCGTTTCCAAACCCACCACGTTTCCACCATAGGGGGTATGCGAAGCGTATAAATTTAAAATCTCCTCTTTGGAATATCCAAGTTCCAAGCGGGTGGCCATAAAAATCTCAATGCACTTTTCCCAATAGGTGCGACCCTTGTTTTTCCGACTTAGACGAATCACCTGTTGGGTAATGGTGCTTCCACCCCTACGGGTTTTTTTGGTAAGGTTGTGTCCAATCGCCTTGACGATGGAGATGGGATTGAAACCCGGATGTTGGTAAAAATATTCATCCTCAAATAATAGGATACATTCTTCAAAACGCTTGGGAACCGAGTCCAACTGGGGAAACCGCCATTGTCCGTCATCAGCGATCCTTGCCCCCATCAGAATCCCATCGGAACTGTTGACGACGGTTGAGGTGGGGTCTTCGAACAATTTTTTGGGCAGACAGAACAGCCATAAAATCAAGACAGCGCCAAGGACACTTATCTTGATTTTATGCTTGGCAAGAGTTTTTCGCAGGGCCGATATGTTCTTTATCCACGCCACATCACTGAACCACTTTAATCCATTGCCCTTTGTTTCGAGCTTGGTAGTTGTTGTCGTACATGGCCTCTACTTGTGCTCCAGGTAGATAATAATCGCCCAAGAACGAAGCATTCAGTTTTATAGTGAAGCTTTTCGATTTTTTCGGACCAAGATCAAAATATAGGTGAGTACGGTCGTCCCTCGTATCCACATAATCCGCTTTGGAAGCATTGCCATTGTCACCACCTGCATAGGAAGTGTCCACAATCTCCCATCCGCTGGGTACAATATGGGTCAGGGCCACATTGTCCACATAATCATTGGAACTGTTGTAGACCGTGATTTTTGCTTGAAACTCGCTTCCTTGTCTAAGCTCGTTCACATTGATGGCGTTTCCAATGGCATCCAAATAGCCCACAGATAGATTCAGGTTTTGCTGTTGCGCCAATTCTTCACCAACAGGAAGCTTCCCAGTTTGCGTGAGGGTGGCATAAATGGTATTGCCCTGTTTGTTGTTTATCTGCAACGCATTGTTGAAAGAAGTAATGGCAAGACCTCTTTGTGCAATGGCTCTATCGGTTTTCACAGCCGTTTCTTTCCCGTTTTGGGTAAAAGTCAAATCAATGGACTTACCGCCGTTCTTCAACACCATTTTAGACATGGAGAGTAAGGCATAAGCCGTTTCTTGGGTGCTGTACCAACGTTGGGAGGATAGATTTTTGGCCAAAGAAATTGCTAACTCCCGTTGCTGGGCATCCCCCAAAATAACCAAGGTTTCCAATGCCATGGCCCGGTTTCGGAACACGGAACCATAGGTTCTGTAATTGTAATTGTTGGGAGTGAAGTCGATGTTGGCCTTTTGCGCAATCTCTTGTGCCACTTCTTTCTTTCCAGCCAAGGCGTAAGCCGCTGCCAAACGCCATTTGGCCTCATTGCTCAAGTTCTTGGATTCTCGTAGTCGGTTCATGGCTGCCAGTTCCGGTTGTTGAGCCAAGGCCAAGGTGTAGAGGCGGTAAGCCTGTGCAACATCAGTGTTGTATCCCGTAGCCTGATTGCTCCATTGGCGGGCCGTATTCTTTTGGTATCGCAACCAATTGCTCAAAAAGGTCAATGGTAGCTGATAGCCTTGTTGTTTGGCCTCCAACATAAAATGACCGGCATACGAAGTGCCCCAATCATCAACATTGCCATAACCGGCCCAATAGCTGAGTCCGCCAGATGGGGTTTGAAAATCACCCAACCTGCGTATGGCCGCCTTTACATTTTTCTCGATGTCTTTTTTTCGCTCAAAGGTGATGTCCAAGACATCGGCCAAGAACAACTGCGGGAATGCTGCGGAAGTCGTCTGCTCCACACAGCCATGGGGGTAGCGTAGCAGATAATCCATCCGTTTTGAGAAATCCATGGGAGGGAGGGTAGAGAATTCCACAAAAGCCTCATTGGTTCCCGAAGTGCCGAAGGTGTCAAAGGATAGGGTCTGCGAACCATTGGCGTCGATGGTGTACAGTTCACTTTTTGTGGTGATGGGGTTGGGGTTTTCCACATCAATCTCGGTTTCACTACTGGCATTTTCCCCAGCGCCCGAAGCTTTGACCTTTATGGTTTGGTAGGAGGTCGCGGGATTGACTTTAAAATCAAAATTCACAATCTGTTCCCCAACCGAGCTGAACGTAATGTTTTTGGAGGTGCCTTCAACGGGTTCCAAGGCTTTGCCCGCATCAATGGAAACCGTTACGTTTTTTACTTTGGGTTCCATGGCAAAGACCGTCACAGGGATGGTCACTTTTTCGCCGGGGGACAATTTTCTGGGAATGGAAGTCAATACCATCAGAGGCTTGCGAACCGGCGTGGTTTTTTCGGTATTCCCATAAGCGCTGTTACGATTTCCGGCCACCACCATGGTTCGGACGGCACCCACATAATTGGGCATGTCAATGGTATGGGATGCTTTTTCGCCAGCTTTTAGGGTGAAGGGACCCAAATAGATGACTACAGGTTTAAAGCGTTGTGCCTTGCGATTTTTGGCCCCGGCTCCGATACCACCCCCACCAATGGCGTAAATATTGTCCACACTGATGGAGTAGGCACCCATGACATCATCAAAAACATCAAAGGTCTTTACCCCCAATGCCTGTCTTGCATAGAACGAACTGTGGATGTCCGGAGTCTTGAAACGGGTCAGGTCCAATAGACCTTCGTCCACCACGGCCAAGGAATAGGTCATGGGTTTTTTATTGGCTTCGGAAACGGTCACCGTATAGGATTTTTCAGGTTGCAGCACCTCGGGCATGGAAAGCTGAGGTTCCAAAAAGGTGGCCGGGTTTTCAACCAAAAGGGGCACCACGCCATACAGACGGATGGGCAGATCATTCTTTACCTGTCCATGGGGTTGCAACAACGAGATATTGATATAGGCATTGGGTGCCATTTCGGCCGTAATGGGTATGGTGGCCTTGGTTTCTTGGGCTGAGGTCTCGATCCACTGTTGGGAAAGAACCTCGGTTCCGTTTTCAATACTGATCAAAGCGCGCCCACCTCTATCCGATGGGAAAGTGACCACAGCTTCCTCACCCAATTGGTATTTTTCTTTATCGGCAGAGAAAACCAGAATTTTGGAACTTTCGGTATCCCCTGAAGTGGGCCTTTTCCACCAATTCCGGTAGAAATAGGCAGTTCGGCCTGTAGCATGGCCGGAGGCTTCATCGATTACCCTAATCAAGAAACGGCCGCCTTCCTCGTCGGGAACATTGATGTTGAAGTTGGCTTTTCCATCGGCACCCGTAGTTAGTTCCATTTCCTTGAAGGGACGGTGTACCGTGGCATTTTCATATCGTGAGAGATTGTCATAGCCCCGGTTCCACCACCAACGCCATTCAATTTTGAACACCTGAACCTTTAGTTTGCGATTACCGGATGGCTTCCCTTGATCATTGACCGAAACCACATCAAAAGCGGTGTTCTCATCAGTGAGGAAGGAGCCATATCGTTTGGCCTCTGGGGAGCGAAGCCCTACAAAATGTGAAAATGGCGCCAATTTTTTGGAGAAGACATCGATGGAGAAGTCCCCACCGCCTTCAAAAACCTTAGTGGTAAAAGTAGCCTGAAGCATGCCGGGAGCATTGCCATTGATGCTGATTTTTTCATTGATGTCCAAAACCCCATTGGCATCCAGTTTTGAGGTGATCCATTGCAACTCGGTCTGGTTGAAACTCCGCACAGGATCTTGAAAAACGTACCCCTTGAAGTTGGGGAATGCGCTACTGCTTTGTTGCAAGGAGGCATTGATATCGATCTTAAGATTTCGAGCCGGTGCTCCGTGCAGCCATTGCACCGTTGCTTTTCCCGTATTGTTGGTGTTGGCTTTAAGGATTTCATCATCAAAGGCAAAATCCACCTTGAGCCTGTTGGGTTTTACGGTGGCCACCTTTAAACTCTTATTGAACTGGGCCCCGCCCACGATGATTTTAGCATTCCAGGTTCCAGTGGGGGAATTGGGTTGGGTGGGAATGGGGAAATAGTGAAATTTTTCCTCTTTTTTGGCGTACAGCCCGTCCGATATGGGAGCGGCTTCCCCTGTGAGCACATTGCGCTGCACCAATTTGCCACGGGCATCGCTGACCTCCAAGGTTACCGGATGATTCTTTGGCAAGGGATTGCCCTTGTCGTCCAAGACAAAGGTAAGGTGGATGACATCGCCCGGGCGGTGCACCCCTCTCTCGGTATAAATGAAACCTTGGAGCCCCTTTTGAAGTTCTTCCCCGGAAACATCAAATTTGCTCAAGGAAAGGGCATTGCCATCCGCTAGTTTGGCATAGGCAAAGTTGTTGTTCTTTTGGGCCACGGCAAAAGCGATGGACTTATCACTGTCAAAAACGGCAAAGCCAGAAGCATCTGTGATCACTTCACCCACCAATTGCTGTTGGAAATTGTACAGTTTTATGGGAGTGTCGGCCTCCGGCTTGGTGGTCAGTAGATTGGTCACTGCAAAATGATGGGAGCGATTGTTTCCCTTTTTTACGATAAGCCCAAGATCACTGCCCAATAAGTTGGTGGATGCAATACGATCGTAGTTGTAATAGGCTTCATGACATGGATTGTCACGCTCTTCCCAGTTGTAGTTGTAGTTTCTCCAATAGTAGATTTCATTGTCCCAATACCGTTCCTCCAGAGATTCATTGCTGGAGCTTTGGGAGGTATATTCTTGGATTTCTTCTGGGTTGTTAGTATTTCCACAATCATAGGTGGTGTGTTCTTTTTTGAAACTGAACTCTACCCGGTACAGGGAACCAGGGTGAATTTTTATCAACTCGGATAGGTCCAATGCATGGGCCTTCCAGTAGCTTGAGTTTTCTGTTCCTTTATCTGCCAAGGGAATGACCTTGTAGGCCACCCTTCGCCCCACAGGTCTAAAATCAGGGTCGTAATCTTGGGTGAGGTCATTGTTTTGGAGGTATTGCAGCATATTGTTCTCAAACACCTGGATCACCCGTGCTTCAACGGCGGAAAGGTTCACGGTTTCAAAATAAATGGGCGTGGATGCCGCATTGGGCAGGATGGTTCCTTTGGAAATGAGTCGGACAGCAGGTTTTAATTGCTCAAAGGAAACCAGTTCCGAAAATGTGTTTTTTAAGGTAAAGCCATATTCACTTTTAATACCCTCAAAGGCATTGACCCGAACCTCGCCCAAGATGCGGTTGGATGGATATACTTTGAGCAAGTTTCCATCAATTTCATAACGGAGGCTCTCCGCATTTTCAATGGTGACCAGACCCTTTAAATTTTGGTTTGGTTTAAGGGGTTCTGAAAAATTAAGGGTCAGTACCGCATTGGGTGCCGAAGTGGTCTTGGCGTCCACGATCACAAATTTGTTCAACCCTGGAATGGGATAGGTCTCGGAGCCTTGGTTGTCTACGCCCAAAGCCTTTCCGTTCCAATTGATGAGCAACTCACTGTCCTCTGCTTTTCGGGAAATACTATCGATTCGGAAACTGAAATATTGGGCATTTTCCGTGGTTTCATCCCATGTAACCGGTACGTTGTTGCCATTTTGTTGTACGGAAAGTACCTGAATGGCTTTTGAGGCCTCCAAGATATCGGAAGCATCCAAAGTCCCAGTCAAATATTGCCAATCCTTGCTGTAGGATTGCAAGGTACCCAGATTGATCTTAAAGTTTGGGGCAATGGTCTTAAAGCTGAAGGTGTATTTTTTAAAATCCCCCTCGATACCCTCATAAAGTTTGTTGAGGGCCACGGTGACGGTGTACTCGGTATCGGGTTTTAGGTATTCCGAAGGTTGGAAGGTAAGTTCCCGTCCATTTTCTATCATCAGTTTTCCATCGACCTTGGGAGAAATCTTGAAATATTCATTGGGGAGTTCCTGGGTAAGTTCAAATTGGTCCAGTTGCTGTGCAAGGGCAACGGTAATGGGTGTTGAAATACTTTGGTTGCCGTGGGTATGGTAACTGATATAATCCTTGAACTTAAAGAGGTTGTCCGTTGCGGTTTCATCAGATTTTTTCTTACAGGAAGCAGCTAAAACAAGTAGGGATACGAAAAGAAATTTACAAAAACGGGACATGCCAAACGGGAATTGATTAAACTAAGATTTTTGCCAGAACCAAGATAGTTAAAATTGGATACAAGGCCTTTACTAGTTTACGGATGGCGTCTTTAGATTTACGAGAGGATCCTTTGGGTGGGATGTCTCATTATGAAACATTTATGATTTTTCTAAGATTGATTGAATGATAAAAGGAATATCTTGAATCCCATCAACAACCATCAAAAAACAACATCATGATTCAAAAATTAAGTGTATTCTTTTTAGCAATGGTCAGTTTTGGGACACTTCAGGCCCAGTCAGACTATCAACTGGTAGAGCAAACCGTAAATTATTATCTGGATGGAGGGACCAATAACGATTTTGAAACCTTAAAAAAGGCCTTTCACGAAACTGCCACGATGAAGTTCATTGGTAAAGAGGGGTATACCGAGGTAAATGCCATTGAGTTCTTTGGCAAAGGAATGAAGCCCGGACCGAAACAGGACCGGCAAACGAGGATTGCAGATATCACCATTGCAGGAAATGCAGCCAATGCAAGATTGGAAATTGAATACCCCACATTTACCTTTATTGATTTTATGAACTTGCTGAAGATTGATGGGGAATGGAAAATTGTGAGCAAGATTTTTTACAGGAAAGTAGATTAGAATATACTTGCTTTCCACAAACGGACGCAATGCCATTGAAAATTGAAGAGAAATGGGCATCATGGTCTTGGTGCACTATTTTGTTATGAAATATTTGTGATTTTGGATTATTCGATACCAAATTTTCGTTAAACCAGATGGTTCGCGTTATATAAAATAATATTTTTCTGTAGGAATTACCTCAAAACCAGAAAATAGACAACCATTTGACCAAGCCGTTCATAGTATCTACTCTCATTTTTTTATCCTGTTTATCCGTTTCAGCGCAAGATTTTCTCGTAAAGGGAAAAATGGTGGATTCAACCAATGAAACTCCTTTGGAGGGGGCTACCATATATGCGGAGTCTGTTCAGGACAGTACCCTTATTTCATATACCATTACCAATGCCAACGGAAGCTTTGCCTTGGAGGGCAAAACCTCGGTAAAAAAGGTTAGGGTGAATTTTTCCTATAATGGATTTGAGTCAAAAAGTATAGAGGTGCCTCTTAAGCCCACGGTGGATCTTGGCACAATAAAAATGGAGGAACGTTTGCAAGAACTTCAAGGAGTGGATGTAATTGCCGAACGAGTTCCCATAGCCATACGAAAGGATACTTTGGAGTTCAATGCGGATTCTTTTACTGCCCGACCTGATGCAACGGTGGAAGAATTACTGAAACAACTGCCCGGTGTGGAAGTGGATAGTGAGGGGAAGATCACGGTGAACGGAAAAGAGGTCAATCAGGTTTTGGTGAACGATCAGGTATTTTTTAGCAAAGACCCCAAGGTGGTCACTAAGAGCCTTTCCAAGGATGTGATCAGTAAAATCCAAATCACCAATACCAAGACCAAGCAACAGCGGTTTATGGGGGAAGAAGGGGATGGGGAGACCAAGACCATCAACCTCACCCTAAAAGAGAACATGAACAAGGGATATATGGGACGTCTGTCTGCGGGATATGGTACGGACGAACGTTATCAGGCCAATGGCTTGGTAAACTACTTTAACGATACCCAAAGGGTTAGCCTATTGGGAAGTTCCAACAATGTGAACAATGCTGGATTTTCATTCGATGAAATCTATGATATGGTAGGAAGGGCAAGAGGGAATGGGATGAGATTTGGTCAGAATGGTTCCTTTGCCGTGGGAAACACCTCTTTCGGATTTGGTCAGGGAATCGCAACTTCCTCCACCGTTGGGGCCAGTTATGCCAACCAGGAAAAGGACCGCTACAGGACAGACGGCAACTATTTCTATTCTTACAGCGATTCTTACAACGATGAAAGAATATCAAGGGAGAACATATTGCCCATCGGTAATTTTTTCACCGATACCGAAACCAATTTTGTGGGGACCACCAATTCCAATCAGGCAACGGCCAACATGGAGTTCGATATTGACAAGACTACCCGCATCAGTCTGGAACCTTCCCTAAGTGTAAACCGGACCAACTCAACCGATACGGAAAATACCATGTCCAGAAACGAATCTGGGGATTTGATCAACAGCAACACCTCCCTTAGAACCAGTGATGGGATGCAACGCAATTTTGCCAATAAGCTCGACATCATGAAGAAGCTGGATACTCTGGGGAGATTTGTCCGGGTCTATTTCAACAACAATAACAGGATAAATGACACCGAATCGGTATTGAACTCGGAACGTATTATTTTTGGGGATGATCCCAGTGAGCAGATTCTAGACCAGCAGACCATGATGGAGAATGCCGAGGATTCCTATGAAATGGGAATGGTATATAGGCATCCATTGAAAAAGGACCTTTTTCTTGATTTTGAGTATCAGTATAGTGATAGCGACCAAAAAAACAAGCGGTCGGTCATGGATTTTAGCGAGATTACCGGGGATTATGTCTTTAACCCCACCTTAAGTTCGGATTTTGACTTTGGCACCCGAAAACATGTCCCTGAAGTGGGGATTGTATCCAATGGGCAAAAGATCAGGTTCAACCTTAAGGCAAGGTATGAGGGCATTGATCTTGAGAATGAGGACCGTATACAGTCCGTTTCATTTTCCAAGGATTATTCCAAGTTCTTGCTCAGTTCTTATTTCAACTACAATTTGGGAAACAATAAAAGAATCAGTGCCAACTATAACACTAATGTCAATGTGCCTTCGGTGAACCAATTGCAACCTGTGCCCAATGTTAGCAATCCATTGAACATTGTGGAGGGAAATCCGGATTTGGAGCCCCAGGTCACCCATAACGTCTACCTGAATTTCAATGATTACAATTGGAAGGAGCGCACAGGAATATTTTTGTATTCCGGGATGAGTTTTGAAAAGGACAAGGTGGTTTCCAGCACCACCACCGATGCCAACTTTATACGGACCACTACCTATCAAAATATAGAAGGTAATTACCGTGGATGGGCAGGAATCAACTATTCAAAACAGATTAAAAAAGACAGTCTGTACACCCTCGGAATCACATTCAATCCCAATGCCAACTTCAGAAAGGAGGTAGGCTTTACCAACGGCAATAGATTGGAGGCAACGAACCTTAACCTGAATCCTAGGATTGGATTAAGGTTCAATTATATGGAAATGGTGGAACTGGAACCCAATTACACCTTGGGGGTAAATGCTACCCGCTATAATTTGGACATGGTGGATGATATTGATTTTATTACCCATAGCCTATCGGTTAAAACGACCACTTTCTGGCCCGAAAATGTGGTGTGGGGCAATGATATTGTGTACACCTACAACGGAAACTTGGGAAGTGGTTTTGATAAGGATGCCCTCTTTTGGAACATGAGCTTGGGCGTACAAATGTTCAAGAAGACGGCCACCCTTAAAGTGTTGGCGTATGACCTGCTCAACCAAAACATCAATACACGAAGGACCACAGGGCAGGATTTTGTGCAGGATTTCCAAGGAACGGCATTAAAACGCTATTTTATGGGGAGTCTTACCATCAAATTCAACTCCTTTGGAGAGGGAGGAGGTCCCAAAAGAAGGGGAGGTCCCCGTTTTATAAGACTTTAGTGGGTTGAATTGGTTTACCATCCGCCGGAAGCACCGCCTCCGCCAAAGCCACCACCACCGAAGCCGCCACCAAAACCGCCTCCACTGAATCCACCGCCGCCTCCAAAGCCCCCGGAGGAACCAGAACTTCGGCCCATGTTGCTGAGGATGATCATATCCCAAATGTCGAGACCACTGCCACGGCGGCCACCGCCTCTACCGTTATTGTTGTTCTTGCGACTCCAAAGAATGATCATGATAATGATGAAAATGATAAAAGGGAACAGGGCCTTAAAAGGAAACCCAGGGTTGTTTCCAAAGGTGCGGTCTTCCGTAAACTCTCCGTTGAGGACCTGAAAAATGGCATCGGTCCCTTTGTCCAGACCACTGTAATAGTCCCCTCGTTTAAATTCGGGAATGATTATGGACTCAATGATGCGTTTCGACATAAGATCGGTCAAAGAGCCTTCTACGCCATATCCGGTATTAATGGCAATCCTACGGTCATCCTTGGCCAAGAGCACCAACACGCCATTGTCCTTATCGGCTTGTCCAATACCCCATTTCTGCCCCCATTGGGCTCCCAAATAGTTAATGTCTTCTCCTTCGGTGGAACTAATAATGGCAATGACAATCTGTGTGGAGGTGCTGTCCGAGTATCGAATGAGCTTTTGCTCCAAAGCTTGGTTTTGAGACGCAGAGAGTAGATTTACATAATCATAGACGCTGGTCTGCTTCTGCGGTTTTTCGGGTATGGTGAATTGACCCCATGACAGGGTAAAACTTAAAAAAGCAAGTATAAGAAGGCTACCCTTTGGATATGGCATCGCTCAATTCGTTCGTGTCGTTATGGTCCCATGGAAAATGGGCCTCCAATTCCTTTCCAGCCATTAATACACCCTCAATAATTCCTTGCTTGAAGTTTCCGTTTTTAAAGTGGGAGGCCATGGCGTCCTTGGTGCTGTCCCAAAATCCTTTCGGTACGGCGCGGTCAATGCCTTTATCGCCATAGATCACAAACTTTTTATCATCCACGGCCACATAGATGAGTACGCCGTTGCCATCCTTGGTATTATCCATTTTAAGGAAATGAAACAGTTGTTGGGCCCTACTGAAATGATCTATTTTGGAAGTGGCCTCAATATGCACACGGACTTCACCAGAGGTATTTTTCTCGGCCGCAACAATGGCATCGATAATCTCTTGCTCCTCCTCTGCCGTTAAAAATTCCTCTACGTGCGACATGTCTATTCAAAATCGAAGTTGACATCCGGGGCATTTTCAGCTCCTGGATTGGAAGCGAACAAGGCCATTTCGTCAAAATTGGCCAAACTGGCAATAATATTTGTGGGAATCTGCTTGATTTTGATATTGTATTCCCCGGCCAAATCGTTGAATCGGTTCCGCTCCACATTGATTCGGTTCTCTGTACCCTCAAGTTGGGACTGCAACTCCAAAAAGTTTTGGTTGGCCTTGAGTTCTGGATAACGCTCCACGGTCACCAAAAGTCGGGACAAAGCAGAGGAAAGACCAGTTTGGGCCTGTTGGAATTCGGCCAATTGCGCTGCGGTCAAATTATTGGCATCTATGGTGGTCGATGCGGCCTTGGCCCTGGCCTCGATTACCTCGGTAAGGGTCTCGCGTTCAAAGTCGGCAGCACCTTGGACCGTTTTCACCAAGTTTCCAATAAGGTCGCTTCTCCGTTGATAGGAACTTTCCACATTGGCCCATTGCTTTGTGGCCTGTCCTTTCATATCGACCAACATATTATTGGTGCGGATATACCAACCTCCTATGATTACCCCCAATACAATTAGGATGATAATGGCGATGATACCTTTTTTCATTTTCTGTGGTTTAGTGTTTATAGTTGTTCTTTGATCTTAATAAGCTCGGCCTTGACCTTTTGCAGTTTTTGGATGACCTCAAAGGTGGAAAGGGTCTTTTGCTTCTCTTCCTTCAAATGTGTTTTGGCGCCTTCCAGGGTAAAACCACGTTCCTTGACCAAATGATAGATCAGTTGCAGGTTATGGATGTCCTGTGGAGTGAACTTACGATTGCCCTTGGCATTTTTTTTAGGTTGAAGTACATCAAACTCTTTCTCCCAAAAACGGATGAGAGAGGTGTTCACCCCAAATGCCTTGGCCACTTCGCCAATGCCATAGTACCGTTTTTCGGGAAGATCTACGTGCATTAATCCAGGGATTGGTTCTCTTGGTTGGCAAACTTGAGCATATTTTCAAATTCTTCCGCCGTTAAACTTCCATAGTAGAAGTTTATGGGGTTGATACGTTCACCGTCCTTAAAGACTTCGTAGTGCAGGTGAGGGGCCTCTGAGCGTCCTGTGTTTCCCACAAAACCGATAAGGTCACCTCGTTTTACCTTTTGACCTACGGTTACATTGTACTTGCTCAAGTGCGCATATAGGGACACGTAACCATATCCGTGGTCTATTCGGATATGTTTTCCGTATCCGGAAGACCTATTGTCCGAGCGGGTAACTTTTCCATCACCGGACGCATAGATCGGGGTGCCGCGCGGTGCAGTGAAATCCATTCCCCAGTGCATTTTTCTGGCTTTGGTAAAGGGATCCGAACGCCACCCATAACCAGAGGCCATTCGGGTGAGGTCTTTGTTGCTCACGGGCTGGATGGCCGGGATGGCCGCCAGTAATTTTTCCTTTTCCTCGGCCAGTTTGGCAATTTCATCCAACGACTTGGATTGGATCACCATTTGTTTCTGGATGATGTCCAAGCGCTTTGTGGCGTTGGTAATGATCTCGGAGTTGTTGAAACCTTCCAGGGACTTGTACCGGTTGATTCCCCCGAAACCAGCTCTACGCTGTTCTTCAGGTATGGGATTTGCCTCAAAATAAAGGCGGTAGATATTGTTGTCGCGATCTTCAATATTGGCCAATACCTGCTCCATCTGCTCCATCTTCTTGTCCAATATCTCAAATTGAAGCTCGTAGTTCCGTACTTCGCGCTCCAAAGAAAGTTCTTTGGGAGTATTCACCCATCGGGTGTTCAACAGAATGATAAGGCCAAGAAAGCCGAACAAAGCGGAACCCAATAAAAATAGGAAGAGATTCCTGTATTTCTTGGATTTCTTCGGTTCGATCTTTCTATAGGAAAGCGTATCCGGGTCGTAATAGTACTTAACTTTAGACATGAATGGATTTTATCCTATTTTTGCTCACTCTTTTTATCAAAACAAGCAAATATAAAAATTGTTTTGCTTAAAGTGTTAAATTTAAGAAAACCCTAGCAATCGCAATGACATCCCAAGAAGTTAGAAACCAGTTTTTAAACTTTTTCAAAGAGAAAAACCATAAAATAGTGCCTTCCGCGCCCATGGTGATGAAGAACGACCCCACATTGATGTTCACCAATGCGGGCATGAACCAGTTTAAAGAGTTTTTTTTGGGAAATACCGTTCCAAAGTCTAAACGGGTCACGGACACCCAAAAATGTCTTCGGGTTAGCGGTAAGCACAATGATTTGGAGGAAGTGGGCAAGGACACCTACCACCATACCATGTTTGAGATGTTGGGTAACTGGAGTTTTGGGGATTATTTCAAGAAAGAAGCCATTCAATGGGCCTGGGAATTGCTGACCGAAGTATACAAGATTGACAAAGATAGCTTGTACGTGTCCGTTTTTGAAGGTAGTAAGGATGCCGATCAATTGGAAATGGACAAGGAAGCCTATGACCTATGGAAGGCCATAGTGCCCGAGGACCGCATCATCATGGGAAACAAAAAGGACAATTTCTGGGAAATGGGAGATCAAGGTCCCTGTGGCCCCTGTTCCGAAATCCATGTGGACCTTCGTTCCAAGGAAGAAAAAGCAAAAGTTCCCGGTGCATCGCTGGTCAACCAAGATGATCCGCTTGTGGTTGAAATTTGGAACTTGGTATTCATACAGTACAACCGAAAGGCCAATGGTGATTTGGAGGACCTTCCCGAAAAACATATTGATACCGGAATGGGCTTTGAACGCCTGTGTATGGCATTGCAAGGGGTGAAATCCAACTACGATACCGATGTGTTTACCCCCCTTATTCGTGAAATCGATACGATTACCGGGCAAAAATATGGGAAGAATGAAGAGACGGATATAGCCGTTAGGGTAGTGGCCGACCACATCCGTGCCGTGGCCTTCGCCATTGCCGATGGGCAGTTACCGAGCAATACCGGAGCGGGCTATGTTATCCGAAGGATACTCCGTAGGGCCATCCGTTATGGCTTTACTTTTTTGGGGACCAAACAACCTTTTATCTACCGATTGGTGAATGTTTTGGTTGAAAGTATGGGGAAAGCCTTTCCCGAGCTTTCCAAACATCGTCAATTAATCGAGAATGTGATCAAGGAGGAAGAAAATTCCTTTTTGGGCACCTTGGAGCAAGGATTGGTGCTGTTGGATTCGGTCATCAAATCCTCAAAGGACAAAACGGTTTCTGGGGAAAAGGCTTTCGAGTTGTACGATACCTTTGGATTCCCGATCGACCTTACGTCCCTGATTTTGGAAGAGAAAGGTTACCAATTGGATGTGGAAGGATTTGAAAAGGCCTTGAAAGCCCAAAAAGACCGTTCCCGAGCCGCATCAGAGGTTTCCAAGGACGATTGGACGGTGCTGATGCAGGATTCCGAACAGGAATTTATTGGTTACGATAGCCTAGAAGCAACGGTAAAGTTGGTGAAATACAGAAAGGTGACCAGTAAAAAGGAAGGCGATCAGTACCAACTTGTGTTCAATCTTACCCCGTTCTATGCCGAAGGAGGAGGGCAGGTAGGCGACAAAGGATATCTGGAGGCTTCCAATGGAGACGTCACCTATATCGTCAACACCAAAAGAGAGAATAATGAAATTGTCCATTTTGCCGATGGCCTTCCCAAAGACGTTTCTGGAAGTTTTAAGGCTATGGTCGATAAAAAACAACGCTGGCGTACCGCGAGCAATCATACCGCAACGCATTTGTTGCACCAAGCCCTTCGAGAGGTTTTGGGAGATCATGTGGAACAGAAAGGGTCAGCGGTCCACTCCAAATACCTTCGTTTCGACTTTTCCCACTTCTCAAAATTGACAGTCAAGGAACTACGCGAAGTGGAAAACTTTGTCAATGCCCGTATTGAAGGCCAATTACCCTTCGAGGAAAATAGGAATATACCCATAAAGGAGGCCATGGAACAAGGGGCCATGGCACTTTTTGGTGAAAAATATGGAGATACTGTCCGTACAGTCCGTTTTGGACAATCCATAGAGTTGTGTGGTGGGACCCACGTGAAAAATACGGGTGACATCTGGCATTTCAAAATTGTTTCTGAGGGAGCCGTTGCAGCTGGAATTCGAAGGATAGAGGCCATTACCTCTGATGCGGCCAAGGATTTCTACTTCCAGAACAATCGCATGCTCTATGAAATCAAAGATCTGTTGAGCAATGCCCAAGACCCTGTGAAGGCGGTTGCGGGGTTACAGGAAGAAAATACAGCCCTTAAAAAGCAAGTGGAACAGCTGCTGAAAGATAAGGCCAAAGGACTCAAAAATGAATTGATTTCCGAATTGAAGGATATCAATGGTGTTCAGTTTTTGGCTAAAAAAGTGGACTTGGATGCGGCTGGTATCAAAGACCTTTCGTTTGAGATAGGTGGGCAAGTTTCGGATGTTTTCCTATTGCTTGCTGCTGAAAATGATGGAAAAGCATTGCTTTCGTGTTACATTTCCAAGGATTTGGCGTCCAACAAAGGACTGAATGCCGGGAGCATAGTACGCGAACTGGGCAAACATATCCAAGGAGGTGGGGGCGGACAGCCGTTTTTTGCCACTGCTGGGGGTAAAAACCCTGAAGGCATTCCGGTCGCTTTGGCAAATGCCGAAGAGATGATCAGGACAACAACATAAGCATGGGCTTCTTCAACATAAAAAGTATTAATTGGAAATACATCTTCGGAGAGATTTTTCTATTGTTCGTGGGTATCAATTTGGCCATTTGGTTCAACAATTGGAACACGTCCAAGAGCATGGAAAAGGACAAGGTGGTGGCCTTGGAAAAGATTGAAGGGGAGATCAAGGCCAATTTGGACCAATTGGTGAAAGACCATGTGGTAAACCAAAAAATACCTTCTTTCTTTTCTGATTTTGATGCCCTTGAAGGTGAAGATGGAAACTTTATAGCTTCGCCGGAAACCATGGGGAGGCTTCAAAAAAAATATGCTGGGTATATTCGGGAAGTGGACTCTACCGAATTGGGTGATGGCCAGTATGCCTATCGAATCGATTCTTACATCAATCTGGAAATCACCGATTTGAGCAGTATTGCGTGGGAAATCTCAAAATCCACAGGGATATTCCATGAGTTTGGCTATGATTGCCTATATGACCTGCAATCTTTGTACAATACCCAAGATTTGGTGAAAAACGAGCTGAACAAGGCCACGGAAGCCTTGCGAAATACATCCATGAAGGATTTGGTGCGGACTCTAGGCATTTTAAATCAACTGGAAGAACAGTTGGAAAAGCAATATAGGGACATGCTCAAGAATATCAAGGACTGCAGATAAAACCCTTTTTCCATGAAGCTACAGACCATTGTTCCACTTCAAAAAGCAGAACAGCCTATCGATTATTCGAGCAAAATGCTGCTTTTGGGGTCCTGCTTTGTGGAAAATATGGGTGAAAGGTTGGACTATTACAAATTTAGGTCACTGCAAAACCCATTCGGAATTCTATTTCACCCGCTTGCACTTGAGAATTTGATGGAACGTGCTCTGGGAGATAAAACCTATCAAGAAGATGAGGTGTTTGAACAAAATGGGATTTGGCATTGCTTTGACGCCCATTCCGATTTGAATGCCCATTCAAGAGAAGCTTTGCTCAATCATCTCAACCAAAGGTTGCAGGAAACCAAAGCAGAGCTGGAGAATACCACCCATATGATCATCACTTTAGGAACAGCTTGGGTGTACAAGAATATTGCTTCACGAAAAGTAGTCGCCAATTGCCATAAAGTGCCCCAAAAGGAGTTCGTGAAAAGATTGCTTACTCCGGAAGAAATACAGTCAAGTTTGGCCCGTTTGGTGGATTTGGTCCAACAAGTGAATCCAAAGGCGAACCTCATTTTTACCGTTTCACCTGTTAGGCATCTGAAAGACGGTTTTGTGGAAAATCAGCAAAGCAAATCACATCTAATTACCGCACTACATTCCGTTTTGTCATCTCGAGCGCAGTCGAGAGATGTATCCTACTTTCCGGCCTATGAAATCATGATGGACGAGCTGCGCGACTACCGTTTTTACGGAAAGGATTTGGTACATCCCAATGAATTGGCGGTGGAGTATATTTGGGAAAAGTTCAAGGATACATGGATTTCGCCCGATTGTTATTCGGTCATGGACGAGGTCGATAGTGTTCAAAAAGGATTGCAACACCGTCCCTTTAATCCCGATTCCGAGGCCCATCAAACGTTCAGGAAATCGCTTCGCACAAAAATTACGTATCTTCAAGAAAGGTATCCTTTCATGAAATTCGAATAAATGAAGAAAATACTTATGGGAGTTGTCATTGCACTGGCCTCCGTATTGATCTACAAATCCTGTGTCGATGAACGGGAACGGAAAACGGTATTGCAGGAGAATTCCATGCTCATCCAACAGGAACTGAAAAATGTCTCCAAACTCATTGTGACCGAAGGCCACTTTGTGGAAGTCTACAACTATAAGGATTCCAGGGAATTGTTCGGTTCCTTGGTCACAGCAGATAAAAAAGCTTTGGTAGTGGTAAATGCAGAGGTGACCATTGGCTATGACCTGTCCAAGATTGCCTATGAAATGGATGAGGCCAACAAGACCATTCGCATTACGGAAATTCCCCAGCCAGAGGTGAAGATCAATCCGGATTTTGAGTACTACGATGTCACGGCGGATTACTTCAACCCGTTCAATGCGCAAGATTATAACGCCATCAAACGAAATGTGAATGTGTCCCTATCCAAAAAGGTGGAAGCTTCCTCCTTGCGGAAAAATGCTGAGAACCGACTGTTGAGCGAACTTTCCCGAATCTATGTGCTCACCAACTCACTGGGATGGACCTTGGTCTATGGTGATGAAAGTGTTGATTCTCCCGAAAAACTAATCGACCTTCAAAAAACTATGGTCGATTAGGCGAATACCGTCATCAATCAAATGCCCCACTTTGGGATTGTTCCGTTTGATATCCTCCAAATGGGATAGGATTTCTTCCTGAAACCCAACATTGTTCCCTTTTTTGGCCAATTCGTACAGCTCAACGGGCAACAACCAATCATGGGGATGGTTTTCCTTGAGTTCCTGAAATACTTTGTTCCGGGAGATGGTCGTGTTCTTTCCTTCCCTGAACTCCCGGATTTGTTGGTAATAGAGTTCCAGTTGTTGGCGTTCGGGACTTTTCTTGGGTTTGATGGTGGTTTCGATGATCTCATGGGTAATGAGGTCAAAGCTGCCCAAATCGGCCGGACCGTTAAAAGCGGAGACCACATGCTGCCCCACGGCCATATGGTAAAGCCCCCATTCCGGAGCGAACAGCACTTTGCCGTTATGGGTCACCGTACAGTTCTCAAAGGTTACCAAGAGAATCTTTCCTCTTAGATTTCTAGTTCCGGTGATGATGGTCCCTTCAACTTTTACCCCGCCTTCAAACTCCAAAGAGACTTCTTCGCCTTCGTAGATTTTGTAGGCTTTAAGATCGCGGGGTCCCATATCCTCAATGGCAATGTTGATGCCTCTCAGTTTGCCCACGGGCATGCCAAAACCATCGGGATGCTGTGCCGTGCTGTGCCCCACCAATTCCTTTTCACGATAGGCTAGGGCCGTTGCGCCTTTGGTCTGGATGTATATGGGTTTGCCATCCTGTTCCAATACATCATGGAACTGTCCCGAAACTTGTAGCCCGGTACTCAGTTCAATGGTGCCCAATGCATGGGATTCAATCAATTTTTGAACCCCCGATAGTCCGCCCTTCCGCAAGGCCATGGTGTTGGCAAAGTCCTCCAAAACCTGACTCAAAAAGGCAAAGTCGGGCGTAACGAACAATTGGGGTTGGGGTTTGGTGATATCGAACTCGGTATGCGCTGCCTCAATGGAGTAGGGAATTTTCTTTACTTGGTCGGTCATGCACCATGCACTTTCGCCAATGGAGGAAAGCAATCCCGCCCCATAAATTTTTGGGGTATCCACGGTGCCTATCAGACCGTATTCCACCGTCCACCAATGCAGATTCCGGATCAAAGCCATTTCACTGGGCTTGCCCATGTTTTTTTGAAGATGTTCTATATGCTTTTCCGCTTCCTCGATTTCCTTTTCCGGGGTGCCATGGGCCTCCTTGATGATGCTCAGGTGTCGCACGGCATTGTACAGTTCATAATCCTTGGCACTGGAAATGGCCTTGCAGCCTATTTCTCCAAAACGCCGCAGATATTCTGCATATTCGGGATTAGCAATGATAGGGGCATGTCCGGCACCCTCATGGATGATGTCCGGTGCCGGGGTATATTCAATATTTTCCAATTGCCGGATGTCCGAAGCAATGACCAGCACATTGTACGCTTGGAATTCCATAAAGGCCGATGGTGGAATAAACCCATCCACGGCCACGGCGGCCCAACCAATTTCCTTGAGGATTCGGTTCATCCCATACATGTTGGGAATGTGGTCTATGGAAATCCCGGTTTTCTTTAATCCATCCACATAAGAACTATGGGCCACGCGACTTAAATAGTCCACATTTTTGCGCATCACATAACGCCATACCGCTTGGTCAATAGCGGTATAGTCCCCATAATTTTGCGGTTTTATGAACTGCTTGAGGTGCTTGGGCAATTTGTCCAGTATAGGATTGGATTCGTAACTCATAGGTGCAATTTTGTGCTGCCTAAAGATACGAAATCGTTATCGCAAACCAGAAAATTTGGAGGAAGGGCAATAAAAAACCGCCCTTTGGGCGGCTTATATTTTTAGTTGACGGCAACTGCCGTGGCGGGAGGATATTCCTGTAAGATCTGCGAAACAAATTCCTTGATGCGCGCTTCCTTTTTTTCAATATCCTTGGTGTTGTTCAAGGTGCCTACACCTCGACCTTGCCATACCAGTTCCTTTTTGTTGGCATCAATGACATCAATGTACAGGGAGCCTTCAGTGCGGGTGCTCACATTATTGTTGTTCCAGCCCCAGCCCCAACCGGGACCCCAGACCCATGGGTTGTAGAATGCGCCATAACCCCAACCGAAGTTGTTGTTGTAGACATCCACACGCTCCCGTTCCTTGGTGAAAATGCTGATCAAAACATCAGGGTTGTCGGATTTTACAAAGCCACGGGAACCCAATTCGGCCTCAATGGCCCGTAAAATACGTTTCTTGTCCAAGTCTGAAATCTGAGCCTTGTCAATCCCGGTTTTGTAAAAAGCATAGCTTCTGTACGTGTTGAAGTCCGCTTGCTTGTCGTAGTCGGAAACCACCCTAACGGAACTGCAGGAGGCCAACAGAACCACCGAAAGTGCAGTCAAAATGTATAGTTTAAAATTTTTCATAGTACTTTTTTTGAAGTGTTGAGATTATGATAAAAACCACAAAGATTATGCCGAAAACCGGTTTCAGCGCTTTGTGTTCGTTTTCGTACTATAGCCATACGGACAGTGACGGCAGCCACTTTCGCAACAATACCCTCTTTTTAGGTGGTATTGGGCTGTAAAAACCTTATATCCCTCCTCTGAAAAGTAAAAATCACCCTCTTCCAAGGGAATACGCTCTTTCATACACTACGGCACCGATTCGTTACTTAAAAGTAAGGCTTTCATGGCAGAACCGCTAGGATTTTAAGATTTCCGAAACAGGTTATTCACCGAAAATGTTAATGGTATTGTCGATAAGGTCCATTTTTCTTTTCCGTAAGCTGTTATATTTGTGAGGAACCCTTGAACGTTTTCAAGTGATATTGATCTTTAAACATTTCTTCTATAAAAACTATGTCGGGCTATCGCTCTGGCCTTTCATCATCCTGAAGGAAGGTGCCCTGCGAACCGATGATGTGCTCATCAACCACGAGCGCATCCATCTCCGACAGCAGCGGGAATTGTTGCTTGTACCTTTTTATTTCCTCTATTTTTCAGAATGGATTTTGCGCACCGTCCTATATTTGGATAGCTACCGCGCCTACCAGAACATCAGTTTTGAACGCGAGGCCTATGCCAATGAAAGGGATATGGAGTATCTTTCCAAGCGGAAACGGTTTGGTTTTATGCAGTACCTGACGCGATAAGCATTCACTTTGAACATTCCCAATCAGCATATTGATGTGCCCTTGCTTCGAGAAAAGGGTGTGACGCTCCATATCAAAAGGGAAGATACCATCCATCAGCAGATTTCCGGAAACAAATACCGAAAGCTGAAATACAATCTGCTTGAAGCCCAAAAATTGGGACACCATACCTTGCTCACCTTTGGTGGGGCCTTTTCCAACCATATTGCCGCAGTGGCCTGTGCCGGACATGAACAGGGATTTAAGACCATTGGCGTGATCAGGGGCGAGGAGTTGCAAGATAAGTGGCAGGACAATCCCACTTTGAGCTTGGCCCATGACCACGGCATGCGGTTCCATTTTGTATCGCGAAGCGATTATCGACAAAAAAGCGAAGAGGGTTTTCTCCGGATTTTGAAAGAAGCATTTGGCGATTTCTATCTACTGCCCGAAGGCGGTACCAATGCCCTTGCCGTAAAAGGTTGCGAGGAAATTGTAACGGAGGCCGATTCCAACTTCGACTATATCTGCAGTAGTGTGGGAACGGGAGGGACCTTGGCAGGACTCATCAATTCGGCAAAACCCCACCAGACCGTTTTGGGCTTTCCCGCATTGAAGGGTGATTTTTTGAAACAGGATATTCATACATTTGTACGGAACGATCAATGGAAATTGATGACCGATTTTCATTTTGGTGGATATGCCAAAGTGAATGAGGAATTGATTCATTTCATCAATACTTTTAAAGAAGAAACCGGGGTTCCGTTGGATCCCATCTACACAGGTAAACTCCTTTTTGGTATTTTTGAACTGGCAAAACAGGATTTTTTCCCAAAGGGAACCCAAATTTTGGCCATCCATACGGGTGGTCTGCAAGGGATAACGGGAATGAACACTGTGCTGAAAAAGAAAAATTTACCCTTATTGGATATATGATCAGGCGAATTGGATATGTACTTGTTGTGGCGCTGCTGTTGACTTCTTGTGGTGCCAAAAAACGGACCTCGACCCATAAAAAGGGCGCTCCCATTGTCAGGAATACCGAAAACAAGGATGAAAGGCCTGTCGCTGTGGATGAAAACGCGGAAGGTTCCGATCTGTATCCCATGCCTGCGGACCCAGGAAGGTTTGAGCATTTTCCCATCACAAATACCGAGGAATATATCAAGACCTTTGCCGAAATTGCCCAGTACGAAATGCGTGCCTTTGGCATTCCGGCCAGTATCACCTTGGCCCAAGGTATTTTGGAGAGTGGTTCCGGAAGAGGGGAGCTGACCAAAAAGACCAACAACCACTTTGGGATCAAATGCCATACCGGATGGCAGGGCGAATACGATTTTCATGACGATGACGCCAAAGGGGAGTGTTTTAGAAAATACAACCACCCCATGTTTTCGTTCCGGGACCATAGCATTTTCCTTTCGTCCCGTTCCCGATATGCCTTTTTGTTCAATTACCGGAAGGACGACTATAAAAAATGGGCTCACGGTTTGCGTCAGGCGGGTTATGCCACCGATCGTAAATATCCGCAAAAGCTTATCGCTTTGATTGAGCGATACAATCTACACCAATATGACGAGGATGTGGTTCGAGGCGGTCTGGATGTGGTTCGGGAACCCAAAAGCTTTGAAGTGCTCACCCATGTGGTGGAAAAAGGGGAAACGCTATATGCCATTTCCAGAAAATATGCTATCTCGGTGGATGAGATCCAAAGGCTCAACAATTTGAAGGGCACCCATTTATCCATCGGGCAGGTATTGAACATCCGAAAAGAAAAATCAAAATAAAATTCTCCTTTGTTATATCGAGTTGTCATCCCGAGCGCAGTCGAGGGATGCTTATTGATGGTCGTTCTCGACTGCGCTCGAACTGACATTTTCAATTTCCATGAAAGTATGAGGTTACTTACCTTTGCGGGGAGCTGTTCGAATAGCACGTTTCTGTCATCCCGAGCGCAGTCGAGGGGTGCTTGTTGATGTTGTTCTCGACTGCGCTCGAACTGACAATTATGGATTAAAAAGATTCCCGCATTCCCGGGAATGACATGGATATTTGAATTTATGATCTACCAACGAAGCAGTGCCTTGTTCGCCGAGGCGAAAAAATACATCCCCGGAGGGGTCAATTCACCCGTACGGGCGTTTAAAGCGGTGGGCGGCGACCCTATTTTTGTAAAGGAAGCCAAAGGCGCCTACCTCTATGATGTGGACGGCAACCAGCTTATCGATTACATTGCCTCCTGGGGCCCGCTGATTTTGGGCCACGCCTTTGAACCCGTGATCAATGCAGTGGTGGAAAAGGCCAAAAAGGGCACTTCCTTCGGGATGCCCACCGAGATTGAGACCGAACTGGCCCAACTGGCCGTTTCCATGGTACCCAATATTGACAAAATCCGTTTTGTGAACAGTGGTACCGAAGCCTGTATGAGTGCCGTTCGCCTCGCGCGCGGGTACACGGGCAAGGACAAGATTATCAAGTTTGCGGGCTGCTACCATGGCCATTCCGACTCGTTTTTGATCCAGGCGGGGAGTGGTGCCGTTACGTTCGGGAGCCCGAACAGTCCCGGGGTCACCCAAGGTACGGCCAAGGACACCCTTTTGGCCACCTATAACGATTTGGACAGTGTAAAGGCGTTGACGGAGGCCAATAAAGGCGAGATAGCCGCCATTATTTTGGAACCTGTTGCCGGGAACATGGGCTGTATCATCCCCACCGATGAATTTATTCATGGACTCCGAAAACTCTGCACCGAGGAAGGTATTTTATTGCTGTTCGATGAGGTGATGACTGGTTTCCGTTTGGGGAAAGGCGGTGCACAGGAAGCCTTGGGCGTGGATGCCGATATGGTAATGTTCGGAAAGGTGATTGGGGGCGGACTGCCCGTAGGGGCCTTTGCCGCACGAGCCGAGATCATGGCACATTTGGCCCCCGAAGGGCCGGTGTACCAGGCAGGGACCCTCAGTGGAAACCCCTTGGCCATGAGTGCCGGACTGGCCATGCTCACTGAACTCAACAATCGCCCTGAGGTGTTTACCAGCTTGGCGGAAAAAACGGAACACCTACACAAGGGCATTGCCGAGGTGCTTACCGAAAAAGGGGTGGTGAACCAGATCAACCGCTATGGAAGCATGATCTCCGTACACTTTACGGACGAACCGGTGGTGGATTTTGCCTCCTCGGCCAAAGGGAACAACGATACCTTTAAGAAATACTTCCACGGCATGTTGGAGAACGGGGTATACTTGCCGCCCTCTGCCTTTGAAAGTTACTTTTTGAACGATGCCCTCAGCTACGACGATCTGGACAGGACCATTGAGGCGGTCCGTAAAGTGTTTTAGTGTCATTTCGAAGAAGCATGGCGACTGGGAAATCTATTTGGGAAATTGTGATCAAAGGGATGTGTCATTTCGAAATGAGGAACGCAGTGAGGATTGAGAAATCTAGTGATGTTTTTTAGTTTTTGGTAGTTTTGAGATTTCTCACGCTCCTTTAGCTCCCACGCAGGCTCGGGACAGGGGTTCGAAATGACCAATAAAGTGGAGTTTGTCATTTCGAAGAAGCGTAGCGACTGAGAAATCTAAAACCAGAAAAGCAATGCTCTCACCTTATTTTGTGTATATCACTACCAATGAGAACAGGATAGTACTCTACATCGGGGTCACCAATGCCATTCAAAGAAGACTTTCAGAGCATTATTCCGATAGTGTAAACTCCAAACAATCCTTTGCTGGAAAATATAACTGCTACCATCTAGTGTATTATGAACGATTCGACTCGATTCAAATGGCCATTGCCCGTGAAAAGGAGCTCAAAAAATGGCGTAGGGAAAAGAAAGATAGGTTGATTACTTCATTTAACCCTGATTGGAAATTTTTAGACCATGATGTGGTATAGATTTCTCACATTCCCTTAGGTCAGTTCGAAATGACCCTTGAAGTGGATTCTGTCATTTCGAAGAAGCGTAGCGACTGAGAAATCTATTTGGGAAGTTGTGATTAAAGGGATGTGATGTGTCATTTCGAAATGAGGAACGTAGTGACGATTGAGAAATCTATTGGTTTTTTTGGTTGATAACTGTGAGATTTCTCACGCTCCTTTAGCTCCCTCGCAAGCTCGGGACAGGAGTTCGAAATGACGGAATCAACCCGCAAAGTCATTTCGAAATGAGGAGCGCAGTGACGATTGAGAAATCTAAATCCCCTACTCACAAACCATGTTCAGTTCCTGGTAATCCGATTTTGATACGGTGGGAATCTCCTGCCCGGAACCAATTTTGATGCAGTTCAAGGTCGGATTCCTATCGGCACGTAGATCGATAAGTTCGTGGTTGTTGCTCACATCGAGACTGGTCAGCATATTGCTCGAAATATACAGATGCGTCAGGTTGCTGTTGTGCGAAAGGTCAATGGTTTGGATTGCATTGTCCGAAAGTAGAATAGTCTCCACCAAAGTGTTCTGGCTCAGGTCCACCGTGGTGAGTTCATTGCTGATCAAGAAGATGTTCTTGAGGTTTACCGCCCCGCTGATATCGATGGATGTTAACAGGTTCTGACCCATATGCAACAACTCCAAATCGGGATTGTCCAACTGCAGATCTTCCACGTTGTTAAAGGACAGGTACAGCTTTTTCAGTTGGGTGGCCTCGGACAGGCCTTCAATGGAAGTCAGTTCGTTGGACTCCGCGTTCACCAACAAGAGGTTGGGGTTGTTGGCCAGATCAATATGGGTAAGGTAATTGGCCTGTAGATAGAGGGTGTCCAACTGGGTGTTGGCACTTAAATCGATTTCCTCCAATTTTTGCCCACTGGCGGCCAGGAACTTTAGGTTTACAAAACCCTCAATACCGGTAAGGTCGGCAATATTGCCAAACTGGCCCGAAGGGCTGAGGTCCAGATAGGTTAGCTTTTCCGCATCGGTGCGCAGCATTTGTTGGTCCACGGTACCGTCCGTGTCTATGCCCTGTTCTACCAGAACGGTTTCAAAATGGGGGTCCGGAATATGTAGGTAGGCATCTTCGTTGGGATTGGGTTGCTCATCGCTTTTGGAGCATGCGGCAAGAAAAAATAAAGGGAGTGCTACGATAGCGTAGGCTTTTTTCATGTTTAGGTTTTTTGATGATTGCCTACAAGACGGGATTATGCCCCATGTGTTACAGCATAGGTAGGCTTTAGCATATTATTAACTTTTGTGATTTCGAAATGAGGAACGTAGTGACGATTGAGAAATCTAATGGAGGTTTTGTTTTTGATGGTTTTGAGATTTCTCACATTCCCTTCGGTCAGTTCGAAATGACCCTTGAAGTGGATTCTGTCATTTCGAAGAAGCGTAGCGACTGAGAAATCTATTTGGGAAGTTGTGATTAAAGGGATGTGATGTGTCATTTCGAAATGAGGAACGTAGTGACGATTGAGAAATCTATTGGAGGTTTTGTATTTGATAATAGTTTGAGATTTCTCACATTCCCTTCGGTCAGTTCGAAATGACCCTTGAAGCGGATTCTGTCATTTCGAAGAAGCGTAGCGACTGAGAAATCTATTTGGGAAGTTGTGATTAAAGGGGTGTGTCATTTCGAAATGAGGAACGCAGTGACGATTGAGAAATCTGTTGGAGGTTTTGTTTTTGATGGTTTTGAGATTTCTCACATTCCCTTCGGTCAGTTCGAAATGACCAATAAAGTGGAATTTGTCATTTCGAAGAAGCGTAGCGACTGAGAAATCTATTTTTTCTTTTGGTTGATAACTGTGAGATTTCTCACATTCCCTTCGGTCAGTTCGAAATGACCAAGAAAAGGACTAAGTCATTTCGAAGAAGCGTAGCGACTGAGAAATCTATTGTTCTTTTGGTTGGTAACTGTGAGATTTCTCACGCTCCTTTAGCTCCCTCGCGGGCTCGGGACAGGGGTTCGAAATGACAGGGTTACTCTTTGGAAGGCGCCAACAGTTCCCGGACGTCCACGTCCAAGACCTTGGCCATCTCATATAAAATAGGAATGCTGGGCTGTGTTTTGTTGTTGCAGTAATTGGTGACCACCACATAGCTTTTGCCAATTTGCTCGGCCAGCCAGGTTTGGGTTCTGCCCTGTTGTTTTAATACGGCTTTGATTCTATTCATACGTAGATGCGATACCACAGCATATTACTTTGTAATATGAAATTGTACCATATCACAAGCTGATTTTTTATCATATAGCAAAATACAATACAAAAAAATGTTGTGAAATAATATATTATAATATATATTTATATTGAAAAACGATATAAAATGAACAATAGAGAACTTGTGGTACAGCTCATACAGCAAGATTTAAAGCACAGCCAACTTACCGAAACCCTCCGCTATATGGGTCTAGACGATGGCGGCTTGTACGCTTTGGATTTGATCACTATTGTAGCCCAACTTATGGACGTACCGCCCCACCAAATGGATGACTTTGCCGAAGTGTATGGCACCTTTTTGGACGAAGCTCCACACTACCTCACTACCTATTTAGGGGAAGCCTTGTTGCCTGTGGCGGAAGAATGTTATTTGAAGTTGTTGGTTTGTAAAGACGATTAAGGCGTGGGGAAAACTTTTAAATAACATTTCACATGATGAATTGCCAATAGTTGGTATGGCTTTATTGTCAATTTCTCAAGGAGTCTAACCAATCTCTGTCGATATTGACAATGATAAACGGAAATTCATTTAATTGTTGTTGTTTTTTAAAAAGAAATATTCTTGAAAGAAATTCTTCTTTTATATTGATTGCGACATTTTTATCTAAGCTATGTTCTCTCCATAACTTCATCAGCCTTTTCGGTACGAAAAACCTAAAAGAATAACTTATATTATTTGACTCACCTCTTAATTGCAAAAGCCATTGATTAGGGTTGTTTCTATAATAATGGATTCTGGCCCTGAAGGGCCCGTAGTCATCATAATAAAAAAAGTAATCTAGAGTTTCGCTTCCTTCCGAAAACAGAAAAATTAAGTCCCCTGTCTCGGTTAAGCCGATAATGGTTTGATTAATGACGGAATTAAAACCTCTAATAATACTACCGATAATTTCATCATTTTCTAAAAAACTATTAATGCCATTATCATAATAATCTGAATCAGACTTGTTTTTTAAATAGGAAAATAAATCTATTCGAATAGGTTCAGCAATTCCATATATATAATGTCTATTTATTGAGTTGAATAGGCTAAGGGTTGTTTCTGGTATAAACCAAGATAGAGATAACAAAGGTATTTTATTGTTTGCAGCAAATTCGAATGCTGAGGATGAAAATGGTTCAACAGATGCAACACCAACTTGATAATTATATCTAGTTCTATCTGAAATTGCGTATTTCGATCTTTTATTGTTTTTACGCTTCAGTACAGATTCATCGGTAATTATTTCAAATTCATTTATGTCGTATCGCAAGCCAAGTACATTTCTTATTACGCCGAGACCAACATTGTTTTTATATGCTTTACATTCAAAAAGTAATCTTGAAGGATAGGAAAATGGCAGTTGAATGGGTGGTTCCATTAAGACATCCGCATCATGAGCCGCACCTTTGCCATTGACAAAGAAAAGACCATTGCCAATTTGTTCGAAAACATAATGCCCATCCGGTTTAACTGAAGTGAAGCCGCAATTCCTTAAAAGTTTTCTTACCAAAAACTCTAAAAGTGCACCCTTAATTTGACTTGGTGACATAAATAGCTATTTGATCATTTTTTTGTAGTGTTCTTCATATCCTGCCGCTTTAAATAATTCCGAGAAACCATCTTTAAAGTCGTTATAGTCAAATTCCTTAAAGTCAAATATATTTTGACCTAGAGAATGAGATTCCCTATTTATGTACCTATAAAAAGCTTGAAATCTATTAGTGTTAAGTGGCTCTTGATTGAAAAAGTTGTTTAAGTCTTTTTTCTCTACAAAATTGAAGAAATATTCAATCACATTTCTCATACAGTTAGCTATCAAAGCTGGTGGTTGGTTTTCATCTTTAATTATATACCAATAGGCTTGATAGTCATTTTGAATTTCTTCATATCTCATTGGTTGAAAATGACTGCCATCATTGTTTTTTATAAGTCTGAAGAGTTTTTGAGTTTCTTTCCTTTCTTCGTGTTTTGTTTCTGTAATTTCATAGAAGAAATAAAGGCTATGGGTTAGTATAAAAACTTGTTCATATTTATAATTCCATACGTATATTTTTTCGCCTGTTTCTTCATCTTTTTTGGTTTCTTTCTTACCAAAAAATTCATTTTTTATAAGCCTTCCAATGTTAAAAACATATATGTGTGAAAGACTTGAAATAGGATCGTCAATAAGAATAATTTTCTTTTTACCTATTTCTGTAGCTTCTTTTTTACCTCGACACATTTCAATAAAGTACAAGAAGCTAATAATCATTTTTTCTCCTTCACTCAATGAACGAAAAACTCTTTCATTATTTTCTCCTCTTACTATCTTATACAAATTTTCAGAGTGATTTTCAATTTTAAAATCTGTAATACCGAGGTCTACTAATCCATCATTAATATTACTTATGGCTTCTTCAATGTTTACCGTTTGTTTTTGTTGTTCGGCTATTATTGATTGCTGTTCAGATATTTTGGTTTTGTAATTTGTAATTGAAGTCTGTAAAGACTGTATTTTCTTGTCAGATGTTTTCCTGTCTGTCAGATACGAATCAATTGTTTGATGATATTCCCAACGCATTAGATTCCAAAAAGAAGATTTTATACTATTTCTTACTGTAGTTTTTTGGTCGATATTGTTGTTATGCTGTAGAATTGAACCATTAATATTCTTGATTACATCATTAAGTTCGTCCAATTTAGATGTTGAAAGTTGAAGTGTTTTGCTTACACTTGGACTTTTTATTTTGGCTTGAATCTTTGATAAATTAGATTTAATCAATTGATTAAAGGAATTGAATTTAATTTCAAATTCTTTTTGAAATGACTCAAATTTTGGATTGCTCTCGTATATGGATTTATCGGGTAGCTGTTGAATGGATTTTTGGTAGTCTTCAAGAAATCCTTTTAGAGTATTGACGTCAGTTTCGTAAGAAGCATCAAAATAATTTTTGATCTCATCTATTAGTTTATTCGAAATGGTTTTTTCTTGACAAAACGGACAATTTTCGTTTTCCTCAATAGGCTCTTCTGGTAAATATTTAAGTCCTGATTTAACCCAATCAGAGTTTCCAAGTTTTGTAATTAATTCAGATACACTACTGTTTTCGTTGCCTACAATCTGTTTATTGAAAATTTCTTCATTTTCTATATTTGATGACGAAAAATCAATTTTAGGGACATGTGAGTACTTTTGAGCATTTTCTCCTGAAATAGCTTGAATTTCATTTTTTAAATCATCAATGCTTTTTTCTGGTTTATCGTTTGGTTTTGAAACAGATAATATATGATTGAATAAATTATCTTTTGAGCCTTTATATCCTTCTAAACAAAATTCAAGCACACGGTCTCCACCGCTATAATCTGTTTTGATTTTCCAAATTGTGTTTTTTGCTCCATCAAACTTTTGATTTATTGATGCTTTTTCGGTTTCAAGTTGTTCCTTTTCTTTACCTAACTCTTTCTCAAGTTTTTCTATTTCTTTTAGAGCATTAGAAATTTTAATCTCGGCTTCTTTGTTTTCTTTAGACAGGGTGAATATTCCCTTTAGACTTTCCGATTCAAAAAAGTTTTCTTGAATAAAAGTTTGGTTATAAACAAGTATGTCGTGATTTTCATCCAATCCATCTATTGAACAGTCGTTGAACTTTTCATCAGTTCGTTTTAGAAGATAATTTGATAGTGTACTTTTGCCTGTACCATTTAAACCATAAATTAGATTTAGCGGTTTGTCAGTTTCTAAAGTCGCGGAACTTTTATAACTAGCTACTTTATTAAGTTTTATTTTAGTTATCACTTTTCAATTCGTTTCTGGTTTCACGAGTTCTATCAATATGGCGCCCATCTTGTTTATATCAGCATAAAATGCATTCCTATACACCCCAAAAGGGTAGGTAGCCAATCATGGTCAGTCATCTTTATTTTAAATAAAGTATGTTCCGTTAAGACTTGAGGGAGGGGGAGTTTAAGTCTTCAAAATACAGTATTTCAGTCAATTACCATTGTACCAAAACCTTAAAAAAACTAGGGTTTTTCCATAAGGCCAAAACAAAAGCCGAGACAGATTACCTGCCCCGGCCTTCACACAAACTAACTCAAAAACTAAACCGTTACATTCGAAAACGATAACAAAAGGGGGGCAACGGTCCAGCCCAGAGCATCCAAATAAAAATCGTTCGGCTACAAGAGTTCAAACTCAAAGGCCGGGTAGCCCCGTACGCCACTTTCGTTGGTCAGCGCCGTGAACCTGATCTTGTACAGATTGCCGTCGGTATCCTTGAGCACAAAGAACACATCGTTCTTCAAGGAAGGCAAGGTGCCGGGCCCCCCACCGTTTCTCCATTGGCTGCCAATACCGCGTTGGTCGTCCTCAAAAGAGGCTTCGTCCACATCGGCCAAGGCAAAATCGGCATAGGCTATTGTGGCGGTTTCCACTTGGTAGGCCAAGGCGCCGCTTAGGCTATTGGTAGTGATAAAATCGGCATAGCCGTAAGAACCAAAACCTTCAATCTCATTGGTGAACACGGTAAAATTAAGGTCCCAACGGTCCGCTTGAGGCTGTACGTCCACCACCTCTTCGGTATCAAAACTAAAGAAAGTAAAGTGGTGTCCCGCAGCTTTTGAAATGGTCACCTCTTCATGAGTAGTGGCGTCCAAATCGGCATATTGCAGTACGTAATCTTCCCCACTGCGCAGGATGCGTATTTTCTTCCATCCCCTGGCATCGCCTTTGACGGCTTCGCTACCGATCTCTGGTTCTGTGGTGCCCACGGCAAAGCCGAGGTTTACCAAGTATACGGGGTTATCGGCATCGGTTTCCGAAATGGCGGCAATGGCGGTTCCGTCCAAGCTGCCGGTAACATCATCCACATAGACGGTATTGGCGGCATCAAAAGTACCCACGGCCACTTGGGGCTGAAGGGTCTCCACATCGGCTTCGGTAACGGCATCGATATCGGTGCTCTCCAAAGCGGCCACGGCCATATAAATGGAACCGTTGATGGCTACCCTAAAGTCACTTCCGCTATAAAACCCAAGGTCCCAGCTATCGCGTTTGGCAGTGGTCTGGGTCAGGGAGCTCAGGTCCACATACACCTGATTGTCCTCATTGGGACCGCCCACTTCGGGGGATACACTCCCGGATGGGGCCGCCGTTTCGGTAAAGCTTACGGCCAATTGGGTGTTTCCTTGGATCTTGGCATCGGCCACACTTACGGCGGATATGGTAAAGTTCACGGCCTTGGTGGTGCCTTCAATGGCATCCTGCAACTTGTTGAAGGTAAATGCGGTTCCTGTGGCGCCGCCCGTAAAATCAACGGTCAGTTGGCCGGAAGCCGCGGCGGGTTCGGTGGTGAAATCGGTATCGTATTCCGTATTCTCGGTGGTGAACGAAATGGTAATGGACCCATCCTCGGGGGCCGTGGTGGAAAATACAAGGTTGATCTGCTTTTCGCTGTCCACCGCGTCAAAGCTCAGGGAAGGGTTTTGAAAGGCGACCACAAATTCCGCAGGGATGGACCCTCCACCGTCATCGCTGCTACAACTGGCACCGAAGAGCGTTATGGCCAATGCGGCTACATATAGAAAATGATTTTTCATAAAATTTGGTTTTTGGATTAAGATTAAATTTTAAGGTTGTATAAAAGTTTTACAAATAAGGACCTGCCATATCCCAAGAGTAATCCCGTGTTGGGAGAGGAGTGTACTCCACTTCCGGAAACCGATGAGGTATTGACCCGGGTAATGTCCAGTAGATTTCGTGCGCCAAGGGTCAGTTGGAGCTTATCTTCCATAAAGGTTTTTTTGATGGAGGCGTCCATCCACCCATAGCCTTCCCGCTTGGAACGGATAAAGGTGGGGTCGTCCTGTTCTGGGTCCAATACAAACTGGTACTCGGGCCCATTGTATTTGAAGAACAGGGAGAAAGTGGTGTTGATCTTGGGGATTTGATAGCCCACGTTGGAACTCACCTGCAAGGCATAGAGGTAATCGTCATTGAAGGAGTCCTCGCTGTTCAATACCTTGCTTTCGCCGGAGAGGGACAGGCCCAGGTCAAATTGAAAATCGCCATGGACCAGTTTGTTGGTAAAGGAAGTACCCCAGTTGCGGTATTCATCTATATTGTTGTACTGGAAGGCCAGGGGAGTCTCATTGACAATGGTCAGCTCTATACGGTCGTCCACGGTAAGGTACCAGACCGAGATCTTGGAGCTCAAGCGCCATTTCAGGTCTTTTTGGAAAAAATTCTTTTTGAGGTGCAGGAAGGTGGACAGACTGCGCTCTGGTTCCAGGTTGATATTGCCCTGCACATCGTGGTTGACATCCACAAAATAGGTGAAGAGTTCATCAAAATTGGGGTTACGCGGTGCTTTTCCTACCACGGCCCGAAGCTGATATCCGTTGTCAAAGGCATATTTGGCACTCAACGAGTGGGCCATTTGAAACTTGAACTGGGATGAGAACATGGCGCGTGTACCCGGCCGGAACGAAAAACGATCCCCCAAAGTAAACTCGGCTGTGGTAAAGGCGTCATAAGATTCCAACCTGCGTTCAATGTTGTTTCCACTGAAGGCCAAGGCGGCCGAAGAGGAATACCCGTTGATGTTGCTCAGTTCATACCCCAGTTGAAGATTTGCCTTTTCAGAGGCAAAGAAATTGTTGAACGTGCCGCGGGAGTAGAACCCTTTCCTGGATTCGTATTCTTGCGATTCCACATCGAACTTTTCACGGCTGTTGATGCGATAGGTAAATTGTTCCACATCCCGTTTTTGTTGTTGGTAGGAGGCGGAGATATCGTAGTTGACTTTTTGGAAGAGCTGCCCGGCAACATTAAGGTGGTTAAAGAACCGTCGGGACGTAAAAATATCGTCCGAAGCCGTGGGGTTGCTCGTTTGGGTAGAGGGGTTAAAATTTTCCCGAACCACGGAATCGTAGCGGTCCACCTGCTCGTTGAAGTACTCCATCCGGTAGAAGGAACGGAAATTGTCCCCGGTATAACTTACCAGTCCCTTGCCCGAGTATTGGAGCTTGGGGAGCCATTCGTACCCCCTTCGGCCATCATTTAGGGCATGGAACTCACCCTCGCGATTGTTCTGGTGCCCTGTAAAATCATTGTGGGTCACATTGCCGTTCACATACCATTGGTCCGAGAACCGATGTCCCACTTTTAAGGATTGAATGTGCCTGCCCTGATCAAAAAAGCCATATTCATTGCCAATGGTCTCTTCCTGTACATATGGAGTGATTTCCCACTGGTAATCGGAATCTTTTCGGGTAATGATGTTGATGATGCCCGAAACGGCGTTGGAGCCATATTGGACCCCCATGGACCCTTCCACGATTTCAACCTGTTCAATGTCATCCAGATTGATTTGGGTGAGGTCCGTGTTGTTGCCCAGTCCCTCGTCATTGATCAGCGGGATGTTGTCCACCAAAATTTTAAAGTACTGCCCGTCCAATCCAAACAGTTCCACACTACTCTTGCCAGAGGAGGGGTTGGGCTGGATGCTGATGTTGAGGGATTGGTTGAGTACATCGGCCAAGGTGTTGCCTGCCAAACGGTCCAAGGTTTCCCGAGGGATCACTTTGACCTCAAAAACAGATTTGTCCACACTTTGTTTGTTGATCTGTCCAGTGACCACGACTTCATTTAGGTTTTGCATGGCCATTGAGTCTTTTTCAACGGAGGTAGGTTCTTGGGCAAGAATCACCACACTGAAGAAAAATGAAAAATAAATGAACAACTTATTTTTATTTAGACTCATTCTATTTAGATTTGTGGCAAATATATATTTTATTTTTATTGAATCTAAATAAGTTTAATATTTTTGTTTCACAATCTTTAACCGTCTAACTGAAAACTATTATGAAAAAATTATTGATGCTTTCCATGGCCCTCATGGGTGTTTTCACCGTTTTGAAAGCCCAAGAGAAGAAAGAATTGGACCGACAGGCCATCATGGATATGTGCGGGTGCTACGAGATCACGTTTAAGTATACCGAGACCTTCGCCCCTGAAATCGATTATGAGAAAAAATTGGATTACACGGCCAAGGCGTTGGAATTGGCCCTTCCCATTATGGATGAGGAGAACAAAATCTCGATCCAGCATTTGTTGGTGATCCATGACACCACCATCATCAAACACTGGAGACAGGATTGGTTGTACGAAAACCAAGAGGTCTTCCACTATGACAAGGACAACAACTGGACTTTTTCAAAATTGCCTGCGGATGCCGTGAAAGGGCAGTGGACGCAGAAAGTGTACCAGGTGGATGACAGCCCGCGATATTCCGGTTCGGCCACATGGGTGCATTATGATGGAAAACATTATTGGGAAAACACGTCGGATTCGCCCCTACCACGAAGGGAATACAGCAAAAGGAGCGATTACAATGTTATGAAGCGTGGTAATCGACAAGAGATCACTTCGTACGGATGGGTACATGAGCAAGATAACGACAAGATCATTCGTAAGGAGGGCGCCGAGGATGTGTTATTGGCCCAGGAAAAGGGAATGAACATCTACACCAAGATTGCCGATGAAAAATGCAAGATAGCACAAGAATGGTGGGCCAAGCATAAAGACTTTTGGGCCAATGCCAGGGCGTCTTGGGATAAGGTGTATAAGCGGGAAGGAGACCTGACCTTGCTGAAAAGCGTGGATAAAAAACCATTGTTCATGCATTTTTATGAATTGGAAAAGGCTAATGCCAAAAAGAAGGAAATATCCAAGACCATAGAAAAATTCATCACGGAAAAAGCTAGTGTAAATGCTGAGGGTAAGTAAGTTTAAGGTGCTCAGTGGGGCCGTATGTATTGCGGCCCTTTTACTTTTTGGATTTGGGACCCAACAGATTTCACCAAAGCTCCAAGCGAAGATTGACCAAGCGGTGCAAACGACTTACGAGGTCTCGGATTTTGGTCTGGAGCCTATTTTGGTCAATAGCGAACTGAATGGACAGACCCCTTCGGAATTAGGTGGGGAAAATCTGTTCAAAATTACCGTGGATGGTTCCATTCTGGGTTATGTGTATGTGGGCCAGGCACCCAGTATGAAGAACATTTTTGATTACGTGGTCCTGTTCAATCCCGATAGGAGCATAAAAAAATCCAAGATCCTTATCTATCGCGAAGACTATGGACGGCAGGTGGGCAGCCAACGATGGTTAAAACAGTTTATTGGCAAAAAATCTGGGGAAAGTTTGGTGTATGGCGAGGACATCGATGCCATTTCCGGGGCTACCATTTCTGCAAAATCCATGACCTTGGCCGTGGGCCAAGTTCTGGAAAGCATGCAGATATTGGACGAGAACCAAGTTTTTTAATGGAAGAAATCACATATCAATCAGTAAGAGGCCACCTTAAGGTGGCTTTTTTGTTGACGGGAATCCACATTCTGGTTACATTTGAAAAAAGCCAGTTCTATGACCAGGGACATTTTGGATATCAACGACTTTACCATTTTGGTGGAAGAGGCACGGGTAGGTCAAGCCACCAAGGATGTCTGCACCTTTGATGAGCCCGTCATAGCAGTGGCTTTTTATGGTTCCGGTAATGTGGATCTGTCCGTGAAGTATGGGGACAAACAAAAGAATTTTCAAAATACCAAAGGCTTGGCATTGTCCTTCTACGCAGATGAGCATGTGCAATTTGAGCATACCGTCCATGCGGACAAACCGCTGGAATGCATTGTAATCGCCACATCGCCCAGAAACCTTGAAAAACTGCCCAATCAGGAGGGGGAACTGTTCTCGAGTATGTTGAACGAACTGGTCGATCCCAGTGACCATTATGTGGAAGGCCCCGATTTTTTAATGACCCCAGCCATGCAGTCCATTGTGGATGGGGTTTTTCACAATACTTATGAAGGTAAGACCAAAATGATGTTCTTCCGGAGTCAGATGACGGCCCTGCTGTCCCACTTTTTTGGACAACTGGCACAAATGGACCAGCCTTCCATCAAAAAAACCGAACAGGAAAAACTTTTTCAGGCCAAGGAAATTCTTTCTGCCCATTTGGAGAACCCTCCATCCCTTACCGAACTTTCGCGGGAAATAGGGCTCAATAGTTTTAAGTTGAAGAAAAATTTCAAGGAACTCTTTGGTGTACCCGTGTTCAAATACCTTCAAAACCAGCGTATGGAAAGGGCACATGAGCTACTTCGCAACCAAGAAGCCTCGGTACAGGAAGCCGCATGGCAGGTGGGCTATGATAGCCTGAGCTCCTTTTCCAATGCATTTTCCAAAAAATATGGATTTCGGCCCAGCGAGATTCGTAAATAGTAGGCTATACCGCTAAAACACGCCTCTTTTTCATCATAATCCTTTTCAAACAAATCTTACTGCTTTTGGAACAAATGAGCCATAAGGTACTGCTCTAGTTTTGTCCCGTAATCAAAAAGCATAGCAAGATGAAATTTTTTAGAGCAGTATTGATTGGACTTATCATTTGGGTTTTAGGGGTAAGCATTTTTTTACTTTCCTATTTCTTTCCCATCATGAAGGATTTGGATTTTCAGGCCAATCTGGTTCTTTCATTGGTCGTTCTGCCCTTGGTTTGGGCTGGGGCCTGGATGTACTACCAAAAGAAGGGTACTATCCATGGACTTAAACTGGGCATGGTGTTGTTCGCGACCAGCGCCTTGATGGATGCCTTGGTCACCGTGCCTTATTTAATGGTTCCGTTCGGAGGTTCGTATTACAGTTTTTTTACGGCACCCGGCTTCTGGCTGATAGGGACTGAATTTATTATCACCACAGTACTGTTCTGGTATTTCAGGGTGAAGTCTGAATCAGGAAGAACCATCAATATATAAACATTGAAATCAAATCATAAAATAGCAAAATCATGACAAGTAACATTTTAGTTTTAGGAGGAAAAGGAAAAACAGGACGTAAGGTTGTTGAACGGCTTACAAAGCGGCAACAACATGTGCGAGTGGGTTCGCGCAGTGAGGCCATCCCTTTCGATTGGGAGAAGAGGGCCACTTGGGCAGATGCACTGGAGGGTATGGACAAGGTATATATTACTTTTCAACCCGACCTTGCCGTGCCAGGCGCTTTGGAGGCCATTGAGGAATTGGTGAAAGTGGCCCAGCAGAAAAACGTAAAAAAGTTGGTGCTTTTGTCCGGAAAGGGAGAGCGGGAAGCAGAGCTTTGTGAGCAGGTGGTGGTCCATTCCGGGATAGACTATACCATAGTCCGGGCCAGTTGGTTCAACCAGAATTTTAGCGAGAGCTTCTTTTTAGATCCCATTTTGGCCGGGCATGTAGCCTTGCCCATGGCTCAGGCAAAAATACCTTTTGTGGATACGGATGATATTGCCGATGCGGTGGTTGAAGTATTGATGAACGACGGGCATGATGGCAAGACCTATGAATTGACCGGGGCCCGTTTCTTGACCTTTGGGGAAGTGGTGGCCGATATTGCAAAAGCAACCGGAAGAGACATTGCTTTCACCCCGATCTCGCTTCCAGCCTATACCAAGATGATGGAGGAAGTTGGCGTGCCCTCGGACTATGTCTGGTTGATCAATTATTTGTTCTCAGAAGTGTTGGGAAACAAGGAAAATGAGGTAATTGCCCATGATATCGAAAACGTATTGGGAAGACAGCCCAAGGATTTTTCGGAATACGTACAGGAAACCGCTGCTACCGGAATTTGGAACCCACCCGCTTAGGTTTGTGGATGGAAAGATAAAGACAGGCCCAAAGGGCCTGTTTTCTGATCAGAGCAATTCTTTTAAATGACTATAAGCCAATCCAGATAGTATGGCCAACCCAAAACTCAATAGTGTACCAATGAGGACATATTCGGTAAGTTTTCTATTTTTTCCTTTGTTGAGGTCGCCAAACCGGAACACGGACTTGGCCGCGATCAATAGGCCTATGGCCGCCCACTGTTGCAATAGGATGAATCCGAATACAAAAAGACGTTCCAGCATGCCAATGTATTTTCCGGCATTTTTTAGGGAACCCCCTTCTTCTGATTCATCGTCCCGTGCAATTTCATCAATGTAGGGCGCCAAGAGCATCCGCATAAGAATACCGCACACAAAAGTGACAAAAACCAAGAAAGTGGCCAGTAGGAGATGTTGTTCTGTAATCATGGAGAGGACATCAACCTCAAAAGGGCTTATCCAATGTGCCACGATTCCAAGAACCGCCAGATGTAGGATTTGGTCCGCTGCAAAGAGCCATCGGAAGTTTTTTTCGTTGGTCAAGGCCAATTTTCCCATATCGATGAGGTAATGGGTGACAATGATGATGGCAACGGCCCCCAAATGCTGAAACTGTAGGATAACCAACAAAGTGATCAAATGCACCCCAATATGCCAATAGAGGTATTTGGATTTCCATTTGTGTTGGAGCTTGCCATCCACCCAATGGGCAGGTTGCAGAACAAAATCCCCGATAAAATGGGCGAGTATGAGTTTTAGGGCGAGTATCATAGTTGTGCGAGTTGGGTTCTATAAAAATGGATCATTTTTTGCACTTCGTCAAATCCGGCCTTGTTCAGTTCCTCGCTAATGTTCCCTTGAGACTTGTTCAATATGGAGGCCAGTTCTTTTTGGTTCATTTTGGGGTTTTCAATCGCCTTTTGCACTGTTTTGGATATGGCCGGGGTCCAGTTGTCCATGGTCAGAAGGGCCAATTCCAGCAATAGGTTGATGTGGTCATCAAATTGGGCATTCGCTGTTTTGATGGCCAGATTCTGTTTTTTGAGATTTTCAAAACACTTTCCCGAATATACAAAGGCCGGCCCATTGGATTCCGTAATTTTTTGTGCCTCATAGGTTTTTTCACCCAAGCCAATGGCTATCCTTACATCCATTTGGCGAATCTGTTTTATGCAGGCCTTGATATACACTGCGGCTTCCAAAGCCTGCTCTGGAATGGTCTGTAGTTGAAAACTGTCCCCACGATAGATTTCCCATTGCAAAGGTTCATGGCCATATTGGTCCAAGGCCTGCTTTAAAAGAGGCAACCACTTTGCCGTCTTATGGTCTGTGGAGTTTTTGATATCTCCCGTAAGAATACCTACCATTTTGATCTTTGTTTGTGTAAAAATATCTGTTTATTGGCAGATAAACAAAAATATCTGTAAAATAGCAGATAATTGCAAATATCTGTTTATGGGCAGATAACGGGAGATATCTGTACAATGACCCTAATCAAGGATTGGGAACCTTCTCGTTGTAATTGGGGATTAGTTTGCCATCTACCCAACTTAGCTCGCGGGTCTCCACGGCAGTCTGTATCCAATTGGAGGAAGCATCCAAGTTTTTCCCTTGCTCTTTCTTATAGAAAATTTTATCAGGGATGCCACCTTGATCATCCGGAAAGATGAGATTTTCGGCATAATAGGAACTCCCGGTGTCCGAAACTTGGGAAAGTCGGACCACTTCGGTGAGCATATGGTTGTGGGGAAACAAATAAATACCCCCATTTTCCCTTTCCTCGGTATTGGACAGATAATCAATAAAAAGGATTCCATCCAAATTGGGCACTCCTTTATCGCCCAAGACCGTGATCTTAAAATCCGTATGGACCAAGCGGGTCTTTTTTTCCCAATAGGTACCGTCCTGTACATGCCTGATGTTCAAAAAAATGGAGTTTCCCTGTTTGGAAAACGCAAAATAGTAATGGGTACCCTTCAAGGTTTTCCTTTGGATGGATAGCAGTCCACCAAGGATGTACCCGGTCATTTCATTGTACTTTACTTTGTAAAACGGGGAATCAAAACCGTTGTAGGGCCAAGAATTTGGGGTTATTTCAATGATTTTGACCCATTCCCCGATTTTCAGTTTTTGTAAAACGTCCGAGGAGGTGTCCGGAGCTGTTCTCAGTTGTGCCTCATTGCCAAAGACGTAGACTTGTTGTCCGGGTTGAAATTCACCGAAACCGGACTGCTCTGGGATGTGCTGGGAAAAAATGGAAGAAAATGTAAATACGGAAACGAGTAATGTGATATAAAAACGTGCCTTCATGATTATAAATTTTAAAGATTAGACTAAGGCAGTTCTTAGGGAGGTCTTAATATATACGGCCAGAAATAGGGGAATGGTTTACGGGCCATGCGAAAAGAGCCCCGAACAAGTTTATAAAAACAGAGAAGCCGCGTCCATGGCAGGCGCGGCTTCTAAAAATCAACAAAAAACACTATCCTCTTCTTCCTCTCTCCTGCATTCTCTTTTTGCCATGCATGGCTTTATGCTTTCTCATTTTTTTCCAGGTCTGGTATTGTTCATCGTTCAATACCTCTTTCATTTTTTCCTGATGGGCGATTTGATGGTCCAATCTGGCGTTTTCCATTTCAAATCGTTCTTCGGAAGTGGGTTTTGTCCTTTCGCCACTTTCTTTTTTGGCTTTCATTTCATCCCACTTGGCTTTTCTGAACTGTGCCTCATCCAAATGTATTTTCATGACCTTTTGTTGTTGCGCATCGGTCAAATCAAGGGCCAACGTCATTTTTTTGGTCTGGAGTGTGGCCATCTGTTCTGCTGTCATGTCCATTTTGGGACCTTTGTGCATTTTAGGACCACCTTGCTTTTGCGCCATGGCACCAAGGCTTACCAATAGTGCCATCAATACTGCGAATCGTTTCATATGTTTAAATTTTAATGATTTGTTCCTTGGACATGGGTTCTGTCCTATGGTTTAATCACTAAAACAACAATTGTGAAGCTTTTAACAGTAGTGGGTCAAAGGGAGATTACTTTTGATCTTCCTCAAAATCAAGTTGTGGGTTTTCAGGTTCCATTTCATCTTGGAACTCTGCCTCTACGAAGGTTTCGGAATCCATGTGCTCTTGGAACTCGTCCTGTTGCTCAATTTGGTAGTACATCAAGGAGGCAACTACAAAGCACGAAAAATAGATAAGGCTTTTTGTTTTGTAGGTCATGATTTTGAGATTTGGGACTACTAAAGTAGGTAATCCAAATATCAAACTCCACGATATGTTGCGAAACGCCTCGTTTTAGATGTGAACGGGATAAAATGTATGGTATAACCGATAAAATGCACGGTTTACCCTTCAAGAACCCATTTCCAAAGTAAATTCTTACAAAAGGGTTACGACTATTTTGGTTCCAAAATCATATCAATACGCTTCAGGGCATCTTGAAGGTGGTACCGGCTCATCGTATCTGAAATTCTACCCAATCCACCTCGGATATCGCTTTTCAAATTGTTGAGTTCGGCCCTGGCCACGGAACGAATATCGGACTGGCTGGTATTGACGACGGTGGATTTTTGGTAGCCGCCAAAATCAGGAAGCTTACCCAAATTATCTGCGGTCATCAAATATTCCAAACGATCGATATGGGCTTTTTGGAGGTTCCTTCTATAGGTATCAATGGCCTTTCCACTTCGGGTTTCGGACCAGATTCCCCTGCGAAGGTCACGCATCATTTCCAACAGACCGTAGGCATTCTTACCATTAATGGTCTCATTTTCTATGATCCGGGCCAACTTACCCAAATGCAGAACCGTGTTCAAGTAGCGTACCTGCATGCCACGGATACGGTCAACCGAACCAGAATATTGGATTTTGTTGATGATGTTCTGGTCTAACAACCATTCAGGGGTTTCAAAGAGCTGCTCTTGGAGAAAGTCCATGCAGTTTTTTTGATGTTCGCGATCTACATGGGTATACACGGCCCCCTCTTGATCGGCAGTTTTGTGGTATTCGTATACCCCACCGATATTATTGGATACATGCCCCATATATCTTTGGAACTGCGCAATGATCTGCCCGTACATGGTTTCCAGGTCTTCGTAATCCTTGCCATCCTCCGTGGTCCATTCCATAAGATTGGGCACAATACGCTTAAGATTGGCAATACCATATAAACTGGCTTTTACCGCATCGTCCCCTAAATCTTCTGTTTGTGAGCTTGGGTCATGGATATCCCCTACTTGTTGATGTCCAAATCGGTACATGGGGTCATTTTCATGTGCCCTGATCCAGTTGTTGAGGATGGGTTTTTCTTCTTCGGCCGACTTGTCCAAAATGGGTTTGTATCCCCATCGAATGGCATACTTGTCATACACACCAATATTGGGCATAAGGGCAACTCCTTCATCACCGGGCTGGGCCACATAGTTGAATCGGGCATAGTCCATGATGGCGGGTGCCGTACCGTATTTTTTGGTAAAGCTTGCGGAACGTAGTGAATCCACTGGATAAGCCACACTACTTCCCATATTGTGGGGAAGCCCAAGGGTGTGTCCCACTTCATGGGCAGAAACGAACCGTATCAATCTACCCATAATATCTTCTTTAAACTGTACACTTCGTGCATTGGGATTGATGGCTGCCGTTTGGACGAAGAACCAATTGCGCAACAAGCTCATGACGTTGTGGTACCAGTTGATGTCGGATTCCAAAATCTCCCCACTCCTGGGGTCGCTTACGTGCGGACCATTGGCATTGGGGATAGGGGAGGCCAGATAACGGACCACGGAATAGCGAACGTCCTCGGGGGACCATTCCGGGTCTTCCTCCTTGGTGGGAGGGTCTTTGGCAATAATGGCATTTTTAAACCCTGCTTCCTCAAAGGCTACCTGCCAATCTTCAATACCCTTTTTAATATAAGGGACCCACTCTTTTGGGGTAGCACGGTCCACATAATATACTATAGGCTTTTTGGGCTCTACCAATTCGCCCGCTTTGTATTTTTCAATATCCTCATCTTTTACTTCCAAGCGCCAACGATCCAAATAGCGAACGGTTTTGCTCTCTTGGGCATCCAAACCATAATCCACTTGGCCTCTGGCAAACCATCCCACACGCTCATCAAAATACCTGCGTTTCATGGGTTCCTTGGGCAATAGGATCATGGAATTGTTGATTTCTATGGATATGGAACCGGTACTTTGATTGCTGGGTGGCTCTCCCGCCATATAGGTTTTTACGTGGCGTGCCTCAATGTTCAAAGGGTAACTTTTAATGGACTCGATAAAACTACGATCACCATCCACACGGCTAACCTTGTACTGCTTGCGATATCCATCGGGCATGCCCAAGGCATTTACATCTTTGGTGAACAGTGGATCCACCTCGATTACCGTTGCCGGGTTCAAGGAGTCTTTTTTGTTGAATGCCTTTATATTGAACGCAAAGAGTACGGGTTCAAAGTTGGAGTTGACCACCGCTTCGTGTACAGGTAATGAGTCCGCGGCAACATTTCCATAGGAAACCACTCGGAGCAATACTTTTTTGGCTTTTTTCTCCCAACGGAGCACTTGGGTGTTGATTTTTCCCCCACCAAAACCTATTCCAGTGGCAGTTTTGGAAATACGGCTCACCATTAGCATTTCCCTGCTGAAGAGTGAATCTGGAATTTCGTAGTAATATTTATCTTCAACCTCATGCACGCTAAAAAGACCAGCATCGGTCTTGGCCTCTTTGGTAATGACTTTGTCATACGGTTGAATGTCACCGGGTTTCGGCTTGTCTTCTTTTTTTTGTTCGGTGTCCTTTTTTTTCTTTTTGAAAAGTTGCGCTTCAGCAGATTGAAAAGCACCCAATAAAATAAATACAATGAATAGTTGAGGAAGTAGTTTTTTGATCATTTTCTCGTCGGTTTGAAAAAAGCAATGAGGTCAAAGAACTAAAAAATGGACAAAATGAACTGTTAAATAAATATTAATGATTGTTTTTTTTGTGAAATGATGCAATCCTTGGGAGTCCTGCGTTTTACTAATGATTCGCGTTAAAACCCCATGTATGTCTGGGTTGAACGGGCATCTGGTTTTTGTGAAAAATTTCAAAATACTGTAACAATCTAGAAGTTGAGCAGTCTTATAAGCATATCATCAATCAAAAAATTCAATCAAAAAATGAACAAGTTATTATTAATGTATGGATGTGTACTTTTAAGTAGTTCCGCCATAGCCGCAGACCAACAACCCGGTGTGGTCCAACAATCGAAACCGGAGACCAAAAGCACTTTTGAAAACAGTTTTACAGCATTGAATATTAATGCTGATTGGAACGAAACGACCTTTAATTTTTCCGATGGGACAAATGCAGGGTTCTATGAACTGAATTTGGACGAAATAGAGTTTATGGAGGAGGAAATGGATATGGACCTTGGGTTCAACACCTCAGAGTATCTTCCCAAGGGCTTTAACCCCTATGAAACCTATTTTGATTTGAATTCCATTATATACCTAGAAAGCGAAGTTGAACTGGATCTAGGGTTTGACACCCAGAACTACCTTCCCAATGGGTTTGACCCCTACACCGAAGTAGTGGATGTACATGGAATCAACTTTCTTGAGGAAGAAGACATGGAGTTGGGTTTCAATACATGGGATTATCTCCCGGAAGGATTCTCTCCCTATGAGGTCTATGTGGATTTGAACACCATTGCCTACATCGAGGACGATGTGGAACTGGAACTTGGTCTGGATACCGAGTACATGCTTCCTGAGGATTTTAATCCCTACACCAATGTTATTGAAATCGCATCGGTGAACTATATGGAAGATGACGAAGTGGAATTGGGTTTTGATACATCCAAGTATCTGCCCGAAAACTTTGATCCCTACGCGGGTCAGACGAGGTAAAATGAGTTGGTTTTCATTTTACAATTTTTTTGAATTAGGAAGGCCCTCTTTTTGAGGGTCTTTCATCTTCAAAATGCTGATTAACAAAAATATAACACAAAAATCAGCAAAGCGCAGAAAGCAAAGAAACAGCACTTATTTTGTCAATCCATTAAATTTTGAAAACAAAGGACGAAGGTCTTTCAACGGATGATGGACAAGTTTGACAATGTTATTTTCGTGTTGCTTTTCCTACTACGTTAACAAAAAACTAATTATAATAATCTTCACTATTTAGGGTTATATCTTTGTAGTGTTATTAAAAATAGACGCCACGATGGTAAACAGGTGACGTCGCTTTTAAATCTTTCCGAAGTACTCTGAAAAGGTGAAAAATGAACAAGTTGAACCAAGGAGGATTTAAAAAGTATGTATTGGAATAGAGTTGAGTTAGTTTCTACTATTTTTTTGAGTTAGTTAGTTTGTCAATGCCCTTCCCACCGGAAGGGCATTGTTGTTTAGAACAATACTGGAATTACAAACTGGAACACCAAAATCAAAAGGACTACCGCTATCAGGTTCAAGATGATGCCTACCCGGGCCATTTGGGCAATTTTTACGTGCCCGCTGGCAAATACAATGGCATTGGGAGGCGTGGCCATAGGCAGCATAAAGGCACAGCTGCTGGCAATGGTAACCGGGATCAAGAGGTAGAGGATGGGAATGTCCAACCCTAAGGCAATACCTGCCACCACAGGGGCCAAAACTGCAACAAGGGCCACATTGCTCATGAGTTCCGTCATAAACAACATCAGGAAAATCAATAGGGAAGCGGTCAGAATAATGCTTATCTCGCTTTGCGCAATGGCATTGGCCACCATATCCACAATACCGCTGCTGGACATGCCCTGTGCCAAGGCGAGTCCACCTCCAAACAATATCAATATGCCCCAAGCCAATTTGCTTGTGTCCTTCCATTCAATAATAAAGTCTCCTCTTTTTAGGCTATATGGAACGGAGAACAAGGCAAGGGCCGCAAAAATACTGATCATGGTATCGGTTAGACCTAGGTCGGGAAAAATACTGTTGATCAAGGTCCGGAAGATCCATAGGAATACGGTAACCCCAAATATGGCCAAGACCAGTTTTTCCTTGCCCGAAGTAGGACCCAATTTTTCCAACTCCGATTGTATGACCTCTTTGGAAGCATTGAACTTCAAATCTCTGTTGGGATACATCCATTTTACCAAGACCAAGTAGCAAATACTGATCATTACAATGGAAAAGGGAAGCCCTATGGTCATCCATTTTAAAAAGGAAATCTCGGTATTGTATTCGTTTTCCAAAAGCCCAATGAGTACCGAGTTGGGCGGGGTGCCGATTACGGTGGCTATACCACCCGCATTGGCCGAAAAGGCAATCCCAAGCATAACACTCAGGGCAAAATTCTGGTCGTTTTTGGTGAAACCATCCTCATCATTGATCAATAAATTGATCACGGATAGGGCAATGGGCAGCATGACCACGGTACTGGCCGTATTGCTGATCCACATGCTCAGCGAGCCCGTGGCGATCATAAAGCCCAAGATTACCTTGTTGGGTGTGGTACCTGTCAATTTTATGATGTTGAGCGCTATGCGCCGATGCAGATTTACCTTTTCCAGGGCCAAGGCCATGACAAACCCTCCAAAGAAGAGAAATACAATGGGGCTCCCATAATTGGCCCCCACTTCGGCAATGGGCAATATTTTAAGTATGGGCAACAACAGCAAGGGGAGAAGTGCTGTGACTGAAATGGAGACCGCTTCGGTAATCCACCAAATCAGCATCCATACGGCAACGGAAATTACGGCATCCCCTTTTTCCGAAACCAGTTCCACGGGCAAATTAACAAGAATAAGAAAGGCGATAGGCCCAAGAAAGAGCCCTAGTTTTTTGCTTAGTTCCATTGAGGTCCTAAGCTATGCTTTTTTAGGAAAACTTGAAAATTCAGTTTTCATTTCAAAAAAAAGCCCCAACAAATGTGGGGCTTTATATGGAGGGTGATATAACAATTATCTTATTTTAAACGTGAGCCTTCCAAAAACGTGTCGCCCATTTGTGCCGAACTGAACCGACCGTCTTGAGTAGATAAACCTTCCATCGGATCTAAAGGCTGGGTCATTTTCATCGGGATAGATATCAAGGAGGTTATTGGCCCCAACGGTAAGCCTTAGATTACTTGAAAAATTGTAGCCTACAGTAAGGTCGGTAATAACCTTTCCACCAAAGGTGGTGTCTATGGTTGGGTCATCGTTGTTGGTAGCTTCCTCTACTTCACCAAAATATCCATTTCGTAAAAAGAAGTTCCAGTGGTCCCCTACCTTTAGGTTATGGGAAAGATTTCCTTTGGTGGTAGGTACCGCAGATTCCAGATAAATTCGACTGGTGGGGTCAAAATAGGTGTCACTTAATCCTGCGTTGGCAATAGCCTCGGGAACCTTTACTTCTTCTACCGTAGTTTCTGAAAAGGTAAAGGCCAAGGTATTGGTCAATGAAATTTCATCTGAAAGGGTTGCCTTGTGGTCAATTACAAGATCTATCCCCTTGGTTTGGGTATCCACCGAATTGGCAAAGAACGCAGCTTGGGTTGCATTAGCTTGCTGAAACAGGTTGGCCAGTTCTGCATTTCCATTGTCATCAAATTGTCCAGTCAATATGACCCGGTCATCTATGTTGACCAAGTACCCATCCAGGGTGATTTTAAGGTTTGCACTGGGCACTCTGGCCGTGAAACCAACGGTTCCCCCAAAAGAAGTCTCTTCCTTAAGCGTTTCTATGCCTAAAAGACGGGCCACCCTTGATGTGTTGGAGAAAATCCCCACCTCATTGGGTATACCGTCAACAAACAATGTGGATGTGGAACTGTAGTGGATTTGGTGCAGGGAAGGTGCCCTGAACCCAGTTTGTAATCCACCTCTGATATTGAAATTTTCCGAGGCTTTTATCCGGGAAGCCAGCTTAAAGTTCAAGGTTCCCCCGAAGTCGGAGAAATTTTCATAACGGACGGCTCCGCTCACCAAAATACTTTCTGTAAAATCTGCCTCCACATCAAAATAACCAGCAATGGCATTTCTAAAAGCATCCACTTCATTGTCAGGTTTAAAACCAGGGAACACTTGGATGCCGCCGGGACGGGAAGAATCAAAAAAATCTGTAGGAACCATAGAATCTGGGTCCGTGGGATCATGCACATTTCCTAGGGTGTTGTATTGTGCATAAGACACTTCTTCTCCAGCTACAATGGCATAGTTCTCTACTCGATATTCTGCACCAAAGGCGATGTTGAGACCGGCCAAAATATCATCGAAAAACTGACTCATATCAAAATTGGTGGTGTTTTCACTATAGTTGAAACCTCCCGAATCTGCTTCAAAAGGAGTGGAGTTGGCCAAAGAGGCATTGTTGGAATTGGTGATGCGATACAAAAATTCGTTTCTTCCGTAGGAGTTACTAAAATCAACATTCCAATCGCCCAACATACCTTTTATCCCAAATGCCACTGATTGATCGGAGATGTTTGAGTTGATCTCTGGTAGAAATCCATTGAGGTAGGCAGGGGTATAGGTTCTGGATTGGTTGGGCAATCGGTAAAACCCTGCGGCAGTACCAGTTTTAAAGCTAAGTCCTCCAAAACTGTACAGTTCCAAATTTTCACCCAAGGGGATGGAAAGATTGGCAAAGAACTGTGCCCCGCGTATTTCGGATTGCCCTACCTGCATATTGAAATCGCTTCGTTGTAGGCCTCTGGCGGAGAGTTCGGAATCCGTGGCATCCGCACTGAGAATGCCTTGTAGTTCCTCCTTGGTCTCATCGCCATTAAGTGTGATTCCTGCACTTCCGGCGTACTGGAAAATATCATCCAAATCGTCATCCAAAAGCAAGGAAATATCATAATTATCATTGGAAGCAACCCGTTCAATGCTGTTGTATGCATTAAAAATGGTGCCCTCCCATTCCTGCATACGATTGGTGGAACCTCTGTAATTAAAGTTTCCTGTGAAATTGATGTATCCTCCATCCTCGCCAATGGGGAGACCGTAGTTGAGCCCTAGGTTTACCTTTTCACCGTCTACACTTTTATCAGGGCCATGTTCACTGGTGAAATTGGCCCCAGTGGTCAAGTCTACCTGCAGTTCGTTCACACTCTTTTTAAGCACAATGTTAATGACTCCTGCAATGGCATCAGAACCGTATTGTGCCGCTGCACCGTCCCTCAAAATTTCAATGCGGGAGATGGAGTTGGATGGTATGGTCGTCATATCGGTTCCCACGCTACCGCGACCAAAGGTCCCATTTACATTGACAAGGCCGGTTTTGTGCCTTCTTTTTCCATTGATGAGCACCAATACTTGATCTGGCCCAAGTCCACGTAGCGAGGCTGGAGCGATGTGGTCGGTCCCATCCGAGATACTTTGCGGATTGGATGAAAATGAAGGGGCTGCATAGTTCAGGATTTCCGTAACGGATACTTGGGGAGCGGATTGTACCAATTCGGTAACGTCCAGAACATCCACAGGTACCGGGGTGTCCGTGGCGGTCCTATTGGCATTCCGTGAACCTACGACCACTACATTTTCCAATTCGAGTCCTGCTTGTAGGGTGACATTGAGTAGGGGACCGTCCACAGTTTTTTCTTGAGTATTGAAGCCAACATAGGAAAATACAAGGATATCGCCAGAATCTGCCTCTATGGTATATTTCCCATCGAAATCCGTAATGGTTCCCGTAGTTGTACCTTTTAATAAAATGGATACGCCTGGCAAAGGAATGTTTTGGTCATCATAAACCGTTCCGGTAATTTCTTGTGCCATGGTGGTTAATGTAGCCAAGAAGGCCAGAAAAAATGGTAGTTTCAATTTTTTCATGTCATTAGTTTTTAAGTTAGATATTATGATGGGGGCTGCTGAAATTCCTTTCATATTTCGAAGGAATTACCCATTAAGGTAAAGGTTTTTTTTAATATGGGTATTGAGACACAGTACTTTAATGAAAAAACAAAGGCCCTAAATGGGCCTTTTATCTATGAAATTGCTAGATTGTAAATAGCGTTAAATATTGACTCAACCAACTGGATTTTTTAGTTCAATCAGCCGTGAAAAGAATACTATTTTATCCTGTAAATTTGGCTAAAAGGGTATCTTCTACTTTCTCAATTTTTAAGAGCCCATGTTTGGATAGGCCTTTGGTGCTTTTGTCCCATTTTTTTCCACTGAGACCGGCTTTTTCCTTGAGTTCTGCCAAGGGCATTTCGCCTACAGGTTTGAGGAGGTCCATGATGATTTTTTCCTCCTCAGTAAGCTCCACTTTTTTCTTTTCGGGTCGCATTTGTGGGAAGAACAACACTTCTTGGATAGAGGAGTTGTTGGTCATCAACATGACCAAACGGTCTATCCCGATCCCGATTCCAGAGGTTGGTGGCATACCATATTCCAAGGCACGGAGAAAATCCTGGTCTATGAACATGGCCTCATCATCCCCTTTTTCAGAAAGTTTGAGCTGATCTTCAAAACGCTCCCGTTGATCAATGGGATCATTGAGCTCCGAGTAGGCATTGGCAAGTTCCTTACCGTTCACCATCAACTCAAAACGCTCGGTAAGCGCTGGATTGCTTCGGTGTTCCTTGGTCAAAGGACTCATTTCCTTGGGGTAGTCAATAATAAATGTAGGCTGTATGTAATGGTGCTCACATTTTTCCCCGAAGATTTCATCAATGAGTTTGCCCACACCCATGGTCTCGTCCACTTCAATGCCCAATTTTTTGGCCACTTCACGAAGTTCATCCTCGCCCATGCCCGCCACATCATAGCCGGTATGGATTTTTATGGCCTCCAAAATGGGAACCCTGGGATAGGGTGCTTTAAATTCTATGTCGTTTTCACCAACTTTTACCTTGGTGCTTCCCGTGGCATCCATGGCCACTTTTTCCAATAGCTCTTCGGTGGTGTCCATCATCCAGTTGTAATCCTTGTAGGCCACATAAAGCTCCATTACGGTAAACTCTGGATTGTGGGTACGGTCCATTCCTTCGTTCCTGAAATCCTTCGCAAATTCATAGACACCATCAAAACCACCCACGATCAATCGTTTTAGATACAGTTCGTTGGCAATCCGTAGGTACAATGGGATGTTCAAGGCATTGTGATGGGTCAAAAATGGACGTGCGGCCGCTCCACCGGGAATGGGTTGCAAAATGGGGGTTTCCACTTCCAAATACCCCTTTTCGTTGTAAAATTCACGGATACTATTGGTGATCTTGGTCCTTTTGATAAAGGTGTCCTTCACCTGTGGGTTCACCACCAAATCCACATAGCGTTGGCGGTACCTCAGTTCCGGGTCATTGAAGGCATCATATACCTTTCCTTCGTCATTTACCTTTGGTAAAGGCAAGGGTCGCAAGGCTTTGCTCAGCAGGCTGAAGTTTTTTACCATCACGGTTTTTTCACCTACTTGGGTCTTGAACAATTCACCTTCAACCCCTATGATATCCCCAATATCCAATAGTTTTTTATAGACTTCGTTGTAAAGGGTCTTGTCGTCATCGGGGCATATTTCGTCCCGGTTAAAGTAGACCTGGATACGGCCATCGCTATCCTGAAGTTCGGCAAACGAGGCCTTTCCTTGGATTCTACGCGACATCAATCTACCGGAAATCACTACTTTCTTTCCTTCTTCAAAATCATTCTTGATGCTCTTGGAGGTGGCATCAACAGGATACAATGCTGCAGGATAGGGGTTGATTCCCATTTCCTTGAGTTTGGTCAATTTTTCCCTTCGAACGATTTCTTGTTCCGATAGTTGCATAGTCTATAAAAAATTAAAGCGCAAAATTACACTTTTGCGCTTTAATATCTTGCCTTGTCCCGGTCTTAATGTGCATAATTGGGGATGTAGGGTCTTTCGTGGACGATTTGGGCGATGTCTTCCTCCAAATTTTCCAAGGGTCGTTCCACAATGCGGTTTACCTCCTTGCCATTTTTATAGAAGACCATGGTAGGGACTTTGATGATGTTGAGCCCTTTTTCCTCACCGGTGGGACTTTTCTTGTAATGCTCCCTCCTTCGGTCCAAAGCAATGATCTGCAATTGGTTCATGGGAAACCCTGCGGTCTCCAAGATTTTAATGAAGCGGGGTGTTTCCCTTTTGCTGTCCCCGCACCAGGTGCCCAAGAATAGGGTAATGGTATAATCGGACAGTTTTTCCTTGAAAAGGTTCACGATTGTACTGTCCACACGATAATCTTGATGGCCTTGAAGGTACCATTGTTGGTAGGGTAGGCTGCGTAGGCCATCCAAATTGATTTTACCGACGAGAAACCGTTTCCCGTCCTCTTGGACAATTTCCTGATTGAATTCTTGGGCAAATAGCATTGCGGTACAGAGTAGCATACATGTTGTAAGAATGATGTTTTTCATAGTTCTTTTGATTATGGATTGGAATCGAAAATTCTATAAAAACAACGCCCAAGGCTGATTTTATGGGATGGAAATGGGGACTAGACCCCGGGTTGAAATTTTATTTCTTGAGGAGGTGCGAGATTTCTTCTCGGGTGGAGACCCCCAATTTTTTGTAGAGGTTGTTGATGTGGGTTTTCACCGTGCTCAGGCTTATGAACAATTCTGTGGCAATCTCTTTGTTGCTCTTGTCCTGAAGAATGCCCTGTGCAATTTTCCGCTCTTGTGGGGTGAGTTGTTGATAATGGGATTGCGTCTTTTTTTGCATCTGCATTTTTCGTGTGGCCAAGAAGTACACATTGGCCAATAGGGATAGGATCAAAAGGGTCCATACAACCCATTTCCATGGCCAAAGTTTAGAGGTGTCCGCACTTCCCGATTGGCTGTCCATTGCAATTTCGGTTACAAACTCCTCTGTGAACCCTGCATCGGGATAGGTGGTCTGCAACCGTTTGGAAAGAGATGTATAGTAGGGGTTTGAGACAACATCTTTGAGGTAGTGGGGGTAGGTTTCATTTCTTTTGTCCGAAAGAAAATCATAAATAAAGAGCTCCACTAAAGGCTCATTGGAGTTTTGTCCGAAGGTATGCAGGGTCCTGAACCACTTTTTTGTATTAAGGTTTTGGTTGGTGGCACTGGGGTATCCCATAAAATCATACGCCATTTCCTCTTTCAAGGCTTCCACTTCCAATAGCAGGTCGGATTTTGGATTGGTGGAAGTAATGGTGCAAAGCGGTTGATCATCAAAAGAAGTAGGGAAATATAGGGTGTCCTGGTTATTTGCGATAAAGACCACACTTTGACTGTTGTTGCATTCGCCCAAATAGTGAAGGGCTTCACCTTCATTGGTGCAGCCATCCATGTGAATTCGGTAGACCCTATTTTTTATGGGCAAATTATCCCCTTCAAATTGAAAATGCCCCAGTGAGTCCACCTGGGTCTTTTTGATGATCTGATCCAAATAAATGCGGGATGACTTCCTGTAATTCTCTACCAACGATAAATAGACCGTTTGTCCGGAGTAGTTTTGGGAAAGCTCACCCGAAAACTGGTACTGTCCCCTTAGCATGGGGGAGGCCAACAAGACCAGTAAGAACACCAAAAGCCGCATATCAAAATCAATAAGGTTTAAAAGTAAGGGTTTTGTGTAACAAATACTCCGATTTGGATACTAATAGGTATCATCAATCAAAATCAAGATCATGAGTTTTTGGAGAGTAGTATTGGCTATTTTTTTTCCACCTCTTTCCGTAATCGGGAAAGGTTGTGGCTCTTTTTTAATTGTGTTACTTTTGACCCTATGTGGCTGGGTTCCGGGAGTTATAGGAGCGTTGGTCATTCTTAATAACACTAACTAAAATCAGTATGAAGCGTACCCAAATCTTGGTTTGTGCCCTCGTGGCCATTTTTACCTGTTCCTGTAATTTTACCGAAGAGATCCATATCAAAGAAGACGGTTCTGGGAAACTGTCCATTAATTTTGACGGCTCCGAACTCATGCAAATGGCAGGGGAAGAAATGGCACAGACCAATGAAAAGCCCGTTGATAGTATTATTTCATTCAAAGAATTATTGGAAGAAAAGCGTGATAGTATTGCTGAGCTTACCCCAGAAGAGCAGGCCAAGCTAAAGCGTTTGGAGCATTTTAACCTGCATATGGTGATGAATCCCGAGGAGAAAATCATGAAGTTTGATCTGTTCAGCGAATTCAAAAACGTCAATGAGGTGAATGATGCCTTCAATACGTTCAAGGAGGCCGGTATGATGAATGCAGGGAAGGCCCAACAACAACCGGCACCTATGGCAGGTTCTGACCAGGCCACGGAAGTCAATTATACCTTTAAGGGAAATACCTTTTCGCGAAAAGCCAAAATTGTGGATGAGGAATTGTTCCAACAGAGCTTGGACAGTTTGGCGGGGGCAGAGATGTTCCTTTCTGGCTCTACCTATACCATTAAATACCATTTTCCAAAAAGAGTAAAATCTACGAACTTGGAAGAGGCCACGTTCAGTGCCGATGGCAAGACCCTCATTTATGAAATGCCCTTTTTGGACCTGATGAAAGACCCTACCGCGTTGGACCTTCAGGTGGAGCTGGAAAAATAGATTTCCGCCCAAGCCTTCGTATCTTTGTGCGATGAACAAGAAAGTAAGGGTTCAGGACCTTGGACATAAGGATTACAAGGAAACGTGGGATTATCAAGAAGCACTTTTCAAGGATATTGTTGACCTAAAGGTCAAGAATCGAAGGGAAGACACCGATGTGGATACCCCCAACCATTTTTTGTTTGTGGAGCATCCCCATGTCTACACCTTGGGCAAAAGCGGGGATATAGGCAATCTTTTGGTGGATGAACAGGTGCTGAAGGCAAAAGGGGCCACTTTTTACAAGATCAATAGGGGAGGGGACATCACCTATCACGGCCCGGGGCAAGTAGTGGGCTATCCCATTTTGGATTTGGACAATTTCTTTACGGATATCCACAAATACCTTCGGTTTTTGGAAGAGATGGTCATCTTGACCTTGGCCGAATATGGACTGAAAGCCGAACGCTCCGAAGGGGAGACCGGTGTTTGGCTGGATGTGGGCACTCCCTTTGCCCGAAAAATATGTGCCATGGGTGTACGGGCCAGCCGGTGGGTCACCATGCACGGGTTTGCCCTGAACGTCAATGCCGACCTAGGGTATTTTGACCTTATGATTCCCTGTGGGATAAAAGACAAGGCCGTGACTTCCCTTAATGTGGAACTCGGGAAAAAGGAAGTGGATATGGAAGAGGTGAAGCAAAAACTACTTAAACATTTTGTAACCCTTTTTGAAGCAGAGTTGATTTTTCAAAAAAGTGAGGTGTAGGATCTTATTAATAAGAAGGTATGGATAAGTGTATTTTTTGTGACATTGTAAATAATGAGTCACCAGCCCATAAAATATGGGAAGATGAAGAGCATGTCGCATTTTTATCAATATTCCCCAACACTGAAGGGTTTACTGTTGTTGCCACAAAAAGGCATCTACCGAGCTATTGTTTTGATCTAAGCAATGAGGATCTCACAAAATTGACCATTGCAGCTAAAAAAGTTGGAAAGCTTTTGGATACAAAACTGGAAGGGGTAGGTCGTACAGCTTTAATGATGGAGGGGTTTGGGGTTGACCATGCACATGTTAAGCTGTTTCCAATGCATGGAACTGCAAAAATTGAAGAGTGGACTCCGTTTATCTCAAATCAAACAAAATATTTTGATAAGTACGAGGGATATATATCTTCTCATGATTGTGAAAGGGCTGATGATAGTGATTTGGTTAGGCTTGCGGAGAGAATAAAGGATTAAGATTGGGGTAATCCAATTAGATTTGGACGTTTTTGTTTTACAATAAAAAAACCGAGGCTGGCCTCGGTTCTTTATTTTGCTTATTGGTTGTAGGCTGTCAGCTCCATACTTGCGATGAGCGTTCCCTTTTTATTGTAGGATTCCTGTTTTACCATCCCTACGCCTTTGGCAAGCCACACCCTTGAAGGCATGGTCTGGTTGGCCATCATCATTTTGGTGCGGGTCTCGCTGTATATGACAAAACAGTCAAAGGTGCCCGCTGGGGTGGTCACGGTTTCTTCTTTTTCCACTTTTCGGTTGATGGTCTCCACGTTCATGTTCATGTTCATGGCCCCGCCCATTTTCATCTGTACGTTCACGTTGCCATCGGGGAGCTCTTGGCCCACGCCAAGATTGCCAGGGAGTTCCACATCCGTTCCCGAAACTTCCACTTCCATGTCGCCCATCTGCCGCAACATTTGCTCGTTCATTAGGGATTTAAAGTCAATTTTCACTCTATCCCCGTCACAGGTAACCTTGTATTCGGAGTCGTAGGTATTGCCTTTTCTGTCCTCCAGTTGCATCACCATGGTTGCGGTGACGTTGTCTTCCGACCCATTTACATTGGTGACCTTGTAATTGATTTTTCCTTCTTCCTTTCCTTTTTTGTCGTAGTTGGTATATTCAAAGTTTGCACCTTCCACTAAAGGATAATAGTGGCTACAGTTGGATTGTCCCAATGCAATGCCCATGGAGAACATTGTAGTGAGGAATGCAAGAAAATAGTGTTTCATGATATTGTGTTCTTATTGTTTTATGAATTCAACCCTTCTATTCTGTGCTTTGCCATCTGGGGTATTGTTATCCCCTACGGGTTCGCTTTCCCCTTTTCCTTCGGAAGTCAATCGGTCTGCGGACACCCCATAAACGGATACAAGGGCATTTTTTACAGCATCGGCCCTGTTCTTGGATAGTTTTAGGTTGCTCTCATCGGAACCGTCTGCATCGGTGTGGCCCACAATCTTTAGCTTCATGGAAGCTTCTTGGGCCAGCACTTGTGATATTTGGCGGATGATGCCCATGGATTGCGGTTGTATGTTGGCCGAACCTACATCGAAAAGGATCCCATTGGTGGATACCTTGCCATCGGAAAGGAGTTTTCTGCGAAGGTCCACCCCTCCTTCGGCCACTTTAAGGTTGGAAATGAAGATTTTCTCCTTTCCATCCTTAAGACCATTGACATTGAACTTAAGGGTGGTCAATTTGTTTTGTGGAACCAAACGGGGGATGTCCACATATTTTTCCTCGTTCACCCAAAGGCGGAAGCGGGCCTTGTTTACCGCAATGGATATATGGGGCTGGTTGAGCACGGCTTGCCGTATATCGGATCGGACCTCACTATTGATTGCAGTTCCCTCTCCGTAGACGTAGTTTCTTGCCCGTATTCCGAATGCGGCATATTGACCTACGGGGAGCCAAACTTCGACATAATGGTTGCCAGCCTTGAAGTTGGCATCATCACTTAGGCTGACTTCAATGCCTGCTGTGGATGATGTCTGGTTGTCCATACCGTAGGTCAGCAAGTCGAACTCAATGGTATATTCCTCGGGTAGTGCGGGCATGTTGGGAATATAATGGATGCCGTATCCGGGAACAAGCTCCATCCAGCGCTGTGGGGAATCATCTATGGTGACGACCTCGCCACTACCGTTGGTGTTCCATTTGGAAGGGAAGTCCCCTATAAAGTCTTTGGAATAGTCGTCGAAGAACATGAGTTTGTCGCCCGGGACATAATCGAACTTACTATATACGGTAATGCTCTTGGCTTGTGGGGCTGAGGCTCCTCCGGTATTAGTGTTATTGCCGGAATTGTTACCCGTAGTATTGGTGGGCGAATCGTTTCCTTGGGGAATGTTGGGACCTTGCTTTTCGCCAGAGCCCGGTTCCAAAATACTGTCCAAGGCCTGGTCGGTCTTTTCGCTTGTTTCTTTTTCAACCCTTCGTTCAATGGTGCGCTGTGCGGCTTTTTCGGCTTTTTTACCTAGTTTTTTTAAGAATTGGGCATTGACGCTGGAGCCAATCATCAGAGCAATCAGCAAACTGAGGAAGGTTTTGCTTGAGGTTTTCATTACAGTGTACTTTAGTTGTGGTTTTGATGAAAAATAATTCCATCTAAAGTACTAAATAACATTCCTCAATGAGGGTTAAAATGTGTAACTCGTACAAACCAATGTATAAGCCGTAGTGAAGCTATTCTTAATTCATTTTATATACGATCAATGAATTCTCTTGATCTTTGGCCACCAACTCCAATTTTCGGTCGTTATCCATGTCCGTTAGGTCAATAAGGGAGTTTCCGAACACGGGAAAATTGGGAATGGGCTCGGCTTGGCTATCGAACAAATATATTTTTTGGTTTTGGATATCGGTCACGCTCACATAGATCTTATCGTAGATGTAGAAAATCTTGGGTTTTGAATACACACCTAGGTCCAACTCTACTTTTTTGCCTTTAATGCTAAGGATATTGTCATCCATGAACACCAAGGTGTTGCTTGTGGCATACATGCCGTGATCTTTGTTGAGGTTAAAATTGGTAGCGGTGAGTTTACCATTGGTGTCAATTTGGTGGAGCACCCCTTTTTTGTTGGTAACGGAAAACTTATTCTTATACAGGAACACTTCGTTGCTGGAGAAATCTATCTTTTCTGCAACTTTTATACGGTCCTTTCCGGTCCTGTGTAGGATTTTTAGGGTCTGGTCCTCCAATTGGAACACCAGATAATCCCTATTGGCCATCCTAAAATGTTTTGGGGCGGCAATGATGGGGCTGGAAGCTTCGGTAAAAGTGAATCCGCCCACAACCTTTGCCTTGTTGTTGTACATATGGACCTTTCTACCTTGGGTAATTACAAACCGGTAGTCTTTTCTTCCATCGTAATCGAAGATAGCCAATGGATTTAGGTTGCCCCCTTCAAAATTGATCTTGAACGGAGGGACATCCTCGCCATTTCGATCTATGATCATGAATTGATTGCTGGTACAAAAGGCCAACTGAAGCCTTCCGTTTTTGTAAATATCAACTTGTTGGATGGGACCTCGAATCCTACTGTCCAGCTGTTTTGTCCAGAGCACTTTGCCTTCGGTGGAGATCAAGTAAAGGACGTTGTTGCGGTCCTGCACCACGATTTCCTGCTTATTGGTCCTGTGGTTTTTCACAAATTGGGGGTCAATGGCCAGGTCCGTATCCAATTCCAAGGTGAACAATGGGGTCACTGTATTGGAGGTTACCTTTTTTCCCACTTTGGATACCAATAGATTGAGATGGGCAAAATCGCTGTCGCCCACAATCTGCGAAGCAAAGGCATATTCGTCCAAATCCGTTTTCTGGATAGGTTCAAAAAGCTTGGGGGCCAGTTCTTGTTCGGCAAAGAAGTCAATACCGGAATCCGTTGAGACAAACAACATACTGGATTCGTTGGCCAAAGGGGCCTTTGCGGTTTGGAATATGGGGCTGTTGCTAAACGAGGTACCACTACTGTGATTGTTAATGATAGTCTGCAAAGCCTCTTTGTTCTCGGAAAAAACAAAGCTGTTTTCCAAGATGGTACAATAGTTGGCCTCAAATCCGGAAACCAACGGGGCAAAGCCCTCTATCAATAAATTTTTCTTTTGCAGTTCAATGATTTCGCTGCCTTGGTAGGATTGTGATGAAGCCTTGTCCCGATCCAAAAAGTCCGAGAGACTTTCGGTGCCATACGAATTCAAGAGTACCACCTTTTGGTTGTTCAAGTAAATAATGCCCACTTCCTCTATGGTATTAAAAAGGGAATCCACTGGTTTTACGCGGTCCAAATAGGTGTTCTGGTTCTTGGCAAAAACCTGATAATCATCAAACGTATAAGAAAGAATGGCTTGCGCGTTCAATGGGGCATACAGTGGGGTTTTATTGGCAAGTGGCGCCGTACCCTTGAACAGATTGATGAAATTTTTGGTGGAATCCGGGGCCATGGCGATGCCGTTGAGGCTCACCTCGTCCGAATTGGCCGTAAAATCAAGGGATACCCATTCCGAAAAAGGCTTACCACTTTTGTTTTTGTCGTTCAAGGACAGAAGCGATTGGTTTCCGTCCAAGTTCAAAAATAAGGTGGCCGATTTGTTAATGCCCGAAGTTTCATAAAGCTTCTCCAAAGTAGGGTTGATGGGAGTACTGCCCTTGGCCCGTATCATGTTTTCCATAAGCATTTGGGAAGAGCCAAGGATCATATCGCCATCGTGGGCCATGGCGAACACCTCGTAACTGTCCAAACTGTATTTTGTTAGGTCTCTGCCTTCATAGGAAAGGGTCTCAACGGTTTTGTCGGTTCCCTCTTGCACATTGAAGAGGCCTGGGTTTTTGCTGGTTATCAGGAGAAAATCGTAATTGTCCTTGCCCATTTCATAAAAAGCAAGAACGCATGGTTGGTCCGTGGATACATGTTCCATCCCATCCAGTTTGTCCATAAGCTCGTCATGGATGGAAAAGCCTTTGGTCTTCCCCAAGAAGGAATTGTTCTTGAGTTCGCTCTTAAAATTGGCCAGATTGTTGATCTTAATGATCAAAGCGGCGTTGGGAGGCAGGTGGTCCAATAACGAATCTTTGGTCTTTACCTCGGTTTTGCAGGATAGGATGAAAAGTGGGAGCAAGCAAAAAAGTACCTTACGTCTCATTTTTGAAGTTTGGAACAAAGTTAGAATTTTTAAATATCCAGAGTCAATTGTTCGGGTAGCTGTCTGAAGCTTTTTCTGTGATATGGCGTCAATCCGTATTTTTTTATGGCCTCTCGGTGTTCTTTGGTGGGATATCCTTTGTTCTTTTTCCAATTGTACATGGGAAATTCCTCATGGATTTGCGCCATGTATTCGTCCCGATATGTTTTTGCCAATACCGAAGCGGCGGCAATACTCATATATTTGCCATCACCTTTGATGATGCATTCATGGGCAATGGAAGGGTAGGGTTTAAACCGATTCCCGTCCACTAAAATAAAGCTGGGTTTATGGTGCATGCTGTCAAGGGCCCGGTGCATGGCCAAGAAGGACGCGTTGAGAATATTGATTTCATCAATTTCATCCTGAAAAGCATGGCATACCGAGAAAGAAACGGCTTCCTGCTCCAAAATGGGTCGGAGGGCATCCCTCTTGGTTTCGGTAAGCTGTTTGGAATCGTTTAGAACGTTGTTGGAGAAACCTTCGGGAAGGATAATGGCGGCCGCGGTCACGGGTCCGGCCAGACAGCCTCTTCCCGCTTCATCGGTTCCCGCTTCGTTCGGATGTTTATATAGTGCCTGTAGCATGTTGGTCAATGAAGGTGAAAGATAAGGGCTCATTTGTTCAACACCAAATGTTGGACTTCGCACTGTGCGCTGGTATTGCTTGCTGGGAAATTTTTCACATTTCTTTAGAAACAAAACATATACCTTTGTCAGACCAATACCATGGAATGAGATTTCTATTTTTTGCCCTACTCTTTTTTTTGGGACAGGTTCTTTTTGCACAGCAGGATTCCATACCCCTGCAAAAGGAGACAGACTCTTTAAAAATTGCCGAGAAGGATTCTTTGCTGGTTCAGCAGATGGATTCTATAAAGGTGGCAAAGAAAGGCCCCCCAAAAACAGAACAAAAAGATTCTTCGTTACAGGTTGATCCTGAAAAAAGAAGCAGGTTTATACGGATGGAGAAGAAAATAGTGGAGGCAGACTCTGTTTCCATTGCTGATTACAAAATCATTTCCTACGCTAGGGATACTACTATTTTGGATACCACCCTTACCATATATAAAGAGTACAAGTACAATTATATAAGGGAAGACGATTTTGAGTTGATGCCTTTTGCCAATATGGGGCAACCCTATAATGAATTGGGAAAAACCTTTTCTAAAGGATCTTACTACCCCCGTATGGGTGCAACCGCCAAACACGCCAGATATTTTGAGGTGGAAGATGTGGATTATTATAACGTGGCAACGCCCATGACCGAGCTCATGTTCAAGACATCCATGGAGCAAGGGCAGTTTTTGGATGCCATGTTGACTTTTAATACCTCCAAGCGGTTCAATGCTTCGTTGGCGTTCAATGGTTTTAGGTCCTTGGGGAAGTATAGGTATGAGCAGGCCCGATCAGGAAATTTTAGGACAACCTTTAATTATATCACTAAAAATGGCAGGTATGCGGTTCGGGGCCATATTGCGGCACAGGAATTGGAAGGACAGGAAAATGGGGGATTGTTGAACCGAAATCAGTTTGAAGGAGATTTGCCCGATTTTCAAGATAGATCTAAAATTGATGTGCGGTATACCAATGCCAACAATAGGGTTTTAGGGAAGCGGTATTTCTTTGACCAGCGTTACAAATTGGTCAACCATAAAAAGGATTCCACGGATACCGATCCAACCACTTTGACCATTGGCCACGAATTTACCTATGAAACCAAGCTGTACGATTTTGAACAATCAGCCCAGAACGATGCATTTGGGGATGACCCATTCTTGGTTCCCATTGAGGACAGGGCAAGGTTGAAGACCATGTTCAATAAGGGTAGTGTGGAGTTTTCCAATAGGACTTTGGGTAAGTTGACGGGGAGCGCCAGCTTGTACAATTACAACTATTACTTCAATAGAATTATAATAACAGAGGAAGGAACCATCCAAAATAAATTGGATGGACAGGAAATTGCCGTAGGTGGGGCGTATTCAAAACGTATTGGTCCGCTGTCTTTGTATGGCGATTTAAACTATACGGTGGTAGGTGATCTTACGGGGAATACATTAAATGCCGGGGTTGGTTATCGGTTGAGCAAAAACAATACAGTGTTTGGAGGTGTCCACATGTCATCCCGAATGCCGGATTTCAATTATCTATTGTATCAGAGTGATTACAGGAACTACAACTGGCAAAACACGGGCACTTTTGAAAAGCAGCAAGTGCAAAGTATAAATGCCGGGTTTGATTCAAAACTATTCGGAAGGCTTGAAGCTGAGTTCAGCGCCATTGATAACTATACCTATTTCATGTCGACCGCCACCCAAGAACAAATAGATGATGCACAGGAGACCGCTTTTGTAAAACCTTTCCAAGAGTCATCCACCATAAACCATCTGCGGGCAAAATATACCAAGGAATTCAAATGGAGAAAATGGGCACTGGCCAATACGGTATTGTATCAAGAGGTTACGCAGGACAATCAAGTTTTGAACCTTCCCCAGCTATTGACAAGGAACAGTCTGTATTTTTCAAGTGATGTTTTTAAAAAAGCAATGTATATCCAGACCGGGGTCACGTTCAAATACTTTACCTCATACAACATGAATGCGTATAATCCTCTTTTAGGGGAATTTTATATACAGAACAATGAAGAATTTGGGGGCTATCCGTTACTGGACCTCTTTATTAATGCGAAGGTAAGGCAGACACGCATATACCTAAAGGCGGAGCATCTCAATTCAATCTTTTCGGAACCCAATTATTATTCGGCCCCTAACTATCCATATAGGGATTTTGTTATCCGTTTTGGACTGGTTTGGAATTTCTTTTCGTAAAAGAAAAAGTAAATTGAAAATAATGGTATCTGAAAAACAGCAGCTTACATTTTTAATGCATTTTTTTGAAAAAAAATACCTCAAAACATTTTGTGGAAAGAAAATAACGTGCGTATATTTGCACCCGCTTAGCTGATAAGGCAGGGCGCTTCTGGGAGGTCGAGAGGCCGGAAACGGAAGGAAAAAGAATAAAGAAGTTCATATACATATTGTAACGACAGCGTAAAGAGAATTAAGAACCATTTTGATGCGGGGACTCTGGTTTCCGGGTGTCGGACAGACATTCAAGGAAATACAATGAAGAGTTTGATCCTGGCTCAGGATGAACGCTAGCGGCAG
>ENA-OWNT01000210-OWNT01000210.1-seawater-metagenome-genome-assembly--contig:-NODE-210-length-162107-cov-9.897531_pt1 | contig 162107 bp, 151 predicted proteins | sample MGYA00238136_ERZ651165 | MGnify/ENA primary metagenome ERZ651165 (study PRJEB26861, sample SAMN08777766) | seawater metagenome | isolation source: coastal seawater | place: USA: Florida | collected...
CTCGGTGCGGGCGTTGTGGTGTTGCCGCCGCTGCTCGGCGCGGGCGTCGACGGCCGGGGAGGCGCACCGTTCTGTGTCGTGGTCGTGCCACCACTCGGTGCAGGCGTTGTGGTGTTGCCGCCGCTGCTCGGTGCGGGCGTCGACGGTCGCGGCGGGGCGCCGTTCTGCGTTGTCGTTTTGTCGCTATCGGTCGAGCCGTCTTCGGCCTTCTCCTTTGTTGTTTTCGACTTCTTCTGGATTTCGACTCCGACGCCGATCTCCAGCCCGAACTGGGTGGAGTCGATTGTGGATTCCGCGGACGAGACCGTCGTATCCCCTCCATTCGAATCCAGTACCCCGCCATTCGCATTGACCTGGGTTCCCTCTATCTCGATCCCGTCTCCCTTGACATTGAAACTTCCTCCGGAGTTGAAAGTGCCACCCTCTTTCTCCACGATGGTGGTGTCCTCGACTTCGATCGAACCCTCGATATCAACTGTACCGAGCAGGGTGTCGACGATCCCCGGATCCTTTTTCTCTTTTTCCGTCTCACTCGAATCTTTCTCGGCCGACTTGTCGGTCGGTGCAGGCGTCGTGGTCTTGCCGCCGTCGCTTGGCGCGGGGGTCGAAGGTCGTGGTGGCGCGCCATTTTGCGTCGTGGTCTTGCCGCCGTCGCTTGGCGCGGGGGTCGAAGGCCGTGGTGGCGCGCCATTTTGCGTCGTGGTCTTGCTGCCGTCGCTCTGGCTGGAGTTCCCGCCGTTGCTTGAGTCCGAATCCGAAGACCCACCCGAGTCCTTTGTTCCCTGGCCTGTCTTGTTCGTGCCGACATCGAGGCTCAGCCCCACGCTCACGTCGATATCGGTGGATTGTTTTTCGTAGGTGCTGGTCGCGGCCTCGAAGGAAACCGAGCCGCCATTTGCGGATATATCCGTCTCCTCGGTGACATTCGCGTCGCCGCCGACGATCGTCACGCCCCCATCCGTCGAGGTTATTGTCAGGTTCTGCGCGTCGTAGGTGGATTGGACGGCCTCGTTTGCCGTCTCGTTGGATGTCGAATACTGGACGGACGCACCGACATCGCCGCTCCGGCCCGAATTGCTCAGCCCGCCATCGACATTGTCCTGGACTTCGTTTGATCCGGCTTGCGTGCCGCCGATTCCGACCTCCACGGACACGCTTTCGGATTCACGGTGGTATGTGTTCGTGGCAGTATCCAGCGTGATGTCACGTCCACTGATGTCGATCTCGCCCGACGGGGCGTCGAAACTGGTGCCCTCTGACGTCACCTTGCCGGTTTCGCCATCGGAGCCGGTTGCCGTGATCGTGATATTCCCGCCTTCAGAGAACAGGTCGGTGGTATCGGCCTCCGAGTAGCTTTCCTCGCTGGAGGAGAAAGCACCGCTCCCGGAGACGGAGAGCGCCTTCTTTCCGACAGTCACGCTGCCGCCGCCCGAGGTGGACTGTTCCTTCGTCTCGTAGATGTTTTCTGCCGCGTTCAGGGTAACATCCTTGCCGGAGATCACGATTCCTCCGCCAGCGTCGACCTTGGTGCCGGTCAGACTGGTTTCACCCTGCCCGCCGTCGATCGTGACGCCGCCGGATCTGGTGGCTAGTGTTGCCGTATCCTGGTTGGTAATCTTCACATTCGGATCATCACCATCGAGTTCAGTTGAATGGCCTTCGCCTTCCAGTGATACGCTTTGGTCGACCACGTCATAGCTGGCTCGACCGCTTCCGCCGGTTTCACTTGTCGTGCGCGTATCGGTGGTTTCGGCCACTGTTACATCGACACCGGCTTTTGACTTAAGCTCAATGCCCTGATCCGCCGAAAGCTCCGCCCCCTCAATCGTGATACCGTCGCCTGTGGCGCCGCTCGTGATGGTAATTTTCCCCGAGCGCGAGGTCATGTCGGAAGTCACCGCTTCCTCGTTGACAACCGTGTCGGTGGTCTCGTTGTGTTCGACGGAAACATAGACCTCCGCGCCGGGCACGATATCGTCGATATTCTGAGGGCTGAGGCCGTCCATCTCCGGGTCGAGATCGACATCCGTGTTTTCGCGTTCCTCTTGCGCCGCATCGGGGTCGTTTTCCTCGATCGCCGCGATGCGCCGTTTCTCGTCTTCGGCAAGCACCTTGTCCTGCACGTCGTCGATGGCTCCGCCGATCGTGCTGTAATCGACTGCCGCGCCGACCCTGACGCTCGTCTCCGATCCCTCCTGCGTGACCGTGGTGGTATCGGTCGCCGCCTCGACGGAGACGCCTCCATCGCCGTTGATCGAGATATCGCCTTCGACGTCATACACGGTGCCCCGGTCGGTCACGGTGCCCGATGCGTTGATTTCGACTTCGCCGGCCGAGATGGTGGTGGAGCGGTTCTCGGTCGCGTTGAGCGTGGTCGTGCTGGAATCGACATCCACCCCGCCTTCCACCACGAGTTCATTGGTATCGACGCTGCCTCCGAGAACCCCTGTGGACTCTGTCGTAGTCGTCGAGAATTCCGTCTCCGTCTGATGCGTCTCGATCGTGACGTCCCTGGAATCGATCTTCAGCTTCTCGCCGACACTGACATCGCTGCCGGTTATGGTGACGCTGGAAGCGTCTTCCTGGCCATCGGCTTCGTCGCCGCCATTGATGGTCAGCGAACCTTCTACATTGATATCGCTGGCGCGGGACGTTTCCTGGTAGAGTTCGTCGGTGGTTGTCTGGCTGGTGTAGACCTCGATCGAACCGCTGGCGCCGGCGGATTCCTCTCCCGTTTCGTCTTCTTCGCTGGGCGCGCCGGAACGGGTCTGTCCGCCGAGAACGCTGCCCCGGTCCGTCTCCGTCATGGTGACGTCCACGGTTTCGGTCGCCGCCTCGATAGTGACGTCCTTCGACGTGATGGTTCCGTTACCGACCGATACGTCGGATCCCGAAATCCGCACGGAATCAGCCGCCTGAACCTCGCCGTTCTCGTCCACGCCGTTGCTTATCGTGACATTTTCGCCGAAATCGACGTTCGAGCCGCGCTCGGTCGTCACCGTGCCCTCGACCGTCGTTTCGCCGGTGCCGAAGAGGACGATCGATCCGTCGTCTCGCTTTTCATAGATGTCCGACCGCTCGGTCGTTTCCGATACAGTCGTCGTCTCCGTCTGTGACTCGATGACGACATTGGCCGCGTTGATATCGCTATCGCCCTCGACATCCACATCGCTGCCCCTGACAGTCAGCTGATTGCCGGCATTGACCGTGAGGTTCCCGCCAACGCTGAGCCCGCTACCCTCGACCTCGGTATCGACCACGACGGTACGCGTAGTCGAGCTTTCTTCTCCGAGGCCTCCGTCCGTCTGTTCGGTCGTTATTGTCGTGGACTTCTTCTCGATGCCCTCCAGGGTCACGTCCTGCGCATTCAGTTCCGTGTCGCCACCGCTGGCGAGTTCGCCGCCGCTGGACAGGATCTCGTCTTTCGCGGAGATCGTCAGATCGTCGCGCGCGGTTATCGTCGCGGTGTCGCCGACCTGGGTTTCGACAGCTTCGCCGCTCGAGTCGCGCGCCTCGGATGTCAGCGTCTTGTTGACGACCGAGCCTTCGCGGCTCTCCACCGTGACCGAACCGCCGCTGATCTCGCCGCTCAGATTGGTGATGTCGCCGTCGGCCGTGATGGTGACTTCCTCGCCCGCCTCGATTTGACCGAGTTGGTTGGTCACCTCACCGCCCGAGTTGATTGACAGATCGTTGCTTGCCAGCAACGTACCTTCATTGGTGACCGAGCCTGCGGTATCCAGCTTGATGTCTGTGGCTGCGAGAAGCGCGCCGCCGACGATTGTCGTGTCGCGGTTCGCCGCGAGATAGAGTTTGGGGGCCAATACGGTCTGGCCGTCGACCTCGGTTTCGACGAGCAGAACCACGTCTTCCTGCAGATTGGCCATCTGGTCGGGGGTCAACGCGACGCCAATGCCGATATTCAGATCATCGCGCAGCGACTCGCCGCGCTCGAGCAGGTACTTGTATTGCTCTTCCTCGCTCCCCAAACCTTCCGCGACAAAGCGTTGCCCGGTTGCGCTCAGGATCTGTTGCCGCAGGTAGAGCTGTTCATAGTAGGAATCGCCGAGGAACTGGTATTCGGCAATGTTCACGCCCATCTGGGCAAGGAAATCCGAAGAACCATACAGGCCGGAAACGGAGAACCGCGGATCGGTCTGGAAAACGAACTGCGCGTTGGGGTCGGGATTTTGAACGACCAGCGGATTGTTGCTGACAAGGCTGGCGGCATCGGGTGGCGAAAGCGAGGATTCGCCGGCGGAAAGCGTCGTGCTACCCTCTCGTTCGTGCGCTCCGCTGTTGAGGTTCTGGATCGACATCCCGCCGGTAACGGCCAATGTTCCGCCGGCCTCGACGGCCGACCGTATTCCGGTATTGGCGGTGTAGTGAACGGCCTGACCGATATCGTCGTAGCTTTTCAGATACTCGTCGCCGATAATGACGCCCCCGACGGGCCCTGCTGTTGCCTCGACGTAGCTGAAACAGATCTTGCCCGGATCATAACAGGCAACTCCAAGATTGGATCCCTGCCGGTACGTGACGCCATAGGTCGGCGTCGTCGTAAGGGTCTTGAAGTGATCTTCCCCGGTCCACGAATCCCTTTCGAATTCGGCCAGCGTCGTGATCGTGTAGATTTCCTGGGATTCATTGACGAATGTCGCCAACGGGTTGCCGCCCGCATCCGTCGGACCGCTGATTGTCACGTTCTGCGCGGCCGAGATGATGCTTGCCTTGTTGAGTGCGCTGTCCAGCACGTAGATTCCGATATCGCCGCCGGCCAGCAACTGGCTGCGGTAGTCGGTTGGCGCTTCCTCGATTGTCTGGGTCGTTTGGGTCGCGAGTCGGGCGCACGTCTGATTGATATGTTCGTCGAAATTGCCTTCGTCGAATGATCCGCATGACGATACGAGGTGAATCAACTGGCCACCGACAACGATAAAGTCGTCCCAGCCCGTATCGTATTTCAACACGGCGGCTCCATCGGTGACGACCGCCGGCGTGCCGGTGTTCTCGAAGACCTCCGCATAGATCGACACATCGCCGTTGAAGCTTTCGATCGAAGAGTCGTAATTGCGGACGGTGCCTTGCGCCTGTGAAATGTCGAGGCCGCCAAGCGTGATCGGGCCTTCGATCGCGTAGAGATAAGCGTCGCTGGTGTTCTCGAAGCGAGTGGATGCGAGAATATCGATACCCGAATAGGCGTAGATCAGGCCATTGGTGCTGGAAACGTCCCTGTCGCCGTCTCCGGTATTTTCGATGATGCCGGCTGCCAGGCTGCTCTTCATCGAGCTGGAATTCGCGATGATCGCACCGGAATTGTATATCCCCGCGAGATCGGCATTGATGACGGGCGCCAGTATCGTCGAGTCCGCATCGTTGGTCAGAATGCCGTCACCGCCGGGACCGTCGCGAAATTCGATCTCGGCGCCGGCCTGAAGCGTGCCGCCGCTATTGGTGATGTGGTTCCAGCCTTCCAGGGTCAGCTTGCTTCCGGCGGCGATGAACCCGGCATTGGCGATAGTGTCCGTCGCGGTGAGGGTCACGTCGGCGGATCCCTGAATGCCCTTGTCGGGTGCGCCGCTGTCGCTATCCACGTCGATCCGGGAAGCCGTGACGCTCAGCAGACCGTCGCTCCGCAACAGCGAGTCGTTAATCTGGACATTGTCCGCGACCGTTGCTGTGAGAGTTGGCGCAGTCCCGCCATCAGGCGTCACGGCGCGCACGCCAGACTCGTTCAGAATCATCAGCGTCGTGCCGCTCAACTGCAAATCGCCCTGCGCTTCCATATCGACGCCGTCGATCTCGACGGGGCCGTTGTCAGACGTCGCGGTCAACGCACCCTTCGACCGGATCTGAGGCCGCGAGGAGGCGCCGGCATTCTTCTTGAAGACAAGCTTTCCATCGGCCCGTATCGTCATCTCGCCGGCATTCGCAGCCGCATCGCTCCGCAGGCGCACGCCGACACCTGCCTCGGTGCCGATCAGTTTGATGCGGTCGGCATACATTCCGCCGAGCGCCGAGGAATCGATCCCGAATTCGGGTTTGCCATCCGGATCGTCGGCTTTCGGCGTCGCGATTCCGGTACCGTAGTCGTAGAGATTGCGGCCCGAGGTTATGGTGAGGTTCTTGGCGTTGATCTGCCCGTTGATGATGACCGAACGGCTGACGATGTCGAAATAGTCGGTCGTACTCGCATCGAGGCCGTCTCCCTCGATGGCGACGTCTCCGCCATCGACATCGATCGTGCCGAGCGACCCGTCGGGATTCAGCGACGGTTTGCCTGTGATTACCGTCGCGTTCGGAAATGCAAGGAAGCCGCATCCGTCGCAGGTGACGCCATTGGGATTGGCGAGGATGAAATCCGCAGCGCCGCCAACCAGTTCCTGCGGACCGAACAGGTTCGACCGTCTGGTACTGGTGATCTCGTTGAGGATCGTCTGCGCTTCGCCATTCGCCGAAAGATTGGGATTGGCCAGAACGGCGCCGGCCAGATCGGACGCGATCGGCGCGTCGCCTCCATGGTTGTTGATGACGAGCCCTTCCGGACCGACATCATATTGCGTGAAGACATTGTGGGAGAGACCCGCCGCATTGGGGGTGGCGATATTCAGGATCGGGGTGTCTTCGACCTCGCCTTCGACCACGACGGACGTGACGGCGGTATTGCCCTGTCCCGCCGGATCGATCTCGATCGTCGTGGATTGCGCCAGCGCCGGCGTCAGCGCTGAGGAGCCAAGCAATGCAATGCCGCACACCGTCAGATAACGGCCACTCGAAATTCTTTCGCTCATGAAACTCTTCTCCCGGGAGTTTCGCCCCATTCCCGTTTACGTCACCAATTGTTCGATGGTCTTCGAAGTCCCGCTCACGGAGTTCCGGACAGCCCGCCGCCGGTGCGGCCACGTTATCGGCGCCGAAAAACCCATCAGTAGTTCATGCCGAGCTTGAAGTAGAAATCATTCACCGACCAACCGGTGTCGAAGCCGTGCGGCCCGTAAATCGGCCGCCCGACGGCCACATCGAAATTCACGTTGCCGCCGATCGCACGGATTCCCAACGCGCCGCCAATCAGCGTCGCGTCGTCGACCGCGCCGATGTCCTGCTGCTTGAAGACATGCCCGAAATCGGCGCCGAGATAGGGACGGATGCTGCCAAACATGTCCGTCAGCGCCTTGTTGCCGGTGTCCGGCAGGATCGCATACACCTCGTTTCGCGTGTAAAAGCCGGAGACACCGGAGATGGACCGGTTCCTGAAACCGCGAACCGTGCTGACGCCGCCAATGGACATCTGTTCCGTACCCGGCAGCCGGTCAAAGGACATCTGCGCAGTCAGGTTCGAACTGGCGCCGAAAGCCATGGCACCCGCATCCCAGACTTTCGCAAAGCTCGCGCCGGCATGAGTCAGCAGAAACGCGTCGTCGGCGCTCCCCGGAAATTGCGGATTGTCCTGTGCCCCGAGGACGGGCAATCCGTGCGATATGCCGCCATCGATGGTGAAAGTCGCACCGGCGGCGAAAAACGTGTGCACGGCCGTGATGTCCGCCACGGTCGTTACGCGGCTGCTCGACACCAGCTTGGTGCCTTCCACGTAGTTCAGATTGTCCTTGCGGGTCAGCGTAGCTGTCAGCGTCGTCTTGCTCGTCTGGTCGCGTCTGAGCACTCTGGACAAGGAAAGCGTGGAGGTATTGCCGTCGCCGTCCGTGTCGAAACTGTCGACCTCGCCCTGAAGCAAGCTGGCATATTCGAAATTGCTGTAGCCGCCGGACAGGGTCCAGTACCCCCAGGGCACCGAGTAGTTGATGGCGTAGTTCTGACTGAGCGCATTTTCCGAAGGCTGCTCCAGATTGCGGCCGTAGGTCAGGGTCAGCTGGTCGTTGAGGCGAAGCGGATTGTCGAAGACAAGCGTCGCGCTGCCCTTTATCTCGCCCGTTCCGGACGACCCGTGATTGTCGAATCCGATGCTTCCCGACACCGGGCGTGACGGCTTGTTGTCCACGACGATGACCGAAGAGCCGGGCTCGTCGCCGGGCAGGAGCCGCATCTTCGCGTTGTTCGACCGCAGCCGGTTGATCTGGTCCAGGCCCTGCTCGACATCGCGAATGTTCAGCAGGGTGCCCACGAGGCCGGGAAACGATGTCCTCAGATTGATGTCGCCGGCCAGTTCGCCGCGGACGATCTTGCCCGTGTAGCCCTCGATGACCTGCAATTCGAGAGAGCCGTCTCCGAGATCCTGTTCCGGGATAACGACACGCGATGTGATGTAGCCCTTGTCGATATAGAGGTTGGTCGTGGCGCGGACGATCTCGTTGATCTGGCCGAGACCGATGCACTTGCCCTCATAAGGGCCGACTATCGCCTTCTTGAGGCTGTCCGAAAGCCGGGTGGAGCCGACAATGTCGATCGTGTCGACCTCTATGCAGTTTTCATCCGGCGGCGCCTGTCCCGTCTCGAGGCGTTGCGCCGGCGCTCTGCCGGGTGGACGGTAGCGCAAATCCTCCTCGCGCTGCGTTCGCGCGTCCTCGAGCTGCTGCCTGCGCACCAGCTCGTCCTGCTGCTGTTGCAGGATCAACAGGTCGGCGGGCGTTTGCGCTTTTGCCGGAACGCAAAGCACCGAAAGCAGACAAACCGCCGGCACACAGCATGCGATACGGCGATATTCGGCCTTCCCCGATCCGCTTCCCAGGCCAAAAAGCCTCACTCGCCCTAACGTCACGCGCCCGCGTCCCCCCGTACCTAATCCGGTCGTCGTGAATTCCTGCAAAAATGTTGTAGAATTATTTGAGAACGACCGAGCCTGCAGAAAACGGCCGGTTCCGTACCGCCGGCCTCGCCCGTCAAAACAGACCTGGTGCGACCAGCCGCACGTCCTCGTGGACAACGCCGGCGCCGAAACGCCTGACCGTGAGATTGACGAGCGTCCGCAGCGTGTTCTCGCGATGCGCGGGGTCTTCGAAAAGGCGCGCGGAAATATAGCTCACATGCCGAAGCAATGCGTCGGCTTTCTTCCGGGACAGCGTCAGCGTCACGCCCTTGGCGCTCAGCGAAGGACGGTCCGGGTCGGAGAAAAGGGGCTCGAAAACGAACCGCGTGGCCGGGCTGGCGCGGTACATCCTGCGTGTTGCCTCGAACAGTTTGTCCTTTTCTCCGGCAGCCATGAACACCTGGCACAGGAGTACCAGGACATAGATGTGGAACTGGGATCGCGGCGTGCACAGCGCTTCCGCTTGAAGCAGATAATTCTCGGCGATTTGCATGTCGCCGACGAAGCCGCGCAACTGCCCGGCGATCGCCAGCGACGAGGCGACGGACATGCTCTCGCGAAGCGATCTGTCGGCTAGCTCGAGCGCCAGATCCCGGTAACTCCGGTCGACGAAATAGAGCAGTTTCGCCGCCATCATCGAGTATTCCGGCTGTGTCTGGATGACGGGAAGCGCTTCCGTGACGAGGCGCTCGATCTCGGCCTCGTCCTCGGCGCATGTGGCCGTCCCGGTCCTGAAGAGCCGCGGGCCGAGCACAACGTATTTCGTGTGAAGATGCGAAGCGTAGAACATCTTCAGGATCGGGTCGTCAGGCGTTTCGGCCATGAGCGCCTTCAGGCGGCGGTCATTCTCCGGCCAAGGCTGATCCTCCTGTTTCTCCGGCCGTCCCGCTTCATGCATCGCCACCGGCAATGGCATGGACATCATCGCGTCGACCGCCGATTTCTGCCAGCACTTGGCCAGAATGACCGGCGCCAGGCACCGTGCCCGCGAGGAAAGCTCGACAAGCGCCGAGTTGTCGGGCGGAATATGGACACGTTCCACGTGATGAATGCTCCCGGCGATATTGTTTCGCACTGTCAGAACACATTCGGTGTGCTCGCCTTCCCCGAAGAAACCGAGCTGGATGCTGATCTCGGGGCCATTTTCCCTGGCTTTGTCCGAGGCCTTGTAGTTCTCCTGAAATGCCGCGTTCTTGCCGCTTCCCAGGTGCTGCTGGAGTTCGTTGACGAGGTAACGCGCGAAGGTGCGGCCGGTCTGCTCGCGTCCTTCAAGGCAGGCGAGCCCGAGCAGCGGCCCAACCACGAGATGAGCCTCTCCCGCCTCCGACGCCGCCTGATCGTCCTGGAAAATCCACTGATAGCCCTCGCCGTAATGGGTCGCGATGAATCGCGGCGAGCGGGCGCTGTCGCGCAATTTCCGCCTGATCCTGTTGATCACGAAATCGATATTGCGATCGCTGCTGTCCGAGCCGGTCTCGGCCATTGCGTCGAGAATTTGGCTGCGGCTGAGGATACGGGCCGGGTTTCGAAACAGATAGTCGAGAACCTTTCTTTCGGCCCGGGTGAAGTACACGGCTTCGCCGGACCCGAACGTAACCGAGGCCCGGTCTTCACTGAACGCCACATTCGCGTGATCGTCGTCCTGGGTCATACACCCGCCCGGAACGCCAAATCGGCATTTTCACGCACTGTCGAGCAGCAACAGCCTTGTCGGTTTCCCAAAAGGATCACGAAATATTCGTCCGGGATAATCCATTAATAACACGAGGATTTTCCGGCCCCAGACTTTCCCCCAAGGAAAGCTAACGATGCGAGGCGCGCATTGTCAATGTCGGGGCGGAAACGGCGTATTCGAGAGCCTGGATCGCATAGCCGGCCGTTCGAAGTCCCTTGTCCGGCGGCGAAATTGGAAACGGTATTTTGGGGAGGGGGTTGGCTGGGGAACCTGGATTCGAACCAGGACTAACGGAGTCAGAGTCCGTGGGTCTACCGTTAACCTATTCCCCATCGCCGGTATGAGAGGCGCATATAGAGCGTCGCCGGAAAAAATGCAAACCCCGATCTTCGACAAAGATGCTTGGTGAAATCGGCATCTGCTGATACGATTTCTCCAACAGCAAAAAGATTGCGCCTGCAGCGCCTTTCGGGCAGCGCGGCGCAAGAAGGGAAAAGCCGTGAAGGACGCCGAAGCGGATGCGAACGCATCCGGATCGGGACCTTCCGAAACCGGGTTCGATCCGCGCGGATCGGGGCCGGCCGGCATGGAAAGCCGGGCGCGGGCGACCGCGCCGGCAGCGCCGGTGAAGGCTGCGCGGGACAACGATGACGGCCGGGATGCCGGCCTCGACGACCCGACTGCGCCGGACGGAAGGCTTGATCACCACAAGGACAAGAAGGGCCGCAAGCGCCGCCGCAGGCGTCGTGGCGGGCAGAAGCCTGTTGCCGAATCGGCGGCGGCCGAGCCTGCGCGTCAGCCCGAGGCAAAACCGCCCGCCGCGACCGACGGCGGCACGCCGCAGCCCGTGCCGCCCCGCGGCAAGCGTCGCCGGCGCCGCCGCAAGCCGCATGTCCAGGGCGGCGTGCCGGCCGGTGCGCCGAATGGCGTCGCCGCGACGGGGCAGCCGGAGACAAGGGCGCCCGCACGGCCCGCGCCGCAACGTCCCTCGCTCGACGGCGGGAGCCACCGCCATGCCTCGCCCAATGGGTCCGGCTATTATGCCGCGCTCGATCTCGGCACCAACAATTGCCGCCTGCTGGTCGCCACGCCGACTCGGCCGGGCCAGTTCCGCGTCGTCGACGCCTTTTCGCGCATCGTCCGTCTCGGCGAGGGCTTGTCGCGCACCGGCCGCCTGTCGGAGGCCGCGATGGACCGCGCCGTCGAGGCCCTGAAAGTCTGCCGCGACAAGCTGGAGACGCGCCCGATCCGGCGCATGCGGCTGATCGCCACCGAGGCCTGCCGCGCCGCCGAAAACGGCGAGGAGTTCCTTGCCCGCGTGAAGGACGAAACCGGCATGACGCTGGAGATCGTCGACCGCGAGACCGAGGCGCGGCTCGCCGTCTCCGGCTGTTCCTCGCTGGTCGGCCGCGACACGGATTCCGTCGTCCTGTTCGACATCGGCGGCGGCTCGTCGGAGATTGCGCTGGTCGACGTCAAGGACCGCCGCTCGCGCCGCCTCGCCGACCATATCGTCGCCTGGACCTCGCTGCAGGTCGGCGTCGTCACCCTGTCGGAGAAATTCGGCGGCCGCGACGTCACCGAGCAGACCTTTTCCGACATGATCGACCACGCCGCCGGATTGCTGCACGGCTTCGAGGGCCGCGACCGCCTCGCCGACCGCGTCGGCAATGAGGGCTTCCACCTGCTCGGCACCTCGGGCACGGTGACGACGCTCGCCGGCATCCATCTCGACCTGCCGCGCTATGACCGCCGCCGCGTCGACGGGCTGTGGATGAGTTCCGACGAGGTCGACGCGATGAATGCGCGGCTTCTGTCCTGGTCCTTCGACGAGCGCGTCGCCAACCCCTGCATCGGCGCCGACCGGGCGGATCTCGTGCTGGCCGGCTGCGCCATCCTCGAGGCGATCCGCCGCACCTGGCCGTCGAACCGCCTGCGCGTCGCCGACCGCGGCCTGCGCGAGGGCATCCTGACCGAGATGATGGCCGCCGACGGCGTCTGGCGGCGCGGCGCCAATCCATGGCGCAACCGGCCGAAGTGGAACGGACAATGAGCGGGAGAAAACCGCCGCGCGGCGGCGCGTCGTCGGGCCGGGGCGGCCGGTCGATCAACCAGCGGGTGAAGAAGGGCAGGGGGCTGAAGAACTCCTCGCGCCGCTGGATCGAGCGGCAGCTGAACGACCCCTACGTCCAACGCGCCAAGGCCGAGGGCATGCGTTCGCGCGCCGCCTACAAGCTGATCGAGATCGACGACAAGCACCATATCCTCAAGAAGGGCGACCGCGTCATCGACCTCGGCGCCGCGCCCGGCGGCTGGTGCCAGGTCGCCGTCGAGCGCATCGGTTCGTCCGACGAGGACAAGCGCATCGCCGCGATCGACTATCTGGAGATGGACCAGATGCCGGGCGTCGAGATCCTGCAGATGGATTTCCTCGACGACGACGCGCCGCAAAAACTGATGGACGCGCTCGGCGGCGCGCCCGACGTGGTCGTCTCCGACATGGCCGCGCCGACCATCGGTCATCGCCAGACCGACCATCTGCGCACCATGCACCTGATCGAGGTCGCCGCCGATTTTGCGGTTCGCGTGCTGAAGCCCGGCGGCCATTTCCTCGCCAAGACCTTCCAGGGCGGCACGGAGAAGGACTTGCTCGACCTGCTGAAGCGGAATTTCAAATCCGTCATCCACGTCAAGCCCCCGTCGTCGCGCGCCGAGTCGGTCGAGCTCTACATCCTCGCCAAGGACTTCAAGGGCCGGGCGGAAGACGAAGCCTCCGCCGAGGACTGACGACTACTGCCTCACCGGCGAGGCGGCGCGCGGCCCGGCCTGGCGCAGCGCGTGGCCGGAGACGGTCTGGCCGGCGTCCGGCGGCAATGACAGGAACGGGATGATCGCCAGCGCCGAGATCGCGGCGACGGTGAAGAAGGCGATGTGGAAGGCCGGCAGTTCCAGCGCGCCGCCGCTCAGCGTCGTGACGAGATCGAGCACCCCGCCGGCCAGCGCCACGCCCACCGCGATCGACACCTGCTGCATCGCCGAGGTCACGGCGGTCGCCTGCGCCGCGTCGGCGTCCGAAATCTCGGCGAAGGTCAGCGCATTGGTCGAGGTGAAGAACAGCGACCGCACCAGCCCGGAGACGAACAGCACCGCCATGATCAGCGCCAGCGGCGTCGCCGCCGTGTAGAAGCCGTTGACGGCGATCGAGAGCGCCGCCCCGGCGGCCGCGCCGATCAGCACCGTGCGGAAACCGCCGCCGCGCAGGATGCCCTTGACCGTGAACTTCATCACGATCGCGCCGCCCGCCGAGACGAAGGTCACCATGCCGGACTGGAACGGCGTCAGCCCGAAGCCGAGCTGCAGCATCAGCGGCAGCAGGAAGGGCACCGCGCCGGCGCCGATCCGGAACAGCGTCGCGCCGATGATCGCGGCGCGGAAGGTCCGGTTGGCGAAGAGCTTCGGATTGAGCAGCGGGTCCGGCGCGCGCCGCGCATGGACGATATAGGCCGCAAACGACGACGCGCCGGCCAGCGTCGCGAGAACGCCCCAGATCGGCGGCAGCGCCGGCAGGCTGATCACCGACAGGCCGAAGACGATGCCGGACGCGGCGGCGCCGGCCAGCATGAAACCGGTCCAGTCGACGCGGCGCACCGGCGGCGCCTCGCCTTTCGGCAGCAGCGTCAGCCCGAAGATGATGCCGGCGAACCCGATCGGGATGTTGACGAGAAAGATCCAGTGCCAGGAAAAATAGGTGGTCAGGAACCCGCCGACCGGCGGCCCGGCGAGCGGGCCGATCAGCGCCGGGATCGTCAGCCACGCCATGGCGTTGACGAGATCGGATTTCTTTGTCGATCGCACCAGCACGAGCCGGCCGACCGGCGTCATCATCGCGCCGCCCATGCCTTGCAGGAAACGCGACACCACGAATTGCGTCAGCGAGCCGGACACCGCGCAGGCGATCGACCCGACCATGAAAACCGCGATCGCCGCCGCGAAGACCCGCCGCGCGCCGAACCGGTCGGCGACCCAGCCGGACACCGGGATGAAGATCGCCAGCGACACCAGATAGGCCGTCAGCGCCAGTTTCAGCGCGATCGGCGTCGTGCCGATATCCTCGGCGATCGCCGGCAACGCGGTCGAGATCACCGTCGAATCCATGTGCTCCATGAAGAGCGCGATGGCGAGGACAAGGGGGACTGTGCGGTTCAAGGGCGGGGATTTCGCATGGCAGGCGGGATAAACCCGTTATGGCGCAACCCGCCGAAATGGCAAGACGCCGGAATTCGGGCGAGGTCGGGCAAAAAGGTCTCGAAACACGGCTCGGCCGGCTGTTTTATGGCTGGCGCCTTTGCTCTCGCGCGGCTATGGCAACAGGGCAGGGGCGTAGTATTTTGATTTATATTGACGGGGAATTTACATGGATGACGTTTCGCGACGGAGCATCGAGCGGTTCCATTTCAATGGTTCCGCAGGGGAATACTTCGGAATCTGGATCGTCAATGTCCTGCTGACGATCCTCACGCTCGGCATATATTCGGCCTGGGCGAAGGTTCGGCGCCTCCGCTACTTCTACGGAAACACGTTCCTTGCCCGGCACAGCTTTGAATACCATGCCCGCCCCATCCAGATACTGATCGGGCGCATCATCGCGATCGTCATTCTGGCGGCCTACAATGTGCTGGTGAACGTGAACCCGATAGCGGGCCTGTTCGCGTTTCTCGGCCTGCTTTTGTTACTGCCGTTTCTGGTCGCCCGCGGCCTGCGTTTCCACGCCCGCGTGTCCAGCTATCGAAACGTCCGCTTCGATTTCGCCGGCGGCTATGGGGGCGCGCTCGTGGCCTTTATCATCGGGCCGATTCTGGCGGCCCTGACCCTCGGCATTTTCGCGCCGCAGGCGAGCCGCTGGCATTACCGTTACGTGTTCAACAATCTTCGCTATGGCGGCCGCAGCTTTCTCTCCACCCCCCGGCTCGGCGCGCTCTACCGGGTCTGGTTGCTCCCCGCCATCGTGGCGGTCGTCAGCATTGTGGCGATCTTCGGCATCTCGGTCTTTGCGGGCGTTCTCGGTGAAATGGAAACGCTCGAGGAAGACTATGCGCAAGCCGGCATCATCGCCATGATCTACCTCCTCATGCTGACCCTCCTCGTCTCCTACGCGCTCGCAGGCCTCTTCTACGCGGCCGGCGTCCGCAACGTCGTGTTTCAGGCAACGGTGTTCGATGAAAAACACCGGCTGGAGTCCGATTTCGGCAGGCGGCGCTATGCGTGGATCGCCATCACAAACCTTCTCGTGACGATGGTCACTTTCGGGCTGATGCGGCCCTGGGCGGCTGTCCGGATGGCCCGCTACACCTGGTCGCACACGGCGCTCGAGATGGACGGAGACCTGGGAACATATTTGTCCGAGCTGAAGGACGAAACCGGGGTTGTCGGCGCCGAGTTCATGGACTTCGAGGGTATCGATATTGGCTTCTGATCATCTGCGGGTGGAAGGCGACTTCTTCGCCGCCCGGTCCAGCGATGCGAGGCGCGCCGTCCTGACGCGCGAGCCGGACGGAATGCTGCGCATTCTGGACGCGGACGGCGTCGAGATCGCGTCCGCCGGTCCGGGCGAGGCGGAGATATCGCCTCGGATCGCCAATATTCCGCGCCGTATCCATTTCGCCGAAGCGGGCCTGTTCGTCACGCCGGACAATGACGGCGTCGACGGCCTCGATACGACGCGCCGCGGTCGAAGAGGCGCCCTGATCCACCGCCTCGAACGGTTTCGCCTGCATTTGCTCGCCCTTGCCGTCTTCGCCGCGCTTTGCGTTGTCGGAATCTATCGTTTCGCGCTGCCCGCCATGGTCGAGGTGGCCGTCGCGGTCACCCCGCCCGTCGTTCCGAGATTGATCAGTTCCGGCGCGGTCGACTCGCTCGACCGGCTGATCCTGTCGGAGACGGCCCTGGAACAGGCGCGCCGGGACGAGATCACTGAGCGCTTCCAGCTGCTGGCGGGGCATTCGAAGAGGGGGCCTGACGGTTACACGCTCCTGTACCGGGATGGCGGCATCATCGGGCCGAATGCGTTCGCCCTGCCGGATGGTAAGTTAATACTGACCGACCAGCTCGTCCGCCTTGCGACCGATGACGACATGATCCTCGGCGTCCTTGCCCACGAGATCGGTCACGTGGAACACCAGCATTCCCTTCGCCAGCTTTATCGGCTGGCCGGCATGACGGCCATGATCATGCTGATTGCGGGAGATGTCGGAGAGGCAGTGGAGGAGGTGCTGGTCGACGCGACCGCGCTTCTCTCTCTGTCCTATTCTCGCGATCACGAAAGCGAGGCCGACCGCTACAGCGCGGACCTCATGCTGCGGGCGGGTCTCGATCCGCTCTCCGTCAACCGGTTCTTCGAAATGCTGATGGAGGAACTGGATTTGCCGGATGACAGCGGAATATTGTCGACGCATCCGGCAACGTCCGAGCGTATCGAAGCGCTGGAAGCCTATGTGGAACGGCTGCGGACCGACCCCGAGACCGCGCGTTAGGCGCCGTCAGCTTGCCTTGCCATAGGCGTCGACGAGCGGAGCATCGGTCATACTTATATCGAGACGCGCCGCCCGCAACCCGCCATTCGCATCCAGCCACATCGGCTCGCCGATCAGCTTCAGCGCGTGCACCTGCAAGTCGGGAAAGTCGAGCCCCATCGAATGCGCCACGGCGACGCGGCTGCCGGGCTTCGGATTGAGGCCGCAGCAGATGCTGCGCGTGCCCATCTTCAGATGGTGGGCGATGTCCCATTCCAGAACCGCGCCCTGGTGGCGGGTGACGACCCAGCAATGCATGTCGTCGCAGCAGCCGTTCTTTTCCGCCGGGAAGAAGTAGCCGGTCACATAGCCCGCCTCGAACCCGGCCGAGCGCAGCGCCGCGATCAGATAGGTGTTGATGTCGACGCAGGAGCCTTCCGTCAGCCCGCAGCCGAGATGCGGAATGGCGTCGAGGCCGTCGTAATATTTCGTCGCCGGATGGCCGTAGGTGAACTTCTCGGCGGTGTCGTTGACGATCGCCGCGATTGCCGCATGTCCGTCTCGCGCCTCCTCGGCGATCCGCCGCGCATCGCGAACGAGCTCGGTCGCGGCGCGCGTGAACCGCGTCTCGCGCGGCCGGAACAGCGCCTCGGGGTAGTGGCCCGCGATCTCCGCGAAGCGATAGGTCAGCGTCACCGGGCCGTCGCCGTCCGGTTCGATCAGCGCCGCCATCTGGCCTGTCGTCGTCTCGCCGGCCAATGAATAGGTCGCGCCTGCGACTGAGAAGGAAAGCGGTGTCTGGTAGGGCGTCGGGATACCGGCCGGCGCCAGCAGCCTGCCGCGTTCCGATCCCTCCGGGTGAACCGTGACGGTGACGGTCGTGATGTCGGCGGCGCTCATCTCAGCTCCTTGCGATGATCTGGAACGCCACGCCGGCGAGGATCGCGCCGGCAATGCCGAGGCCGAGATAGGCCGCGAAAACCTCGCGCCTGACCAGCGACCAGACGGCGGCCATGGCAGGCACCGAGCTGACCGCGCCCGCCACCATGAAGGCCATCGCCGCGCCCGCGCTCATCCCCTGCTCGGTGAGGCCCGCGAGAAGCGGCGGCGCGACATAGGAGTTGAGATAGGCCGGCATGCCGACCAGCGCCGCGATCCCGATCGGCAGCAATCCCTCGCCGCCGACAAGGCCCGCGACCATGGAGGCCGGCACGTAGAGGATCAGCAGCGCCTCCAGCACGTAAGCCAGCGCGAGCCACTTGACGAGGAACAGCGCGTTGGCCGCCGCTTCGCTGCGGAACATCTCCATCCGCTTGTCCTCGCGCCAGAACCGCCAGACCGGCGTGCCGGAAAAGGGCGACTTGCCGCAGCCGCAGCCTCCGCCGGACCGCGGCTTGAGCGGGTCGGCGAACCGGCCGCCCGCGATCGCCGCGCGCATGGCGAAGCCGCCGAACAGGCCGAGCCCCACCGCCGCGATCGCCTTGCCGATGGCGAAATCCCAGCCGAGCGCGCCCGCCGTGATCAGCAAAGTCGGCGGATCGATCAGCGGCGACGACAGCCAGAAGGCCATGACCGCGGGCAGCGGCGCGCCGACCGCCAGAAGCCCGGCGATGAACGGGATCACCTGGCACGAACAGAACGGTGCCAGCCCGCCGAACAGCGCGGCCAGCACGATCATCCGGTTCTCGCGGCCCTGGAAGGCTTTTGCGACCAGGCTTTCCGCGCCCGACGCCTTCAGCCCGGCGATCAGCAGCACGGCTACCGCGATATAGGGCAGGGTGCCGGCGAAGGCGCCCGTCGCGATGGACAGGACTTCGCCGAGCCGCCCGGGATCGAGCACCGCGACCAGCAGGGGCGCGGCGAGCGTGATCGTCCAGGGCGTCAAAAGCCAGTCTTTCCAGGCGAGCCGGCTTCCGGCTCCCGTCTGTAGGGCGTCGCTCATGCGCAGTCTCCCTCGTTCATGTCGCTGCAGCATTCCTTCAGGATGAAACCGGCCAGCGCCTCCAGCCGGTCATAGGCGGCGCGCGAGATCACCGAGCGTCCGTCCTTTTGCTGATCGATCAGCCCTGCGGAGGCGAGAAACCTGAGGTGATGCGCCAGCGTCGAGGCCGGCATGCCGGAGCGCGCCTGGATGTCGCCCACCGCGAGCCCCTTCGGCCCGGCCTTCACCAGCGTCTGCAACACCTGCAGCCGCGCTTCCGAGCCCATCGCGGCAAAGCCCTGGGCCGCTTCCTCGATCTGGATGTTGTCTGATATAACCATATTTCTAGTTATATGGTTGTTTATTGCCGTGTCAATCCGCGCGGGAAGGCTTTCGCAACGCAAACAAGCGTGGTACCAGCCACTGCCAACGCAGCGCCGAGTCCTCCCGCTCGGCATATCCGGATAATGGAACGAACAGCGATGGCGACCATCCTACAGACGATCACCGGCGCCGAGGCGCTTACCTTTGACGACGTGCTCCTGCAGCCCGGCCACTCGGAAGTCATGCCGGGCGAGACCAATATCGGCACGACGATCGCCCGCGACATCACCCTGTCGCTGCCGATCCTCTCCTCGGCGATGGACACGGTGACCGAATCGCGCCTCGCCATCGCCATGGCGCAGGCCGGCGGCATGGGCATCATTCACCGCAATCTCAACCCGGCCGCGCAGGCCGAGGAAGTCCGCCAGGTCAAGAAGTTCGAGAGCGGCATGGTCGTCAATCCGGTCACGATCGGCCCCGACGCGACGCTGGCCGACGCGCTCGAGCTGATGAAGTCGCACCGCATTTCCGGCATTCCCGTCGTCGAGAATGCCGGCCTCGGCAGCCAGACGCCCGGCCGCCTCGTCGGCATCCTCACCAACCGCGACGTGCGCTTCGCCTCCGATCCGGCCCAGAAGGTCTATGAACTGATGACCCGCGAGGGTCTCGTAACGGTCCGCGAGAATGTCGAGCAGGACGAGGCCAAGCGGCTGCTGCACCAGCACCGCATCGAAAAGCTGCTCGTCATCGACGAGCGCGGCTATTGCGTCGGCCTGATCACGGTCAAGGACATGGAGAAGTCGCAGCTCAATCCCGACGCCGCCAAGGACGCGCAGGGCCGTCTTCGCGCCGGCGCCGCCGTGTCGGTCGGCGCGGATGCGCTGGAGCGCGCCGAACGCCTGCTCGACGCCGGCGTCGACGTCATCGTCATCGACACGGCCCACGGCCATTCGCAGCGGGTGCTCGATTCGGTTGGCGTCGTGAAGAAGATGTCCAACTCGGTGCGCATCATCGCCGGCAATGTCGCTACCGTGCACGGCACGAAGGCGCTCATCGATGCCGGCGCGGACGCGATCAAGGTCGGCATCGGCCCCGGCTCGATCTGCACCACCCGCATCGTCGCCGGCGTCGGCGTGCCGCAGCTCGCCGCCGTCATGGCCTCGGCGGAGGAAGCCGACAAGCAGGGCATCCCGGTCATCGCCGATGGCGGCATCAAGTTCTCCGGCGATCTCGCCAAGGCGCTCGCCGCGGGCGCCAAGGCCGCCATGGTCGGCTCGCTGCTCGCCGGCACGGACGAGAGCCCGGGCGAGGTCTATCTCCACCAGGGCCGCTCCTACAAATCCTATCGCGGCATGGGCTCCGTCGGCGCCATGGCGCGCGGTTCCGCCGACCGCTATTTCCAGGCCGAGGTGCGCGACGCGCTGAAACTCGTGCCGGAAGGCATCGAGGGGCAGGTGCCGTACAAGGGGCCGGTCTCCGGCGTTCTGCATCAGCTCGCCGGCGGCCTGCGCGCCGCCATGGGCTATACAGGCGCGAAGACGCTGCCGGAATTCGCGGAGAAGGCGACCTTCGTGCGCATTACCGGCGCCGGCCAGCGCGAGAGCCACGCCCATGACGTGACGATCACGCGCGAAAGCCCCAACTATCCGGGCAATGTGTGATCGCGGCAGACCGATGACCGACCAGACGCCCGGCGCCGCCAACCCGCTCCGCAGCCCCGCCATTCTCGCTCTTTTCGCGATCACGGCGGCGGTGTTCCTCTGGATCGCGCTCGTCACCGCCCCGGCCTTCGAACAGGCCGCCGGCGTGTCGCTGCCCGACGGCCGCATCTTCGGCTACCTGCCGTCCGACGTCGCCGCCATGCATGCGGCCGTGAAGGCCAATCCGGAAGCGGCCGTGATCGCCAACCGCCTCTACCGCACGCTCGAATTCATCCTTCCGGCTTTGGTGGCCCTGTCGGTCACCCTGCTCGCCGCGTCGGGCTTCGCCGCGCTGGTCCGGCTGGGCTCGACCCTGCCGGTCCCGCTGACGCGCATCATTTCCGGCGCGATCTCGGTGCCCTATCTGGTCATAGACCTGCGCGAGAACGGGCTGGCCCAGGCGCTGTTTTCCGCCCAGTCGCTCGCCGGCGACGTGCCGGTCGGCATCGCCCGCATGCTGCCGGCCTTCACCGCGTGGAAATTCGCCACCCTCGGCGCGGCCCTGCTGGTCGTCCTCGCGATCTGGTTCCAGGTGGCGCTGCGCGCGCGCAGGCAGCCGAAATGAACCAGACCCTGATCTTCTGGCCGGTGATCGCCCAGGTCCTGCTGACCTTCGTCGCCTATCTCGTCATGAGCAAGCGCCGCATCGCCGCCGTGAAGGCGGGCGAGGCGAGGGCGCGCGATTTCAAGGTTCCGAAAGACCCGGACATGAGCGCCACCGCGGCCCGCAACGTCGTCAACCAGTTCGAATTGCCGGTGCTCTTCTATGTCGTCTGCCTCGCCTTCCACCAGGTCGGCGCGGTCGACTGGATCGCATTGGTCCTTGCCTGGGCCTTCGTCGCCGCCCGCGTCGTCCACGCTTATGTGCACATGACCTTCAACGCGGTCCTGCTGCGCCGCCGCCTCTTCATCGCCGGCTTCGCCTTCGTCGCCTTGCTATGGATCTGGTTCGCGGTCGCGCTCCTTACCGGAATTTAATTTGATCCGGTCCCCCGCCAGACACAGATAGTCTGTGTTGCAGAAAACGGACCGGACATGATCAAGAGACGCACCATCATCGTCGGCGGCGCTGCCGCCGCCACGGCATTTTCCCTCTTTCCGGCCCGCAGCCAGGTCGTCACCGGCCGCTCTTTCGACTGGAACGGTGCCGACTTTCTCTCCGGCGGCACGTCGAATGTTCCGGACGCGCTTCCCGAACCCGTCTTCCGCTCCGCGCCCAATTGCGTCACCACCGGATGCAAGACGCTGGGTCCCTGCTACATGCAGGATCCGCAGGAGCGATACGACATTTCCGAGGGCTTCCCCGGCCTGCCCGTTCGCATCGCCTTGCGCGTCGTCGATGCCGCGGGCTGCGAGCCGATCCCGGATGCGACCGTCGATATCTGGCACACCAATGCGCGCGGCGTTTACACCGGCGACGACACCGCTTCCATGTGCACGCGGAACGATGCCGAGGCGACGGCATCCGAGGCGTTCCGGGGATACGGGGTGACCGACGGCGACGGCCGCGTCGAATTTCTGACCGTCTATCCCGGCTGGTATCGCGGCCGCACGGTCCATATCCACCTTCGCGTCGTGGCCGGCGGCGAAGAACTGCTGGTCAGCCAGTTGCTCTTCGACGATGCGCTCAGCGATCTCGTCTATGCCGACCATCCCGACTATGCCGGAAGGGGCGAACGCGACAGGACCAATGCCAATGACGGCATCTTCGCCTCGGACGAATTCGGCGATTACATTTTCGACGTAGAACGCGCCGACGGCGTCCTGCTGGCAAGCTACACGATCGGCGTCGACAAGGGCGCTTTTTGTTAGGCCGCCTCCGCCTGGGCCAGGATCCCGTCCGCCACCGCCTTGATCGACTGTGCCAGCGCGCCGAAATCCGGTAGCCGCTTCGAGGATTTGCGCCAGAACAGCGCGACGTCGCGATGCGGGGCGGGCGCGGCGAAGGGCGTGATCGTCAGCCCGCGCAGGCTCGCCGTCTCGCTCGGGATCGCGATCTCCGGCAAGAGCGTCAGCCCCATCCCGTTGGACACCATCTGCAACAGCGTCGTCATCGAGGTCGCCCCGAAATTGACCAGCCGCCGCTCCGTGCCCTTGGCGCAAACGGCGAGCGCCTGGTCGCGCAGGCAGTGGCCCTCGTCGAGCAGCATCAGCCGGTCGAGCGCCACCTGGTCCTCGGTCAGCGGCGAATGCAGCACGTCCGAGCCGCTGGTCGCGCTGGCGATATAGAACCGGTCGCGGAAGATATGCTCGGCATGCAGGTCCGGCTCGTTGATCGGTTCCGCCGCGACGATCGCGTCGAGCCCGCCATCCAGCAATTCGCCGACCAGCGTGTCGGTGATCGCCTCGCGCACCTTCAGTTCCAGCTTCGGATAATGGGCCTGCAAATGCGGGATCAGATGCGGCAGCAGGTAAGGCGCGATGGTCGGGATCATGCCGATCCGCAATGATCCGACCAGCAGGCCGCGATCCTGCGACAGCATCTCCTCCAGCGACTGCACGTCGCGCAGGATGCGGCGGATATGCGGCAGGATCCGCTGTCCGGCCTCGGTCAGCACCACCCGGCCGTGCCGGCGCTCCACCAGCTTGCGCCCCAGCCGCGCCTCCATGTCCATGATCTGGGCCGACATGGCCGGTTGCGTGATGTTCACGGCGGCCGCCGCCCTGCCGAAATGCAGCGCCCGCGCCAGCGCGTCGAAATAATGCATCTGCTTGAGCGTCAACTTCATAACTTTTTCTTATCATTCAAATCGGAAATTACAATTTGAAATTATCGCCAGACTGGCGCATCTCCTGTCGGGAAAAAATATCGTCTCAACGAATTTCAGACCGCGACAGGAGGAAAATCATGGACACGAAAGTCGACTCGGGCAAATGCCCCGTCATGCACGGCGCCATCACCGAGACCGGTACAACGGTCATGGACTGGTGGCCGAAAGCGCTGAACCTGGACATTCTCCATCAGCACGACACCAAGACCAACCCGCTCGGCAAGGACTTCGATTACCGCGATGAGTTGAAGAAGCTCGACATCGAGACCCTGAAGAAGGACATGCACGCCCTCCTGACCGACAGCCAGGACTGGTGGCCGGCCGACTACGGCCATTACGGCGGCCTGATGATCCGCCTCGCCTGGCACTCCGCCGGCTCCTACCGTCTGGCCGATGGCCGTGGCGGCGGCGGCGCCGGCAACATCCGCTTCGCGCCGCTCAACTCCTGGCCGGACAACGGCAACCTCGACAAGGCGCGCCGTCTTCTGTGGCCGCTGAAGAAGAAATACGGCAACGCCGTTTCCTGGGCCGACCTGATCATCCTGGCCGGCACCATCGCCTATGAAAACATGGGTCTGAAGACCTTCGGTTTCGGTTTCGGCCGCAACGATATCTGGCATCCGGAAATCGACACCTATTGGGGTGCTGAAAGGGAATGGCTCGCGCCGTCCGACAACCGTTACGACGATGTCGGCAAGCCGGACACGATGGAAAACCCGCTGGCCGCCGTGCAGATGGGCCTCATCTACGTGAACCCGGAAGGCGTCAACGGCCAGCCCGACCCGCTGAAGACCGCCGCCCAGGTGCGCGAGACCTTCGCCCGCATGGCGATGGACGACGAGGAAACCGCGGCCCTGACCGCTGGCGGCCACACCGTCGGCAAGACCCATGGCAATGGCGATGCCGGCGCGCTCAGCGCCGAGCCGGAAGCCGGCGAGATCGAGAGCCAGGGTTTCGGCTGGTTGAACCCGAACCAGGGCGGCAAGGCCGCCAACGCCGTCACCTCCGGCATCGAGGGCGCATGGACCACCAATCCGACCGTGTTCGACATGGGTTATTTCGAGCTCCTGTTCGGCTACGAGTGGGAACTCGCCAAGAGCCCGGCCGGCGCCAATCAGTGGCAGCCCGTCGGCATCAAGGAAGAGCACATGCCGGTTGACGCGACCGATCCGTCGATCCGCCGCATGCCGATCATGACCGACGCCGACATGGCCATGAAGATGGATCCGACCTACAACGCGATCTGCCAGAAGTTCATGGCCGATCCGGACTATTTCAGGGACACCTTCGCCCGCGCCTGGTTCAAGCTGACCCACCGCGACATGGGACCGAAGGATCGCTATGTCGGCCCGGACGTTCCGGCCGAAGACCTGATCTGGATGGACCCGGTCCCGGCCGGCCCGACCAATTACGATGTCGGCGCCATCAAGTCGAAGATCGCCGCCTCCGGCCTCTCGGTCGCCGAAATGGTCGCCACCGCATGGGACTCGGCCCGCACCTATCGCGGCTCGGACATGCGCGGCGGCGCCAATGGCGCGCGCATCCGCCTCGCGCCGCAGAAGGACTGGGAAGGCAATGAGCCGGACCGTCTCGCCAAGGTGCTCGGCGTGCTCGAGCCGATCGCGGCGGAATATGGCGCCAGCATCGCCGACGTGATCGTGCTGGCCGGCAGCGTCGGCGTCGAGGCGGCCGCCAGGGCGGCCGGTTACGACGTCACTGTTCCCTTCGAGCCGGGCCGCGGCGACGCCACCGACGAGATGACGGATGCCGACAGCTTCGACGTCCTGGAACCGCTCGCCGACGGCTTCCGCAACTGGCTGAAGAAGAACTATGTCGTCAGCCCGGAAGAGCTGTTGCTCGACCGCTCGCAGCTGATGGGCCTGACCGGTCACGAGATGACCGTCCTGCTCGGCGGCATGCGCGCCATCGGCGCCAACTATGCCGGCACCAAGCATGGCGTCTTCACCGACAAGGAAGGCGCCCTGACGACCGACTTCTTCGTCAACCTGACCGACATGGCCAACAAGTGGGTCCCGGTCGATGGCGGCATCTACGAGATCCGCGATCGCAAGACCGACGCGGTCAAATGGACGGCCACCCGCGTCGATCTGGTCTTCGGCTCCAACTCGATCCTGCGCGCCTATGCCGAGGTCTATGCCCAGGACGACGCGCATGAGAAGTTCGTCAACGACTTCGTCGCCGCGTGGGTGAAGGTCATGAACGCCGACCGCTTCGACGTCTGATCGAACCGGACCGCAAAAAGAACAAGGCCGGCGCGGGCAACCGCGCCGGCCGAATTTTTAGCCAATCCTGCGACGGCCAAATCGGCTGAGGCTGAAGCGCGAAACCTCGCTGGCGTCATCCCGGGGCCGCGAAGCGGAACCCGGGATCCAGCAGCGATCAAGTCCTTGATCGCAAGAGACTCTTTCCCGGTCCCGCCACTATCCTGCAAAGCCTCGGCTCTGGATGCCGGGTTGCGCTTGCCGCGCCCCCGGCATGACGAAGGAGCGCTCGATGCCAATGCCGCTTGCCATTCGTCCGTCCGCCCGGTACCACGGCGCGTTTTCAACGGAGCGGGATCATGCGCCTTGGCGGAAGAACGGCCGCAGCCATCGAGGTATTGCGCGATATCGAAGAACGGCGTCGTCCGGCGGCGGACGCGCTGAAGGATTGGGGCCTGTCGCACCGCTTCGCCGGCTCGGGCGACCGCGCGGTGATCGGCAATCTCGTCCATGACGCACTGCGCAAGAAGCTCTCGACCGCCCATCTGATGGACGACGGCGGCGCCGAGGCTCTCGTCTTCGGCACGCTGTGGCGGCAATGGGGCCTCGCCGCCGACAAGCTGCACGAGCAGTTCGACGACGACAAGTTCGCCCCCGAGATCCCGACCGCGCAAATGGAAGCCGCCGTCAAACGCGATTTCGCCTTCGCCAAGCCGCATGTCGAGGCCGACGTCCCCGACTGGTGCGCCGATTATTTCGAGGAGAATTTCGACGAGGAATGGGTCGCCGAGGCGTCCGCCCTGTCGGAGCGCGCCCCGCTCGACATGCGCGTCAACACGCTGAAGTCCGACCGCGACAGGGTCCAGAAGCAGCTCGCCAAGTTCGGCGCGAAACCGTCCAAGATCGCGCGCCACGGCCTGCGCATCGCGCCGGGCAGGGGGCCGGACCGCCTGCCCAACGTCCAGGCCGAGCCCGCTTTCCAGAAGGGCTGGTTCGAGATCCAGGACGAGGGCTCGCAGATCGTCGCCGACCTCGTCTTCGCGCAGCCCGGCGAGCAGGTCTTCGACTATTGCGCCGGCGGCGGCGGCAAGACGCTGGCTTTGGCGGCGTCGCTCGACAACAAGGGCCAGGTCCACGCTTACGACGCCGACCGCAACCGCCTCGCGCCGATCTTCGACCGGCTGAAGCGCGCCGGCACGCGAAACGTCCAGGTCCACGCCGCCGATGCCGATCTGTCGCCGCTGAAAGGCAGGATGGACCGCGTCCTCGTCGACGCGCCCTGCACGGGCTCCGGCACATGGCGGCGCAATCCCGACGCCAAGTGGCGGCTCACGCCTGCGGCGCTGGAAAAGCGGATGGAGGAACAGGCCGACGTGCTCGACAAGGCGTCGGCTTACGTCAAGCCCGGCGGCTTCCTCGTCTATGTCACCTGCTCGCTTTTCCCGCAGGAAAACGAATATCAGGTCTACGAGTTCGGCGAGCGGCAAAAGGGCTGGGATCTGCTGTCGGCCGGCGAGGTCTGGCAGGATCTTTACGGCTTCGACAAGGCGCAGCCCTGGTCGGCCGACATGAACTGCATCACGCTCACCCCGCGCTCGACCGGCACCGACGGCTTCTTCTTCGCGGTGATGCAGCGCCACGCCTGATCCTTCGGGTGAACCCGAACCGGGTCTCGCGCGTAGTATCGGCAAGACGCATCGCATCCGGAGGGATCATGGAACCGACTGTCGCGCGCGCGACCCCGTGGAAATGGGGGACGCTTGTTCTCTTTCTCGTCTTCGCCCTCGGCGGCGGCACGCTGATCGGCGTCAGCTTCATGCCGGGCGACTGGTACGCCGCGCTCGCAAAACCGTGGTTCAACCCGCCGAACTGGCTGTTCGGCCCGGTCTGGACCATCCTCTACGTCATGATCGCCGTCGCCGGCTGGCGCACATGGCGGCGCGGCCCTGCCGGCCTGCCGATGCAGCTCTGGTTCGGCCAGATGGCCTTCAACTTCCTCTGGACGCCGGCCTTTTTCGGCCTGCATCTGCCGGGCCTCGCCTTGCTGCTGCTGGCGGTCATGCTGGCCCTGATCGTCCTGTTCATCCGCCTGACCTGGAGCCCGGATCGCGTCAGCGCGCTCATCTTCCTGCCCTATGCGGCCTGGGTCTCGTTCGCCGGCCTGCTCAATCTCGCCATCTGGTGGCTGAACTGAACGGGACAGCAAAGCTGACAGATTGGACTTGGATTTCCTGTCGTTAGGACGGAATATCGGCCCCGGGAGGGACAGGCCGGCCGCCGCCGGCCTGATTTCCTTTGCGAATCCGGGTTTTCGAAATGCATTTTTCCCAGTTTGTCGTCGACTTCATCGCCCAGGACAATCTCCTCGGCCATGTCAGCTACGTCCTCGCGATCACCTCGATGATCATGCGCACCATGCGATGGCTGCGCTTCTTCGCCATCCTCGCCGGCGTCACCGCCTTCTTCTATTACGGTTTCATCCGCGACGATTTCGTCAGCGCCTTCTGGGAATCCATCTATGTCGCGGTCAACGCCGTGCAGCTCTTCATCCTCTGGTTCGAGAACCGGAAAAGCCAGTTCAACGACGACGAGCGCGCATTTGTCCATGACGCGCTGATGGACCTCAAACCCGTCCATGCCGCCCGCATGGTGCGCATCGGCAAGGTCGAGACCATCGGCGAGGGCCGGCGCCTGCTGACAGAGGGCGAAAGCCCCGACCGGCTCTATTACGCCCTGTCGGGCGACATCCGCATCGTCCAGGACGGCATGCAGATCGGCACCTGCCATCGCGGCGACTTCATCGGCGAGATGAGCTTCCTCTCCCGCTCGCCCGCCAACGCGTCGGCCGTGACCGCGAGCGAATGCCGCTTCCTCGTCTTCGAGCGCGCCGATCTGGCGAAACTGCTCCTCCGCCGCGAGCAGATCCGCCACGCGCTGCATGCCGGCGTGTCCCGCAACCTGCTGGCGAAGCTCAACCGCATGAACGCCAGTTCCCTGCTCAGGCAGACGGCGATGGTCGGCGTCTGACGAAGCCTTTGCGCCGGCCGGCCCCCTGATCCTTCACCTCCCGTGACGGCGAAGCCGGCTGTGCACTATCGCAGCCGATGCACACACACTATGGTCTGCTTCCCGGCTCGTCCGGCCGGTGATCCCGGCTGGAAGGCGCGAATGAGTGGCGTCCGCCGGGCCGTTCAATGCAGTTTCCTGGAATGTCTTAATGCTGTTGTCGCAAGTCTTTCACGATTTCACGTCCTGGCAGAATGTCTTCGGACATCTCGTCTATATCCTCGCGATCGCCTCGATGATCATGCGCTCCATGACCTGGCTGCGCAGTGTCGCGATTCTCTCCGGTCTATCCGGCGTCATCTATTTCGGCATTATCCGCGGCGACTATGTCAGCGCCTTCTGGGAATTCAGCTACATCACGGTCAACGTCATTCAGCTCTTCATTCTCTGGTTCGAGAACCGGGCGAGCCAGTTCGACGAGGACGAACGCGCCTTCGTCCATGACGCGCTGATGGACCTCAAGCCCGTCCATGCGGCGAAGATGGTCCGCATCGGCGCGGTCGAGACGGTCGGGGAGGGGCGGCAACTCCTCGCGCAGGGCGAGACCCCTGAGCGGCTCTATTATCTTCTCTCCGGCGAGGTCCGCATCGTTCAGGACGGCCAGCAGGTCGGCGCCTGCCATCGCGGCGATTTTCTCGGCGAGATGAGCTTCATCTCCGGCTCCGTCGCCAATGCGACCGCGCTCGCGTCGGAGCCCTGCCGCGTCCTCGTCTTCGAACGCGCGAAACTGGCCGACCTGCTCGATCGCCGCGAGCCCCTGCGCCATGCGCTCCATGCCGGCGTGTCGCGCAACCTTCTGGCGAAGCTGAACCGCATGAACGCCCATTCGGTGCTTCGCCAAAACGGCCTGGCGGGCGCCTGATGGAGATTTTCGAGAAACGCGTGCGCGAGTCCTTTTCCCGCCAGCCGGCGATGGCGACCATGGGCGCGTCGATGGTCGAGGTCCGTGAAGGCCATGTCGTCCTCGAAATGGACTATGACGAGAAACTCACCCAGCAGCACGGCTTCCTGCATGGCGGCGTCGTCGCGGCGGTGCTGGATTCGGCCTGCGGTTACGCCGCGCTGACCCTGCTGCCGGCCGATGCCGGCATCCTCACCATCGAGTTCAAGGTCAATCTGCTCGCCCCGGCAAAGGGCGAACGGTTCCGCTTCGAGGGCGATGTCGTCAAGCCGGGCCGCACGATATCTGTGGTCGACGGCGTCGCGCATGCTATCAGGGAGGGCGAGACGAAACGCATCGCAACCATGACCGCCACGATGATGACCGTGACCGGCCGCGACGACGTGAAGGATTGAGCCTGTCATGGTTGAATTGATGAAGACCGTCGGAAACGCCCGCATCCTCTACGTGATGGCCGCCGATCCGGAATATGGCCCGCATCTGAAGGCGCGCTTCGAGCCGCTGATCTGCGGCGTCGGCCCGGTCGAGGCGGCGGTCAACGTCACGCAGGCGCTCGCCGCCGGCAGGCCGGACGTGGTCGTGTCGCTCGGTTCCGCCGGCTCGCGCTCGCTGGAGCAGGCGGAAGTGTTCCAGGTCGCCTCGGTCTCCTATCGCGACATGGACGCCTCGCCGCTCGGCTTCGAAAAGGGCCGCACGCCCTTTCTCGACCTGCCGGCGGAGGTGGATCTGCCGCACCGTATCGAGGGCCTGCCCTCGGTGCGCCTGTCGACCGGCGGCGCCATCGTCTCCGGCGCGGCCTATGACCTGATCGACGCCGACATGGTCGACATGGAGACCTTCGCCGTCCTGCGCGCCTGCATGGCCCATGACGTGCCGCTGATCGGCCTGCGCGGCGTCTCCGACGGCGCCGCCGACCTGCACCATTTTGACGACTGGACCCAATATCTCCACGTCATCGACGAGAAACTCGCCGACGCCGTCGACCGGGTCGAGGCCGCACTCGAAGGCGGCCTGCTCGGATGAGCGGCACGGTCGCCGTGACGATCCGCCCCGTCGATCCGGGCGACGTGCCGGCGTTGTGCGACCTCCTCAACGAGGTCATCCGCATCGGCGGCACCACGGCCTTCGAACGGCCGCTGACCGTCGAGGCCTTCATCGACCAGTTCTTCAAGTCCCAGATCCAGATTTCCTTCCTCGTCGCGGAAGCGGAAACCGGCGAATTGCTCGGTTTCCAGACCCTGCTGACCCATGAGCAATTGCCGGATGACTGGGCTGATATCGCCACCTTTGCCCGCGTCGGGGCGCAGGCGGCCGGCATCGGCCGGGCGCTGTTCGCCGAGACGGTCACCGTCGCCCGCCGCTTCGGCCTCGTCGCCATCAACGCCACCATCCGCGCCGACAATGCCGGCGGCCAGGCCTATTACGACGCGATGGGATTCGTCACCTACAAGGTCGACGAGAAGGTGCCGCTGAAATCCGGCTACCGCGTCGACCGCATCTCCAAGGGCTACCGGGTCATCTCCGCCGAGACCTGATCTCGGACGAAAAAAGCCCCGCTGATCGAGCGGGGCTTTCGGGAAGAAAACGCGCCGGTCAGGCCGCTTTCTTGTTGAGCCGGTCCTCGGCAAGCCGCGTCAGCTTGGAATCGGCGCTCTTTTCTTCCTCGATATTGTCGCGCAGCGGCGCGATGGCGTGTTCATGGCCGAGAAGCTTGGCCCAGGTGAGCAGCGTGCCGTAGCGCGTGATCTCGTAATGCTCCACGGCCTGGGCGGCGGCGATCAGCGCGGCGTCCAGCGTGTCGGAATCCTCGATCTCGTCCATCAGCTCTTCGGCTTCCTTCACGATGCCTTCGATGGCCGGGCATTCCTCGCCCCCGGGTTTCAGGCCCAGCACCTCGAAAACGGTGTCCAGCCGGCCGATCTGGCCTTCAGTTTCCGAAAGGTGATCCTTGAAAAGCTTCTTCAGAGACGGGTTGGTGCTCTTCTCGATCATCTTGGGCAGGTTCTTGCGGATGAAGTTTTCCGCGAAATAAACGTCCTTGAGCGTATGCTCGAACAGGTCTGATAGGTTCTTGACGGTCATTGGGGGGCTCCGTGTCAGGGTTACGGACTTGTTGTCCGCACCCTGAAAACGCGGCACCGGCGTGTCTGTTCCTTGCACGGCCCACGCAAGGGCCGGAATTCTCAAGCGCGCGCCGCCAGCCCCTCGCTGTCGCCGAAGAAGACGCCCAGCATCTTCAGCCGCTGCGCGCCGTCGCGCGAGACATAGGCGATGCCGCCATCCTCCTCGTGCAACTGCCACTCGCCCTTGCGGCCGCCGTCCCATTCGGTCGCGTATCCGTCTTCCTTCAGCCGCCACCGGCCGGCAAGCGCAGCTCCGTCGTCCAGCCGCATATGGCCGGTGCCGTCCTCGCCGAGATAGACGAAGGCCGGCTTGCCGTTTCGCTCCAGCATGTGGGTGCGCCCGACGGTCAACAGGCGCAGCATGTCTCCTGTGATCAGGATCATTTCGATTTCCTTCCGGGCTTGATCGCACGTTATGGTCAAGTAGATTGACTATCGAGCGAAATACGCCAAACGGATAAAATGGTCAAGGTACTTGACGATAATGCCGCCGGGCCGGACCATGTCGGCATCCGGCTGTGGGGCGCCTGGGAGGCCTGGAAGGCGGAATTCGTCACCGCCATGGTCGAGGCCGGCCACGCCTGGTTCACGCCGTCGCGGGCCACCCTGCTCGGCTTTGTGCCGCGCAACGGTCTGCGCCAGTCGGAGCTGATCGCCCGCATGGGCATCTCCAAACAGGCCGTCCAGCAGCTCGTCGACGGGCTGGAGGCGGAGGGCGTCCTCGAACGCGTCCCCGATCCGGACGACAAGCGCGGCCGCATCCTCCGCCACACGCCAAAAGGCCGCGCCGCCCTCGACGACGCCGACCGCATCAAGGCCGAAATCGAATCCCGCTACCGCGCCCGCCTCGGCGAAGACCGCTTCCGCCTGCTGTTCGAGGCGCTGGGCGAGGTGGGAAGGGGGACGTAGCGCCGCACTCTGTCCCCTCGTGGGAGAGAAAGCAAAAGCTTGGGTTTAGCGAAGCTAAGCCCTTAGCTTTTGCAAGAGAGGGGCAAAAGCGCCAATGCCTCACAGGGAACCGCCCAAGGCACACCGCAAATACGCACGATCCATGCGCGCCGACGCCACCAAGGCGGAGAACATGCTGTGGCAGGCGTTGCGCGGAAGCCGGGCTGATGGCTTCAAGTTCAAGCGGCAGGTGCCGCTCGATGGATACATCCTCGATTTCGTCTGCTACGGATGCAAGTTGATCATGGAAGTCGACGGTGGCCAGCATTCCGGAAACGCCGAAGATGAAGCGAGAGATCGCCATTTCGCCGATGAAGGTTTCGAAACCCTTCGGTTCTGGAACCACGAGGTGGAAAGAAATCTCGATGGCGTCTGCAGCCACTTTCTTCGCCGGCTGCGTGCGCGGGTACATCCGCAATAGCCCCTCTCTTGCGATTTCAGATGTTTAGCCGCGCGTTCCGCGCGTCTAAGCCATCGAAATCGCTTTCTCCCCCGCAAGGGGGGAGATAAATCCGCGCCAAATTTATCCACCGCGCCCCAAACCCGCCTCACAATCTCCGCAGACCAACGGAGGCAAGGCATGGAGTTCGACTGGCGCAGGGCGATCGACCTTAATTGCGAGATACTGTGCGACATCGCGTTCCGGCTGATCGTCATGGCCGGGATCGAGGCCGGTCGGACGGCCGAGACCCTGCCGTGCCACCTCTACCTGCGCATCCTCGCCATCCTGCGCCCCGCCGAATTCGCCGCCCGCCGCCTCATCGCCATGGCCGCGTGCAAATTGCCCCTCGATATCGGGCCGTTGCGCCGGGGCCGACCTGCCAACCCGTCCTCGCCCCTCGGGGGAGAGGATACGAAGGCTTGTAAGCGCAGCGAGCTAGCCGAAGTTGGTGAGGGGGTAAGCGACGGGGCGACGATGAACCCGCTTATCCCCGCCTTCGCCCTGTTCGACCCGTTCAAGCCCTTCCCCGAGCCATGGCTGACGCCGGAACAAATCGCCGCGCTCGAAAATCCCGCTGTCCCCCTGTTCGTCCCGGCCTCGCCGTCCAACGAACCCGTCGACGCCAAGCCCCTCTGCCGGCGCATCCGCGCGCTGCAGGCAGCGCTTCTGGATCTCGACGGCCAGGCGCTGCGGCTGGCCCGCTGGCGCGCCCGCCGCGCCGCCGGCTTCGGCCGGCCCGTTCGCCTGACCCCCTTCCGCCCCGGCTACCCGCCCGGCTGGAAGAAGCATCCGAAGACGGATGTCGAGGAGGTGCTGAGGGAATGCAACTGTCTCGGCCTCGAAGCCTGGGACACGACGTTGGTCAGGGGCCCGCCAGCGACGAGCCCGCGCGAAACTTAAGGGCGGGACAGATAACGCCCGCCAGCGAGCGGCAGCGAAGCTTAAAGGTGGGACAGACATGGATGCCGGCTTTCGAGAGGAAGCGCGGAGACGTTGGCGCGTGCCGTCCTCGCCCCGCTTGCGGGGAGAGGGATGCGAGGCTTCGCGAGCATAGCGAGCGTTAGCCGCAGCTGGGTGAGGGGGCCTCCAGATCGAGCCGGCCCCTCACCGCCTCGCTACGCTCGGCACCTCTCCCCGGAGGGGCGAGGACGACCCGCCGACACCCCCAAATCCCGGTGGGCATCGCAGCGCAGCAATTGAAAGCCGCGCGGACTCGCATTAAAGCCGCTTCATGAACGCTCCCGACCTGACCATCCATCCAGAAAACGTCCTGATCATCGACTTCGGCAGCCAGGTGACGCAGCTCATCGCGCGCCGCGTGCGCGAGGCCGGCGTCTATTCCGAGATCGTGCCGTTCCAGTCCGCCGAGGAAGGCTTCGAACGCCTCAAGCCCAAGGCGGTGATCTTCTCCGGCGGCCCGTCCTCCGTGCCCGACGAGGGAAGCCCGCGCGCCCCGCGATCGGTCCTCGATTCCGGCGTGCCGATCCTCGCCATCTGCTACGGCCAGCAGACGCTCTGCCACCAGCTCGGCGGCAAGGTCGAGGGCGGTCATCACCGCGAATTCGGCCGCGCCGATGTCGAGATCCTGAAGGAAAGCCCGCTCTTCGACGGCTTCTGGACGAAGGGCTCCAAATACCCGGTCTGGATGAGCCATGGCGACCGCGTCACCGAACTGCCGGACGGGTTCGAGGTGATCGGCACCTCGCCCAACGCGCCGTTTGCCATCGCCGCGGACGAGGCTCGCAAATACTACACGACCATGTTCCACCCGGAGGTCGTCCACACGCCGGACGGCGCCAAGCTGCTCGCCAATTTCGTCCACCGCATCGCCGGGCTGAAGGGCGACTGGACGATGGCCGCCTACAAGGATCAGGCCATCGCCGCGATCCGCGAGCAGGTCGGCGACAAGAAGGTGATCTGCGGCCTGTCGGGCGGCGTCGATTCCTCGGTCGCGGCCGTCCTGATCCACGAGGCGATCGGCGACCAGCTGACCTGCATCCTCGTCGACCACGGGTTGATGCGGAAAAACGAGGCGGCCGAGGTCGTCGCCATGTTCCGCGAATATTACAATATCCCGCTGGTCCATGTGGACGCGGCCGACTTGTTCATCGGCGCGCTGGAAGGCGAGTCGGATCCGGAAAAGAAGCGCAAGACCATCGGCAAGCTCTTCATCGATGTCTTCGAGGAAGAGGCGAAGAAGATCGGCGGCGCCGATTTCCTCGCCCAGGGCACGCTCTATCCCGACGTGATCGAGAGCGTTTCCTTCTCGGGAGGCCCGTCCGTGACCATCAAGTCGCACCACAATGTCGGCGGCCTGCCCGAGCGCATGAACATGCAGCTGGTCGAACCCTTGCGCGAATTGTTCAAGGACGAGGTCCGCCTGCTCGGCCGCGAACTGGGTCTCCCCGAACACTTCATCGGCCGCCATCCCTTCCCGGGCCCCGGCCTCGCCATACGCTGCCCCGGCGGCGTCACCCGCGACAAGATCCGCATCCTGCAGGAAGCCGACGCGATCTATCTCGAGGAAATCCGCGCCGCCGGCCTCTACGACCACATCTGGCAGGCCTTCGCGGTCCTCCTGCCGGTGCAGACCGTCGGCGTGATGGGCGACTACCGCACCTACGAATATGTCTGCGCCCTCCGCGCCGTCACCTCCGTCGACGGCATGACCGCCGATTTCTATCACTATGACATGAGTTTCCTCGGCAACACGGCGACCCGCATCATCAACGAGGTCCGCGGCATCAACCGCGTCGTCTACGACGTGACGAGCAAGCCGCCGGGCACGATCGAGTGGGAGTGAGGGAAAGCCAAAGTTTCCCCACGGGTCCGCATAGAACCGCTTGGGGACGTATATCGGGAAAAGCCCTGTAATACCAGGGTCTTAAATCAGTGTCGCCGTCGGATTGAATGGCGGCAGGTGCGGCCACACCGCGGCACGGTCGTTGATGTTCGGATGCACTCTTGTCGGCTGCCTTTGCGCGGCGGTTGTCAGTCCAGGGCGACGCTGCCGTCGGACAGGTCGAGCCGCAATCCGACGCGGCCTTCATTGACCACCCACCGGTGGATCGTCTGTTCGCGGTATCCCGCGATCGCAAACGGATCTTTCCGGGCAATCGTCTCGGCCTCTTCGAACGATGCGGCCCGTATGATCGTGACGCCGTCGCCGGTCATGCCGCCATTCCGGTCGAAGAGCGGTCCGGACAGGAACAGCACGCCGGATTTCTCGAGATCGATCATGTAGAGCAGGTGCTCCTTGAGCTTTTCCTGCAGAGCCGCCGGTTCGGCCACGAGCCGGTTTTCGATCAGGTAGAACTCCTTGGCCATCATGCGGCCGAGGAGATCCTGGACGGTCATTGACCCCGGGTCGGTCATTGGGCGTCTCCATTTTCAGGTTTCAGCGCTTCCAGCGCCATGTTCATGGTGACGCGATAGTGATTTTGCAGCGCCGAGACCGACTTCTCGATGTCGCGGTTGAGGACGGCGTCGACGATCTGCTGGTGCTCCTTCGCCGGATCGCGGCTGTTGCCGGACGTAGCGGTCTTGACCGCGCGAAGGATGCGGAAACGCTCCGCCTGATCGAACAGAAGATCGGCGAGATAGATCTGCCATTCGGATTGGCAAGCCGAAATCAGGGCCATGTGGAAGGCCTTGTGGTTTGCCGTCCAGACTTCCGCTTCGGGCCCCTGGCTGGTCGGAAACGGAATACGGGACAAGGCGTGGTGGGTGGCGACCACCCGTGTCTCCCAGCCGACGTCGCCGATCTCGATCGACCGCGTGAGGGCTGCGCACTCGATCACCAGCCGCGTCTCCGTGATGTCGACGACGCTCTCGGCATCGATCCGCGCCACGCGAAAGCCGCGCTGGCCCGAAGATGTAACGAGACGCTCGCTCGCAAGGCGTGACAGCGCCTCCCGAAGCGGACTGATTCCCGCGTCATAGCGTTTTCGCAAATCGTCGGAGCGCAGCGGAGAGCCGGGGGTAAGGACGCCCCAAATGATGTCGGATCGCAGTTTGCGGTAAACCGACTCGGCGATCGTCTTGGGAGCGTCCGTCACTCCGAAACCTGATGTGGACACCATCTGCGTCATTTCTCAACCTCAGCGTGACTTCATCGCACGGCACCCGCGATGAATCTGTATGAATGTGAAATATTCCCCAATCTTCCAAGTATTGCACGCCGGACTGCTGATACGACCTCGATAAGGGGTTGTTCCTGTTTCGGCGGCATCATGCTTCCAGGAGGGCGGTCATGATCTTCTCCCGGGAGAATGGCAAAGTACGCAGCCGAACGCCCAGCGCATGGGCCACGGCGTTGGAAATCGCCGCTGTTGTCGGCCCAACGGAGACTTCGCCCGCGCCGAGCGGTACCGGGTCCGGCGTGTCGACGATGTCGAGATGAATTTCCGGAATGTCGGGAAAACGCATGATCGGGTAATCGTCCCAATGCTGCGGAAGCGTGCCCTCATCCGTGAGCCGGACTTCCTCGAACAGCGCCCAGCTCGCCGACTGGATGATGCCTCCTTCAATCTGGTTTCGCAGACCGTCCATGTTGATGATCCTGCCGGAATCCGCGCAACACCAGACCTTGTTGAGACGAACCGTTTCCTCGACCGTCACATGCGCGACCATGGCGACATAGGCGGCGCGGTTCTTGTACCGGCTATACGCGATCCCCCATCCGTCGCCGGTCCCCGCCTCAGGCCTTTCGGCCCAGGCCGCGGTTTCGGCGACGCGGACGAGCACGTCGCGGGCGCGGGCATCCTCCAGAATGGAAAGACGGTAATCGAGCGGGTCCGCGCCGGCGCGAGAAGCAAGTTCATCGATGAATGACTCGATCGTGAGCACGTTGATATGCGTTCCGAGCCCGCGCATCGCTGAGGTTCGCAGCCCCGGCGGATCCACCAGTCGAAGCCGGGCATTCTGCGACGCTATGGCATAGGGGGAGATCGCGTTGCGAAGGCCGCCCCAGCCGTGCATCTCGGGGACTTCAATCGGCTCCGGCAACGACTGCGCTTCCGATCGGTGCAATTCGCCGAGCAGGGTTCCCGCCGGGGCGGTGCCGGGGCGGCGCGCATGCGTCGCGCTGGCGATGTCCAGCGTCATCGACACCGGCCGCCCATCCGCGCCGACCTTCGCGCTGATGATTGCGTCCGCCGCGCTGGCGAGCGGAGAACTTGCGAATTCCTCGCCGCGGGACCAGCTCACGCGAACCGTGCGCCCCGGAAAATGGCGCGCTACCAGCGCGGCATCGGCGGCAACATCGTCCGCACCGTTATGTCCGTAACAGCCGGCGCCCGGGGCGTGCGTGACGCTCACGGAAGCGGGATTCAGACCGAAGAGGACCGCCAGGGCGTCGCGCAGCTGATAGGGCCCCTGCGACTGGCTGATGACATGCAGTTCATCGCCATTGTTCCATCGGGCGAGGGCGGTGACGCAACCGATCGAGGCATGCATGAGATAGGGGCGCCGGTAGACGGCAACGACCTCTTCCAGCCCTTGTGCCTCGGGCGGCTCTTCGCCGTGTTCGATCACTTTGTGAGGCAAGTCGCGGAGTGTCTCCGCATTGAGCATGCTCTGCGTGATCTCGGTTCCGCCGGTCCATTCCAGGCGCGCGGCCAGTCGTTCCGCCTTGCGTGTCGCCGAGAGGAGATCATCGCCGACGACAGCCACGAAGCTGCCCTCGACGACAATGTCAGAGCGGTCTTTTTCGGACAGGGAGCTTGTGTCGACCCTCGCGCCCAGGCAGGGAGGGTGGAGAACACGGGCATGGAGCATGTTCTCGACAGCGATGTCCTGGATCATCCCGCCGCCGGCGATTTTCTGCGGCAAATCCGTCCGCGGAAGCGATGGAGGCTGGCTGTTTTGCGGCGGCTTGGCCGCGTTGTCGGCGACTTCGAAGTCGAGGCCGATGTCCGCCGCGACCGACCACAAAGTGGCGGCGTCGGGTATGCCGGGGCCCGTGAAGCGCCCAGCCGCGAGATCGATTTCTCCCGGATTCACGCCGTGTCGCTTCGCGATATGCTCGCGAAAGCGGGAGACGCACGTATCGCATGCCGCTTCGAGCGCGGTGGCGGAATGAGGCACGCTCAGGCTTCCCGCGGTGTAGCCTTCGTTGGGGGTGACGCCCGTAACGCCGGACACGACGGTGACGCAGGCGGGGTCAACGCCGAGGCTCGTCGATGCGACCTGCGCGAGCGCAGTGAGAATGCCCTGGCCCAATTCCACTTTGCCGGTGCGGACGATGACCTTGTCCGGCTCCGTCAAATCGAGCCAGTCTGCGACCAAGGGCGCTGCTGCGAGAGAGGGCGATTTCATGGCGTTCCTGCCGACATGATTGCGGTCACGATGCGTTGGTGCGCGCCACAGCGGCAAAGATGCGGCTCGAGCGCGGACAAGACCTCCGCCCGCTCTGGATGCGGGTTCCGGCGGAGCAGTGCTTTCGCGGACATGACGATGCCGGGAAGACAGAAGGCGCATTGCGCCGCCTGATGTTCGATCAGGGACGCGAAGAGCGGATCATTCCGCTCCAGGCTTTCGATGGTTTCGATGTCCCGGTTCGCGACGGTTGCGGCTTCCCGGCCGCAGGAAAAAGTCGGCGCGCCATCGACGAGAACCATGCAGGCGCCGCACTTCTCCTGGCCGCATCCGAAGCGCGATCCATTCAGGTGCAACTCTTCGCGCAGAACCTCGAGAAGCGTCGCATCTTCGGGCACGCTGACGTCGATGTCTCGGCCGTTAATACGCAAACTCAGATCAATTTTGGTCATCTTCAGATTTCACTCACCCCGATCAAGGTTATGGCGGAAGGCGATTCGGAACTTGGCTTTCGGCAAATTCTCGAACCTTGTTCGATCAATCCTGGATTGAAGGCTCCATCCCCGCATCGATCACGACAGAAGTTTAACCTTCCGCAGTATTTTGGAAAATGCTAATATTTTTCCAAATGATAATGAGGCGCTACACCGTGACTGTCAAATGCTCGTTTCGTCTTCCCTGGAGGCGAGATGGGAGCCGGAGCGGGAAATCAGCCCGGTAATGGCGTGTTTCCGTTCTGCGCGAACTGGTCGTTCGTCATTGCGGTAGGTCGCCTCGAAATTGGCGTGGAACGTCATCGTGAGGTTGTTGGGAGGCGGTATGAGAGCAATGGTGTTGGAAGCGCCGAACACCCCCTTTGTCATGAAGGAGGTGCCGGATCCCGTGGCGGGTCCCGGCGAGGCAGTGGCAAAGGTTTTTGCCGTCGGTGCCGGGCTGACCATTCAGCATATAAAGATGGGGCGCCTGCCCGGCGAGTTCCCCCGCATCATCGGTCACGAGATAACAGCGGAAATCGTAGAAGTCGGCAGCGGTGTTACCGATCTCAAGGTGGGAGATGCGGTGACCAGCAATTTCTATCTGATATGCGGGCATTGCCGTAACTGCCTGCAGGGGCGCGAGAATCTTTGCGAGAACTTCGGTGGAATGGTCGGCAAGGAATGCGACGGCGGCTACGCGGAATACATCAAACTGCCCGCCCGGACATTCGTGAAGCTGCCGGATGGCCTCGACTACAGGAACAATCCCGAGGAAGTCGGCGTTGTCACCGACGCCCTCGCCACGCCGTACAAGGTGCTCAAGCGCGCTGACGTGAAGCCCGGTGAATGGGTTGCGGTGATCGGCGCCGGCGGCGGATTGGGGATACATCAGCTCATGCTCGCCAAATGGGCGCATGCACGCGTCATCGCCGTGGATGTCGACACGGACAAGTTCGAGGCGTGCCGCCAGGCGGGCGCCGATGCGGTCGTCGACGGGAAGAGCGAAACTGTGGCCGAGGCGCTGATGGATCTGACCGGCGGCCGGGGCGTCGATGTCGTGGTGGATTACGTATCGGCGGCGAAAACGCTGGAAACCGGTCTCTCCGTTCTCGCGCCAAGCGGTCGTTTGGTCACGCTCGGAGGTGCGGGGCAGGATTTCCAGGTCAACGCGTTCAACCTTCTCAACCATGAGCAATCCATTCTGGGCAGCAGATATGTGAACAGGATCGAATTGCTCGAGACGCTGGAACTGTGCGCGCGGGGCGACATCTGGCCGATCATCGGTCTCAAGCGTCCCTGGCAGGATGCCGAACGCGTCCATGACATGCTGGAGCAGGGCAAGGTTACGGGGCGCGCGGCCCTGAGGATTGCCGATCCGGATTAGCCGCGAAGACAGTGCCGGGATGCGCGATCGGCCATTGGCATATTTCCCGCCCAGCCACGAAATTGGAATATTTTCAAATTTTTCCAAAATATCTTGCTCAGGCGAATGCTCTTTCATAGAGTGGTGTCCACGAACAGCAGGAAGAGGTGGGTCGCCTCCCGGGGGAGGCGGTTCGGTTGCGCTGTAGCGAAGAGACCTCGCAAACGGTCTCGCGGTGCGCGCGGCAAACAAAAGGGAGAGAGAAATGCACATCAAGGAAACACTGTTGGCCGGCGCCCTGATCGTGGGGCTTGGCTCTACCCCGGCACTGTCGGATACATTCAGGCTCACCGTCGCCGCGGGGCAGACGCCCCAGGCTCTGCCTTCTTTGGCCGCGGTGCAGGATTTCTTCATTCCCGAGGTTCAGCGCCGCCTGAAGGAATCGGGAAGCGAGCATGAAATCGTCTTCCAGGAGGCCTATGCGGGCTCACTCCTGAAGGCAGGCACCGTGCTCCAGGGCGTCGCGGACGGCATCGCCGATATCGGCTATGTCCCGACGATTTTCCATCCCGACAAGCTGCCGCTCGATCAGGTCAGCTTCGTCGCCCCGTTCTGCACCACGGACCTTCCCAAAGTGTCCGCGGCGATGTCGGAAGTGTTCAAGAACGTACCGGCCATGAACGAGGCCTATGACAAGTTCAACCAGGTACGCCTCGCAGGCATGGGCACCGATTCCTACGAACTTCATTCCAGCAAGCCGATCCGCTCATACGCGGACCTTAAGGGCATGAAGATCGGCACCGCCGGCGCGGCCCTCGCCTGGATGAAGGGCGTCGACGTGGTCCCCGTGTCGAGCAATATGATGGAGTATTACAACTCGACGCAGAGCGGTGTTTATGACGCCTTCATCGTGATGCCCTCGACCATTCCGGGCATGCGCTATCCGGAAGTCGCACCCTATGTCACCGAGGTGAACTTCGGGGCGATGGGCGCGGTCGCTCTCACCATCAACAAGGATTCGCTCGCGCGGCTGCCTGATGACGTCCAGGCTGTTATCAGGGAGGTTGGCGCCGAGTACGGCAAGGTCGCCGACGAGGCCTATGAAAACGCCGGCGAGCGCGGCTTCAAGGTGCTGGCCGGCATGGACGGCACCGAGCGCATCGCGTTCCCCGAAGAGGACCGCAAGAAATGGGCCGGCGATATGGACAATCTCGCCAAGGAATGGGCCGCCGCCCAGGATGCCGCGGGTCGTCCCGGAACCGAAGTGCTGAGTGAATACATGAATGCACTGCGCGCACAGGGCGTGACCTGCGAGCGCGACTGGGACAAGGAGTAAATCCTGATGGAGCCAGCTGAATTTTGGCGCCGTCCCGTCGGCTGGCTCCATTCCGTCACGATGGCGCTCAACCTGGTCGCGACGGCATGGATCGTGGTCCTGCTGATCATGATCAATCTCGACGTGTTCAGCCTGAATGTCGTCGGACGCCCCATCATCGGCGTCAAGGAGGCTGTGGGCGTTTCGATTGCCGGGATCGTGTTTTTGCAATTGGCCGAAACGCTGCGAGCGGATCGCCATATTCGCAGCGACATGTTCCTCAACAGGATGAAGGCTTCGCGGCCGCGCTTCGGATTCGCCCTTGAGTCGCTCTACGGTCTGACCGGTGCCGTCCTGATGATGTTTATCGTCTGGTTCGCCATCCCGATCGCCACAAGGGCTTATGACAGTTCCTATTATGTCGGGACGCCCGGCGTTTTCACTTTGCCGACATGGCCTGTGCTGGCGGTCGTCGTCCTGGGGGCGTTTATGACGATGCTTCAATTCCTGGTTCAGGCAGTCGCGGCGGCCGGCAAGGCCATCAGAACCTGATCGAGGACATCTTCTACTCATGGGCATTGAAATCTGGATAGGCCTTGGCTGCATCGTCGGGTGCCTGCTACTCGTGCAGGCCGGCATGCATATCGCGGTCGCGCTGATGCTGCTGTCGCTGCTTGGCGTGAGCGCTGTCATAGGAATCCAGCCGGCCGGCCGCATGCTGGCGTCATCGTCGATTTCCTCCATTTCGAGCTATCTGTTCGGAGTCATTCCGCTGTTCGTGCTCATGGGGCTGGTCGTATCCGTCACCAGTCTCGGTCGTGATCTTTTCGACTCCGCGGGACGTATTTTGAGCGGATTGCGCGGCGGACTGGGAATGGCGACCGTCATCGCCAATGCCGTGTTTGCCGCTTGCACCGGAACGTCAATCGCATCCGCATCGGTTTTCACGCGCATCGCCGTTCCGGAAATGGAGCGTCACGGCCACACGACACGGTTTTCCGTGGGCGTTGTCGCGGGAAGCTCCATCCTGGGCATGCTCATCCCGCCCAGCCTTTTGTTCATCGTCTTTGGCGTCATTGCCAATGTCTCGATCGGGGCATTGTTCATCGCTGCCATACTGCCCGGCGCCCTGATGGCCGTGGCGTTTTGCGCGACCATCTTCCTCCTGTCAGTCTTCAGGCCCTCTTTCGTTTATGCCTCGGGAAGCGCCGGTCATGACGCGCAGCCAGCCGCTGAACAGGGTGAAGAACCGCAGGCGATTGTCAGGCTATGGTCCGTGGTTAAGCCGCTCATCCCCGTCGGCATCCTGGTCTTCGTGGTCCTTGGCGGCATCTATGGTGGCTTTTTCACGCCGACCGAAGCCGGCGGCGTCGGAGCCTTGGCGGCAATCGTGATCGGTTTCCTGCGTCGTGAATTGAGCCTGAAGAAGATCTGGAATGTCGTCCTTGAAACGGGACGCGTGACCGCTTCGATCGTCTTCCTGCTGATGGCTGCGCAGATCTATTCGCAGATGCTCACGCTCACCGGTTTGCCGATTTTTCTCAACAACTGGATGGAAGCGAGCGGCATCGGCGCGGTGGGGTTCATCATTCTCTATCTGGTGCTCCTGATCATCCTCGGCACGTTCCTCGACTCGATGTCGATCCTGTTGATCGTCGTTCCCTTCGCTTTGCACTTCGCAACCAATTTCAACATGGACCTGATCTGGTTTGGCGTGATCTCCATCATCGCGGTCGAGATCGGTCTTCTGACGCCGCCATTGGGGCTGTCCTGCTTCGTGGTGAAGGCGACACTCGACCGCGAGGACGTCACGATACGAGACATTTTCGCCGGTTCGTTTCCGTTCTTTGTCGCGATGGTCGCGGTGCTCGCCATCGTCGCCATGGCGCCTTCCATCGCGCTCGTTCTGGGGTGACCTGCGATGATTGTTGAAAGCGACATCAAGGTCGAGATGCGCGACGGCACCAGGCTGAGCGTTCGCATCAGCCGCCCGGACACGGATGCGCCCGTGCCGGCGCTCCTCGCGGTTTCGCCTTATCAGCACGTCACGGACGGCTTGCCGCATTCCGCCATGTTCCTCTGGCACGAGGTCGGCCCGGTCGAGTGGTATGTCGAGAACGGCTACGCCTATGTGCATGCAGATGTCCGTGGCACAGGGTTGTCCGAGGGCACGTTCCGCTTTCTCGATACAGCCGAACAGAACGATCTCTACGACCTTGTCGAATGGATCGGCGCGCAAGCCTGGTGCGCCGATGCGGTCGGCGGGATAGGGCAGTCCTATTACGCCTGGAGCCAGTGGTGGATGGCAGCGGTGAATCCGCCTTCGCTGCGCTGCATCGCCCCTTACGACGGATCGGTCGATCTCTATCGCGACGCCGTCTATCACGGCGGTATTTACAGCGAGTTTCAGGTCTGGTGGTTCAACATGCTCCGGGTGAACAACCAGCACGGCCCGCTTGGCGTCGCGCCCGGACGATCGCAGGACCACGACCTCGCCCGGGACATCATCGCTCACCAATATTATGACGAGTTCTGGAAGGAGCGCTCGGTTTACGAGCGCCTGTCCGACATCGAGGTGCCCGTCCTTTCAATCGGTCATTGGGGCAAGATGGGCTTGCACCTGCGCGGCAATCTTGTCGGGTTCGAGGAACTGGATACCCCGAAATGGCTGATGGTGACCAGGTCCCGCGACGTCTTCGAAGCGCACGAACTCTTTGACGAGATCGCGTTTCACGAAAAGTACCTTTTGCCGTTTTACGACCGCTTCCTCAAAGGCGAGGAAAACGGCTTTGAGAGGTCGACGCCAAAAGTGCGCCTCGAAGTCAGCGATGGCGGCACACTGGATGCGGACGCCTGGCCTCTGCCGGAGGCGAAAGCGAAATCCCTTTATCTTGCGGGCGGGACGTCGGGCAGCGTTCAATCGCTCAATGACGGTGTCTTGAGTGATGCCGCTCCGTCGGACGAAGCGGCGGCCACAAGCTATTCCTATCCCGATCCGGAGTGGAAACTCGGCGTCGTCAAGGTCGGTCCCAACGGCCCCGATCCCGTGGCGCGGGTTCTAACCTTTACGACGCCGCCGCTGGAAGAGGACCTTGTCGTCGCCGGGCCGGCGACGCTCGACCTTTTTCTGAGCACCACTGCTCCGGATGCGGATGTCATCGTCAAGGTATCCGACCAGGCCCCTGCACGGGGGGAGGGGCAACCGCCTTCGCAGATCGTTGCGAGAGGCTGGCTTCGCCTTTCTCATCGGGAACGGGATACGGAACGCAGCCGGCCGCACCGGCCCTTTTATAAACACGCCGGTCCGGGCCCGGTCGAAGCCGGTCAGGTGTACAAGGTGGAAGTCGAGATCTTCTCTTTTGCGCACCGTTTTCCCAAGGGGCACCGTATTCGCCTCGAGATTGTCAATGGCGACAGCGCACTGACGGACAGCATCTTCACCCATCAATATGCGTGGTGGAAGGTCGGCACGGACACAATCCATCACGATGCCGGCCATCCCTCGCGCCTCAGCCTCTCGGTCGTCGAAGACGCATAGTCGGAAGACTGGCGCGCCTCAGTCGGTTTCGGCGGCTGTTTCGTGATAGCTCGTATCGACGTGATCCTCGATGCCGCCCAGTTCGGCGTCGGGCGAGCCGTAATCGCGCCGAAGTTCCAGGGCCGTCTTGGCGCCGGCCAGATTGAGCGCCGCGTCGCGGTAGAAACCGAAATCCGGATCGAGGAGAATGCCGTAGGATATCTCCGCCACCGCGGATTCCATGTTGGGAAGGTGTTCTTGCAGCAACGCGATGGCGGCCTGCTTATTGGCCGGGTCGAACAGCCAGTCGAGCGCCTCGCGCCACGCGGCGATGTAGCCTGTCACGCAGTCCCGGTTCTCCGCCGCCCATTGCCGACGCACCGCGGCGACCACGCCCTGATAGGCGCCAAGCGTGTCCAGCCCGCTGCCGAGCCGGGCAAATCCCTTCTTTTCGGCCGCCGCATCGAAAGGCGACACGAGCAGGGTCGCGTCGAACTTCTGCTGCATCAGCGCTTCGAATCGGGCCATGACGCCCCCGGCCTCGACGAATTCGACGTCGGTTCGCTTCACGCCCGCCAGTTCCAGCATGCGCAGCAGGACGAACGCGTAGCCCGTGGTCAGTGCATCCACGCCGATCCTGCGGCCCTTCAGTGCACTGATCGGACCGGCGCCCGGTACGCCCATGAGATGCAGAAATCCGGAATCGGCGCCCATCACGGCGACGAGGTCGGATTCGCTCTCGGTAGGCGCTTCGCCCTGTCCGGAATTATATGCAAAGACATTGTCGATCGCCGTCATCGCGATGTCGTACGCGCCGTCGATCAGGCCGGCCATTTGCTGTTTGGAATTGGTCGTCGGAACGACCTCGACCTCCAGTCCGTGCGCCGTGAACAAGCCCAGATCCTGCGCCACGAAGATCGGCCAGTTGAACCCGCCCGGAAAAACGATGGCCCTCACGGTTTGGATGTCGGTGGACGCTGTCTTGTCGGTCATCGTTTCGGTCCTCTTCCTGATAGACGGTTTGCCGGGTCGCTCGCCGGTCCGCGAGGTCTGTCGTTGAAAATCCTCGCGATTTGTGCGGAACATACTTGACGATTTCGAATTAATCCACGATTTTGGAAATTATTGGAAGTCGCACTTTGTGAAACGCCTGAGGAGACGGAGGAGCGATCGCAAGGCATTCGTGACCGGCGCTTGCCCGGAATATGCCGGATTGCGGTCTCGTGCCGTACCGGACTGGTGAGCAGAGGCCAACCGCACTTGCACGGTTCGCCGAATGTCCGGAGCGACGGGAATATGACCGGCGCCTTGCGATCATCGAAGCTGCACAGGAAAGAGCCGGCGGTCGTCGCCTGATCGGGGTGAGAGGTCACCCCTCCGGCGTCGCAAGCTCTTTGCGCGACGCAAGAACGCTGAACCTTCAGGGAGGAGGACACATATGGCTACAGTCGGTCTCATCGGCCTTGGCAACATGGGCATACCGATGGCCAGGAATCTCATCGAAGCAGGGTATGACGTGCTGGGTTTCCGGCGCGGCGACGCGTCGGATTTCGAGGCGCTCGGGGGGCGACTGGCCGGGTCGCCGCGCGCCGTGGCCGAGGGCGCGGAAATCGTTCTGTGCTGCATCCCGGGAGATGCCGCTCTGCGGGAGGTCGTCTCCGGACCGGACGGCATCGCGACCGGCGACTGTACCGGACGGATCGTGGTGGAGCTTTCCACCCTGTCGGCCGATGTGAAGGCGGAGGAAGCCGAGGCTCTCGCGGTGAAGATGCAGGGCGGCGTCATGCTGGACGGCGCCATCAGCGGCCTGCCGCCCATGGTTGCCGCGCGCACCGCCGTTTTCATGCTGAGCGGCGACGAAGCGGCCTATGCGAAGGTGAAGCCGATCCTTGAAGTGCTGACGAACAAGCTCTTTTTCATGGGCGAGTTCGGCGCCGCCATGAAAACCAAACTATGCGCCAACATGCTGGTTGCGGCCAATATCGCCGCGACCGCGGAGACCTTGGCGTTCGGCGCAAAGATGGGCCTTGATCAGGGGAAGCTGGTCGAGGCGCTGCGCGAGGGAGCGGGCGGCTCGATCCAGTTCACCGCACGGGCTGCGCGCATGGCCGGCGGTGACTGGGACAATGTGCTGGCCTCGACCGAGATGCTCGCCAAGGACATCCGCCTGATCAAGAAAACCGGAGAGGACCTGGGATCGCCGATGCCGGTACTCTCCAGCGTCGCGCCTTATTACGAGCAGGCGATTTCTGCGGGTTATGGCGATACCGATGTCGCCTCCGTCTATGCGGCGTTTGCCAAGGTCGCTGGTCTCCCGGTTCCCGGAGAGGAAGAAGGAAATAACGACAAATGACCGAATACAAACTTGGGACGGGGCTCGTCGACGGCGAAGCCACGCCGCTGGTCCTGTGCAATGAGAAGATTTATGCGCTGCGTGACGTGCTGGGCGGGGCCGCGGTTTCCGGCCTCGAGGACGTGTTTGCCGACTGGGCTTCCTTCGATCCGCTGATCTCCGAAAGGGCGGGCGCTGCCGAAGCGCCCGAACTCGATCCGAACGCAATCACCTTCCTGACGCCGCTCGCAAATCCGCGCAAGGTGGTCTGTATCGGGACGAACTACCACGATCATCTCGAAGAGATGAAGGTCACGCATCTTCCCGAGTTTCCCTATGCCTTCATGCGCCCGCAGACGTGTCTCGCGGCGCATGGAGAGGATGTGCCGTTGCCGGAAGGCGCGAAGATGAACGATTGGGAAGCAGAGTTGGGGATCGTGATGGGCCGTCAATACGGCCCCGGCGACACGTCCGATCCGTTGGATGCCGTGGCCGGCTACACCGTCATCAACGATGTCTCCGCGCGGGACTGGATTGCGAACCGCCCGTTCGTGGGCATCGACTGGATCATGCAGAAGGGGTGGGACAAGTTCCAGCCTACCGGCCCGTGGATTACGCCGGCGCGTTTCGTCGCGGACCCGCAGCATCTCGACATCGAGCTGACCGTCAACGGGGTCGTCAAGCAGAAGTCGAACACCGGCAAGATGATCTTCGGGATCAGTGACATCATCCGCCATCTCGCGGGCATGATGACGCTCGAGCCCGGCGATATCATCGCGACCGGAACGCCGGCAGGCGTCGGTTTCGGACGCCAGCCGCAGGAATTCATCGCGGCAGGCGATAGTGTCGCAGTCACGATCCAGGGGCTTGGCACGCTGGAAAACAGGTTTGTTTGAGGAAGGAAACGACATGATCAAGGTAAACCGCATCGTATACGGCGCCTTCGAGACCCCCGATCTGGAGGGGCAGATCGACCATTACACCAAGATTATGGGCCTGACGCTCGTCGCGAAGGAAGCCGACGCGGCGTATCTGTCGACGAGCAGCGACCATCACACGGTCGTGCTGCGCAAGGGCGCGGAAGCAAAGTGCGGCGCCATCGGCTTCCAGCTGGCTCCGGGCACCGATCTCGGCGACTACGCCAGGCAGATCGAAGCGCACGGGATCAAGACGGAACGCCGGTCGGATCCGCAGCCGAACATCAAGGAAGCGGTGATCTTCGAGGATTCCAAGGGCACCCAGATCGAGGTCTTCGTCGAAGCCGAGCCGTCAGGCGTTGGCTTCCAGCCCTCCGGCATATCGCCCAATAAGGTCGGGCATATCGCTTTCAACTGTACCGATGTGCAAAAGGACGTCGCGTTCTATTGCGACGTGATGGGCTTCAAGGTCAGCGACTGGATGGGCGATTTCTTCGCATTCCTGCGCTGCGGTCCGGACCATCACACGATCAATCTGGTCGCGGGCCAGAAGGTGAAGATGCACCATATCGCCTTCGAACTTCGCGACTGGACCCATATCCGCGACGCTTGCGACTGGCTCGCCAAGGATCGTGTTCCGCTGGTGTGGGGACCGGTCCGCCACGGGATCGGGCACAACATTTCCACCTATCACCGCAATGCGGACGGCCAGATCATCGAGCTCTACTGCGAGCTCGACCGGGTCAATGAAGGCCTCGATATCTACGAGCCGCGCCGCTACCACCAGGATTTCCCGGAGAAGGGCAAGGTTTGGGATGATATTGCGCTCGGCGCGAACATGTGGGGCACGCCGCCGCCCGACGGTTTCCTGGACTAAAGCCGGCACCGCCAAACCTTGGCGTCAGGCGGATCCGGGCAAGCGCCCCCGCCTGGCTGACCCGACTGCAAGCACTCCGCCGCACGGCGGAATAAAGATAATGAACGCAGTGTCTTAGGGCGCTGCGTTTTTCTTTTTCTTGCTCGGTTTTTCGGTCAATATCGCCGCTTTGGATGGCGGCCGGTCAGTCCAATATTGCTGTCCTCTCGTCATCGAGAGGGACGGGACGGCGATACGGTGATGGTCCGTTTCGCGGCGCCGGATCGGTCTGTCACGCGCCGCGTCGGCGAGAGTGGCGCGACGTCGGACGCCAAAATCAACTGGGCGCGGTGATCGGGGTATTCGCCGGATAACGCTGGCTGTTGGTTTGTTCGATCAACCATTCTTCGAACAGCTTCAGCGAACGCATCCCGATCATGTTTTTGGGATAGACGAGGTTGCAGCTAGGGCCTTTCAGGCAGAGGTCCACCGGGATGACAAGATCCCCGTTCGCAAGTTCGCGTTCGATAAGGGCGATCGGTGCGATCGCCACGCCGAGGCCTGCTGTTGCAGCCTGCAGAACCATTGAGAAATGTTCGAAGACGACGACCTTTGAATTCTTGCCGCTTCCCTCGCGGCCGCTTTTGGAGGCGCACCACTCATCCCACAGGTCCACCTCCGAGATGTGCAATAGGATCGGGACGTTGTGCAGATCCTCGCTCGTCCGCACGTCACGCCCGGCGACCACATCGGGTCTTGCGACGGCGACAATGTCGAACGCCATCAGGCGGCGCCAGTAATGGTCGGTGTCCTGATCCGTCGCAAACTCGATAGAGACGTCGAGATTGGCGAAATCGGCATGCAATCTGGCTCCGAGACGGGTCGCGAATTCGAGGCTGATATCCGGATGCTTCTCGTAGAAATCCGTAATTCGCGGAATGAGCCAGCGGCTGCCGAAGGTTGCCGGGACCCCCAGCCGCAACGCGCGCGAGTTCCCCTTGAACGAGATAGTTCCGGCCGTCGCGGCGCTGAGACTGGTCAGGATCTGTCGCACGCGTTCATAATAGAAATTGCCGGCCGGCGTGAGCGCCGCCGAACGCGACTTGCCCTGTTCGAACAGCTTGATGTTCAACATGGCCTCCAGCGAGGCAATCTGCTTGCTGACAGCGCTCTGCGAAAGCGCCAGTTCCGCACCTGCCTTGGTGAAGCTGCCACAGCGCGCGACCGCCTCGAAAGCGGCCAGAGAGGCGGTTGACGGCAGCAGTCGCCGCGATCGGGATGAACTATTCCATTCGGTCATGACATCATGAGCTTTCACCATTTGCCCGGGCAGCCCCGACTATATAGGATTTTGATGATCGCTTGAAGCGGGCGTGCAATCTCGGAGGAGTTGCTTACCCGGTGTATTTTCAGGCGAACCAGGTCATCTGAAGGGAGGTCAGGTGCCGAATATGGCGACAAGATTTACGTCTTTTCCGCTTGACGTGTTGATCGATTGCAGGCCCGCCGATGGTTCGTCGGCATTCCGGTTTGGCTTCAAGGTCGGCGTCTCGCGTCCCTTTCATTCCCGCGATGCGGGCGTAGCGGACATGTCGGATTCCGCGGGAGGGGGAGCGCTGTGAGTGCGGCCAAGGTAATCGAAGTCAAGGATCTCAGGCTTAAATTTGGCCATGAGGATATCTATGACAGTCTGTCGTTTTCAGTGCGCGAGGGCGAGTTCCTCTGCATTCTCGGCTCGAGCGGCTGCGGCAAGTCCACAATGCTCCGGCTGTTCGGCGGCCTGATCAAGCCCAATTCCGGCCAGGTCATGGTCGAAGGGCTGTCTCCGGAGGAAGCCTGGTCGAAGATAGCCTACGTTTTCCAGTCTCCGCGGCTGGTCCCTTGGCGCAATGCGTTGCGTAACGTGACGCTCGGCAAGGAGCTGCGCGCGGGAGGGCGGCCGTCTTCAGGCGATATTGAGCACGCAAAAGAGCTGCTGGACATGGTCGGGCTCGCCAATGACAGCAAGAAGTTTCCGGCGATGCTGTCGGGCGGCGAACGTCAGCGCGTGTCGATCGCGCGCGCTCTGGCTGTAGATCCCGAGATCATCTTGATGGACGAGCCCTTGTCCGCGCTCGATATCGTGACCCGGCAAATGCTCCGTTCGAAAGTGCTCGATGTGTGGCAGCAGACCGGCAAGACCGTCGTGTTCGTGACGCATGACATCGATGACGCCCTGACGATGGCCGATCGGGTCATCGTCCTGTCGCGAAAACCGGCCCGCATCGTCCAGGACATCCGTATCGAGGAGCCGCGGCCGCGATCGTTGGACCGGGAGGGAAAGATGGGTGAACTGCGCACGCTCCTCGAGCAGCAGTTCCACATTGCGGAGGCGGCCTGACGCCGCTTCCAAAAACCAGAAGTCAATTCATCAACCAGGGAGGATAAGATGAAAAGACGGACATTCCTGATGGGCGCGACGGCTGCTACGCTCGCGGCGCCCGGCCTCGTGAGAGCGCAGTCGAAAACGACGCTGACGATGGGTCAGGCCAACGACCCCGCGCTGATCGCGCCGCTATGGGCGGCGGCGAACAACAAGGTTACGTCGGACCTGGTCGAGATCGACTTTTCCTATGTCAGCATTCCGGCGATCATCCAGGCCATCATGACGCAGCAATATGATCTTGCGCCATGTGTGACGCAGGCCATGCCGAAGCTTGCCGCCCGCGGACTGCCGGTCAAGGCGATCTCGGCAGGCTTCCGCTATTCGGAAGGCGGCGGCGGCAGCCGGCTTTGGGTCATGGCGGACGGCGCCGCATCGCCGAAGGAACTGAAAGGCGGCAAGATCGGCGTCAGCAGCCTCGGCAGCGGCGGCGTCACCAACAACCGCATCATGATGGCCGAGGTCTACGGTCTCGACGTGTCGATCGACGGCGGTGACTTCACCTGGCTCGAGATCCCGCCGGGAACGCTGCCCACGGCGCTTCGTTCCGGCCAGATCGATGCGGCCGTCCTGTCGAATTCCCAGGACTACTCGGCCTCCGAAAACGACGATATGCGCCCCTTGTTCGACGTGAATGGCGAGATGCGCAAGTTCTTCGACGTTCAGGTGCCGGGTATCATGACCGTCAGCTTCGAAGACCGGCTCAACGAGCGTCCCGATGAGTTCAAGGCGGCGGACGAGTTGTTGCTCGCATCGCGAAACTACATGCTCGAAAACCGGGAAGAGGTCTTCGGCGCCGTTGCCGAGGAGCAAGGCAGCGATACGGCCTATCTCGACTGGTACTACAGCAAATACGCCGATGCGGGTTACGATCTGCTGCAATCGGATCTTGTCGCCATGGACGCCTATTGGGCTGCCCTCAAGAAACTTGGCGAACTGAAGTCCTATCCCGATCCCAAGACGTTGATCTGGGATCAGGCGACCTACGAATAAGACAGGCATCCCTTGAGCAAGTCCCTCGCACTAGGCCGCGGCTTCAGGGTGTTCCCCCTGCGTCGTGAAACCGGCGACAAGCCCGGCGTCGTGACGGCGTGGGTGCTCTCGGTGCTGCTGTTATTGATCTGGCAGGGGGCGGCAATGTTCATGCCGCCCTATCTGCTGCCGAGCCCGGCCGAGGTGTTTCCGCTGATCGTGGAACTGTTCTCGACACGGTCCTTCTATTACCATTCGGCCATGTCGCTTTGGCATGTGGCGGCCAGCATCACCGTGGCGTTCGCCGTGTCGCTGGTCATCGCCGTCCTCGCCCATTTCCAGCCGGTCATACGCAAGGCGGTCTATGAGAGGCTCAACCTCTTTCTCAGCTCTTTCTCGACGATCGGCTGGACGTTTCTCGCCATCATGTGGTTCGGGCTGAACGAGTTTACCGTCATCTTTGCGGTGGCTGTAACGCTGACGCCGTTCGCGCTTTCCAATTTGCGCACCAGTCTCGAAGAATTGGATAGCGAGGCCGTGGAAATGGCGGCGAGTTTCGGCCGAAGCCGGCTGCGCAATCTGCAGTTGGTCATCCTGCCGCTGATGGTTCCCTACATTTTCGCGACCCTGCGCATTTGCCTGGGTGTCGCCTGGAAAGTGGTTTTGACAGCTGAACTTTTCGGGGGCGCGTCGGGGCTTGGCTATCTTGTCAGCCGGGCCCGCGCCAATTTCGAAATCCCGACGCTGTTTGCGATTTTCGTGGTCATCGTCTGCTTTGTCTATCTCACCGACAAATACGTGCTCGATGTCATCCACCGCCGACTAAGGAAGAACTATGCTGCCCTCGGATAGCCAGGGAACGTCGCGCCTGTCTCGCTTCAACCTGATGCAATCGGTTTTTGCGGAAGGATTGATCGTCGTCGCTCTTGTCGCGTGGTGGCTGGGATCGCTCGTGCTGCCATCCTATGCATTTCCCGGCCCCGGCGAGGTTTTCCTGGCCATGGGACGGCTGCTGGTGGATCCGGACTTCGCCGTGCACAGCTTTGCGACCGCGAGCCGTATCCTGATCGCCATCGTCTTCGCGATGCTGATCGGCGGCGGCCTGGCGATGCTGCCCCGCTACGTGCCGGAGTTCGGCGTCTTCGTAAATGAACGGGTCCGGCCGATCATGAACTCGTTCCCGTCGATCGGATGGGCGATCCTTGGGTCGATCTGGTTCGGTGTTTCGTGGACCGCCGTCATCTTCGTGCAGACGGCGATCCTGATCCCCTTCACGATGATCAACATTTCCGAGGGGCTGCGCGAAATCAGTTCCGAGGAACAGGAAATGGCGCGCAGCTTCACGCGAAACAAATGGCGCGCGTTCTCGCTGGTGATCTTTCCGATGCTTTTTCCGTATCTGGTCACCGCTGTGCGCATTTCCTACGGCGTCGCCTGGAAGATCAGCCTCGTGGCCGAACTGTTCGGTGCGCGGATCGGGCTGGGTACGCTGATCCTGCAGTCGCAGACGAACAACCGCATCGATATCGTGTTCGCGGTCTGTCTGATGATCGTGGTTTTCTTCATTCTGGGCGAGAAGCTCGTATTGGCGCCGCTGGCGCGGCTTTATCGCGCCCCGCAGCGTATCTGATCATGGTCTCTCTTTCTCCGGATGCACAGCGCGCCGGACCCTTGGAGGCAGGCCGGGGCGCCAGCGGAACAAGCGGTCTCTCGGCTCTTCAGCGACGTTTGCCGACCGTTGACGATCTGCGATCGAGGTCGCGGCGCCGTGTCCCCAAATTCGTCTTCGACTTCGTCGATGCGGGATGCGGAGACGACATCTGCCTCGCCGAAAACCGAAAGGCGCTCGACCGTATCAAGATCGTGCCGAAATACGGATTCGCCAGTGTGAAGCCGCGCATGGAGGTCGAGCTTTTCGGTCGGCGTTACAACCTGCCTCTCGGGATTTCTCCGATGGGATTCGGCGGGATCATCTGGCCGGGCACCGAGGCCGCGCTGGCCCGGGCCGCTCAAGCGGCGAAGATTCCCTACGTGCTGGCGACGCCCGCCTGTGCAGCGATCGAGGATATCGCCTCGCTCGCGCCCGATGTCTTCTGGTTCCAGCTCTACCAGACGCCCGCAAATGATTTTCAGGTGGCGCTCGATCTGGTCTCCAGGGCGGACGCCGCCGGAGCGCATGTCCTCGTCATCACGATGGATGTGCCGGTGCGCGGCAAACGCCCGAAGGACATGCGCAACGGTTTGGCCAACCCCTTCCGCAAGGATCTGCGAACCTTCTGGGATATCGCCTCGTCGCCGCGGTGGGCGATGACCACGCTGCGGGCCGGTGCGCCGCGCTGCCGCAACTTCCTGCCCTATGCCGAGGGCGACAGCGCCTCTCTGCTTGCAAAGGCCGTCGAACGGGAGATCAAGGGCGCGTTCACCTGGGAGTTCGTCAGGCGCGTCAGGGCGGTCTGGCCCCGCGCGCTGGTCGTCAAGGGCGTCTTGAGCCCCGTCGACGCGCAAGCCGCGATAGAGGCGGGGGCGGACGGCGTGATCGTTTCCAACCATGGGGGCCGGGTGCTCGATGCCGCGCCGGCGGCGATCGATGTCCTGGAGCGGATTGTCTCCGTCGTGGACGGGCGCGCCGAAGTCCTGCTGGATAGCGGCATACGCACCGGCCTCGATGTCACCCGGGCATTGGCGCGAGGCGCGAAGATGGCCATGGCCGGCCGGCCCTTCCTGTTTGGACTGGGCGCCCTCGGGCCGTCCGGAGCCGGCCACGTCATAGATTTGTTCGACAGTGAGATCCGCATGGCTCTCGGTCAACTGGGGTGCGCCGATTGTTCCGCCGCCGGCCGCCTGGAACTGGCGGTCCAGGTCTGAAGGGCGGTCATATGGGCGTCGCTGGAAATTTCGGGCTTCGCGACGGTCTCGGACTGGCCGTTTCGAAAGAATGACGAGGTGAGCATGCGTATCTGCATATTCGGGGCCGGCGCGGTCGGAGGCCACATGCTGGCGCGGCTGAGCCTTGGGGGCGCCGAACTCTGCGCCGTCATGCGGGGGCAAAGGCTGGCGGCCGTCAGGGAAGAGGGGCTCCGCCTGAAAATTGACGGTGAAGCGGATCTGCATCTGTCGCCGACCGTGAGCGATGACCCCGCCTCGCTCGGCGTGCAGGATGTCGTGGTGATGTCGGTCAAGCTCGCCGCGCTGAAAGAGGCGCTCGCAGCGGCGCGGCCGCTCATCAACGATGACACGCGGGTCGTGTTTGCGATGAACGGGCTGCCCTGGTGGTTTCCCCAAGGCCTGGACTTGCCGGAAACCCCTGAACTGGCGGCTTGCCTCGATCCCGACGGCTCGCTCCGGCGTGCCCTGGACGTCACCCGCTGGGTCGCCTGCGTCGTCACCTCCGGAAATGTCGTCGAGCGGCCGGGGGTCGTGATCAACACGACGCCTGGGCGCAACAAGCTGCGTCTCGGGTTCTCCGACGGACGCCGCGACGCGATCGTCGAGAAGTTCGTCGGAGCCGCATCGAGGGGCGGATATGACGCGGAGTTCTCCGACGATATCCGGCGTGAAATGTGGTCGAAACTCCTGATCAACGCGGGCATGTCGAGCGTCGCGACGGTGTCCGAGCGAACGATTTACGAAATCTGCAACGACCCCGAAACGCGGCTGGTCTGCAGGCGTCTGATGGAGGAAATCGTCGAGATCGGCAATGATCTGGGTATCGGGATCGATGCGGATATCGATCGCCTCACGGACCCCGCGACCGCGCCGCATCACACGACGTCATTCCTTCAGGACCTGCGGTCAGGGCGGCCGCTGGAAATATCCAACGGCATACTCGCGGTGCGGGCGATTGCCCGGGCGAAGCACATCGCTGCGCCACATCTCGATACGGTGGCGGCGTTGATGCAGGCGCGCTCGTCCCGCTTCGAATGAGGTCATCGGCCGACATCCGCCTTGACGGGCGCCGGCCGGAAAATCGGCGGCAAGTCATTCCAACGGGGAATGCCTCATGAGGATTTGCCATCACATTGAAACAGATAACGATTTTGTCGCTTTTGCTCAGCCTTTAGGCTGGTTTTGCGCAGGGAGGGAGAGACCCAATGACCGATGAACGCCATCTTGATCCGACGCCGCACCGCGAATTGGAGCGGCGTTGGCGCATCCTTCGCGACGTGATGAAGGAGGAGGGTCTCGACGCCATCCTGTGCCAGTCATCGAGCAATCTCAGCGGCTCGGCCGGATATCTGCGCTGGATGACCGGATATTCGGCGATGAACCCCTACACGGTCGTCGGTATCCTGCCGGCCGAGGAGCCGCTGGTCATGGTCCGCCACGGGGCGTTCGACGGTCGCCAGGTAGCCTCGCCGGAAATGCGCGCGATGGGCTTCGGCGACGTTCTCACGACCCCGAGCCTGCCTGCCGTCGACTATACCGGCGGATACGATGCGTCGCTCGTCAAGGACTACCTCTCCTCCATTCGCGCCAGGCGGGTAGGCATTCTCGGACGCGCGGGCATGTATTTCGGATTCGGATCGGAGCTCTACCGTCTTTGCTCCGGCGAAATCGAACTGGTGGATGTCACGGACCGTGTCGATCCCCTCAAGGCGCAGAAGAGCGAAGACGAGATCGAGATGATCCGGGTCGCCGCAAAAATGCAGGACGACTCCATCGCCAAGCTCGCGGAGTTCATCAGGCCCGGGCTGACCGATCTCGAGATCATCGCCTATGCGCAATATATCGGTCAGACGCTGGGCAGCGAGACGGGCTTCTTTCTCGGGTCCTCATTCGAGTTCGGCGACGGCTCCCTGCCGCTCCGGCACCGCACGGAACTGGGCCGGACGGTGAGGGAAGGGGACCTGATGTATCTCCTTCTGGAGAACTCCGGTCCGGGCGGCATTTTCACCCATATCGGCCGCTTCTTTTCGGTTGGAGAACCGCCGGCCGTTCTCGAGGATACGTTTCAGGACGTTCTCGAAACACGGATATTCCATCTCGGCCAGTTCGAGATGGGCCGTGAATGCGCCGATATTTTTGCCGAGTACAACAGCTATATGCGCGAACACGGATATCCCGAGGAGAAGCGACTACATTCCCACGGCCAGGGGCTGGATGTGGTCGAACGGCCGCTCATCAGGTCCGATGAAACGATGCGCATCATGCCCGATCTGAATATGGGCATCCATCCGTTCATCTTCGACGAAACGAAATTCGTGACCTGCTGCGACAATTACCTGTTCCGCTCGGATGGGACCATGGAGCGTCTCCATGCCGCGCCGGAGGAGATTATCCGCGTGACGCCATAGCGGCCGCGCAATTCCTTAAGGGCAAGCGGCCGCATCCTTGTCACGTCCCGCCTGAAGCCACATGCGAAGAGGGCGAACGCCGATCGTTGCAGTGTCAAGCGCCCAGCTGGTTCTTCTGCCTTGAGCTCGGCCGTCCGGAAGGGATGATTCCTCACATCTCCCGGGATGTCGCGAAATAACGTCCCGGGAGATTGCAGCCTCGAAGGTCGCGAATACGGCTCGGCGAGATCGGAAGCCTTTCGGGCCTTCGCCTTCATGGGGCCGTTAGGCCTCGATTACTGTTCGAGCACGACCAGGGCGTCGAGCGCGATAGCGCCCGCCTCGTTTACCCGCAACGGGTTGATTTCCACTTCGCGGATTTCCGGATGATCGGCCAGCAACTGGCCGACGGCGATCGCGACGGCAGCGATTGCAGCGCGATCGCATCGCGGCAAGTCGCGAAATCCGTCCAGGACCTTCTTGCCGCGGAGGCCGTCGAGCATGTGGGCGACGTCGGCTTCGCCAAGCGGCGCAAGTGCGACCGAAGAGTCCGACACCGCTTCGGCGAGCACGCCGCCAAGGCCGATCACCACGCATGGCCCCCAGGAGGGATCGCGAACGCCGCCCACGATCAGTTCGACGCCGGCGGGCGCCATTTCCTCAATGAGGACACGGCCGGGCGTCGCCGCCGGGATGCGCCCGATGCGGTCGAGGGCGTCTTCGAGGCCCTTGTCATCGCGGACGTTCAGGATCACCCCGCCGACCTCGGTTTTGTGGGCGACGTCCGCTGCGGCGATTTTCACGACCACCGGCTTGTCGAGCTCGGCGAAGGCGCGGACCGCTTCGTCACGCGTTTCACACAGAACGCTGCGCGGCGCGGAGATGCCGTAGGAGCGTATCAGCTGCTTGGCGCTGCTTTCGTCGAACGGACCGGACAAGGTCTCGGCATCGGGCGATGCTGTTCTCTCCGATCGCTGCGACAACAGCCATTGGTGGCGGGCGTCCGCGTCGAGCGCGATCCCGGCAAGGGCGAGTCGGTCCGGGCCGAGCACCATCGGCGTGCCGGACGGTTTCAGGTCGTTGCGGGCCTTTTCGAGATCGGGCGCCGGCCCGAGCGTTCCGAACAGGACCGGCTTGCCGGTGGCTTCATGGGCCGGGCGCAGCGCTTTCGCCGGATCGAGGACCGACGGTTCGCTGATGCCGAAAACAAGCACGGCGTCGATGGCGTCGTCTTCTGCCGCGGCGCGGACGACATCCGGGAATCCGGGGCCGGGACGGCCGGTGTCGATCGGGTTCTTGATGAAGGTCATCGGCGGCAGCAGTCCGCCGATCCGCTCCATCGTGTCGCCGGCCAGTTCGGGGAGCGCGATATCTGCGGATTTCAGGGCGTCGGTGATCAGCAGGCCCGGGCCGGCCTGGCCGGTGATCAGGGCCATGCCGTTCGCCGATTTCGGCGGCAGGCGGCGGCGCGACAGCACGGCGACGGCCTGGGCAAGATCGTCGAGCGTGTCGACGACGATGGCGCCACCTTGCGTGAGGGCCGCCACGGTTCGCTCGCGCGATCCCATCAGATTGCCCGTATGCGAAACGGCGAATTCGCCGATATCGGCGCGTCCGGCCACGACCGCGACCACCGGTTTGCGCGGCGTGACGCGGCGGAGCGTCTCGAACATCGCGCGCCCGTCGGTGACGCCCTCCAGATGCAGGGCGATCGCGGCGGTGTTTTCGTCGTCGGCCAGCAGTTCGAGCATGTCGCGGGTTCCGATATCGGCCGCATTGCCCAGACCCGCGGCGATCGAAACGCCTTCGCCGAGGCTGTCGAGCAGATATCCGACGCTCAGATTGACGCCACCCGACTGCGCCACGACCGCGATATTGCCCGCCGCGATCGTGTCGACACCGGGCACGAAACTCGCGATGCAGCCCGCCGCCGGATTCACAAAGCCGGACGTGTTCGGGCCCAGCAACCGCAAGCCGGTCGTCCGGCAAATCTCCTCGAGTTGCCGTTCAAGCTCCGCGCCTTCCTCGCCGGTTTCGCCGAAGCCGCCGGAAACGATGAAAACGCCGCCGACGCCACGCGCAGCAGCGTCGGCCGCGGCCTGGACGCAATGCCTGGCGGGAATGGCGAGAATGGCGAGATCAACCGGCTCCGGCAGGTCGGTCAGGCTGGGATAACAGGGAAACCCCTGTATTTCGGTTTCGCGCGGGTGCACGGCGACGAGCTTGCCCGGGAAACCGGACAATGTCTTGAGCGCTTGAGAACCCGCCTTGGCCGGATCCTTCGAGGCGCCGACGACGGCGATCGATTTGGGGTTGAAAAGCCGGCTGATGTTGTTGCGCCGCTTTTCTTCGAGGAGGCCGTCTTCCGCGGCTTCGTTTTCACGTGCCAAGCCATGTGCAGCTGTCATTGTTTTTCCTCCAGGTCTCCGGTCGGGGCCGCCTTCGGCCGCGAACCGGGAAGTTCAGTAAATCGTGGAAAAGCCGCGCAGGATGTCGGCTGGAAGCATCAGGCGGTGTCCCGGACCACCGAGCAGTCCCGACAATATTCAAGCAGGGCCTTTACGGCGGGGGAGTCGGGCAAAATGGCCTTTGGATCGACGCCAAAGACGGTGACCGCAGCCTGGGCTTCACCCTGCCAATCCAGTATCGGCGCCGCGGCTGCGACCAGGCCGGGAATGAACTGGCTGTCTACGGAGGCAAAGCCGCGCTCGCGAATTTGCCGCGCCAATTCTGCGATGGCGGTCTTGGTGGGCGCCGTATCGGGAAGCAGCGCCGGATTGCGCGTTGCCCGTCGCAATTCATTGTCACGGGCGTTTTCGATGGTCGGTTTCGGAGCCCAGGCAAGAAAGACGCGCCCGGTCGCAGAGTTCAGGAGTGGCAATGTGGTGCCGAGCCCCATGGAGGTTACCGTTGGCGTGACTCCGCGCTCCCAGCGGACGACGGTCGCTCCCTCATTGGCCCAAACTGCCAACAGAACCGTCATCGATGTCTTGTGAGCGAGATCGGGTAGGCCGTCCGCCGCGCGGTTGACGAAATCGTTTCGCGCCAGCGCGGCGAGCCCGAGTTGCATCGCCTCCGGCCCGAGGTCATAGCGCCCCGACCGGCCTTCCTGGCGCGCAAGCCCGGCATGGACAAAGGAAGCGAGGTAGCGATGGACCTTGCTGAGCGGCATTCCGCAATTGCGCCCGATCTCCGAAAGCGTGAGCGGCCCGTTCTGGCGCGCCATGAAGGTGAGCACTTCCAGCGCGGCGTCCAGTGATTTCAGCCCGCTGCCGTTTTCGTCCGCCAATTGGTTTCTCCCTCCACTCGCATGACCCCGATGCGTCATATGCAATGTCGATCGGCCGCTGGCAATCTGACGCCGGCCGTGTCGGCCGCGGCGATATCCGCTTCGCTCCGGAAGGGCACATCCAAAATCATCTTCCACACGGCTTTTTTCGCCGGGAGCTATGCCTTCCGTTCGATGGATGGAAGCGTGCAAGATGTTGAAAGGAAACGGATAATTTCTTTGTGCCCTGGTGTTTGCGTCGGGTTTCATGCTGCGCCGAGTATGGTTCGTTTGATTTCCAATTTATAAAAACCATTGCACATAGCGGAAAAATTGTCTAGCTAACCGCCGTCGATGCCGAGTGCCTGGAGGAGCAAAAATGTCGAAACTTCAGAGTGTCGAAATTCTGGGTGGAGGTCCGGGCGGACTCTATTGCGCCATTCTCATCCGGAAGCTTTTGCCGGAAGTGAAGGTGCGGGTGACCGAGCAGAATCCCGTCGGCGCCACATGGGGTTTCGGCGTGGTGTTTTCCGATCAGGCGCTGGATTTCCTGAAAGCGGACGATCCCGAGATTCACGATCTCATCGTTCCGGGGATGGAGCGCTGGCGGAACATGACGCTGAACTTGCCGGGCGGTACGGTGACCCTGGATGGCGTCGGCTTCACCGCCATCGGACGGCTGGAACTCATCGAGACACTGCGCAAGCGCGCGGAAGAGCTCGGAGCGGAGTTGCGCTTTTCCCACCATCTCGAATCGGTGGACGAACTTGAGGCCGATCTGATTATCGGCGCCGACGGGCTCAACTCGCTGGTGCGCGCTTCGGATCCGCAGGCATTCGAAGAGGATATCAGCGTCCGTAACAACCATTTTGCCTGGTTCGGCACTAACAGGCCTTTCGATACGCTGACGCAAACATTCGTCGAGACGGACAAGGGCGCGCTCAACGCGCACCACTATCGTTTCTCGCCGACGACTTCGACATTCATCGTCGAGTGCACGGGCGAGGTCTTCGACGCCTGGGGTTTCGCGGACATGGACGAAGCCAAAAGCGCGGAGGTCTGCGCCGAGATTTTCTCCGACGTGCTCGAGGGCGCGCCGCTGATCACCAACCGGTCGATCTGGCGGCAGTTTCCCCGGCTCTGGTGCAACAAGTGGTATTCCGGCAACCGGGTGTTGCTCGGCGATGCGGTCCATACGGCGCATTTCTCGATCGGTTCCGGCACCCGGATCGCGATGGAGGATGCGATCGCGCTGGTCCATTCGCTCGCTCAGGAAGGCGATGTGGAGGCCGGCCTCGCCCGGTATCAGGAGACGCGGCCCCCGATCGCCTACAAGATCGTCGACGCCGCGACGACGTCCGCGATCTGGTATGAATCCTTTGGCGAGAAAATGAAGCTGCCGCCGATGGAGTTCGCCTACGACTACCTCATGCGTTCCGGGCGCATGACGACGGAGCGGTTGAGCGAAATGGCGCCGAAATTCGCGGCCGACTACGCGGCGTTCAAGGCAAAATCGGCTTGACGGGATCGCCGCCCTTGGCGGTTGCGCGGCCTTGCGCCGGTATCGATTGCCGGCCGGGCGGCCGTGACAATTCCGGGACGCTGAAAAAGCAAAGAGGAAGAGTATGAATCGGCTTAAGACCGTGGATATTCTGGGAGCCGGACCTGCCGGTCTCTACACTGCAATCCTGCTCCGGCGGCATCTGCCCGATATTCGGGTGCGCGTCACCGAACAGAACGCGCGGGACGCGACGTTCGGATTCGGCGTCGTCTTCTCCGATCAGGCGCTCGAAGCACTGAAATCGGACGATCCCGAAACCCATGATCTGATCGTGGATCACATGGAGCGCTGGCAAAATATGACGCTCAGCCTGCCGACGGGGCAGGAGGAGATCGACGGCGTCGGGTTTTCCGCGATCGGCAGGCTGGAACTGAACCAGCTCCTCGCAAGGCGCGCCGAGGAACTGGGAGCGGAGATCCGCTACGAAACCGAAATTGCCTCGCTGGACGGGCTGGACGCCGATTTGGTCGTCGGCGCCGACGGCCTGAATTCGCTGGTGCGGCGCTCGCGGGAAGAGGCCTTCGCGCCGAAACTCTCCCATTTCAGCAATCATTTCGCCTGGTTCGGGGCGACGATCCCCTTCGATACGCTGACCCAGACCTTCGTGAAAACGGACAAGGGCTGCTTCAACGCGCATCATTACCGCTTCGCGCCGGACCGCAGCACGTTCATCGTCGAATGCGACGACGCGACCTACAAGGCCTACGGTTTCGACGCGATGGGCGAGGAGGAAAGCGCGCGCGTCTGCAGCGCAGTCTTCGCGGATGCGCTCGAGGGCACCCGGCTGGTGACAAACAAGTCCATCTGGCGTCAGTTCCCGCGCCTTTGGTGCGATAACTGGGTCGCGGGCCGACATGTCATTCTCGGCGATGCCGCGCACACCGCGCATTTCTCCATCGGCTCCGGGACGCGCCTGGCGATGGAAGACGCCATGGCGCTGGTCGCCGATTTGCGCGCGCATGAGGACCTTGACGAGGCGCTCGCCGCTTATCAGCGGGAGCGCCCGCCGGTGGCGAAGAAAATCGTCGACGCGGCCAACACCTCGGCCGCCTGGTACGAGACCTTCGCCGAAAAGCTCGATCGCGCCCCGCTCGATTTCGCTGTCGACTACATGACCCGCTCGAACCGCGTCGACATGGAGCAGGCGCGTGAAATGGCGCCGCAATTCATGGCCCGCTACGACGCCTACAAGCAGGACAGTCCGGACGTCGTCGCCGATCCGGTGCCGGAGCACACGCCGGGAGCCGATGAGATCGGCTATCGGAAGTCCGACCACCGCAACTGCTCCGGGATCCTCTGGCAGAACCTCGCCCGTAATCCCGACAAGGTCGCTGTCGCCGGTCCCGCCGGGTCGCTGACTTACAGCGAACTCGTGGCCGAGGCCGCCCGCTGGGGTAACGCCTTTCTGGCCGCGGGACTCGATCGCGGCGAGCGGATCGCCTTTTTCTTGGACGACACGCCGGCCTTTCCTGCCGCCTTTTATGGTGCGGTGCGGGCCGGTTTCGTTCCGGTCCTGTTGAACATTCAGACCAAGCCGGACGTCCTGAACTACTTCCTCAAGGATACGTCCGCCCAGTTCGCCGTGGTCGATGCGAAACTCGCGGACATCTTCAGCGGCGAGACCGTTGAAGGAACGCGGCTCGAGACCACCGTCATTGCCAATGGCGAGGTCGAAGGAGAGGGGTTCCTTTCCGCAACCGTATTTCTCGACGGGCAGCCGTCGGAACTGGCATGCGCGGATACCGGGCCGGACGACATGGCGTTCTGGATGTATTCGTCGGGCTCGACTGGCCGTCCCAAGGGGATCGTCCACCTGCATCATGACATGGCCTATGTGCAGCAAAGCTATGGTGACCATGTCCTGAAGCTGAAGGATGACGATATCAGCTACTCAGTGCCGAAAGCCTATTTTGCGTACGGCTTCGGCAACTCGCTGATCTTCCCGTTCTCCTGCGGCGCGACGACGCTGTTGATTCCGGGCCAGCCGCGCCCGGACGTCGTGCTTGACGCGATCGAAACCTACAAGCCGACCGTCCTGTTCGGCCTGCCGACGCTCTACACGGCGCTCGCCCGGTCGGAGGGGATCGAGAAACGCGATCTCTCGTCCCTGCGGCAGTCCATGTCGGCGGCCGAAATCCTGTCCGAGGATGTCTACAAGGCGTGGAAACAGAAGGTCGGACACGGCCCGACGGAGGGGCTCGGCTCGACCGAGGTCTTGCATATCTACCTGTCGAATTCGCTCGACGATCACCGCATCGGCGCGGCGGGTGCCCGGGTGCCGGGATATGAGGTTCGTCTGGAGACGCCGGAGGGCGAGCCGGCGAAACCGGGTGAGGAAGGTGTCATGCTGGTGCGCGGCCATTCGACGGCGCCGATATACTGGAACCGGCCGGACAAGACCCGCGAGACGATGCGCGGTGAATGGCTCTATACCGGCGACCGGTTCTTGGAACGCGACGGCTATTACTACTTCCAGGGGCGTGCCGACGATCTCATCAAGGTGTCGGGCCAGTGGGTCTGGCCGCTCGAGGTCGAGCGCTGCCTGAACGAGCATCCCGACGTGCATGAATGCGCGGTGCTGGCGCATCAGTTGGAAGACAAGCGCATGGCGCTGCGTGCGGTGGTGAGCCTCGTGCCCGGTGTGGCGGCGGACGATGCGAAGACGCGTGAGCTTCGCGACTACGTCAAGTCGCAGCTGACGCCGTTCAAGTCGCCCCGGCTTTTCGAATATCTCCCTGAATTGCCCAAGACGGGCACGGGGAAAATCGATCGTCAGGCAATCGTCAACATGCCCGTTGCGGATACCGCCTGACCGAAAGGCCGAAGGCCTTTTCCATGGGCGCAGACAAGACATTCGAATGGAGGAATGAATGAAAGCGATGAAATATCTGATGGTGGCCGGACTGGTGCTTGGCATGGCCGGAACCGCCAATGCCCAGGTCGCGTCCATCTCGACGCCGCCGCAGGGTTCTGTCTGGAACACGATGGCCTCGGTGATCGCCGGTCAGGCGCGCGAAAGCGCCGGCATGCGCATGGTCGTGCAGCCTTATGGCGGTAACGCGCAGATGATGCAGTCCGTCAATGAAGGTCTCGCGGAGTTCTCGCTCAACGATGTCAACGACGTGATCACCGCCGTCGAGGGCAGCGGCGAATACAGTGCCGCCATGCCGAATCTGCGCGTCGTCGCGCGGGTCAATCCCTTTCCTGTCGGGCTCTACGTCAAGGAAAGCTCCGGCATGACGGCGGTCGCCGACCTCAAGGGCAAAAGCGTTCCGTCCGGCTGGGATGCCTTTCCGATCGCCCGTTCTCATATCAGCGCCATTCTCGCCGCCGGCGGCCTTACCTGGGATGACGTGAAACAGGTTCCCGTGCCGGAGCTCATCCGCGGTTCCGACGACATGGCGTCCGGTCGCGTCGACAGCGCCTTCTTCGCGGTTGGTGGCCCGAAGGTCGCTGAAGTCGACGCGTCGGTCGGCGGCGTGCGCTTCCTGACCGTCGATGCCAATGACGAAACTCTGGCGAAAATCCAGCAGGTTCGTCCGGCGTTCTACTTCTCCGAGGTGACGCCTGCGCCGCCGCGTGTCGGCGTCAAGGAACCGATGATGTTCGTCACCTGGGACAACGTTCTGCTGGCCGGGACGCATGTCTCCGATGAACAGGTCAAGACGCTTCTTGCGGTGCTGTTCGACGAGGCCGAGGCGATCGGCAATGCCTATCCGCCGCTGCGCGCGCTCAATCTTGAGAGCGCCTATAAAGCCTATCCGGGCCTCGAGTATCACCCTGCTGCCGTCGCCTTCTTCGAGGAACGCGGCGTGGAACTGGCGCCCGCCGATTAAACGAGAACGCAGCCGGGAGGCGCGGAGCGCTTCCCGGTCTGTGCCTGTCAGGAAACGTGCATGGCAACCGTCGATAATCCTGAAATACCAGAAGGCGCGGTACCGGAAGGTCCGCGCTGGCCGCGTATGCTGAAGGTCGCTTTTGCCGCCGCGCTGACGCTGCTGTCGCTAGCGCAGGCCGCCGATATCGGCTCGCGTCTGGGCTTTTCCTATTACACGGAACAGTTCCTCGCGATCGTCCTCGGTCTGAGCCTCGCGCTGGTGTTTCTCGGCAACAACGGAACGCAGGGCAAGCGGCCCCCCGGCCATGCGCCCGGTATCGTCGATGTCGTGCTCGCCTTTACGGGCCTGGGCTTGTCGCTCTATGTGGCCTGGGCCTATCCGTCTCTGGTCGGCCGGGCGATGATGCTGCCCTGGGACGCGCTGGTGACGGGAAGTGTGCTGTTCCTGCTCGTCCTCGAGGCGCTCAGGCGTTGCGTCGGTTGGGTCCTCGTTATCGTCGTTCTGGTGATTTGCGGCTACGGCCTCATCGGTCATCTTGTCCCCGGCGTGCTGCAAACGCGCGAGGTCGCGCCGCCGCGCATGGCCGTATACCTCGCATTCGATCCGAACGGATTGCTCGGCCTGACGCTGAACGTGGCCGCGACGGTGGTGATCGCCTTCGTGTTCTTCGGGCAGTTGCTGCTGCATTCCGGAGGGGCGAACTTCTTCAACGACATCGCCACCGCCACGATGGGCCGCCGCCGCGGCGGCGCCGCCAAGATCTCCATCGTCGCCTCCGGCCTGTTCGGTTCGATCTCCGGCGTTGTCGTCTCGAATATCGTGGCGACCGGCGTGGTGACGATCCGCCTGATGGTCAACTCCGGCTTTCGGCGCACGACCGCCGCCGCGGTCGAAGCCGTCGCCTCCACCGGCGGGCAGATTGCACCGCCTGTCATGGGAGCGGTCGCCTTCCTGATGGCCGACATCCTGCAAAAGCCCTATTCGGAAATCGTGGTGGCGGCCATCGTGCCGGCCTTGCTCTATTACGTCTCGCTGTTTGCGCAGGCGGACCTGCAGGCGGCCAAGCAGAACATCAAACCGGTCGAGGGCGAGGACATCCCGCCGGTCTCGAAGGTGATGTCGCGCGGCTGGATTTTCATCATTCCCTTCGCGGCGATCGTTGTGGCGCTGTTCTGGTTCAACCAGCGCGCGGAAACGGCCGCGCTGTGGGGGGCGGTCGCTGCGTTGGCGATCGGCCTGACGGTCGGCTACGGCGAAGTGAAGATGACGCTGCGCCATTTGTGGGACTGCATTGTCGAAACGGGCGTGGCGATCACCGATATCGTCATGATCTCCGCTGCGGCGGGGTTCATCATCGGCGTGCTGAACGTCACCGGCCTCGGTTTCGCCGTCACTTATGCGCTCGTCGATCTGGGGCAGGGCAACCTGTTCATCCTGCTGCTGATCTCGGCTGCCGTCTGCCTTGTGCTCGGCATGGGCATGCCCACGGTTGGCGTTTATCTTCTGCTGGCGGTTCTGGTCGCGCCGTCCCTGGTCGAATCCGGCGTCGAGCCGATCGCGGCGCATCTCTTCATTTTCTATCTCGGCATGATGTCCATGGTGACGCCGCCGGTCGGCATCGGCGCGTTTTTTGCGGCGTCGATCGCCAAGGCTCCGCCCATGGCGACAGCCTTCGAGTCTATGCGCTTCGGATGGACCGCCTACATCATCCCGTTCCTGTTCGTATTTTCGCCGGCGTTGCTGCTGATCGGCAATCCGGTCGATAGCTTGATCGCGGTTGCGACCGCGGTGCTCGGCGTCTACGCCATTTCCGCCGCGTTTATCGGCTGGCTGCACGGTCCCGCGGGTCTTGTGCGGCGGACCGCGATAGCAGCCGCGGGCGTTGCGCTTTTGCTGCCGCCGGGCATCGGGGGCGAACTGACCCTGTGGGTCAACGGCGCCGGCCTGATTGTCCTTGCTATTCTGTGGACATTCGGACGCGGTGCATCGAAACACGAAATCGCGGAGGCCACCGGACAATGACACGGATGAGCCAGCCGCAACTCCAATCCTGAAGAGACCTCGAAAACAAGGATATACGAATGACCTATGTATTCCCACCGGCGCCGATCCCGACTGTTGCGGTTGACGGCAGCGAGGAACGCGTTCCGGTTCGCCGCATTTTCTGCGTGGGACGGAACTACGCGGCGCATGCACGCGAGATGGGCAAGGATCCGGACCGCGAACCGCCCTTCTTCTTCACCAAGCCGGCCGATGCCGTCGTCATGGACGGGGAGACGGTCGCCTATCCGCCGGAAACCGAGAACTTCCATTACGAGGCTGAACTGGTCGTCGTCATCGGCAAGGCGGGCCGCAACATCGCCGAAGCCGACTCGCTTTCGCACGTGTGGGGTTATGCAATCGGCAACGACCTGACGCGCCGCGACCTTCAACTGGCGGCCCGCGACAAGGGACGGCCCTGGGATTTCGGCAAGGCCTTCGACCGTTCGGCCGTTGTCGGCCCTGTTCATCCGGCCGAGAAGGTCGGGCACCCGGACAAGGGCTCGATCAAGCTGACGGTCAATGGCGAGGTCAAGCAGGACGCCGACTTGTCGGAACTCATCTGGTCGGTGCCGGAAGTTGTTTCGATCCTGTCGCACTCCATTGCGCTGCAGCCGGGCGATCTCATCATGACCGGCACGCCGGCTGGCGTCGGTCCGCTGGCGGTCGGGGACAAATGCACCGTCGCGATCGAAGGGCTGGGCGAGATCACGACGACGATCGGGCCGCGGGCGTGATTCAATGACGCTGACGCTGCACAACTTCTTCCGGTCCTCCACCTCGACGCGGTTGCGTGCCGCGTTGAACCTGAAGGGCTTGGATTACGACTATGTCGCCTATGTGCTGCGCAAGGGCGAGACGCGCACACCGCAATATCTCGCGCTCAACCCGCAGGGTCTCGTGCCGTCGCTAGAGCGCGAGGACGGCAAGGTCATGACGCAGTCGCTGGCGATCATCGAGTGGCTCGAGGAAATGCATCCCGAGCCGGCGCTGCTGCCGGCCGATCCGGACGGTCGGGCGCGCGTGCGCGCTCTCGCCTACATGATTGCCTGCGAGGTGCATCCGCTGAACAACCTGCGGGTTCTCGGCTATATCGCCGAGCGTTTCGGCGCCGACGAAGCCGGGCAGAAGGAATGGTTCACCCATTGGGTCGTCACCACCTTCGACGCGCTCGAAACAATGCTCGCCCGGGACGCCGATACCGGGGCGTTCTGCCATGGCGATACGCCGGGACTTGCCGACATCTGCCTCTACGCGCAGGTCTGGAACAACCGGCGCTTCGAGATCGACACGGCCAATTGGCCGACGATAGCCGGCATATTCGGTCGGCTCGACGCCATCGCGGCCTTCCGCGATGCCGCGCCACCCAACCAACCCGACGCGACCTGAAACGGCGCGCGGAAAAAGGAATGGAGGATTGTCATGAATGAAGCCGTAACGCATGAGAATGTCGCGCATGCCATGCAGCCCGAGGACACGCCGGAACTGCGCGAACTCTACAAGGGTTTCGAGGCGGAAAGCCTGATCCCGTTGTGGACGCAACTCGGCGACCTGATGCCGATCCATCCCAAGTCCAAGGCCGTGCCGCATGTCTGGAAATGGTCGAACCTGCTGCCGCTCGCGGAGAGGTCCGGCGAACTGGTGCCGGTGGGACGCGGCGGCGAGCGCCGCGCGATCGGGCTCGCCAATCCCGGCCTGGCCCCGAATGCCTATGTGTCCCCCACTCTGTGGGCCGCGATCCAGTATCTGTGCCCGGGCGAGACGGCGCCCGAACACCGCCACAGCCAGAACGCGTTCCGGTTCGTGGTCGAGGGCGAGGGCGTGTGGACCGTCGTCAATGGCGATCCGGTGCGCATGAGCCGCGGCGACCTTCTTCTGACGCCGGGCTGGAACTTCCATGGCCATCACAACGTCACCAACAGCCCGATGGCGTGGATCGACGGGCTCGATATCCCGTTCAGCCAGCAGATGGATGTGGGCTTCTTCGAATTCGGCGCGGACCGGCTGACCGACAATGCGACGCCGAATTACTCGCGCGGCGAGCGCCTGTGGTGCCACCCGGGCCTCCGGCCGCTGTCGCAATTGCAGGACACGGTTTCCACGCCGATCGGCGCCTATCGCTGGGAATTCACCGACCGCGCGCTGACCGAGCAATTGCTGCTCGAGGACGAGAGCCAGCCGGCAACCGTCGAGCAGGGGCATGCGGCCATCCGCTACGTCAATCCGACGACGGGCGGAGACGTGATGCCGACGATCCGCTGCGAGTTCCACCGCCTGAGGGCCGGGACGGAGACGTCGAGCCGTCAGGAAGTCGGGTCCACGGTGTTCCAGGTGTTCGAGGGTGAGGGAGCGGTTGTCCTTAACGGCGAAACGCGCAAGCTTGAAAAGGGCGACATGTTCGTGGTGCCGTCCTGGATCCCGTGGTCGCTTCAGGCCGAGACGCAGTTCGACCTGTTCCGCTTCTCCGATGCCCCGATCATGGAACGGCTGCACTTCATGCGCACGAAGGTCGCCGGGCAGGACTGATGTCCCTGACCGAAACGGACCGGTCCGCCCGCGAAGCCTTGCGGGCGCGGCAGGGGGCGGGCGCGCGTTACGATGCGCCCAACGCCCCCGCCGGGGATCTGCTTCTGGCTCGCCGCGGAGCGGCCTTCTTCGCCCGCAAGCTCAACGAGCTTTCGGATGCGGATTTCGACGGTCCCTCGCTTCGCGGCGGCTGGTCGCGGCGGCATCTGATCGCCGATGTCAGCTATCGGGCGCGCGCCATGGCGATTGCGCTGAAAAGCCTGCGCGAGGATCTGACGGACGAGGAAGCGGAATGGAGGCCGGATGTCGCGCTGGCCGCGACGCTCCCGGTCCGCGCGCTGCGTTATCTCTACGAACACAGCGACGTGCATCTCAACGTCGAGTTCCGCGATCTGTCGGATGAGGGGTGGGACGGCGAAGTGCGTATCGGGGAAGGCGCTCCGGTTGCCGTGAATACCCTGCCGCTTCTGCGCGCGAGGGAAATCTGGCGCGCCGCCGTCGATCTAGGCAACGGCGCGCGCATGGCGGACCTTCCGACAAGTCTTGCCTGATGCCCGAACCGGGCCGCATTCGGCCCGGAACGCCCGGCGATCCCGTTGCGGAGCGCAGGCGCCGCACGAGGCCAATCATTTCGCATGTTCCATGGCCGACGCTGCCCGGCCGCCCGTCCGGCAAGTTGACCGCGCTATGACTTGGAGGAGAGGTTTTCGATCAGCTTGTCCAGCGCCGAATAAAGCTGCAGAAGCTCTTCCTCCTCGAAATCCTCCAAGGCGAGATTGGCGACGGACCTGGCGCGGTTCATCGCATGATCGATCTTGCGCCGGCCGTCCCCGGTCAGGCTCACGATGATCATCCGCCTGTCCTTTTGGTGACGCTCCCGGGATATGAGGTTCTTCTGGGCAAGTTCGTCCAGCACGCGCGTCGACGACGCTTTCTCGATGCCCATCCGGGCGGAAAGCTCGGACTGGCTTACGGGGCCCTCTTCCTTGAGCGTTCTTAGGTGGACATATTGCGCCATGCTCAGTCCGGAGCCCGCCAGATGTCTCTGCAGCAGCTTGCCATAGAGATGATACACGAGCCGCAGCGACGCCCCGAGTCCCCTCCTTTTCGAAAGAGGGGTTGTTATGTCATTGTTTTCAAACATAATTTGATATTTTCAAGCCCTTGACGAAATCTATAGCATTCCATACAGTAAGACAATCATACCAATTTAAAATGGTAAGCATATCTTACTAAATAGGGAGGAGGTTTCATGTCCGAGAGACTGCTGTGCGCGTCATCTGAGCTCAGCGAGACGGTCGCGAAAATTTTCGAAATCGAGGGCGTCGAGATTGGCGTCATTCGCCACAAGGACGATGTCTTTGCCTATCTGAATATTTGCCCGCATCAGGGCGGCCCCGTTTGCGAGGGGCTCAAGATGCCGAAGGTCTGTATCGAGCTGGACGAACTGAAACGGCCGATCCGGCAGAATTTCGATACCGGCGAAATGCATCTCGTCTGTCCCTGGCATGGCTGGGAATTCAAGATCGAGACCGGTGAGGCCGCGGGAGACCCCAACATACGGCTTCGCCGGTTCAAGACCGTTGAACGCGATGAGAACGTCTATGTCGAAATTTGAGCAGGTCGCGGCCAAGGCGCAGCCGCTGAACGCATCATTCGAACATGTGATGAGCGCGCTCCGCGCGCCGGAGGAACACGGTCTGAGCGTCGGGCAGTTGCAGGCGCTGTTCGCCGAGATCGTGCGCAATTACGCCGAGCTTCGCGAACTCGAAAAGGAACTGCCTCCCTTCCCGGAAAACAACGACGTCTCGGCCACCGAGGTTGCGATCGCCGCCACCGGCATTCTCGAGGCTGCCGACATGGCGGTGTTCGAACTGGGCATGTGGCAAACGCTGAAACAATAGAGCGCGGGTGAGTGACACAAATGACAAATGCGAAGAAAGAATTTCTCTACGGCTCCAACGACGACCCCTCGATCCAGGAGTTCAACACGACGAAGCTTCTGAAAAACGCGAAGAAGCAGGCGCTCGACAGAAACTACAAGGACTTCTTTATCTGCGACGTGGATGCGCACCACTATGAAACCGAAGCGCTGCCGGAGATCCTGGAATATATGGACGACCCGGTCATGCGCCATCTCGGTCTGTCGGCCGGGAATGTCGGCCGGGCCGGTCTGATCCCGCAAACGATCGGAACGCAGGACATGGCTGGACGCGTGACGCGGTATCCCGGGCGCGCCAGGGAACTGGTACCCGAGACCCCGCACCGCGACATCACGCTGACGCGCCGCTGGATGGACGCGCTCGGCGTGGACATCGCCTGCCTGTTCCCGACCCCGATGCTCCTGCTGGCGACGCATCCGCAACCCGAAGTCGAAGTCGCCATGGCGCGTGCCTACAACAGGTGGCTCTGCGAACGGATCCTGGAGGAAGACGAACGGATTTGTTCGATGGTCTATCTCCCGGTCAACGAACCCCACGCGGCGGAGCAGATCATCGACGAGTTCGCGGATCGCAAGGGCGTCGTCGGCTTCCTGTCCACGGGCTATCTGAAACGCCCCGTCCACGACACGGAACTGATGCGCGTCTATGCCAAGCTGGAGGAGCGCGGAAAGCCGCTTGGCTTCCATGCCGTCTACAATTGGGGCGATTCGTCCCTGGCGCAGCTGAACAAGTTCATCTCCGTCCATGCGCTCGGATTCAGCTTCTGCAACATCATCCATATGACGAACTGGGTACTGAACGGGATGCCCGAACGGTTCCCCGGGCTGAATACGCTCTGGATCGAGAGCGGTCTGGCGTGGGTGCCGTTCCTGATGCAGCGCCTGGACAACGAATACATGATGCGCACCTCCGACGCTCCGCTTCTGAAAAAGAAGCCGAGCGACTACATGCGCGAAATGTTCTATTCGTCCCAGCCGATGGAGAAGGTGGACAACAGGGAAGCCCTGGAGGTCACGTTCAAGATGATGAACGCGGAATCCCAACTGCTCTACTCGTCGGACTACCCCCACTGGGACATGGATCTGCCCAGCACGATCTACGATCTTCCCTTCCTGGGAGAACAGGCAAAACGGAACATTCTGGGCGGCAACGCGCAGAAGTTCTTCAAGCTGGAGCCGACGCTCTCCGAGTGGAAGCTGGAGGCACGCAAGGGATAGCCCCTCAGCGCCGCGTAGTCTGCTCTAGTGGCCGGTCACGCGGCATTCGGACTTGTCCGGGCTTGTCGCCCGGGCCCGTGATCCACGGTCACAATCCTTCGAACCCGGCTCTTGCCGTCCAGTAGTCCCAGGCACGGGCGAGGGGCATGTCGCCGAGAAGCATCGCCGCTGTTTTCTCGATTTCACCGGGCGAAAGATATTTCGGCTGCCCGAGGGGCAGCGTGTTCAGGATCAGTTCCGCATTGTCTCGCATATAGATCGAGATCATGCAGATCGCCGCCAGATTCGGGGCGGCGCACACTGCGCCGTGCCCGCGCAGAAGAGCCGTGGCGTTTCCGCCGAGCGTGCAGGCGAGGGAGTGTCCCATCTCGAGCGTATCGACGAGCATGTTGGTGTCGCCGAACTCCGGCTGGCTGTCCCATACCGGCGTTTCGGCCCCGGCGACAGCACCCATGTGGAAGGCGGGCTTCAGCGGGATATCGGCCAGCGAGAACGGTATCACCGAGTGGGCGTGATGATGCGACACCGAGTTGATTTCCGGCCGCGCCATATAGATCGCGCCGTGGATATATCGTTCCGCGTAAGGGCGGCGCGGATCGTCGGACACGAGCGTGCCGTCAAGCTCGAACTCCATGATATCGCCGCGCGAGACGACCTCCGGGCTGCGCGACCTGGAAAGCAGGAAACGGTCGGGATTCGTCGGATGACGGACGCTCACATGGCCGAACCCGTCAATCACATTCTCACGCGCGAGAATCCGGTTGGCGATGACAAGATCCCGGATCGCATTGTCGCGCAGCTGGGCCTCACTCATTGTGTCCTCCTCCTCTGAAAAACTTTCGGGTCATGGTTTGACCGCCATCAGCAGGACGCCGGCGGTCGCGATGATCGTGGCGACGATGACGGTCTTGCCCGGCATCCGTTCGGTCCGGAATATGGCGACCGCGAGCAGCGCCGCGATGAAGACTTCGATCGAATTGATGAAGGCAACCCGGCCGACGCTCGTCAGCGCCAGCGCCCCGAACTGCATGATTTGTCCCGCGGACATCAGAAACGCCGCGAAGAGTTGCCATGGATTGGGCGTTTTCAAAGCGCTGGCGACGATCGACCGATACCGACCGCTGACTGTCGACATGCCCGCGTAGAAACAGAGCGCCGTCAAGGCGCCGATGAGCGCCCCGAAAAATGCGTTCGGGATTTCCACGAGACCGAATTTGCGCGCAACGAAACTCGATGCGTAGAGCGTTGCCGATCCGACGCCGAACGCCAGCCCGCGCGAGATGACGGCCCGCCGCTCCGGGTCGTCTGTCGAAATATGAACGCTTGCGCGATTGTCCCAGTAAAGCAGCAGGAAGCTGACCGCGATCAGCGCCATGCCGCCGCCGGCCAGGGGCGAAATCGTCTCTCCGATGACGAGCGCGGACAGCAGCAGCGATATGAAAGGCATCAGGCGGCGCGTCGTCGAGGCCCGGATCACGCCGGCGAACTCGATCGACTTGAACATGGTGATCCTGCCGCCGACCGTTGCCAGCAGCCCGGACGCGATGAACCAGCCGGTGGCCGTCCAGATGGCGCCCGTGCTCGATGCCGGCTCGCTCGCGCCCCCCGTGCCGCCGCCGAGCAGCATCCACGCCAAGCCGGCCAGCAGCCCCGTGACAATGGCGGAAAGGAAAACACCGCTTTCACCGCTGCTGGAGCTGGCGCCCTTCGCGATCGCGACGCTCGACATCGCATTCGCGAATGCGGCCCCAAGGGCGAGGAGTTCACCGGTCAAAGTTTCATCGTCACGACTGTTGTTCGCATCGTCTGGAACGGTGACCCGGCGACCTTGCGACCCATATAACTTAGAGAGCTAATTAAAATCGTATATCGCGTTTCGATTTGCGTGTCGAGTTGTGCGCTATGGCCGTTTCGTCGATTGACAAGCCGGTTTTCCGCGCCTTATGTTTGATAAGTTAGCAATCTAATGATTGCCATTTGGGAGGAAACCATGAAAAAACTGTTTGCGAGCGCCGTAACCGGCGTAGCAGCGCTGTTGCTCGTCGCATCCACCGGCGCGCAGGCGCAAACCTATAATCTGACTCTCTGCGGAGCGAGCCCCGGCGGTTTGTGGAGCCTTCTCGGCGCCGGCATCGATGCGGCCGTCAAGAAATCCTATCCGGGATCCACGGTGACATATCAGACATCCGGCGGCGGACTCGCCAATGTCGCCCTGCTCGATCAGGGCACCTGCGATCTCGCCATCATCCACGACGCCGAGGCGAAGCTGGCCTTGGGCGGCAAGCCGCCGTTCAAGGCTCCCATCGAGAGCATGGCGACCGTCGCGCAGCTTTACACCTGGGCGCCGATGCAGGCGATCGTGAGCGCCGACTTCGCCAAGGAGCACAACCTCGCGAAACTGGAAGACATCGCTGAGCAGAAACTGCCGATTCGCATCGCCCTCAACAAGCGCGGCAACATCGTCAGCTCCGTTGGCGAATCCATGTTGAACGCCATTGGCGCCAGCATCGACGACATCAAGTCATGGGGCGGCGACGTGCAGTTCGCGGCGTCCGGTGAACAGGGCGATCTGATGCGCGACCGCCGCGTCGACATGATCCTCAATTCGCTGTTCGTGAATCACAGCTCGATCCGCGAACTCGCATCCTCCATCGATGTCGATCTGTTGCCGATCACCGAGGAAACGGCTCAGAAGGTCATCGACGAGTGGGACATCAAGCCGTACACGATCAAGAACGATGCCTATGACTGGACCGACAGCGATGTGCTCACGGTAACCGTGTCGGCGCAGCTCTTCGTGCGTGCCGACGCCGACGAGGAAATGGTCCACAACATCTCCAAGGCGCTGGTGGACAATGTCGACCAACTGAATGGCGTTCACAAGGCGATGGCGCCGCTTGACGTCGAACTGATGGCCGGCGCCCGGACGGTGCCCTATCACCCTGCCGCGAAGAAGGTCTTCGAGGAAGCGGGTTACTGATCCGCTGAAGTTTGCGCCGGGGCGTCTTCACGCCCCGGCGCAGTGACGCCCACCAATCAAAAAATGGCACCAAGCCAATGCTCAGCATTTTCTTCGACACCGGGACACGCCGATCTCCGGGTGGCCTGACGGGTCATGCCGTAAAGGCATTCGCGGCCGCGACGGCCGTGTGGACTGTCTATGCGGCAGCGTTTTCGCGCGCCGACGCCCTCACGCTCATCATGACGTTCCTGTCGCTGATGCTGGTCCTGACATTCGTGCTGATCGGTCCGACGGCGCACTCCGACCGCGAGCGGATCCCGTTTTTCGACTGGGGGCTGGCGCTTCTTGCGGCCGCGACCGGGGTTTATTTCGTGTCGCAGGCCGACATCATCGCGCAACGCATCACGTTGCTCGATCCCTTGTCGACCTATGACGTCCTGTTCGCGTCGCTGATCCTGGCCCTGACGATCGAGGCCATGCGGCGCACGGTGGGGGTCGGGCTGACGCTCATCGTCCTCATATTCCTGGTGTACAATCTCTTCGGCGACCGGCTTGGCGGCGTGCTCGGTCATGGCCTCATCACCTACGAGCATTTTCTCGACATCACCATTTTCACGACGGACGGCCTTTTCGGCGTGCCGCTACGCGTCGCCGCGACCTACGCCTTCCTGTTCGTGCTGTTCGGAACGACGTTGTCCTATGCCGGCGGATCGGTGTTCTTCTTCAATATCGCCGCCTATCTGACCGGCCGCTCGCCGGGCGGTCCGGCAAAGATCGCGGTCATCTCGTCCGGACTTTACGGAACGATTTCGGGCAGTCCGACATCCGATGTCGTGACGACCGGCGCCATCACCATTCCGATGATGAAGAAGATGGGCTATCGCGCGACCTTTGCCGGCGCGGTCGAGGTGGCGGCATCCACGGGCGGCAGCCTGTTGCCGCCTGTGATGGGCGCCGCGGCCTTCATCATGTCGGAATATACCGGCATCGATTATGTCGACATCGCCTTCGCAGCCCTGATCCCGGCGCTGCTCTATTACATCCCGATCTATCTTCAGGTGCATCTGCGCGCCAAGCGAAACAATCTCGCCGGCGTCGACCGGTCGGAGATTCCGTCGCTGAAGGTGACGATGCGCGACGGCGGGCTGTTCATCATCCCGCTGATCGCGATCACCTGGGCGCTCGTCGAGGGCTACACGCCGACCTATGCGGCGGTTTACGGCGTCGCGGCGGTTCTCGTCGTCTCGATGGTCCGCAGCAACACACGGCTGTCTCCCGGAAAGATCTACGACATCCTGGCGGAAACCAGCCTACGCACCGTGCCCGTGGCCGGCGCATGCGCGGCCGCCGGGCTGGTGATCGGCGGGATCACCATGACCGGGCTGGCGTCGAAGTTCAGCGCGCTGGTGTTCCTGCTGTCGGGATCGGACCTGTTCTCCTCATTGACCATCGCCGCCTTGCTGACCACGCTGCTCGGCATGGGGATGCCGACCCCCAGCGCCTATATCCTCGCGGCGGTGCTGATTTCTCCGGTAATGCGGTCGCTCGGCATCGAAGACCTGCCGGGCCATCTGTTCCTGCTCTATTTCGCCGTCATGTCCGCACTGACCCCGCCCGTGGCGGTGGCGGCCTATGCGGCGAGCGCGATTGCCGACGAGAACCCGCTGAAAATCGCCGCGCAATCGGTGAAGATCGCCATCGGCGCGTTCCTGATCCCGTTCTGCTTCGTCTACAATCCGGCGTTGCTGCTGCAGGGAACCATTGTGGAAATCGTCTTCACGACTGTGTGCGCCATCAGCGGTCTCGTCATGATCGCGATTGCCGTCGAAGGGTACTGGGACCGGCGTCTGAGCGCCCTGTCGCGCATCGCCTTCACGGCCTCCGGTCTCCTGTTCCTGGCCGCGGGTTACACGACGGCGGCGATCGCGGTCGCGGCGCTGGTCTTGGGCGTTCTGATCGCGAAAATGTCGGGCAAGGAAGAGAGCATCACAACCGGGACGCGAGCCGGCGAATAGCCGATCGGGATTGCGGTATCCCTCCATGCGCAATAAAGGGCATAGAAGAAGGGATCGCCAAGATGGACGACAACAACGCCGACATGCAAACGGACGCCGCGGACCACACGGCGTTGCCTTTCGAGGAGAGCGTAGGCTATCAGGTCCGACAGACGCATCGCCTTCTTCAACGCTATCTCCAGCGCAAGATCGAGCCATACGGGGTAACGCCCGGAATGTGGTATTTCCTGCGGGCGCTCTGGGATCAGGACGGGATGACCCAGCGCGAATTGTCGATTGTTGTCGGAACGATGGAACCCACCACGCTTACGGCGATCAAGGCGATGGAGCGCAGCGGTCTTGTGCGGCGTATCAAGAACGCGGAGGACCGGCGGAAGATCAACATTTTCCTGACCCGGCGCGGGCAGGCGCTGCGCGCCGAACTCATGCCTTTGGCAAAAGAGGTCGTCGGCAATGCCGTCGCCGATTTCTCCGAGCAGGAAAAACAGGCGCTTCTCGGATATCTCAAGGCTGTCCAGGACAATGTGTCGGAGCGTATGGAAGCCGACACGGGGGCCGCGAAGTAGCGCCGCCCGGAAATGCTCGAGAGAGGCCGCGTGTCAGGCGAGCTTTTTCAGGAACGCATCCACGGACATGACCTCGCGCATCGGAAGGTCGGCTGAGTTCGCGTCGAGTTCGGCCACATAGCTGAGACCCTCGCCGTCCCACAGCCACCAATAGGCGATACCACCCTTCTTGTCGCGGATCGGCATTCTGAACGTCGGAAAGTCCTTGAGTTCCGCCGGGATCGCCGCCGTCCCGACCTTCGAGGCGTTTATCCGCTTGTTCTCGATAGCCCCGCCCAACGGCAGCATGGCGACAAAATCGCTTTTCGAGCGCGCCAGGATCCCGAAATCGTCGGGACGGCTCGCATGACGTCCCGGCAAGACCCGCACCACCTCGGGATAGGAGGCATGGTTGTGTGTGACCTGAACATAGGCGTTTCCGCCTTCGGTTTCGATTTCGACGATATCGCCCGGATTGAGTTTCATGACCTGCTCCTTTCCTTCCCGCAATCGTTCAAAGGCTGTACGCCTCTACGGTGGCGGGATGGAAAAGCTCCTCAACCTCGACCTTTCTCGGCGAGAGGCCCTGCGCGTTGTGGTAGGTCAGGAACTTCTCCAAAGTCTTGCGGTTGGCATCGAGGCCGTAGGGCCAGATGTCGGCGCCCATTAGCGCATGGGCCCGGGCGAGACTGTCTTCCACGAAAGGCATGGTGACCTTTGTCGCCGACGTGTCGGAGAGCGCTTTTTCCGCGGCCTGCTTGGCCTGCGTAAACGCCTTGAGCAGCGCGCCCGGCAACCATGGATGAGCGTCAGCGAGCGACCGGCGCACGCCGAGAACGTGCATGATCGGGAAGATCGCGGTCTTGCGATAGTAACTCTCGGCCTCCGCGATCGTATCCGCGAAGAGACGGCCGACATGCGGGTGGCGTTCGTCGAAACAGCGCGGCGCCCTCGGACCAACGAAACCGTCGATCTCGCCGTCGATGAGCATCTGGTTCAAAGTCGCGCCCTCCGGCGCGTTCGTCATTCTTATGTCGTCGGGTAGGTCCACCTTGATCTTCTCGGGCCGGCCAGGCGTATCCATGCCGCCGCGCACCCATTCGATTTCGGAGGGTTTGACGCCATATTCCTCTTCGAGAATCCCCCGGAACCAGACATTGGCGGACAGCTGGTATTCGGCGATGCCGATACGCCGTCCCCGCAGATCCGCAGGGCCGTCGATGCCACGGTCATTGCGTACATAGATCGAAGTGTGCCGGAATGCGCGCGACAGAAACACCGGGATCGCAATATAATGCGGATCACCACGCGCGACGGAGATCGAATAGGACGAGATCGAGAGCTCGCTGATATCGAAGGCCTGGTGACGGAACGCACGGAAGAACATCTCCTCCGGCGAAAGAAGCATGCAGGTCGGATCGACGCCGTCGATCTTCACCCGGCCATCGTAGATGGCGCGCGTCCGGTCGTAATCGCCCATTGCGATGGACAGCTTCAGATCGCTCATGATGTCGTGGTCTCCAATCCCGTTTGATGTTCCAGCGTTACCGGCATCCCGCTTTCGGCCGCCGAAAGGATCGCCCGGCAGATCTCGAGGCTGGCCAGCCCCCAGGCGCCGGTCTGGGCCGGCGGCTTTCTGTCGCGCACGGTGGCGACCACCGCATCGATGACCTCCTTGCGGGGGTAGAGGAGGTCCGGCGCTTGCCTGAATTCACGGTCGGTGTCGCCATAGACATGCACGCCCTCCGGCGTAAGGCGCAGGTCGGCCCGGTCGCAGGAAACGATAATCGGCCCGAAATGCTCGTACCGGCTCGCCGGTTTCGGCATGTCGCCGGACCCGTAGGTGCGCGCCGATTTCAGTTTGATCTCGTCTTCGGCAGAGGAAACCGATTTAAGTTTCCGGCGGGCGTCGCCATAGGCTTTCGGATCCTTTGCGTTTCCGAGTTCGCCCGTCCACCCCATCCATTCGTCGCTGTCAAAATGCGCGTAACCGGAATAGGTCAGCGAGGCGAAGACACCGCCGGCAAAGGAGATGAGGGCGGAGTAGGCGCCTTCGGTCGGCCGTGCGGGATCCCATTTTCCGGTCACGGCAAAGACCCTTTCCGCCATACCGCCCGCCAAGAGCCGCACGATGTCGATCTGGTGGACGCCCTGCGAGAATAGAACACCGCCGCCCTTTTCCGTATTCAACTCCTCCGGTCGTCGCGGACGGTATAGAAAATCGGTGTAGTTGAAGGCGTTGATCATGCGGACGCGGCCATAGCCGCCGCTGTCGATCAGTTGTCGCGCAAGGGCGACCGGCGCGTCGAAGCTGTGGCTTGGACCGACGATCAGCTGCACGCCGGCCTCGCGGCATGCCTCGATCATGCGCTTCGCGTCTTCGAGGCTGATCGCGATCGGCTTGTCGACGAAGACGTGCTTTCCGGCTTTTGCCGCGGCGATCACATGCTCGCAATGCAATTGGTGCGGCGTGGCGACATAGACGATCTCGACCTGCGGATCGGCGCAGAGACTGTCGACATCCGGATAGGCGTTTCCGCCGAATTCCGCACGGAAGGCCGCACGCGATTCCTCGCGCGGCGCACATGCGGCAACGAGACGGACGCGCTGATCCGCCCGGAAGGCGGGCAACATCAAGACAAAGCCACGGCCGAGCCCGATGACCCCGATGCCGACGGGAGAGGCGCTAGAGGTCAATGACGAGGTTCCCCGAGCGCGCCCGCGAGATACAGATCATGATGTAGTCGTCCTTCTCGTCGTCCATCAGCACCATGTCGCGATGATCGACATCGCCCGAGATCAGCCGTGTCTTGCATGTGCCGCAAGTGCCGCTTTCGCACGAACTGACCGTCGGGATACCGCTGTCCCGCACGGCTTCCAGGATCGAACGGTCGGCCGGAACGGTAACCGTCTTGCCGGATTTCGCCAGTTCGACGTCGAACTCGACATCGTCGGGGCGGATGACCTCGACCGGCTTGAAGTCCTCGAAATTCACGCGACCTTCCGGCCAGTGGCCCGAGATCGATTTGATCTCCTCCATCAGCGGCTTGGGGCCGCAACAATAGACATGGATATTCCGCGGTTCGGCGAAATGGTCCCAGAAGTCGTAGACCTTGGACGGGTCGCCACCGTCGTGGTGGACGATGACCGCGTTGCCGTAGGCTTGCTTCAAATCGTCGAGATAGGCGGCCTCCTCGGCGCTGCGCGTGCAATAGATGATCTTGAGCGGCTTGCCCTTCTCGGCCACGTAGCGGGCCATGGCGACGATGGGCGTTACGCCGATGCCGCCGGCGATCAGCAGGTATTTCGGAGCGTCTTTCAGCGGGAATTCGTTCTCGGGCGGCTCGACGAGAAGCTCGGTTCCCTCCAGCGCCTCGTCATGCATCGATTGGGAGCCGCCGCGTGAATCGGGTTCTTTCTTGACGGCGATGATATAGTTTTCCGGATGCGTTCCCGGGCCGACCAGCGAGTATCGCCGCATCGCACCGGACGGTGTCTGAACTGTCACATGGGCGCCGGGGCCATAGTCGGGCAGTGTTACGCCCGCTTCCGGGACGAGCGTGAATTCGGCGATTGTCGGCGTCAGCATGCGCCGGCTCGCCACCGTCATTTTCATTGCTCCGCTGCTATCGCTCATGTCCCGTTATCGCCTTTCATTCCATAGGGTTTGCATACTTAGAAACCTAATTATTTTGTGTCAATGGCTGGACGAGGCACATCCCCTGTTGTAAATTGCTTAGTCATCTAATGAGATTTGATGAGAGAGGAAACCATGCTCACGCCCGAAGAGAATGATATTCTGACGCAAGTCGGCCCGGACAAGCCGATGGGCAAGCTGATGCGTCAGCATTGGACGCCGGTTTGCCTGTTGGAGGAGGTTGCGGAACCGGACGGCGATCCCTTGCTCGTCGAAGTGCTGGGAGAACGCTACGTCGCCTTCCGCGATTCCGACGGCAAGCTGGGCCTGCTCGATGAGCTTTGCCCCCATCGCCGCGCATCGCTTGTGCTTGGGCGTAACGAGGAATGCGGCCTGCGTTGCCTCTATCATGGCTGGAAATTCGACGTGGAGGGCAATGTCGTCGCGATGTCTTCGGAACCCGAAGGCAGCCCGCTGATGGACAAGGTCAAACAGCCCTCCTATCCGGTGAAGGAGTGGGGCGGCTTTGTCTGGGCCTGGTTCGGCGACAAGGAAAACGTGCCCGAGTTCGATCCGCCGGCCTTCGCGCCCACGGAGGATTCGCCGATCGCGATCCTGAAAATCCGCATTCCCTGCAACTGGGCGCAGATCCATGAGGGACAGATCGACAGCGCTCATTCGTCGAGCTTGCACTCGTCCGACATGGTGCCGGCGCGTGTCGAGCGGGCTTCCGCCGACGACAAGTCCTGGTATCGACCGTCGACCGACAAGTCGCCGCGCATGCAGACGCAGACAACCAGCTACGGTTTCCACTATGCGGCGATCCGGCGTCCGATCAAGAACGCGGATACGCAGAACTATCTGCGCATCACCGAATATGTGGCGCCCTATTATTCGCTGATCCCGCCGAACAACATGTACAATGTCGCCAGCGTCATCGTGCCGATCGACGACGTGACGACTGCCTTCCATTTCATCGCCTGGGGTACGCAGGACGTGCCTTCCACCGAGGAGTGGCGCAAATTCACCTATGCGCGCAAAGGCATCGATCTGAACGATCGCTGGGAGCCGGTCCGCACCAAGGAAAACAATTTCCTGCAGGACCGCCAGGCGATGAAGCTCGGCAATTTCACGGGCATCAAGGGCATCCCCAACCAGGATATCGCCATGTGGGTGACCCAGGGGCCGATCGCGGATCGGTCCGTCGATACGCTCGGAGCGTCCGATCTGGCGATTGTGGAGTTCCGGCGCCTGATGGTCGACGCGGCGCGCAAGGTCGCCGAAGGCGGCAAGGCGATTGGCACGGAAGAGCCTCGCGTCAAGCAGTCGACGATCAACTCGCGTGAAGGCGTCTTCCCGAAAACCGTCGATTGGCGCACGATCGGCGAGAACGGGGGGATCATGGCGGCCGAATAGACGGCACGCCTGATCTATTCCACCAATCGTTTGGTGTTTTGGCCATCCTGACATCCCGTCAGGATGGCTTTCTTTTTCACAGGTCGACCGGTTTCGACTTGTCGAAATGGAGATGGTCGCGGGAAATCTCGGCGATCTCCCGGCATCCGAGCAGGCGCATCGTCCGGCGGATTTCCTCACCGAGAATTCCGAAAGCCTGGGTCGAACCGGCTTCTCCGCTCGCAGCCAGGCCATAAAGCGGGGCGCGGCCGATGAGCACCGCGCGTGCGCCGAGCGCGAGCGCCTTGACGACATCAGTCCCGCGCCGAAAGCCGCTATCGACCAGGACGCTCATCTTGTCTCCGACCTCGTCGACGATCGAGGGGAGGGCTTCGATCGTGGAGATCGCGCCGTCGAGCTGACGGCCGCCGTGGTTCGAAACGACGACGCCGTCCACGCCGGTCTCGTGCGCGATCGCCGCGTCCTCCGCCGTGAGCACGCCCTTCACCAATAGCGGCCCCTTCCACTGATCTCGGATGCGCCTGATATCCGACCAGTCGAATGACGGATTGCGCTGGCTGCGGGTGAACTCCGCCATCTCTGCTGCCGTTGCTCCGGGTCTGAGCAATGGCGCGAGATTTTCGAGGCGCGGGGTGCCGAAGCGGAGCCAGACCGATGCCAGCCAGCGCGGATGGAGAAGGCCGTCGAACACGATGCGCGGCGACCACTGGATCTGGTGGGCAAAACCGTGACGCCGGTCGCGCTCCCTGTTGCCGGCGACAAGCGAATCGACCGTAACGATCACCGCCCCGTATCCCGCCGCCGCCGCGCGGTCGAGCAGATGCGCCGAGAAGTCCGGCCCGCCCCACGGATAGAGCTGGAACCACCGGGGAGCGCTATGGTGTCGGGCGATGTCTTCGAGCGAGGTGTTCGACGCCGTCGAAAGCGCGAAGCCGACATTCGCCCGCTCGGCGGCGCGGGCGAGGCAGACATCGCCCTCGGGCCAGAGAAGGCCGTTCAGGCCGGTGGGGGCGACGACCAGGGGCAGGGCGATTTTCTCGCCGAAGAGGGTCGTCGCGGTGTCGATCTCGCCGCCCGCCAGGATCCGCGGTCGGAAGGATATCCGCTCGAACGCCTCGCGGTTGCGCCGAAGCGTCGTCTCGTCCTCCGCGCCGCCATCCACATAGTCGAAGACGACCCTCGGCAGACGCCGGCGCGCCCTGCGGCGCAGGTCGTCTATGTTGACGGGCGTCGCCATGCCGTCGGCGCTTTCAGGCGACCGCGTCGAGACGCGACAGCCTTTCGCGCCAAGCCGGCTCGATCTCCGGGTTCTTCGGATAGAGCGGCAGTTCCCCGCGCATGATCCTTTCGGCATTCTCGATGACTGCGCGGGGCATCGCGTCGTAAAGATCATTGGTGTGACCGACCATATGCGGCGTCAGGATCACCCGGTCGATGCCGCGCAGCGGATGGTCCATTGCCGGTGGCTCGGGATCGAGCACGTCCAGCGCGACCCCGCCGAGCCGGCCCTCCTGCATGACGGTCGCGAGCGCGTCCTCATCGACGACCCCGCCGCGCGACGTATTTATCAGGATGGCCTCCTCCTTCATCTGCCGAAGTTCTTCGAGGCCGATCAGGTTCCGCGTCTCCGGGGATAACGGCACATGCAGACTGACGACGTCGCTGCGCCGCAGGAGTTCTTCCTTTTCGACAAACTCGATATCGGGGCCCGCACTGTCCCTCGCCACATAAGGGTCATTGACGATGATGGTGGCGCCCCATCCAATCAGTCTTTTGACCACGCCGCCGCCGATACGGCCCATCCCGATGATCCCGATCGTGCGGTTCTTCAGCATCCGTGCATGCATCCAGGCAGGCCGCGGCTGGTTTTCCCGCAGCAGCCTTTCGGTCCGCTTCAGCCCGTACAACAGGACCAGCATGAACATGATGGTGGATTCCGACATCGCCTCGAAATTCTCCGGGATGGGTCCGTGGCCGACGATGAGCGATCGCGCCGCGCACTCGCCGAGATCGACCGCATCCACCCCGATCGACGGGAAGACGATACCTTTCAGCCTCGGCGCGGCATCGAGGTCCTCGCCGGAGATCCGGCTGCGCGAACTGGTCACGATGATATCGGCTTCCCCAAGGAGTTGCGCGCGTTCGGAGGCGGAGAGGCGATAGGGGATTCCCGGCGTCGCCTTGGGTCCGTGGATGACTGTCCAGCCGGCCCTTTCAAAAGATGCGGTGGCGGATTTCAGGACTTCCACCAGATTGGGATCGTCGCAGATGTAAACGGTTCCGGGCATTGGATTAATCGCTCCGCGTGAGGCCTGCGGCCATGTTCGGGTTGTAGCCGGGGCGCACCCGGGCATCGACGACAACGCTTTTGCCCTGTTTGGCCATCGCGACCGCTTCGCGCACTGCGTCCGCAAGTTCGCCGACCGTGTGGACCGGGCCGATCCCCTCGAGCCCCTGCGCTCTGGCGACGCCGGCGAGGTCGATATCGGGGTCGGCGATGCGCTGGCCGATCCATTTATTTTCGACCGGGCGCTCGCGCATGACCGCCACACGTTCCTGGTGAACCTCGTCATTGAAGAAGGACTGGTTGTTCGCCACGACGGCAACGAAGGGGACGCGGTAATGCGCGCCGCTCCACAGAGCCGCGACGCCCATCATGAAGTCGCCATCGCCGAGGACGGCGACCGGCAGCCGGCCGGTGTCCTGCAAGGCCAGGGCTGCACCGACAAGCATCCCGGGGCCGGCTCCGATTCCGCCGCCGCCGTCGGTGCCCAGATAGTCCAGCGGATGGCGGAAATGCCAAGTCTCGCCAGCCCAGCCGAGCGGCAGGCGGATCAGCGAGACGCATTCCCCCTCGAGACCGGCGCCCAGCGCCCCGGACAGGCCCATGATGTCGATGGGGGTATCGGGAGCGGGGCAATCGACGGCGCATTTCGCAACGGCGTTTTCGGGACCCGTGCCGGGGCCGACGCCGAGTTCGTCGGCGATCAGATGCATCGCGATATCCGGGTCCGACGCCAGATGAAGATCGGTCGCCGGCAGCCCCTGATAATCCATGCTCCAGCCATTGTGGATTTGATGGTCCACGGAGATACTGACGATCTTCGCGGAAACCTCGCCTGCCTGCTTGCAGGCGCCCGCGAGGTCGAGCCAGTCGAGACTGAGTATCACGTCCGCGTTGCGGATCGCCTCGGTCGCGGCGTCGTCGAAGAAATGCGCCGGTTTGCTGCGATGAAGCGGATGGTCGGTCGGGAAGGCCGCGCCGATCTTGATGTCGGTCAGGACGCCGGCATCGAGCGCTTCGGCAAGCGCGACGCGACGGGCCCAGTCCTGCGGCTTGCGCGAGACGCGACCCGCCAGAATGAGCGGCGACTTGGCACCGCGCAGCAATTGCGCGACCTGCCTGACCCCGTCGCGCGGCGGCTCTGCCGGCAGGGGCGGGCGGTAGCGTTCGATATCCGGAAGCGCCGGCATCGCATCCAGCTTTTTCTCCTGTATCGAGACATCGAAATTGACATAGGTCGGCCCGCACGGCGCCGTGCGTGCAATGACATTGGCGCGCAGCATGGCCTCGATCGCCGCTTCGACAGAGGCCGGCTGGTCGTCCCATTTCGTGAAGTTGCGAACAAGCGCGCCCTGATCCCGCGCCGTGTGGATCCAGTCGATCCACGGACGCCGCCGCGCCGCGTCGACCGGCCCGGTCGCGCCGAAGACCAGCATCGGCACGCGATCGCACCAGGCGTTGAAGATGGCCATCGAGCCGTGCATCAGGCCGACATTGGAGTGCATGATCACGGCCATCGGCTCACCGGTCACTTTCGCATAGCCATGCGCGATCGCGGCGGCGTGCTCCTCATGCAGACAGAGCAGCATTTGCGGGCTCTCGTTTCCGAGCCGGTTGACGAGACTGTCGTGAAGGCCGCGGAAGCTGGCGCCCGGATTGAGCGCCACATACTTCATGCCCGTCAGCCGCAGCATCTCGGCAAAGACGTCGCTGCCCCAGGCATTTCCTTCCGCTGAAGGCACCGGCTTTTCGACTTCGGCACGTGCTGTCGGCGATGATTTCGGGTTCATTCCTGGTCCTCCACGCGTCCGGCCACAGAGCCTGTGTCCGGTTCCTCCTCCGGGGTGCTTTCCCGGCCAAGGCTCGGAAAAACAGATGCTTTGTATGCTAACTTAATTTTCAGGCCGTAACCCGCGGGCGGGATATTTTCAAGACATCCCTCCCGGCAAACCGGAGCGCCGGGAAACGAATTGACAAGACGGAATCGCCTCCATAGTTTGCTTAGCATCCTAATTTGTCTGGTCGCCAGACACGGGATGGGAGGAGAAATTTTCGGATGGTGCTAGATATCCGCGGGGTCGGAAAGTCATTTCGGGCGGCCAACGGCCATACAGTTCATGCCTTGTCCGACGTGTCGCTGACGCTGGACGAAGGCGAGTTCGTATCGATCATCGGGCCGAGCGGTTGCGGGAAGTCGACCCTGTTCAACATCGTCGGCGGCATGCTGACCGATTTTGACGGAAGTGTTGCTGTCGACGGCAAGGAGATACGCGGACCGCACCGCGAAATCGGCATGGTCTTCCAGGAAGAGTCGACCTATCCGTGGCGCACGGCCTCGAGGAATGTCGAACTTCCGCTGGAGATCGCCGGCGTGCCGGCAGGCGAACGGCGCGAGCGCGCCCACAAGCTGATCAAGCTCGTCGGCCTCGAAGGGTTCGAGGACCGCTATCCCGGCGAACTCTCCGGCGGCATGAAGCAACGTATCTCGATCGCCCGCACGCTGGCCTTCCAGCCACGCATCATGCTGATGGACGAACCGTTCGGCGCGCTCGACGAGCAGACGCGCCTGCTTCTCGGCGACAAGATCCTGCAGATCTGGCAGGAGATCCGCCAGACGACCATGCTGATCACGCACAACATCACCGAAGCCGTGCAGATGAGCGACCGCGTCGTCGTCATGTCGCACCGGCCCGGGCGGATCAAACGCATCATCGACATCGACCTGCCGCGGCCGCGGAGCTCCGAGAACATCGCGGATAAGGCCTTCGGCGACTATGTCGGGATGATCTGGAGCGACCTTCGAGAAGAGGCGTCCCAGTATATGAGCGAAAGCGAGGCCGAGAGCCGCGCCGTCGCGTGAACCGCCCGTATAGCCGGGCAAGATTAATTCATGGGAGGAATACATGAAGATCAGCAGACTAGCAGCAGCTGCGGCCCTGGCGGCGGCGACTGTACTTTCGGGAAGTGCATGGGCCGCCGATACCGTTCGCGTCGCCAACGCGCAGAAGGGTTTCTGGGACCAGACGATCATCATGTTCGGCGATGAGGCCGGCATCTTCGACAAGCATGACATCGACCTCGAAATTCTCTGGACCGACGGCGGCGCGGATGCGCAACAGGCAGTGATTTCGGGAAGCATGGACGTGGCGTTCGGCACCGGCATGCTCGGCGTGATCAGCGCATGGGCGAAGGGCGCTCCCGTCGAGATCATCTCGGCGTCGATGACCGGTTCGTCCGACCTCTACTGGTATGTGAAGAGCGACAGCGACATCCAGTCGATGGCCGATACCAGCGGCAAGACCGTCAGCTTCTCGCGCCCGGGTTCGTCGACGAACCTCGTCTCGGCCAAGCTTGTCGCCGCTGCCGGCACCGATGCCGAACTGGTCCCGACCGGCGGGCCCGCCGCCACCATGACGCAGGTCATGTCCGGCCAGATCGATGTCGGCTGGTCCGCGGTGCCGATCGGCCTCGACCGCGAGGTGAGCGGCGATATCCGCATCATCGCAAGCGGCAATGACGCGCCGGGCGTCGCCCAGCAAACTGTCCGCGTCCAGATCGCCAATCGGAACTTCCTCGAGAAAAACGAGGATGCGGTGAAGCGCTTCACCGAGGCCTATCAGGAGGTTCTCGACTGGGCCTACAGCGGAGACGAGGCGCTCCAGAAGTGGGCCGAGATGAACAATCTGACACTGGAGGACGCAAGGTCCGCGCGCGATCGCGGCTATCCCAAGGAAGCACTGCAGCTCTACCCGCTTCAAGGCATGGATGCGAACGTCCAGGAGGCCGTGGACAATGGCCGGCTCGACGAGCCTTTGAGCGAGGAGCAGATCGCCGAGATGACGGCGACGGCGAAAAAGCTCCACGGCGACATGTGAAGATCATTTCGGACGAACCGTGACCATTGTTCAATTCTATAGATGGGGGCCGGTTATCGCCGGCCTTCTCTTGCTTTTTCTCATCGGTCTCGCGCTGCAATATGCGACGACCTCCGGGGTGATTTCGCCCTTCGTGGTGCCGCCGCCGGCCGATATCCTGCAATCGATCCCGAAGCTCTTCATCAAGGAAGGGCTGATCGGCTACTTCTTCGTGACCGTCGGCATCACGCTGTCGGCGACCCTGATCTCGATCGTCATCGGCTTGCCGATAGGATGGGTGTTGTTCCGCAGCCCGGATTTCGGAAAAGCCTATGAGAGCTGGCTCGGCGCGATATTCTCGGCGCCGATCATCCTTCTTTATCCGCTGTTTCTCGTGGTCCTCGGCCGGGGCGTGACGACCATTATCGTCATGAGCGTGGTGGTCGGCATCACACCGATCATCCTCAGCACCTATACGGGCCTCAAAGGCGTTCCGCCGGTCTATCTGCGCGTCGCCAGAAGCTTCAACATGGCGAGCCGCGACATCTTCTGGAAAGTCTACGCGCCGGCCGCCATCCCGGCGATCTTCACCGGGGTCCGCCTTGCGCTAATCTACGTCATGATCAACGCGGTGGCGATGGAGTTTCTGATCAGCATCGGCGGGCTCGGCTATCTGGTTGGCGACCTTTACGATCGCTACAACCTGCCGGAGATGTACGCCGCCGTCATCTTCGTCGTCGTCGCGAGCATCATCTTCTTCACCATCATCGACAGGACGGAAAAATGGCTGAGACGGCGATGAAAATGCGCGAGGAGCGGCGGCCGCATCTCGACCGGATCACCGTCATCCGCATTGCCACGGTCTTCGTCGTCTGGGCGATCTACGAGACGGCGGCGCAGTCCGGCCTGTTCTTCGAGGGCGTCGTCCCCTCGTCGGTCCTGGTCGTGCGTGCGCTCTTCGCGACCCTGGCCGATCCCGGCTTCTACCCGCATCTCTTCCGCACGGCGCAGGAGGTCGTCAGCGGCTTTGTCCTGGGTGTCTTTGGCGGTATCGCGATCGGCATCATCTTCGGATCTTCGCTCTTCATCGCGCGGATGCTCAACCCGTGGGTCTATTTCATCTCGCCGGCGCCAAAGATCATCTTCCTGCCGATCATCTTTCTGGTTTTCGGCGTTGGTATCGGCTCGAAGATTGCGATGGCGGGCTTTTCGGCGTTCTTTCCCGTGGTCATCGCCACCTATGCCGCGATGCGCGAGATCCCCGGCATTTATATCCGCGTCGGCAACGCGTTCAATGCGAGTTGGTGGCAGATGGTGACGAAGGTCTATATCCCGTCGCTCGTCGCGCCGGTGATCACGAGCCTGCGGCTGGCGCTCGGGGTGGCGATCATCGGAACGCTGCTCGCCGAGATCAAGCTGTCGAATCTCGGGCTGGGCCATCTGATCATCCAGCATTACAACTTCCTGCGGATACCCCAGATGTACGCGGTTCTCCTTCTCACTTTTGCAATCGCGGTGTCCGCGAACGGCTTCATGGGCTGGCTGGCGAACCGTGTCGAACACGACCGCAAATAGGCCATTCAACGGAATCCTGAACCGCATACGAACCGGAGACTTCGATGAATATGACGGCAAACACATCTTCCAGCGGCGTCTGGGAGCCTGCCTTGCCTGTAAACAGGGACCTTTACTACGCGGGCGCCTGGCACGGGCCGGTCAAGGGCGGAACCTCCGAAACCTTCGATCCCGGCAGGGGTATATCGCTTGGCCATGTCGCGGATGCGTCAAAGGAGGACGTCGACAAGGCCGTCGCCGCCGCGCGGGAGGGGTTTCTCGTCTGGCGCGACGTGGCGCCGCTTGAGCGCGCAAAGATACTCAAGGAGATCGCGCGTATCCTGCGTGACAATCACCGGGAACTGGCGACGATCGACGCGGCGAACTGCGGCAATCCCGTTGCAGAGATGATGGGCGACGCCAATGTCGCCGCCGCGCAGCTCGACTTCTTCGCCGGCCTCGTCACGGAGATGAAGGGCGCGTCGATACCCATGGGTCCGAATGCGGTGAACTTCTCGGTTCGCCAGCCTCTCGGCGTCGTGGCGCGAATCCTGGCCTATAATCACCCGTTCATGTTCTGCGGCGGCAAGATGGCGGCGCCGCTTGCGGCCGGCAATGCTGTCATCATGAAGCCGCCGGCCCAGGCCCCGCTTTCGTCCCTGCGCCTTGCCGAACTGATCGACGGTCTCATGCCCGCCGGTGTGTTCAATGTCCTGCCGGGCGGCGTCGAGGCGGGCGCGGCGCTGGCGAGCCATCCGGATGTCGCCAAGGTCACGCTGATCGGGAGTGTGGCCGCGGGCAGGGCCGTGATGCGAGCGGCAAGCGACACGATCAAACCGGTCCTGCTCGAACTCGGCGGCAAGAACGCCCTGATCGCCTTTGGCGATTCCGATCCGGGAGCCGTGGCGCGCGCGATCGTCGGCGGCATGAATTTCACCTGGTGCGGCCAGTCTTGCGGTTCGACCAGCCGGGCCTTCCTGCATGAGGACATCCACGATGCCGTGATAGACCGCGTCCGGCAGGCGGTCAGCAACTTCAAGCCGGGCGTCCCGACAGATCCCGAAACGACGATGGGCGCGCTTGTCAGCAAGGCACAGCACGAGCGGGTCATGGGATATATCCAGTCTGCAAAGGACGAGGGCGCCACGACCGTGTGCGGCGGCGCAGTCCCGGATGACGAGAGCCTGAAGAACGGCTTCTACATCGAGCCAACCATCTTCGCTGGCGTAACGCGCGACATGAGGATCGCGCGCGAGGAAATCTTCGGACCGGTCCTGTCAGTGTCCAAATGGGCGGACGAAAAGCAGATGCTTGCCGACGTCAACGCGCTTGAATACGGACTGACATGCTCGATCTGGACGCGCGACGTGACCCGAGCGCATCGGACGGCGATGGCGGTGGAAGCGGGGTTCGTTTGGATCAACGAGGTCTCCAAGCACTTCCTGGGCGCGCCCTTCGGCGGAGTGAAGCAGTCAGGCATCGGGCGCGAGGAATGCCTCGACGAGCTCCTGAGCTTCACGCACGAAAAGAACATTCATCTCAGCCTCGTTGGGCAATAATCCGGTGGGCGAGGCTGTCGCTTGACCAGGGTCACGCAAACTTCCGCGGCCTCCTGGAAAGGAGCCCGCGGAGAAGCTGGCTATTCCGTCCCCGACAGGAACGGGATCAGCGCCTCGGCGAGGAGCGGCGGGTTGCCCAATTGCGGCGCATGGCCCGTCGGAAGCGATTTGACGACGGCGCCGGGAACCAGTTCCTGCATCCGCCGCTGTGCCAGCAGGACAACGGAGCGGTCGTCGGTCGCCTCGATATAGAGACGCGGCAGGGTTCCGAACCGCGCTTCTGTCAGTTCCGGGAGAATGGCCCGCGCGCCTTCCGCCTGCGGCGTCAGCTTCATGGCCGCCTCCATGGCGACATCGCGCGGACAGTCGTTGAAGAAGATCGCTGCCGCTTCCTCCGGCGGAACGGTGCTGCTCTGCCGGTCTTCGGAATAGACGATGCGATCGCTGATCCCCTGCGAAAAGCCGTCCCGACCCTCCAGTTCTTTCTGCAGGTCGCCGAAGGTCATGCCGGACGGCAGCATCATGCCGGCGACATAGGCGATCCGGTTGACCCGATCGCGAAACCGTTCGCCGGCGGCGCTGGCGATCACGCCGCCGCCGGAGTGGCCGACCAGGGAGACTGGCCGGCCGGTCTCCGCGAGGACGCCATCGAGATAGTCGAGGCAGGTTTCGAGCGTGATTTCGCTCGCCGGCACGGTTTCCGTGCCGCTGCCCGGAAGATCGACCGCACGGCATTCCAGCCCGGCGGCTTCGAGCAGCGGGATCAGATGCGCCCAGCCCCAGCTGCCCTGCCACGCGCCATGGATCAGGATGACGGGATCAGCCATAGGACTGCTTGTACATCTTCATCAGATGCCCCTCGACGGTGATCGGAGCGTATTTCGGCTCCTCGCAGGGTTTCAGGCACGTCGGAATGCAGGTCACCTCGTAGTCGGCGTCGCCCTCGTAGAAATAGGGGATCGAATAGCGTTCGCGCCCGGAGGAATTGACCACGCGGTGCCGGGTCGACTTGTAGAGGTCGTTGGTCCAGTGAGCCAGGCTGTCGCCCAGATTGACCACGAAGCTTCCGGCAATCGGGTCGGCGTGGATCCACCCGTCGGTCGCGTGGTCGTAGACCTGCAACCCGCCGACCTGGTCCTGGAGAAGCAATGTCAGCGCGCCCCAGTCGGTATGGGCGCCGGCCCCTTTCTCGTTGGGTTCGGCATTCTCGCGTTGCGGCGGATAATGCAGGAGCCGCAGCGTGGCGATCGGGTCGCGCTTGTAGATCTCGAAATAGTCCTCGGAAAGGTCGAGCGACAGGGCGATCCCGTTCATCAGCAGTTCGCTGAGACTGCGCATGGCCGCGTAATAGGCGCTCATGGTCGGACGAAAGCCGGGAAGATCGGTCGGCCAGACATTGGGGCCGCGATTGAAGCGGCCATCCACGACCCGCGGATCGTCTTCCGGCAATTCGAGGCCGATATAATAGCCTTCCTTCCTGTCGGGCGGCGCGCCGGCTTCCAGAACCTGTCCGCCGAGGACCTCGTAACCGCGATTGCACTTTGAAACCCGGGACTTCTCGTAGCGCATTTTCATGTCGACGGGCTGGTCGAAAAACCGCTTTGTTTCCGCGAACACGGCATCGATCAATCCTTGCGGAACGCCGTGGCCGACGCAGTAGAAAAAGCCCGTGTCGAGACAGGCGGCCCGAAGCGCCGCGCCGACGGCTTTGCGTTGTTCGGGATCGGAGGAGGAAAGGCCGGAGACGTCGACCACCGGCAAGGCTTCGCCGGCGACGCGTTTGGCATCGAGAGACGTGTTCATAGGAACGGCTCCTTGATTATTTACGGGTCGCAAGGGAGGCGGCCCCGTCGGGGCCGCCGTTTCGTCTTGCGCCGGGTTCCTAGAGGGAGTTGGCGGCGATGCGTTGCAGCAGGTAGTCCTGCGCTGTGATCGGGTCGTATTTCTTGCCCGGCCCCTGGATGATCACGTCCTTGTTGGCCTGGCAGAAGAAGGGCAGCGAATAGCGCGGACCCAGATACTCGTCCTGTCGGGGCATGCGGACCCGGTGTAGCGTCGACTGAAGCTGGTCGTCGCTCCAGCGCATCAGCATATCGCCGATATTGCAGGTCACCACGCCCGGCAGCGGCGGCACGTCTGTCCATTCGAGCTCGCCGCCGGTCGCTTCCTTGCCGGGGCACAGCTGCAATCCGCCCTGTCCGGTGCGTTGGTGCAGCAGCGTCAGGCAGTCGAAATCGGTATGCGCGCCGGCGCGCCAGCCGGTGAAATCTTCCGGCTTGGCGTTCTCCATCGGCAGGTAATGGATCATGCGCAGCGTGCTCTGATATTCCGGCGACATCGGGTCATGCGCTTCGGTGAAGAAGTCCTCCGAAAAACCGAGCTTCATCGCGAAACAGGAAAGCACCTTCATGCCGAGCGCCCAGTTGGCGCGCTCGAAGGCCAGCATGATGGCCTTGAAGCCCGGCGCTTCCTCGCCGGTCGGCCACAACTTGCCCATGCGCGGCAGGGTGATCTGGTAGGATTCCTTGTTGTCCGCCGTTCCGGTGGAAGGGCGCACCTGCGCCTTGTATTCCCAGCCGGAATTCGTGCCTTTCTCGAGCGGGTATTTCGCTTTCACGTCCATCGGCATGTCGAAGAACTTCTCGCAATAGAGAAAGGCTTCGTCGATCTGCGCCTGCGGGATGCCGTGATTGATGAGCTGGAAGAAGCCGATCTCGGTCGAGGCCGCCCAAAGCTGGTCGGCGATCTCGGCCTTGCGGTTTGCAAAATCCGAGAGGTCGATCTGCGGAACCTCGCGCACCTTCTCGCGTCCCATGCCGCCGAAGGTCGCTTCCTTGTTCAGTTCTGCGAGGGAATAGTCCTGTTTCTTTGCTGTCGTTTCCATTGTTCAACTCCAATTCGTGAATGCGGCCGAAGCCGCGATCGTGAAGGAGCAATGACCCGCGCCGGACGGCGTTGACTGCTTCTACTCCTGTTCGCCGGGACGGGCGGTCCCTGAACTGATGACCCTGTTGTCTCCTGTCTGTTCGTTGTGTTTCCGCGGGCGGATTGTCCTCACTTGTCCTTGGGCAGGCTCCACGGAAACCAGATGCGTTGCACGGCGACGACGGTCTGGAACAGCACCAGGGACATGAGCACGAGGATAAGGAGGCCGGCCCAGGCTTGCTGCACCTTGAACATGGAGGTGGAGAACTGGATGAAATAACCGAGACCCTTTTCGGCGGCGACGAATTCGGCGACGACCGCTCCGATGACGGACAGCGTGACCGATATCTTCAGCGCCGAGAAGATATAGGGGATCGCATAGGGCAGACGGATCTGGCTGATCTCGCGAAACACCGGAGCCCGCAGGCTGCGCGACAATTCGATCAGTTCCGGCGGCGTCGCCATCAGGCCTGTCGTGGTCGAGACTACCAGCGGGAAAAAGGTAATCAGGCAGGTGATGACCACGCGGGGCAGGTCGCCCGAGCCGAGCGCGACGATGATGATCGGCGCGATGGCGACGACCGGGGTCGACTGCACGATGACGAGGATCGGATAGATCGCGCGAGACAGGACCTTCGAGCGGGCCAGAGCGATGGCGATCGGAATGGCGACGGCGATCGACACGAAATAGCCGATCATCGCGACCCGCAGCGTGCCCCAGACATGTTCGAGCCAGCGCAGGACGTCGATCGATCCGAAGCCGCCCATGATGCGGCTCGGCGCCGGAAGGACGAAGGACGGGATCGCGAAGAGATGGCAGGAAATCTCCCACACCGCGATGATCGCCACGAAGGTGCCGACAGGCAGAAGCGCCGGCGTCGCCATGACACGCTCCACGAGGGACGGTGACGCGGAAGCGGTGCCCGGCTCAGGCGGCGCGCTTGAGGAGGAGACTGCGGAGGTGTCCGACATAGTCATGCATCATCTGGTTGTTGCTCGTCTCCATGTCGCGGGGACGAGGAATGTCTATCTTCAAATTCTCGACGATGGAGCCCGGCCGCTCGCCCATGACCAGGACGCGGTCTGCAAGCAGGACCGCCTCGCTGATCGAATGGGTGATGAACATCACCGTCTTCGGCTGGTCTTCCCAGATCCGCAGCAATTCGAAGCCCATTTCCTCGCGGGTGAGGGCGTCGAGCGCGGAAAAGGGCTCGTCCATCAGCAGGATGTCCGGGTTCATGAACAACGCCCGGGCAATGCCGACGCGCTGCTGCATGCCGCCCGACAATTCATCGGGAAGGCGTTTCTCGAAGCCCTTGAGCCCGACCTTCTCGAGCAGGGCCTGCGCCTGCTTCCGGTCGTCGGGACCGACGGAACCCGTCTTGTGGCGCATGGGGAAGACCACATTGTCCTCGATCGTCGCCCAGGGCAGCAGCGTCGGGCGCTGGAACACGATGCCGATATCGTCGCGCGGCTCGGTGATCTTCATGCCGAAGACCTCGACCGTGCCGCGCGTCGGCATGAGCAGTCCCGAGGTCAGACGCAGCAAGGTGGACTTGCCGCAGCCGGACGGGCCAAGGACCGCCACGAACTCGTGGCGGTCTATGGTCATGTCGACGCCGCGGAGCGCCTCGAGCGCGCCGGACGCGGTCTGGAAGACCTGTCCGACGCCCGCAAAGCGGATCGCTGCTGGCGTTTCCGTCATCGTGGTCACATTTCCGGCAGGAAGGAGCGATCGACGATGGTCTCGGGATCGAGCGCGGCCTTGTCGAGCCCCTGCGCCGCGGAGACGCGGTCCCAGCTTGCCGCAAGACGGCCGGATTCGAACACGCCGAGACCGTCCTTTTCGGTCACGTCGTTGAATTCGAGAACCATCGTATCCTTGATCGAGCCTTCGATATCGGCAGCGGAGAGTTCCGGGATCTGCGCGACCATGGCCTCGGCGGCCTCGGCCGGGTTGTCCTTGACGAATTCAAGCGACTTGACGAACGCCTTGACGAAGCGCTTGGCGACGTCCGGACGCTCGGTGAGGAACGCGTCGGAGGCGAGCAGCGATGCCGAATAGAGTTCGAGGCCGGCGGCATCCCACGGCAAGGGCGTGATTTCCTTGCCGGCTTCCTTGGCCTGGTTGGTGAAAATCGCGACGTTGGTCATCCAGGCGATGACGACATCGGCGGCGCCGGTCATCAGCATCGGGCCCAGCGCGCCCGGGTCGGCTTTCGTCAGCTTGATGTCCTCCTCGCTCATTCCGACATCCTTCAGGACCAGCGGCAGGAACACGTTGGAGGAGGTAAAGGGCGACGTGGCGACTTCCTTGCCCTTGATGCCCGAGATGTCCTCGATGCCGCTGTCCTTGAGCACGAAGAAGGCATGCGGCCCCTTGTTGAAGATCGACATGACGGCGGTGATCGGGACATCTTCAGTAACCTTGGCGGCCATCAGTGCGCCGATATCGGCCGATCCGATGTCGGATACGCCGGTCGCCAGCTTGGTGATCGCTTCGGAAGAACCGCGGCCCGGCTCGACCTTGACCTCGATGCCTTCTTCCGCGCAGAAGCCCTTTTCGATGCAGACATAGACCGGCGCCTTGTCGCCGCCCGGCAGCCAGTCGAGCTGGAACGTGACCGTGTCGGCGGCTTGTGCCGCTGCGACGGAGCCGATGGCAGCGACTGTACCGGCTGCAAGCGTCTTGAGTATTTTCATTGCCATGATCGCATAACCTCACTGTTTTGGTTTTTTCGGTCCGCAAACGGATCGGACCGCCGCTGGCGCGGCGGTATCGAAATCGAAGTCGATCTTGCGGACATATGAGCAGGCGGCACGGGCCGTTCTCCGAATGAGCCTTCGTTTGCCGAGCAATGTCCCGGACGCCTTGTCCTGACCGCTTCTACTCGCGAAATACCTTGCACGAGGCGTGCCAAACCGAATTCCCGGGGCTTGCGCCGTTTCAAGGGGTTTCCCGGGATAATTTGCCTTGCAGAACAGCACGGTATGTCCCTGTCTGCATAAAAAATATGCAGCGGAGTTTGCTGCTTTCGGAATGCGCAAAAGCCTGTTGCGCGGCCGCGCCGGTGGCCTTAGGTGGAACGATTGCCACTACGGAGAACCTCAGATGACCATCAGCCCCGAACGCGATCTCGAACTGCTGCGCCGCACCATCGAACTGGCGCGCATCTCCCGCGAGCGCGGCGACCATCCGTTCGGTGCGCTGCTCGCCGACAGCGACGGCGCGATCCTCCTGGAGGCCATGAACACCTGCGGCACCAAGGGCGACCGCACGGGCCATGCCGAACGCAATCTGATGACAGAAGCCTCGATGAAATACGATGCCGACTTCCTGTCGAAATGCACCATGTACACCAGCGCCGAACCCTGCGTTATGTGCACCGGTTCGGTCTACTGGGCGGGTGTCGGGCGCATCGTGCACGGCATGAGCGAGAAGGAACTTAAGGACCTGATCGGTCCGGATCCGGAAAACCTCACGATGGACCTGCCCTGTACCCAGGTCGTTGCGGCCGGTCAGCGCAAGGTCGAGGTGGTCGGACCGCTTCTGTCTGAGGAGTCCGCCGTCGTGCACGAAGGCTTCTGGGTTTCCTCGTAAACGCGATCCGCGCGGTCAAATGACCGCGCAGACGGTCTTCGTTTCGAGATAGTTTTCCAGTCCCTGCGCGCCGTTCTCATAGCCCCAGCCGCTTTCCTTGTGTCCGCCCTTCGGCAGTTCCGGCGAGAAATAGGAATGGCAATTGATCCAGACAGTGCCCGACCGGATACCGCCGGCAAGCCGGTGCGCGGCTGACAGGTTTTCGGTCCAGACGCTCGCGGCAAGGCCGTAATCCGTATCGTTCGCATAGGCGAGCGCTTCTTCCGGCTCGTCGAAGGGCGTGACCGTGATGACCGGCCCGAAGATTTCTTCGCGCATCATCCGCATGTCCGGCCGCGCCCCGGTCACGACGGTCGGCGTATAGAAGGCCCCGGCATCGCCGACGCGTTCGCCGCCAGTCGCAACACCCGCGCCGTCGGCCCTGCCTTCCTCGATGAAGGACGCAACGCGCTCCGCCTGCGCCGCGCTGACGAGAGGTCCGAGATCGGTTTCGCGGTCGAGCCCGTGGCCCAGCCGCAGCTTCGCGGCTTCCTTGATCAGCCCGTCGACGAAGGCATCATGGATGCTGCGGTGGACATAGGCGCGCGAGCCGGCCACGCAAACCTGGCCGGAATTGGCGAAGATGCCGCGCGCGACGCCGGGCAAGGCGAGGTCGAAATCGGCGTCAGGCATGACGATGGCCGGGGACTTGCCACCCAGTTCGAGAGTCAGTTTCTTCAGATTGCCCTGGGCGGCGCCAACGATCATGCGGCCGACCTCGGTCGAGCCGGTGAAAGCGACCTTGTCGACATCGCGATGCGCGGTCAGATGCGCCCCGACCGCCGCACCGAAGCCGGTGACGATATTGACGACGCCGACGGGCAAGCCAGCCTCGATCAGGAGCTCGCCGAGGCGGAGAGCCGTCAGCGACGTCTCCTCGGCCGGCTTCAGCACGACGGTGCAACCGGCGCACAGCGCAGGCGCCAGTTTCATTGCCGCCATCAAGAGCGGCGAGTTCCAGGGGGTAATCGCGGCGACGACGCCGACGGGTTCGCGCGTCGTATAGGCGAAGATTTTCTTTCCGGGCGGGTGATAGCTGATGGAGGTCGGGATCGTCTGGCCGAGGATCTTGTTGGCAAATCCCGCATAGTAGCGGAACTGTTCGGCGGAGGCGGGGATCTCGGCGAAGCGCGATGTCGCCCAGGATTTGCCCTGATCGAGCGTTTCCAGTTCGGCCAGCTCGTCGGCATGGGCCTCGATCAAATCCGCGATTGCCCACAGAAGCTTGCCGCGCGCCGACGGCTTCATGTCGCGCCATGCCGGATCGGAAAGCGCGGCGCGCGCGGCGGCGACCGCCGCGTCGGCATCGGCCGGAACGCCCTCCGCGATTTCGCAAAGCAGCGCGCCGGAAGCCGGATCATGAGTCGCGAATGTGCCGCCGCCCTCGGCGTCGCGCCATTCATTGGCGATCAGGAGCTTCTTGGCCCCGCTGTCGAGAAAGGCCTGTGCGCCGGGGGTCGCAGGCCGGTGCGGAGGAATGTGGAGGGTCATTGCATGTCCAGTGTCTTGCCGGCGATCCGCGAGGCGGCAAGCGTCGCTCCGCGCAAGATCGAGTGATAGCCTGTGCAGCGGCAGATATTGCCTTCGAGCGCCGTCATGATGTCGTCGCGCGTCGCATGCGGATTGCCGGTCAGGAGCGCGACCAGCGAGATCACGAAACCGGGTGCGCAATAGCCGCATTGGAACGCGGACTCCTCGGCTAGCGCCTCGCGCACGACCGCAGTAACCGGCAGGGCGTCGAGACCGGCGCCTGTCACGATCTCAGCGCCGTCCGCCTGCCAGGCCATGACCAGGCAGGAATTGGCGGCTTGGCCGTTCATCAGCACCATGCATGCGCCGCAGCGCCCGGCCTCGCAGCCGATCTTGGTCTCGGTCGCGGAGAGCGTGTCGCGCAGCACGCGTGTCAGTGATGTTCCGGCGGCCGCGGTCGTCTGGACCGGTTCGCCGTTCAAACGGAAACGCAGGGCAATCGGCTCATCCGCCATGATGTCGGTCATTCGGCTGCCTCGCAGAAATCGAGAATGTCCTCAGGCCGGAACGGCGTGACCGCTGGCCAGTGTCCGAGCGCGTCGGCCACCGCATTGGCGATTGCGGGCGTGATCGAGTTGATGCTGATTTCGCCTGCGCCGCGCGGACCGAAGGGATCGCCGGCATCGAGATCTTCAAGAGCGAAACTCGTCATGCGCTCGGGCGTGTCGCGGACGGTCGGCATGTAGTAGTTGTCGTAGTTGGTCGTGAGGAAACGGCCGTCCTCGATCAGCACGTCTTCCGTCAGCGTGAAGCCGAGGCCCTGGACGAGACCGCCTTCCATCTGGCCGAGATAGGCCGCAAGATCGATCACCGGACCGGCGGCGGTATGTAGCTCGATGTCGAGCACCCGGACCTCGCCGGTGGCGCGATCGACCGACACGCGCGCAAGCGTCACGCCGAAGGCGAAGATGAAGCGGGCATTGCCCTTGGTGTAATCCGATTTCGGAAAGGCGAAGTCGGCTTCCTCGGACAGGACCTCTCCGGTTGCCAGACTTTCGGCAAGCTCCGCGAAGCCCAGCAGGGGAACCCGGCTGTTGGTGGCCGCATCGGCGATGCCGCCCGGAATGATCCTGAGCGTTTCGGGTTGGCGGCCGAGGAGCCCCGCCGCCTTGGCGAGCAGCTTGTCCGTAAAGCCCGGGGCCATGAGCTCCGTGCCCTTCCAGACGACATAGCCGCCGCGCGACGCCGTGGTCGATCCGGAATCCGGTGTGGAGGCGGTGTCGCCGATGACCGCACGCACATCCTCGCGCGCGCACCCGAGCCGGTCGGCGATGGTGGCATGAATGGAGGGGATGAGCCCCTGGCCCATCTCGTCCAGTCCGAACTGCGCCTCGATCCTGCCGTCGGCCGCAAGCGTGATCCGCGTTATCGCCTCGTCATGCGGGATCGTGCCGAGGCCGTTGCCCTGGTAGATCAGCCCCATGCCGGTGCCGATTGCCTTTCCGGGTGGCGCATCTGCCGGCTCGCGCCACATCGGGCTCGCCGCGGCCGCATCCAGCATCTCCGTCAGGCGCTCGGACGGGGCGACGAGCTGGCCGAGAAAGCCGGGCATGCCGGGCGTGCGAAGATTGCGCCGGCGGATCTCGACAGGGTCGAGTCCGCACAGCGCCGCCAGCTGGTCCATCTGGCATTCGATTGCAAAGGTCATCTGGTTCGCGCCGAAGCCGCGAAACGCGCCGCAGGTGCCATTGTTCGTATAGGCGAGGCGGCCCTGCGTCCTCACATTCGGCGAGATGTAGGGCCCGCAGGCGTGTTCGTTGGCGGTCTCCAGGACGCCGGGGCTCAGCGAGGCATAGGCGCCGCTGTCGGCGATGAAATCGACCTCCTGGGCAAGCAACATACCCTCGGCGTCGCAGGCGGTGCGCATGCGGATGCGGAACGGATTGCGTTTCGTCCCGGCCAGCACGGATTCAGCCCGCGTCCACTGCATGCGAACCGGCGCGTTGGCTTTGAGCGCCAGCAAAGCGAGGACGGGCTGGACGGTCAGTTCGTCCTTGCCGCCGAAGCCGCCGCCCGTCGGGCTGGTGACGACGCGGATCTTCTCTTCCGGCAGGGCGAGGATGCGGGCGAGCGCTTGCCGGTCGCGGACGCCATATTGTCCGCCGGCGAACATCGCCAGTCCGCCGTCGGGCGTCGGCTCGGCATAACCGCCCTCGGTCTCCATGAAGCCGTGCATCTGGCGCGGCGTGACATAGGTCTCCTCGACGATATGGATCGCCGCCGCGAAGCCGGCGTCGATATCGCCGCGCTCCAACTCGACCGAGCTGGTCAGATTGCCGTCGGCATGAACAGGCTCGGCGCCGTCATCGAGAGCGGCGAGCGGGTCGCCGACAGGCGGAAGCGCCTCGTAGTCGACCTCGATCAGCGCCAGCGCCTGCAGCGCCGTTTCGCGATCGACGGCAGCGACCCCGGCCACCGGATCGCCGAGATAGCGGACCTTGTCTGAACAGAGCGCCGGCTGGTCCGGGAAGACGATCCCGAAGGAGTTTTCACCTTTGATGTCGCGATGCGTGACGACCGCCTTCACGCCGGGCAGGGCCTCCGCTGCGCTCGTGTCGATCGACAGGATACGGGCATGCGGCACGTCTAGGCGCAGCGTTGCGCCGACCAGCATGTCGTCGCGCCGCGCATCGGTCAGGTAAGGCATTTGCGCCGCGATCTTGCCCGGCAGGTCGGGCCGGACATGCCAGCGATTGCCGCCGGTCTCACGCGACAGGTGGAATTCGTCCGGCGTACTGGCCGGTTCGGGGCGGATCGTGCGCCCGCCGCGGATATCTCCCGGCAACGCACCCGACAGGACCTCAACCAGCGCGTTCGCACCGGCCCGCTTGCGGTAGCTTGCGCTGCGAAATGCGTCGTCGGGGGCGGAAATCTTGGTCGCAATGATCTCTCGGAGCGCCGACCAGTCAATCGACGAGATTTCCCGCCCGATCAATCCGGTCTCCGTCTCGATGAGCCGCGTCGCAGGCACCGGCCCGCCGCCGACCGCAAGTCGCGCAGACGTCACTTTCCCGCCACTGGCGAACAACGCGCCGGCGACCGCGATAATGCTGGGCGTGAAGGCTGCGCGCATCCCGATCTTGCGGAACCCGTAACGGCCTTCGGCCTCCTGGCGGGGAATCAGAATGGCGGTGATCAGCGACGGTTCGGCGGGCGTTGCAAGCCAGTCGGCGAGGGGAACGGTGCGCGGCCCTTCGTGCGTCAGCACCTCCAATCGGGCGTCGAGCGTCAGCAGGGCGGGCAGCAGGCAGCCGGTACGCCAGCCGATATTGCCGCCAAGCGTCGCCCTGTTGCGGATCGCCGTCGCGCCGACGCGGCGCGCTGCCTCCGCCAGAAGCGGGCAGTGCTCGGCAATGGCTGCGGAGCCGATGATCGCGGAGAGCGTTTCCCCCGCGCCGATCCGCAATGCGGTATCCGCCACGGAAAACCCGGAGAAGTCATCGAGGCAGGAAATATCGATCAGCGCCGAGGGGCGCGGCTTTCCAAGCGACCATTCCGCCTGCAAGGCCGTGGAGCCGGCGGACAACCGTGCATCCGGGCCGGCTTCGGCCAGCATCGTCACGGCTTGCGACGGCGTATCGGGTTTCAGGATCCGCATCGCGTCGGTCCTACTGCGTCGCCAGGGTCGTGCCGAAACGCAGACCCTTTTCCTTCAGCCAGCGCCGGTAGGCGACGGAGGACGAGTCGGCGCGCGTCGGGATCTCGGCGCGCGGCTCCAGCGGCATGAGCAGCGGACGCTGGTTCTCGACGATGATGCGGTCCTGCAGGAAAATGACCTGTTCGAAGCGGCGCAATTGCGTCAGCGAAGCCTCGTCATCGAGCAGATACATGACCGGCGTCGCCCGGCACAGATCCTCCTCCATCGGCTGGATGAACAGGGCGATGGCGTCGAGCCGGTCGGGCTGCGACGGGCAGACCCGGTAGAGCATGACGATGAAAGGCGAGGGCACGCGATAGGTCAGATGGGTGAATTCACCCTCCGGCCGCGAAGCCGTCATCTGCGGCTGGAAGAAGGTGCAGTTGGTCGCCCATACCTCGTCGACGTCGCGGCGGAGTTCCGACTTATATTGCGGCACTTCGGTATGCGGCTCGGAACCCAGAATGTCGGTATGCACGAAGGGAAAATGCGCCATGTCGAGGAAGTTCTCGACCACGCGCAGCCCGGAGGCGCGCATCTTCACCCAGCCGCAGGGCACATAGCGGCGATCCGGCTCGAAGGCCTCGGCGATGTGGACGATATCGCGCTCCGGTTCGCCGAGCGTCGTCCAGAGGCAACCGTATTTCTCCTGAACGGGCAGGGCAGGCCCGCGGGCGCCGTCGTCGAGGATTTCACGGACGAGGAAACCGTCTTCCGCCGCCCGCCTGATCTCGATGTCCTGGCCGAGCAGCCGGGTGACGATCGGCCTGTCGGCGATGTCGGCCACCGTCTCGACGGCGTACCACTGGTTGAGGGCGACCGGGTCTGTCGTCTTCGTCATGCATGTCCCTCCGTGCCCCATTGCACCGACTCGTTTTCGGCGAGCCAGGCGGCGCGACGTTCGAAAAGCGGCGGCGCAACGGTGTGGATTTCATCGATGATCGCCGCGAGATCGGCGGTCTGCAAGACGCCGTCCTCGACCACGATCTTGCCATCGATCATCGTCATCGCGACGTCGGAACCGCGCACCGCGTGAACGAGATTGTGCTGCAGGTTGAACCACGGTCCGGACCCGAACAACGGCGTCATGCGCGGCGTATCGGCGCGCACCGCGATGATGTCCGCCCGCTTGCCGGTTTCGATTGAGCCAATCTCGTGATCGAGGCCGACCGCCTTCGCGCCGCCGATGGTCGCCATGCGTAGCACGTCCCAGCTATCCATCGCGGCGGCGTCGCGGTCCTTCAGCTTGCCGAGCAGCGAGGCGACCTTCATCTCCTCGAACATGTCGAAATTGTTGTTTTCCTTTTCGCCGTCCGTGCCGATACCGACGGGAACGCCGGCGGCAAGCATGTCGGCGATGGGGGCGATGCCGCTCGCCAGCTTCATGTTTGAGACCGGATTGTGCGCGACCGATACAGGATATCCGGCGATCAGTTCGATTTCCGCCGGTTCGAGCCAGACGGCATGCGCGATCATCGCGCGGGGCGTCTCGAAAAAGCCGAGTTCCTCGAGCGCGAACATCGGCCGCTTGCCATAGCGCTTCACGAACTCGGCCACCTCGATCTCGGCTTCCGAGCAATGGGTGTGAAAGCCGGTGCCGTGCTTCTTCGCCATGTCGATGGCGCGCTGCTGGCCGGCCTCGTCGGCGTAGAACAGATGTTCGAGCCCGACCCAGACATTGACGCGGCCATCGGCCTTGCGGTGCCAGTCCTCGATCAGACGCTCGTTCATGTCGAGCGTGTCGAAATAGTCGTAATCCGGATGCTCGCCGACATAGGGAACGGCGACGAGGCGGTTGCCGATCGTCGTGGCGGCCTCGGCGCTGCCGTCCATGTAGCGCCACATGTCGACGACCGTCGTCGTACCGCCGAGCACGGATTCCGCGTAGCACAGCATCGAGGCGGCCTTGGCCTCATGTGGCTGCAGCATCCGGTGCATCGGGTTGATGTGGAGCGTCAGCCAGTCCCAGACCGGCAGGTGTTCGGCCGTGCCGCGCAGGAAACCGGAATGCGCGTGGGCGTTGACCAGCCCCGGCATCAGCACGGTGTCCGGCAGGTCCATCACCGCGACGCCGGGAAAGCGGCGGGTGAGGTCATCGCGGGTGCCGACTGCGACAATCGCGCCGCCCTCAATGGCGACGGCCCCGCCGACGATCACCGAATTGTCGGCATCCATCGTCAGGAGATGGCCGCCGGCCAGAATGAGATCCGGGTCGCTCATGCGTCCTCCATCAGGAAATCGGCCGCGCGCTCGCCGATCATGGTCACGGGCGCATGGGTGTTGCAGGTCGGGATGATCGGGATGACCGAGGCGTCGGCGATGCGCAGCCCGTCGATGCCGCGCACACGCAGCCGCGGGTCGGTCACGGCCATCTCGTCCGTCCCCATCTTGCAGGTGCCGCAAGTGTGGAAGAAGGTCGAGCAGCCGTCACGGATGAACTCGATCACTTCGCTTTCGGTCAGCACCCGGTTCGGCACGACCGGGCCGGCAACGAGATCGCGAAACGCATCGGTTCCCGCGAGATCCATGATCGTGTGATAGGCCGAAACGAGGGCTTCGAGATCGGACGGTTCGTCCAGATAGTTTGGCTGAAGCTTTAGCGGCCCGAGCGGTTCGGCCGTCAGCATTTTCATATGGCCGACGCTTTTCGAATGCATCAGCCCGAATCCCAGTGAGAACAGTTCGCCGGTCGTCTCGAAACGGTCGCGCAGCGTCTGCTCCGCGCTGTTGCCCTGCACCGGAAAGGCATGGACATCCGCCTGGGCGAGATCGGGGCGCGACTTCCAGTTGAGCATCGTGCCGCCGCCATTGTCGGTCTTCGGCCCGAGCGGCTGCGCGGCGCGGAAGACACAGGCCTGCACCAGCGGGTGGTCCTGAAGGTTCTGCCCGACGCCCGGCAGATCGGCGGCAACCGGGATGCCGAGGCGGCCGAGTTCCTCCGCATCGCCGATGCCAGACAGCATCAGAAGGCGCGGCGTATCGATCGCGCCGAGCGCCAGAACGACCTCGCAAGTCGCCCTCGTTTCGACCGTCCGGTCTCCGACGACATGGCGGACGCCGGTGCATCGGCCGTTTTCGATAACGAGACCGGTGGCCAGCGATCCGGTGAGGATTGTCAGGCGGTCCGCGTCGAGGATCGGGTAGAGGTAGCCGGTCGCCGAGCTCCAGCGTTTCCCGTCAGCGATATTGAAATTCGATGGCGTCGCGCCCTCGTTCGTCTCGCCGTTCGGATCGTCGATGACCGGGATGCCAAGCTCGGCGGCGCCGTCCATCATGGCTTTCGCGATCGGGTGAAGGTGCTTGCTGGTGGTGATCTTCAGCGGCCCGCCGGAGCCGCGCCAAGCCGTCTCGCCGCCCTCCCAGTCCTCGCTGCGCTTGAAATAGGGCAGCACGTCCTCGAAGCGCCAGCCGGTTGCGCCGGCATCGTCCCAGGCGTCGTAATCGAGCGGATGGCCGCGATACCACATCAAGGCGTTGATCGCGCTCGACCCGCCGAGCACCTGGCCGCGCGGGATGCCGATCGTCCGGCCGTTCACATGCGGGGAGGGCGTGTAATTGTAGCCCCAGTCGTAGCGGCTGCGGCCAAGCGGCACCCATTCGCCGGGATCGTCGATCTCGGCAACGCCGATCCCGGCTTCGCCCGCCTCGATCAGCAGCACCGTCGCATCCGTCCCGTCGATCAGCCGGCGAACCACCGGGCAGCCGCCGGAACCGGCCCCGATGACGATATAGTCATAGGCCTTATCGAGCGGCTTCTGCGGGATGCTGGGAGCGGCGGTCATGGCGTCAATTGTGCTCGCTCGGACCCATGATGACGATACCCTCGGTCTCCTCGACATGGCGCACGAAGATGTACTTGTCCTCGCGCCCGTCGGAATGCTTGCGCTTGATGTCCGGCTGGACCGTGCCGGCGACCTTGGCGACGACGATATAGGGCTCTTCCGCGGCAAGTCCGGCGGCGCAATGGTTTTCGAATTCCTCCAGCGTGCGGACGGTGAAGGCCTTCTCGACGCCCGCGCCCCGCGCGATCGCGGCAATGTCGACGCGTCCCGATGCCGTATGTGTCGGCGGCCCGCCGATCGACTGGTAGCATTCATTGTCCCAGACGACGACGAAGAGGTTCTTCGGCTGCTCGTTGCCGAGCGTGGCGAGGATGCCGAGATTGAACATCATGCCGCCATCTGTATCGAGCGAGACGATGCGGCGGTGCGGCAGGCCGGCGGCGAGCCCGAAGGCCTGCGGCGTGACGCAGCCCAATTGCTGCTGGAAAAGGCTCGCCTCGCGCATATGCGGGGCGGCGTTGTACCATTCGTCGACGCTGGCGCCGAGCGACAGGATCACCAATTCGTCCTTCAGGTGCTTTGCGAGAGCGGCCATGCAATCGTAGCGTTTCATCGGACGATACTCCCGGAAAGGGCGACCGCCGTGTGGTAGTAGCTGGAATAGGCAAGCTCGTAGGCATCGACGATGGCCTGTTCGATCCGCTGTTCCTCTCGCTCCACCGCATAGGGGATGCGCAGCGCCTGGAGGACGGGTTCCATCGTGATGCCGTGCGGCACCGCCCACCAGTTGTTCTCGCCCATGTCGCCGCGATAGCTCATCAGCATGATGACGGGGATGCCGGCGCCGAGGCCCATGCGCGCGAGCGGCTCGACCGAGGCGCGCAGGCCGGAATTCTCCATAACCAGCGCGGCGCGCTTGCCGGAGAGAAACACCCCGCCGCAGATCGCCGCGCCTTCGCCCTCGTTGGTCACCCGGATGGTGCGAATATCGGGGTCCGCATCCAGCGCCGGATAAAGCTCCTTGAACAGGGAGTCGGGCAGATAGCAGACGATGGACACGCCGGCCCGCTTCAGCCCCCTGATCACCGCGTCGACCGCGCCTTGCTTCATGGTAGTGTGTCTCCGGTCATCGTGTGCGGCGGCCTTGTCCCGAGAGGGGTGATCGCGTTTTCTTCAACGAACGCAGCGGTTTGCGTCGTCCGGCACCGCCCGGTGCGGCGCCAGTGTCGCAAGCCGAACTTGTTTCGAATAGGCGGTAATTTTCGAAGAAGCTGTTGCGCTGGGAGCATCATCTTCGCTTCTCCGCCCGTCACTTCAACTGCTCGAAACGCTGGGCGAGGCTCGTCGCGAAGGCCGACGCCGCATCGGATATCTCGGCTTTCGCGCGCGACATCAGCATCAGGCGGCGCGGCTGTAGTTTCGGGTCGCGCAGCGGGATGAATATCAGCTCGCCGCTCCCGATCTCCCGTTCGACGCCGACCCGCGTCTGCATGATGTTGCCCAGCCCGCGTCTGGCGAGGTCGATCATCAGGCCGATCGAATTGGTGCGGGTGCGGCGCGAGAACTCCACCATGGAGCCGGAGAAGAGCTCTTCCACCGACATCGAAAGGGAAAGGCTGGTGTCCGACAGGATGATGCGCTCGCCGGAGATGTCGAAGGCGCGCAGCTCGTCGCGGGCGGCGAGATGGCTGTCGGGCGGCACGATCAGGCCGAGCGGCAACTGCACGGCCGCCAGCTTGCGCGCATTGCGCGGAACCCGCACGTCGAAGGCGATCGCCAGGTCGCAACTGCCGTCGCTGATCGCGGTCGCGGTTTCCTGCGAAGTCGTCACCCGGACGTCGACGGTGATTTCGGGATGCCGTTTCCAGAATTCCTCCAACGCCTCGGGCAGGATCCCGCGCGCGACGCTCTCGATCACGGCCACGGTTACCGTTCCGCGGCGCAGCCCGCTCAGATCATTGATCTCCGTGACCGCGCGGTTCAGGTCCACATAGCTTTCGCGCACATGGTAGAGCAGCAATTCGCCGGCGCTGGTCAGGCGAAGGCGCTGGCGCACCCGCTCGAAAAGCGGCGTGTCCAGTTCCTCTTCCAGTTGCTTGATGACGCGACTGATCGAGGAAGGCGCGACGTTGAGCGCCTTGGAGGCCTGCCGGATCGAGCCCAGCCGCGCCACCAACTGGAAATAATGCGTCCGGGTCGCGATCAGCCCGAGACGGTACGGGTCCATCAGGCGGTCTCGAGCAGGGGAACGGTTTCCATTTCCGGCACCAGAACGAGGCCCTTGTCGGTAATCCGGATTTCCGGGATCACCGAGAGCGGGATCAGGTTGAAACCCATATAGGGAATGGTGCAGCCGGCCTTCTCCCATTCGACCTTCAGCGCCTTGACCTCTTCGGCCACCTCATGGACGCGCTTGTCGGAAAGCAGCCCGGCGATTGGAAGCGGGACCATGGCCGTGACCTTCCCGTCCATGACGACGCAGACGCCGCCCTGGCATTCCGCGATGGCGTCCAGCGCGACCTGCATATCGGTCTCGTCGGTGCCGGCGATGATGATGTTGTGGCTGTCATGCCCCACCGACGAGGCGACGGCGCCCTTCTTCAGGTTGAAATTGGAGAGGAGCCCATGGGCGACATTGCCGTCCGACTTGCCGTGCCGCTCGACGACGGTGACGAAGCACAGTCCGTGCCGGTCAAAATGGTCCTGCCAGTCATTGGCGGGTTCGAGCACGATCCTCTCATGCGGCAGGGTGATGCCGGGAAGCTCGGTGCGGATGGCGTGAGCCACCATCTTCTGGGCCGGCAGCTCCGGAACCAGCTTCACCGACTTGGGAAGTTTCACCGTCGAATAGGCCGCCTGCGGGTAGCGATAGGGCTCGGACAACGCTGCATCGAGAACCGGCGTGATCTTGCGGTCCTCGACCATCAACTCGCCGCCATACCAGGTGTTGACCGGCTTCAATTCGTCGTCGAGCAGCACGAGGTCGGCGCGGCGTCCGCCGCCAAGGCCGCCGATTTCGTCGCCCATGCCGAAACGCGTCGCGCCGTGCAGCGACCCCATCGACCAGGCCTGCTCCGGTTTCATGCCGGCCCGGATCGCCTCGCGCGCCACCCAGTCCATGCCGAACACCAGGAGGTCGTCGGCATCCCGGTCGTCCGTGCAGACGGCGATGCGCTTGTGCGAGGCGCCGAGCTCGGTGATCGTCTTGATCGCCTCCGGCAGGCTGTGCCACGGCGTGGTCGGCGGCCCGCCGCGCAGGAACAGCCAGATGCCGGATTCCAGCAGGTCGTCGGCGATCTCCCGGTCGATCGCTTCATGCGTGTCGGTCACGCCGGAAGCGGCATAGGCGGCGACGAATTCGCGGCCATAGACATGGCCCGAAACCGGGCGGCCACGTTCCAGCGCCGCGGCGATGATAGCGTGGCTGCGCGCGTCGCCCATCGCGACCGGCACGAAATCCATCTTTTCGCCGAGCGCCACGGCTTCGGGCCACTTGTCGAAGAGGGCAGCGATCTTTTCCGGCGTCAGGTCACCGCCGGCCGTTTCGAGTTCCGGTGACGTGGCGGGGACGGTGCTCGGCACGGTCAGGAAAATGGAGAGCGGCGCTTGCCGGGCATCCTCCAGCATCGCCTCGACGCCCGCCACGTCCATGACGTTGCCGATCTCGTGGCTGTCGCAGAAGATCGTCGTCGTCCCGTTGAGCAGCGCCGCCTCGGCATAGGCGCAGGCCGTGATCATCGAGGATTCGATATGGATATGCGGGTCGACGAGGCCCGGTGCGAGGATTGCGCCGCCGGCATCGTAGCGTTGCGCCGCGCCGCCCTTGTAGGTGCCCGCCGGCTTCATCGCGGCGATGCGGCCCCCGGCAATCCAGAGTTCCTTGTCGTCGAGAATGCGCTCCGAATAGGTCGAGAGCGCACGCGCGCCGGTGATCACGAGCTCCGGCTCCGCCCGCCCGGAGGCCACGTCGGCGAGCCTCCGCGTCATGGTGGAGAGGGGAGCAACGGAAAAGCGGGTGATCTTGCGCATCGGAGAGTCTTTCTCAGTGATACTCGGGAATGCCGGGCATGGTGATGAACCCGTCGATCTTGCGCACCGCCCGCGCCCAGCGCCTGAGTGCCGGGAAGGCGTCATGGTCGACATTGTAGTCGCGGCTGAGCGCGAAGGACGGGAAGAGCGCGATGTCGGCGATCGTCGGTTCCGCGCCCGCGAAATACTCGAAGCCGTCGAAATGCTGCCGGGTCATGTGATCGTCCATGGCGCGCAACGCCTCGCGGGCGGCCATGCGCAGCGCGTCGATGTCGCCGGGAGCATCCATCATCGCCGTCGAACGCGCCTGAACGGCGGCGTCGAGTTCGCGTGCGGAAAAGGCGAGCCACATCATGACGCGGCCGAACGCGTCCGGATCCTTGGGCAGGAAGCCGCCCTTTGGATCGCGCGTCTCCGCCAGCCAGGCAAGGATAGCTTCGGCTTCGTAGAGGACGAGATCGTCGTGCCTGACGACCGGCAGGGCGCCGAACGGGCTCATCGCGAGGATCGCGGGCGACAGGTTCTCCTTGCCGGGCATCACGTCGACCGCGACCTGGTCCGCTTCGACGCCGAGACAGGACAGAAGGAGCCTGACCTTGTAGCAGTTTTCGTCGAGGTCGTAATTGTACAGCGTCAGCGCGCTCATGCCGCGATCTCCCCGATCTTCTCGTTGGCCGCTGCTTCTTCGGCGTCGCGGCGCAATTGCTCCGCCCAAAACGCGAGGCGTTTCATCTGGTCGTTGGACGGATTGCCCGCTGCGACGATGTGCAATGCCGCCTCCCGCTCCGCGACGGGCTGAATGCCGGCAATCAGCGTGACGTCGCCGAGACGGATCTCGATAATGCGCCCTTCGGTCGCCTTCACCTCCGGGGCGATCCCGTCCAGCGGGGTGAACGGTACGCGCTCGACGAGCAGCGCCGCGGGGCAATCGGCGAAAACCGTCCGCAGCGGCGTAATGTCGCCGGGCAGGTCCGGATGAGGCGCCGCGTCTTCGCCCTCGGCGTCGAAATTTCCCCACACCATTCCGCCCGCCTCGGCGACGCCGAAGGTCGGAACCTTGATCGTCTTGGGTACGTCCAAGTCCGGATGGGCCGGGATGTAGCGGCACTGGCCGGCGGTATCGTACTGCCAGCCATGATAGAGGCAGGCGATGTGATCGCCGCGCACGAAGCCGAAGCTCATTTTCATGCCCCGGTGCGGGCAGCGGTCTTCCCACACATGCGCCGCGCCCTTGTCGTCGCGCCAGGCGACGATTTCCTTGCCTTCGACACGCGTGCCCGCCGACGTGCCGGGCGCGATGTCCCGCGCAAGTACAAGCGGGTACCAGCCTTGCAGACTCATTGTCCCATCCTCTCGTTTCTGGATTCGAAGATTGCCGGAGACGCCGGTGCGCGTTCGACGTCGAGCACGATGCAGTCATGCGGCCCGAGGCTGCATGCCATGTCGAACGCGTCGACCAGGTCGGCTTGGCCGTCGACGGCGACCGCGACGGAATTGTCGTCGCTTGCGAGCAGGGCGAGCGGCAGATCCAGCCGCGCCGCCCGATGACGTGCGAAAGCGATGAAGCTGTCGGGAACGATCTTTCCCGTGAATGTGAAAATGACGCTCTCGCGTTTCACCCGCCGACCTTTTCCCAAACCGTGCCGCCCGTTTTGCAGGCGACTGCACAAAAAATATACAGCGCCTGAAAACTAAGCAACTTTGCAGCGCAGCAGTTGATAGGGCGGTTCTTTTCAGGGTGTCAAGTGTTGTGTTCAGGGCATCATCGTCATCGAGAAATTCGCACTATTCAGAACAACTCCTTTTTGGAACGGTTCTGCCGATGGCTGGTGTCAGGTTGGAAAAAAGCGGAAATAAGCCCGGTTTTCCGGCATTTCTCGCTCTTTCTCGGATCGTCCCTGGGGGAGGCTCGCGAGCTCTGAGTGCGAATGTTGGTGCGCTGCAGCAGGAATTTGCCGTCGCGTCCCGGGCCGCCTGCCGTGAATCCGTCAATTGGCATGGATCATGCTCCATCTGATCCGGCGGTCATCCGGCCCAGATGCCGACAGAACCAAAGTCCGCTGCCCTCACGGGCGCATCTTCGACGAAAAGGGAAACAAACATGTATAGCATTCGGAATCTCTCGCGGCGCGGGTTCCTCAACATGAGCGCTGCTGCCGGCTCTTCGTTGCTGCTGCCGACAGGGCTGGCCTCGCAGGCGCGCGCTGCGGAACCGCTTCCGGCCATTCCGGAAGAAGAACTGGTGATCGGGTTCGGTCACGTCGGTCCGATCACGGATGAAGGCTGGACATGGTCGCATCACCAGGGCCTCCTCGCCATCCAGGAAGCATTCCCGAAGATCCCCAAGATCCTCGAAGTCGAAAACGTTCCCTATTCGGCCGACGCGACGCGCACCTATCGCCAGTTCGTTTCGGAAGGCGCGAAGATGATCTTCGACACGTCGTCGACGGGCGACTTCCTGCACCAGGTCGTCAAGCGGGCTCCGGACGTCGCATTCATGGAATGCAACGGCCATGCCCTGATGGACAACCTCGCATGGTACTATGTGGCGCACTGGTATCCGACCTATGTGATCGGCGTCGCCGCCGGCCATCTCTCGAAGACCGGCAAGCTCGGCTATGTCGCATCCTTCCCGGTCGCTTCGGTCTACGCCTCGACCAACGCCTTCCTGATGGGCGCCCGTACGGTCAATCCGGAAGCGACGCTGCAGACCATCGTCATCAACTCGTGGTTCGACCCGCAGGCGGCCACGCAGGCGGGCACCGCTCTGATCGACAATGGCTGTGACTTCCTGTTCGGCATCATGGATGAGGCCGGCTATTTGCAGGTCGCCGAAAAGCGTGGTGTCTGGGCAGCCATGTGGAATACCGACATCCGCCGCTACGGACCGAATTCCTACGTCTCCTCGGTCATTCTCGACTGGAAGGCTTTCTACGTCGATCAGGTCAAGAAGCGCATCGAGGGCACCTGGGGATCGGGCGAACACCTTCTGCCGATGGCCGGTGGCATTGACCGCGATACGTGGGGCCAGAACGTTCCGGCCGAGGTTGGCGCAGCGGCTGACGAGGTGCGCGAGAAAATCCTCGGCGGCTGGTCGCCCTTTACGGGCGAACTCAAGGACAAGGACGGCAACGTCCGCGTCGAGGCAGGTCAGAAGATGACCGAACTGGAACTCTACAACTGGGATTGGTCCGTCGAGGGCGTGACCGGCCTGGACGGCTGACCAAAACCACAACCCGACCGGGCGGCCGAACGCGCCGCCCGGTCGATATCCTTCCCTCCCGAATTACACCTGTGTCAGCTCCCTGCCGATGAACGAAACCGAAAACAGGTTCACGCCTCCTTCCGGAACCCCGCCGATCGTCCAGCTGAAGGGCATCGCGAAATATTTTCCCGGCGTCATCGCCAATGAAGACGTCGATCTCGAAGTTATGCCGGGCGAAATCCATGCCCTGCTCGGCGAGAACGGCGCTGGCAAGTCGACGCTTATGAATATCCTCACGGGGATCTACCAGGCGGATAAGGGCGAGATCATCATCGACGGCTACGATCGCGAATTCGCGACGCCTCTGCAGGCCATCGCCGCCGGGATCGGCATGGTCCACCAGCACTTCAAGCTGGTGCAGGCCTTCACCGTCGCCGAGAACATTCATCTTGGCTGGGACCAGACACCGAAGCGCGCCTCCCGACAGGTGCTCGAGGCGCGGACCGCCGAACTGGCGAAGAAATTCAATCTCGAGACGCGCCCTGGCGCGACGGTCAGCGACCTGTCGACCGGCGAACAGCAGCGCGTGGAAATCCTGCGTGTGCTGGCGAGACAGGCCCGGCTCCTGATCCTCGACGAACCGACGGCGGTTTTGACGCCGGCCGAGGCGCGCGAATTGTTCCGCGCATTGCGCGAGTTCGTCTCCGGCGGCAACGCCGTGATCTTCATCAGCCACAAGCTCGACGAGGTGATGGAGATCTCCGACCGGATCTCGATCCTGCGCGGCGGCCGCAAGATTGCCACCAGGGAAACCAGCGAGTGCAACCCGCACATGCTCGCCAATCTCATGGTCGGCCGGGAGATCGTGCTGGCCGACATGCGCGGGCGGGGCCCGGATGCGGCGCCCGTTTCCGAAAAGCCGATCCTCGTGCTGGACAAGGTGTCCGCAGCCGACGAGACCGGCGCTCCCGCGCTGGAAGATATCAGCCTCCAGGTCCATGCGGGCGAGATCCTCGGCATTGCCGGCGTCGCGGGCAATGGCCAGCGCGAACTGAGCCAGGTGTTGACCGGCGTGCGCCCGGTCACGTCCGGCCAGGTTTTCGTCGACGGCAAGCCGATGAAGGGCGCCAACGCGGCGGCCTTCGCCGCCTTCGGCATCGGCCATATTCCCGAAGACAGGCTGCATAGCGGGTTGGCGCCCGCGCTCAGCATCACGACCAATGCGGTCATGCGCGAATATGGCAAGCCGCCGGTGTCGTCCGGCGGCGTCTACAATCCGCGCAGCGCGTTGACGCTGGCGAAGGACATCGCCGCGGCCGCCGATGTCGCGATCCCCGATTTCGGCATGCCGGTCCGCAATTTGTCGGGCGGCAACCAGCAGCGCCTCGTTGCTCGCCGTGAAATGCGCATCGCCGACAGGGTGCTCGTCGCCGCCTATCCGAGCCGGGGACTGGATGTCGGCGCCATCAACACGATGCTGCGCTACATTGTCGAACTGCGCGACGCCGGCGCCGGCATCATCCTGATTTCCGAGGAACTGGAGGAGCTTCTCAACCTCTCCGACCGCATCGCGGTCCTTTATGAAGGCAAGGTGATGGGCGTCGTCGAAAACGACAATCTCGACATCGAGGAAATCGGACTGCTGATGGGCGGCCGCACGAAGGCGAAGGAGGCGGCTTGATGTTCGGCTCCCTCCGCTTGCAGCGCCTGCCGTCCGCACATCCCGGTATTGCCCTGGCGGCGCGCGCGGCGGCGATCTTCATCGCGCTTTTCGTCGCCGGCATCGCCATTGCGATCGCCGGCATGAACCCGATCGAGCTCGGCGGCCGCGTCATCAGCGCGTCTTTCGGCTCCGCCTTCGGCATGGAGGATCTCGGCGTCCTCGTCATCCCGCTCATCCTGACCGGGCTCGCGGTGGCGGTCGGCCAGCAGATCGGTGCGTGGAACATCGGCGCGGAAGGCCAGTTCTACGCCGGCGCCTTCGCCGCCTCCGCAGTCGGCCTGTTCGTGCCGGGGCCGCAATGGATGATCCTTATATTGATGTTCATCGCCGGCACTGTGGGCGGCGCGGTCTGGATCCTGGTGCCGACGCTGGCGCGCGCCTATGCGAATGTCAACGAGCTGATCACCACGCTGCTCCTGAACTTCGTCGCCACCCTGCTCGTCTACTACGTCTCGACCGGACCTTGGCGCGATCGTTCCGGCATGGCGAATTCGGCCACGCCGCCGCTCTCCGCCGATGTCCCGTATTTCTGGGGGATCGTCCATTGGGGCTTCCCGATCGCCATCGGTCTGGCCGTGGTGGTCGCGCTCGCCCTGTCGTTCTCGAAATGGGGCTATGAGGTCCGTCTGGTCGGCTCCAACCCGTCCGCGGCGAAATATGCCGGCATCCCGGTGCGCAAGCACCTGATCACCGTCATGCTGCTGTCGGGCGCCATCGCCGGCCTCGCCGGCATGCTGGAGATCGCCGGCACGGTGCATCGCTTGCAGGGCGGCATCTCCAACAATTTCGGCTATCTCGGCATCATGGTCGCGGTGCTGGCGCGCGGCTCGCCGCTCGGCGTCATCTTCTCGGGCGCGCTAATGGCCTTCATTCTCAATTCCGGCATCATCCTGCAGACGCAAGGCCTGACGACCTCGGTCGTCCTGGCGATCACCGGTTTCATCCTGTTCCTGACCGCGATCGGCGATGAATTGTCCTACTACCGCATAACACGCGAAAAAGCGTGAGGAAGCTTGAGCCATGGATATTCTGACGGGGCTTCTGACAACCGCATTCCTGGCCGGCGGCGTGCTTGCGCTGGCGGCGCTCGGCGAGGTGCTTGCCGAACGGGTGGGCGTGGTCAATCTCGGCGTCGAGGGCCTGATGGCGATGGGCGCGATCACCGGCATCGCCACCGTCACCTCGGTGCCGTCGCCCATGCTGGGCTTCCTCGCGGCGCTGGTCGTCGGCGCGCTGTTCGGCATGCTCTTTGCGTCAGCGACGGTCCTGCTGCGCGCAAACCAGGTGCTGTGCGGCCTGGCGCTGACCTTGATGGGCACCGGGCTCGCATCGACCATCGGCCGCAATTATTCCGGCATGCCCGCGCCGGTGACGTTCGAGCCGGTGCAAATTCCGCTGCTCAGCCAGATCCCGGTTCTCGGACCGGCCTTCTTTTCGCAGAATATCCTTGTCTACCTGATCTACCTCGTCCTGCCGATCTTCTTCAGTTACCTGATGTTCTCGACCCGGCACGGCCTCAACATGCGCGCCGTCGGCGAGAACCCGGCAGCCGCCGACGCCGCCGGTATTCCGGTCAACCTGATGCGGTTTTCCTATGTCACCATCGGCTCGGCGCTGGCCGCCGGCGCGGGGGCCTATCTGACGCTCGCCTTCGTGCCGTCCTGGTCCGACGGTGTCGTCGCCGGACGCGGCTGGATCGCCGTCGCGCTGGTGATCTTCGCCGGTTACCGGCCGATCATGGCGGCGCTGTCCGGATTGCTGTTCGGCCTGATTACCGCGCTCGGCTTCATCGGACAGGCGCGCGGCTGGCCCGTCGCGCCGGCCTTCCTGTCGATGCTGCCTTATTTGGGGACCGTCGCCTTCATCATCGTGCCGGTGCTGGCATGGCAGAAGATGCGCCGGGCAATGGCCGCGCCCGCCGCGCTCGCGGTGCCGTATTTCCGGGACATGCGCTGACGTCATGGCCACGCTGCTCGTCAAGAACATAGCCCATCTCGCGACTTTCGACGACGAAAGCCGCGAGATCGCCGACGGCGCCATTCTGGTGCGCGACAATGTCATCGAGGCGGTGGGCACGACCGAGGAACTGGGCGGCAGCGAGGCCGACCGGGTGCTCGACCTCGACCATCACGTGGTGATGCCGGGGCTCGTGAACACCCATCATCACATGTACCAGAACCTGACCCGGGTGATGGTGCAGGACGACGAGCTATTCGTCTGGCTGAAGACGCTCTATCCGATCTGGGGCCGGCTCGACGACGACGCGATCGGCGTGTCGGCGCGCGTGTCGATGGCCGAACTGATGATGTCGGGCTGCACGACCAGTTCGGACCACCTCTACATCCTGCCGACCAATGCCCGGCTCGACACCACGATCGAGGCGGCGCGCGAGATCGGGCTGCGGTTCCACGCCTCGCGCGGCGCCATGTCGCGCGGCGAGAGCAAGGGCGGCCTGCCGCCCGACAATTGCGTCGAGGACGAGGAGTTCATCCTCAAGGACGCCGAGCGGCTGATCGGCGCCTATCACGACATGAGCCGACACTCGATGAGCCGGATCGTGCTTGCGCCTTGCTCGCCCTTCTCCGTGACGCCCGAACTGATGCGTGACGCGGCCGCGCTGGCGCGAAGCCACGAGGGCGTGCGCTTGCATTCGCACATCGCCGAGGTGCTGGACGAGGAAGTCTACTGCAACGAGATCTACGGCATGCGGTCGGTCGGGTTCGCGGAATCCGTCGGATGGCTCGGCGACGATGTCTGGTTCGCCCATGCGATCTTCCTCAACGATGACGAGATCAAACTGTTCGCCGAGAGCGGCACCGGCGCGACCTATTGCCCGTCGGCGCATATGCGCTGCGGCCTCGGCATCATGCGGGTCCGCGAAATGCTGGACGCCGGCGTCAATGTCGGCCTCGGCGTCGACGGATCAGCGTCCAACGACACGTCGAACCTGTTCCTCGAGGCCCGGCTCGGCCAACTGCTCCAGCGCGTCGCGCCGGCGCGCTATCTGTCGGAGACACCCGGAGGGCGCGGCGGCTTCGGCGGCACGCCGACGGCGCTTTCTGCGCGCGAGACGCTGACCATGGCGACGCGCGGCGGCGCGAAGCTGCTCGGACGCGACGACATCGGCTGTCTCGCGCCGTGCATGAGCGCGGATTTCATCGCCATGGACATGCATCAGCTCGGCCTGTCCGGCGCCGAACGCGATCCGCTCGCCGCCCTGATCATGTGCGGACCGTTCAAGGTCGATCACTCCTTCATCAACGGCGTCCAGGTGATCGCCGATGGAGCCTTCACGTCCTTCGACGTCGAGGCGGCGCTTGCAGATCACCGGGCAACCATGAAGCGCATCCACGATGCCTGAGAACCGAAACCGCGAGAGGTGGAAACCATGAGCAAGACTGTTGAAAAAGCCGCACTCGACAACTGGTATTGCCTCGGCTCTGTGGCCGACATGCCGCTGGGCGATGCCGGAACACGCCTGCTGGGATCGGATCTGGTCATCACCAAGTCGGGCGCCGACACGGTGTCTGTGCGGTTGAAGGACGGCGGCGCGGTGAAGTCGAAGATCCGCTTCCATTATCTTTGGGCGACGCTGGGCGAGCCGGAGCGTGACGTGGTGCCGATCCCGGAGGCCGACGAGACCGACCGCCGCTTCGTCGCCTGCGGTTCCGTGGTCGTGAAGGCGTCCGGCCTGCGCATTGTCGAGAACTTCCTCGACATGGCGCATTTCCCCTTCGTCCATACCGATATCCTCGGCTCCGAGCCGCATACCGAGGTGGAGCATTACGATTGCGAGATCCGCCGCGATGTCGACGAGGTGTGGGCGACCAACTGCAAGTTCCTCCAGCCCAAGGCCGCCTTGTCGGCGGAAGGGGCGATCGTGACGGACTACATGTATCGCGTCGCGACGCCCTTCGTGACGGTCCTCTACAAGACCTGCCCGAACGCCGAGGACCGCTGGGACGTGATCTGCCTTTTCGTCCAGCCGATGGACGAGGATCTGTGCCGGGCGCATCCGCTGATGCTGCTGATCGACGACGTGACGCCGCTCCAGGATCTGATCGCCTTCCAGCTCGATATTTTCCTGCAGGATCGCATCATTCTTGAAAACCAGCGGCCGCGTCTTCTGCCGCTCGAGCCGCGCGCGGAGATTCCCACCCGCGCCGACGCCTCTTCCATCGCCTATCGGCGCTGGCTGAAGGAAAAAGGGCTGGTCTACGGTACGACGCTCACGGCGGCCTAGCTGATGATGCAGTCTGCCCGGGGCAAACTCGTTTGCGCCAACGGCTTTCATGCGCCGGTTTGCGGCGAGGTCGAATGCCTGTCCGATGTGTTGATCGCGGTTGGCGCGGACGGGGTGATTATCGATCTCGCCCGCCCGGACGAAAGCCGCTACGGCGACATGCTGGCCGCAGCGAAGGCCGCCGGCACGCTCGTCGAGATGCCCGAAGGCACTTGGCTATTGCCCGGCTTCGTCGACCTCCACATCCATGCGCCGCAATATCCGCAGCTTGGCAGCGCGCTCGACGTGCCGTTGGAAGTCTGGCTGCAGAAATATACCTTCCCGATCGAGGCGCGCTACGCCGACATTGCCTTTGCCCGCCGCGCCTATGCGATGCTGGTCGACGATCTCCTCGCCTGCGGCACAACGACCGCCGTTTATTACGGCACCATTCATGACGAAGCGAACCGGCTGCTCGCGGATATCTGCGTGGCGAAGGGCCAGCGCGCGCTCATCGGCAAGGTGGCGATGGACAATGCCGACGAGTGCCCGGACTATTACAGGGACGAAAGCGTCGCGGACGCGGTCGCCGGAACGGTGGGCCTGATCGAGCACATCCGCAACCATCCCGACAATGGCGAAAACCGGGTGTTGCCCGTCGTCACGCCGCGCTTCATCCCGTCCTGTACCGACGATCTGCTGACGGAACTCGGCGCGATCGCGGGCGCGCATGACTGCCATGTCCAGACCCATTGCTCCGAGAGCGACTGGGAACATGGCTATGTGAAGGCGCGCCATGGCGTCAGCGACACCGAAAGCCTCGACCGATTCGGGCTGCTGCGCCGGGGCAGCGTGCTTGGCCACGCCAATTTCATTTCCGCGTCGGACATGGAGAAGATCCGGCTGCGCGAGGCGGCGGTCGCCCATTGCCCGCTCTCCAACGCCTATTTCGCCGGCGCGGTCTTTCCGCTGAAGACGGCGCTCGAAAAGGGCGTCCATGTCGGGCTTGGGACCGACATTTCCGGCGGCCCGGCCGGCACCATGCTCGAAAGCGCACGCAGCGCGATCATGGCCTCGCGCATGCTGGAATCCGGAACCGATCCGGACCTTCCGGCAGAAGAACGCTCGACCCGGGGCGATGTCCGCATCGATTTCCGGACGGCCTTTCACTTGGCGACGGCCGGCGGCGGCGCAGCGCTCGGCCTGCCGGTCGGCCAATTCGCGCCGGGCTGTCATTTCGACGCCGTGCTGATCGACCCTGACGCACCCCTCGGGTCGATCCGGCTTTGGCCAGAACTGCACCAGGGCGACGAGATCCTGCAGAAAATCATCTACACGGCGAGCCGGCCCAATATCGCGCGGGTGTGGGTCGGCGGCACAGAAACCGCGGCCGAGGCGGCCTGAAGAGGAGACGGACGATGGAAACCGGCGAACTGATCCGAAAACTGCCGAAGGCCGAAATCCATATTCATCTGGAGGGCGCGATCCTGCCCGGGACAGCGCTGGAACTGGCGAAGAAGAACGGCGTTTCGCTGCCGGATTGCGAGAAGGTCGAAGACCTCTATTCCTACGCCAACCTGATGGAGTTCCTCGCCGTCTACGGCGCCATCGCCGACAGCATCGTCACCGTCGACGATTTTCGCCGCATCACCTATGAGATGCTGGAATCGGCTTCGCGAAACGGTTGCCGCTATATGGAGTTCTTCATCAGCCCGCATGCCCATTCCGGCGTGCCGTTTGCCCTGCAGTTCGAGGGCATCCGCGAGGGCATGGCCGACGCGCAGACCGATTTCGGCATCGTATCGCGCATTATCCCCGGCATGAACCGCGAACTGGGCCCCGCCGCCGGAGAGGAGTATCTCGACGAGATCCTCGCCAATCGCGGCGACGACCTGATCGGCCTCGGCCTCGACTACAACGAGGCGCCTTTTCCGCCCGAACCGTTCGCCGACGTGTTTGCACGCGCGGCGAGGAACGGCTTGCGCCTGACCGCCCATGCCGGCGAATCCGGCCCGGCCGAGTACATTGCCGGCTCGCTCGACGCGCTGAAGGTCGAGCGGATCGACCATGGCTACAACATCGTCAACGATCCCGCGCTGGTCGCCCGTTGCCGGGACGAGGGGATCGCGTTCACCTGCTGTCCGTCGACGACGAAATACACGACCAGCTGGCGCGATCTCGCCGCGCCGAAGCACCCGATCCGCCGCATGAAGGACGCGGGGCTAGCCGTCACGATCAACTCCGACGATCCGCCGATGTTCACGACGGATCTGGGGCTTGAGTTCGAGCTTGCGCACGCGGATCTCGGCTTCTCCATGTCCGACCTCAAGAACGCGATCGTGACCAGCCTTGAAGCGTCCTGGCTGGACGAGGCGACGAAGCGGCAGTGGATCGGCGAGTGGTCGCGGGAAATCGACGAGGCGTTTGCCGCACATGCGGCGTGAGCGGGCCGTGTGTCCGCGCAGCGCCCGTCAGTTCAACACGCGGCGCAACCCGTCCTGCACCTTGAGTAGGGCCGGCAGGTAGAGGCGCACGATTTCATCGGCGTCCTGCTGCACCGCCGCGACGCCCGTATTCAGGGCCGCCACCGTCTGTCCGCGCGAATTGATCACCGGCACGGCGAGCGAGCGCAGGCCGAGTTCGACTTCCTGGTCGACGGTGGCATGGCCTGCCGACCGCGCCTTGGCGATGGCCGCCATGATCTCCTCCGGGTCGGTCAGCGAATGTGGCGTGCGCGGGGTCAGGTCGGAGGATTCGATTACGCTGCGCGCCTCGTCTTCGGGCAAGGCGGCGAGCAGCACGCGCCCCATCGAGGTGCAATGGGCCGGCAGCCGCGATCCCGGCATCAGCCCGATCGACATGACCCGGCGCTGCGCCGCCCGCGCGACATAGACGATCTCGGTTTCGTCGAGGATCGAGACGGAGACCGATTGGCCGATCTGCTCGGACAGATGGTCGAGCCAGGGCTGCACGATCTGCGGCAGCGGTAGGGCGGCCAGCGCGCCCATGCCGAGCCGCAGCACCCGCGGCGTCAGGCTGAAGAACTTGCCGTCATAGTCCGCATAGCCGAATTCATGCAGCGTCAACAGGCATCGGCGCGCCGTGGCGCGATCGAGGCCCGTGGCATCCGCCACATCCGCAATGGCGAGGCGCGGCCGCTCGGCGCCGAAGCACTCCAGAACGCGAAGTCCCTTGCCGAGCGAGGCGATGATATCCGTCTTGTTCAACATCCGCACAAGATTTCACGAGATTTGAACAAATATCAAGATGCGCACAAAAGCCGTTGCCTTCACGAGCGGCGGGTGGAAGAGACGAAGCTCATTATCCTCGGGAGGAGACCTCGGTGGACAAGGTAATCGCTTCTCCGGCGGCCGCCGTGGCCGGTATCGGCGATGGCGCGACGGTGATGATCGGCGGATTCGGCGGCTCCGGCGCGCCTATCGAACTGATCCATGCTCTGATCGACGCTGGCCCGAAGGACCTAACGGTCATCAACAACAATGCCGGCAATGGCCATGTCGGTCTTGCCGCCCTGATCGAACAGGGCCAGGTCGCCCGGCTGATCTGTTCGTTTCCGCGCTCGGCCGATCCGAAAGTCTTCACCGATCTCTATCTTGCCGGAAGGATCGAACTGGAGATCGTCCCGCAGGGCACGCTCGCCGAACGCATCCGCGCCGGCGGAGCGGGCATCCCGGCCTTCTACACGCCGACGAGCTACGGCACCGAACTCGCCGAGGGAAAGCCGGTCGCCGAATTCGACGGCCGATCTTATGTGCAGGAGCGCTGGCTGAAGGCCGATTTCGCGCTGATCAAGGCGGAACTCGGTGATCCGCTCGGCAACCTCACCTACCGGATGGCGGCGCGCAACTTCAATCCGCTGATGGCGATGGCCGCCGCCACGACCATCGCCCAGGCGAGCCGCATCGTGCCCACCGGCGGGATCAATCCGGAGCACGTGGTCACGCCGGGCATTTTTGTCGATCGCGTAGTCGAAATCCCTGAGCCGAAACAGGAAGAGGCGCTCAATCGCGAGGAGGCGATCTACCCATGAGCCCACCACTCGACGCCATCAAGCTGTCCAACGCGCAGATCGCCTGGCGCGCGGCGCAGGACATCGAGGACGGCGCCTACGTCAATCTGGGCATCGGCTTTCCGGAGATGATCGCCAGGTTCCAGCCCGAGGGCAGGGACGTGATCTACCACACCGAAAATGGCGTTCTCGGTTTCGGCGAGGCCCCGGCCGAGGGCGAGGAGGACTGGGACCTGATCAACGCCGGCAAGAAGGCGATCACGCTGAAGCCGGGCGCGGCCTTTTTCCACCATGCCGACAGCTTCGCGATGGTGCGTGGCGGCCATCTCGATCTCGCCGTGCTCGGCGCCTATCAGGTCGCCGAGAATGGGGATCTGGCCAATTGGTCGACAGGCAAGGGCGGTGTGCCGGCGGTGGGCGGCGCGATGGATCTCGTCCATGGCGCCAAACGCGTCGCCGTCGTGACCGACCATATCACCCGGAAGGGGGAGCCGAAGCTTGTCGAGCGCTGCACCATGCCGCTGACCGGCCTTGGCTGCGTCACCCGGGTCTATACCTCGCTCGCGGTTGTCGATATCGAGGGCGGCCATTTCGTTCTGCGCGAGAAAATTCCGCAGATTTCATTCGACGACCTTCAGGCGGTGACCGGTGCGGAACTGAAGGTGACGGGCGATATCGCCGATCTTTCCGCGCCGGAATTTTGAGGACTTTTCCATGATCGACGCCTTCATCTGCGACTATATCCGCACCCCCATCGGCCGCTTCGGCGGCGCGCTTTCCGCCGTCCGCGCCGATGACCTTGGCGCAATTCCGATCCGGGAACTGATGAAGCGCAATAACGGCGTCGACTGGGAAGCCGTCGACGAGGTCTATTACGGCTGCGCCAACCAGGCGGGCGAGGACAACCGCAATGTCGCGCGTATGAGCCTGCTCCTGGCTGGCATGCCGGTCAATGTTCCGGGCACGACGATCAACCGGCTGTGCGGCTCCGGCATGGACGCCGTCACCGTGGCGGCGCGGGCGATCAAGGCGGGCGAGATCGAACTGGCGATCGCCGGCGGCGTGGAATCGATGAGCCGTGCGCCCTTCGTCATGCCCAAGGCGGACACGGCCTTCTCGCGCCATGCCGAAATCCACGACACCACGATCGGCTGGCGTTTCGTCAATCCGGTCCTCAAGAAGCAATACGGCATCGATTCCATGCCGGAGACAGGCGAGAACGTCGCCGAGGAGTTCGGGGTTACCCGCGACGATCAGGACGCGTTTGCCTTGCGGTCGCAGGCCAAGGCCGCCGCGGCGCAGAAGAACGGACGGCTGGCGAAGGAAATCGTTCCCGTCTCTATTCCGCAGCGCAAGGGCGATCCGCTGATCGTCGATGCCGACGAACATCCGCGCGAAACCTCGATGGAGGCGCTGGCCAAACTGCGCACGCCCTTCCGCGAGAACGGCAGTGTCACCGCGGGCAATGCCTCGGGCGTCAATGACGGCGCGGCGGCGCTGATCGTCGCCTCGGCGGAAGCCGCGAAAAAATATGGCCTGACCCCCATCGCGCGCATCGTCGGCGGCTCGACGGCGGGCGTCCCGCCGCGCATCATGGGCATCGGCCCGGCGCCGGCGACGAAGAAGCTCTGCGCCCGGATCGGCCTGACCCCGCAGGATTTCGATGTCATCGAGTTGAACGAGGCCTTCGCCAGCCAAGGGATCGCCGTGCTGCGCGACCTCGGCATCGCCGAGGATGCCGCGCACGTCAATCCGAACGGTGGCGCGATCGCGCTCGGTCACCCGCTCGGCATGTCGGGCGCGCGTATCACCGGGACGGCGGCACTGGAGATGCAGATGCGCGGAGCAAAGCGCGCACTGGCGACCATGTGCATCGGCGTCGGCCAGGGCATCGCCATCGCGCTGGAAGCCGTTTGACTCGTAACGCCTGGCCTAGAACTCGACTTCCAGTTCGACGATCTCGTCGGGTTCGGCCAGCGCGCTTTCTTCCCACTCGCTCATCAGCGGCCAGTTGAAGACCGTCTCGCAATAGGCGGCCAGCGCCGGTTCGAGCTCGACCGCATAGGTGCGGAACCGCGTGCAGACCGGCGCATACATCGCGTCGGCGACGGTCGGATGCTCGCCGAACAGATACGGCCCGCCATAGGTGTTGAGGCATTCGCGCCAGATCGCCTTGATGCGTTCCACGTCCGGCCGCGCGCCGGAGAAGATCTTGAACGTCTTGTGGCGGGCTTTCAGGTTCATCGGCAGCGCCGAGCGCAGATTGGCGAAGCCGGAATGCATCTCGCCTGACACGGCGCGGCAATGCGCGCGCGCCACCATCTCTTCCGGCCAGAGACCTGCCTTGGGCCGGATCTCGGCGAGATATTCGGCGATCGCCAGCGTGTCCCATACGGTCACGCCCTCATTGGTCAGCCGCGGAACGAGCACCGAGGGCGACAGGAGCAGCAATTCCTGCCGCATTTCCGGGCTGTCGAGATCGGCCTGGGCCTCGTCGAATTCAAGCCCGGCCATCTTGCACAGGAGCCAGCCGCGCAGCGACCACGAGGAATAGTTCTTGGAGGATATGGTCAGGACTGCACCGCTCATCGCGCCGCTCGCTCCGCTGCTTCATATTTTCGTTTCCGCACAATCTTCTCGCATCGCACATAAATTTGCACTAGCTTTTTTGCAGTGCACATTTACGGCGGTTCCTAAGGCGCGCGAATGCTCTACCAGACCTACCAGTTCCAGGACGATCTGCTGACGCCGCTGCGCGATCTCGCGCAATTCATGAACAGCGGATTGCAGCGCTTCTCGCCGTTGCCGGCCAACCACCCGTTCCGTCGTTTCGCGGCGGCCTGGGAACTGATCTCGCGCTACAAGCTCTCGCATGAGCGCCCGGATTTCGCCATCGACACCGTCCGCGTCGGCAATCGCGACGTGCCGATCACCGAGGACGTGGCGCTCGATCTGCCGTTCGGAAAGCTGCTGAAATTCTCCAAGGACGTAGACACCCGCCAGCCGCGCGTTCTGGTCGTCGCTCCACTCTCGGGCCATTTCGCGACGCTGTTGCGCGGCACCGTCGCCACGCTGCTGCAGGACCACGAGGTCTATGTCACCGACTGGACAAATGCCCGCGACGTGCCGCTCGAGGCCGGGTCGTTCGGCGTCGAGGACTATGTCGAATACATTATCCGCTTTCTCGAGGAGATCGGTCCCGGCGCCCATATCCTCGCCGTCTGTCAGCCCTGCGTGCAGGCGCTGGTCGCCGTCGCCGTGATGTCCGAGGACAAGCACCCGGCCACGCCGCATTCCATGACGCTGATGGCCGGGCCGATCGATCCGCGCGAGAGCCCGACCGAAGTCAACGAATTCGCGGTCTCCAAGTCGCTGCAGTGGTTCCAGACCTCGGTCATCTCCACGGTCCCTGCGCGCTATCCCGGCGGCGGGCGGACGGTCTATCCGGGTTTTCTCCAGCTTTTCGCCTTCATGGCGATGAACATCGATCGCCACAGCACCGCGCATCGCAAGCTCTACGACCACCTCGCGGCCGGCGAGACCGAGGCGGCGGAGAAGATCAAGACCTTCTATGACGAGTATTTCGCCGTCCTCGACATGACCGAGGAATTCTACATCGAGACGATCGACCGCATCTTCCACAAGGCCGAACTCGCCACCGGCGACTTCACCTATCGCGGCCGCAAGGTCGATCCGGGCGCCATTCGCCACACCGCGCTTCTCACCGTCGAGGGCGGACGTGACGACATCTGCTCATTGGGCCAGACCTCGGCCGCCCACGACCTATGCAACACGCTGCGCCCGCATCTCAAACGCCATCACCTGCAGGCCAATGTCGGCCATTACGGCGTCTTTAACGGCAAACGCTGGGAACGCGAGATCTATCCGGTCGTCCGCAACATGATCCTGGCGACAGACTGAGCGCCGCACCGCCATTCTCCCGCCACACCATAGCGTGATAGCGCGTGATCGAAGCCACATGGCTTTTCGCGCCGTTTGCTTTAACTATCGGAATCACCGCATTCCCCCACACTGAGGACCAACTCCGTGTTCCAATCCTTTTTCCCCAAACCGAAACTGTTTTTCCTGTCGGTCATCCTGTGGACCGCCGTCGCGATGATCATATGGTATGCGGGCGGCCATCAGTTGGGGCAGTATCTGGGCCTCGGCGTCCCGTCTCCGGAAGACGAAACGATTGTCGGCATCCATTATTTCTGGTCGCCATCGTTCCTCTGGCTATACGTGTATTACGTAATTGCTGTCGCCGCCTTCGCCGCCTTCTGGTTCCGTTTCTCGCCTCATCCCTGGCAGTGGTGGTCCATCGTCGGCTCGTCGGTGATCCTTTTTACCACCTATTTCGGCGTTCAGATTTCCGTCGCACTCAACAATTGGCGCCGGCCCTTCTTCGATCTCGTCCAGAACGCCTTCGAGGCGGACTCGACCGTCACGGCGGATCAGCTCTACAATCTGATCGGGGTGTTCGCCGCCATCGCCTTCATGGCGATCTTCGTTTTCGTCGCGACGCGCTTTCTCGTCAGCCACTGGATCTTCCGTTGGCGCACCGCGATGAACGATTATTACATGGCCCGCTGGAAGCAGCTGCGCCACATCGAGGGCGCGTCTCAGCGCGTGCAGGAAGACACGATGCGCTTTGCCGGGATCATGGAGGGGCTCGGCGTCTCGATGATCGATTCGGTGATGACGCTGATCGCCTTCCTGCCACTGCTCTGGTCGCTGTCGAGCTACATTACCGAACTGCCAATTGTCGGCGACATTCCAGCGCCACTCTTCATCGCAGTGATCTTCTGGTCGACTTTCGGTACGGCTCTCCTCGCGATCGTCGGTATCAAGCTGCCGGGGCTGGAGTTCCGAAATCAGAGAGTCGAGGCCGCCTACCGTAAGGAATTGGTCTATGGCGAGGACGACTATAACCGTGCCCAACCGGCGACGGTGCGCGAGCTGTTCGACCATGTCCGGCAGAATTATTTCCGCCTCTATTTCCACTACATGTATTTCAACGTGTTCCGCTCGCTCTACCTGCAGGCCGACAACATTTTCGCCTATTTCCTGCTGATCCCGACCATTGTCGCGGCAGGAACGGTCGGCTTCACTTTCGGTATCATGCAGCAGGTGCTGACCGCCTTCAGCCAGGTCTCGAACTCGTTCCAGTATCTGGTCAATTCCTGGACGACGATTGTCGAGCTCTTGTCGATCTACAAGCGCCTCAAGGCCTTCGAGTCGGCGATCAGCGGCGAAGATTTGCCGGATATCGACAAGGAATGGCTGGAAATCCATGGGGCTCCGGATGGCGACGGCGCGGAGCCGGTCGGCCCCGGCGTCTGACCGCCACCGACACCAGGGCCCCGGCTGTCAGCCGGGGCGTCTCTCGCCTTGCCCGTTCCTGACCGCTTGCTCGGCGGTTTCTATGGCTATCCTGGCTTCATCCAGCGTTTCGGCCGCGTTCGCCACGGCCTCTCTCTTATATCCCTTGGCGTCCGGTCCCGTCGCGAGAGCGCCGGGCTCCGTCTTCGCATGCGCTTCCATCTCGGAATCGATCTCCGCGCCGAGCAGGATGATGAAGGCCGAGAGCCACAGCCACATCAGCAGGATGACGACGCCGCCGAGCGAGCCGAAGGTTTCGTTGTAGCTGGCGAAATGGCGCACATAGAGCGCAAACAGCATCGATCCGCCGATCCAGAGAAGGCAGGCGACGACCGCGCCCGGCGTGATCCACCTCCAGCGCGGCTTCGGGCGCGCGGGCCCGTAGCGATAGATCAGCGACAGGCCGAAAATCGCGGAGCCTGCGAGGATCGGCCAGCGCAGCAGGGAGACGATCCGTTCCGTCTGTCCGGGGAAAGGCAGCACCGCAAAAACAGCCGGAAGGACGACCGTCGAGGCGATAGCGACCAGGAGCCCGACGATCAGCAGGAAGGTCATCAGAAAGGTCAGCGCATATTGCACAATGAAGTTGCGCCGTTCCTTGACGTCGAACGCGATGTTCAGACCGGTAATCATGCTGCGGATGCCCTTGGAGGACGAGTAGATCGCGATCAGCACGCCGGCCAGCGCGGCAAGCCCGAGGCCGCCCTCGCGCGAACCCGCGACTTCGGTCGCCTGCCCGATGATGATTTCCGCCGCCTGCTGCGGCAGCAATTGTCCGTAGCGCTCCAATTGATCGACGATCATGGACGGTTCGGTGACCAGACCTGCGATCGCCATGCAGGCAGCGATGCCGGGAAACACCGCCAGGAGCCCGTAGAAAGCGATCCCGGCCGCGATCAGGCTGACATTGTCCTCGCCGATCTTTGCGAAGACGCTTTTCCCGATATCGAACCAGCCCCGGGCCGGAATGTGCAGGGGCGTGCGCGCGCCGTGCCCGTATTTGTTCATGAGAAGGAAAGCCGTTCGGCGCGCGAAGGTTCCCTTTGTCCTAACGCGCGCACTTCACGCAATGTGTTGCCATCGGGTCGATGGCGAGCCTGCCGTCGGGGATTTCCTCGTCGCATTCCTCGCAGAAGCCGTAATCGCCCGACGCGATACGGCGCTCGGCCATCTCGATGCGCACCAGATCGCGCTGGCGGGCGCGTTCGCTCGCCTCGGCCATCGCCTGCTGTTGCATCGCGTCCATCCGCGACAGCCGGCCGACCGCGACCTGGTCGAGTTCGACCGTCGCGCGCGCCTCGGCGCTCATCGCGGAATGCGCCTCGATCTCCGCGCGCTTTTCGGCAAGCCGCCGCTTTGCCTTTTCCGGATCGACTGTCATATAGGCAGGCTATCGACGGATGCCGGAACCGACAAGGAGCGATGTCATGACCTGGTTGATCCTTGGATTGATCGTCTTTCTGGGCGTCCATTCCGTTCGCGCTGTCGCGCCGACCTGGCGCGACGCCATGGTTGCCCGGCTGGGCGAGGGGCCCTGGAAGGGGCTTTACTCGCTGATCTCTCTTGTCGGCCTCGTCCTGCTGATCTGGGGATATGGCCAGGCCCGCCCGGACGCTCCCGTCTTCTATGAGCCGCCGATATGGATGCGCCATATCGTGATCCTGCTGATGTGGATCGCGATGATCTTGCTGGTCGCGACCTATGTCCCCGCCGGGCACATCAAGAAGCGCATCAAGCATCCGATGATCACCGCCGTGAAGATCTGGGCGCTGGCGCATCTTCTCGCCAATGGCGATCTCGCGACGATCATACTGTGCCTCGCCTTTCTGGGCTGGGCCGTTTTCGTGCGCATCGCCGAGAAGCGCCGGGGCAATCCCGTCTTCGAAAGCGTCTCGGTAACGGGCGACGTCATCGCCGTCGTTGCGGGCACCGCGGTGACGCTCTGGTTCGTCTTCCAGCTCCACACATTGCTGATCGGTGTTTCGCCGCTCTGATTTGAAGGGCGGGCCGCCCGCGCCCCCTTTCTTTTACCGCCAAAACCCGTAAAAGCGGCCAGCACAGAGACTATAATGACGGGACATCATGTCTGACGACAGCTTTATCCGTGAGGTCGAGGAGGAACTGCGCTCCGACCGCCTGAAGAAGGTCTGGGACCGGTTCGGCGCATTCATCATCGGCGCGGCCATCCTGATCGTGGTCGGCACCGCGGCCTGGCGCGGCTGGGAATACTATTCGGAACGCCAGGCCTCGGCCTCGGGCGACCGTTTCCTTGCCGCCCTGAACCTGGCCAACGAAGGCAAGTCCGACGAGGCGCTCGCCGCCTTGCAGGCGCTGGAAGACGACGGCTATGGCGCCTATCCGGTTCTCGCACGCATGCGCGCCGCCACCGTGCTCGAAGAGCAGGGCGATGCGGCCGGCGCCGTCGCCGCCTTCGATGCCGTCGCCGCCGACGGGTCCGCACCGGATGCGGTGCGCGACATGGCGCGCATCCGCGCCGCCTATATCCTCGTCGACACCGGCAGCGCCGACGATGTCGCCCAGCGCGCCGAACCGCTTTCCGCCGATACGAGCCCGCTGCGGCATGCCGCCCGCGAGGCGCTCGGTCTGGCCGCCTGGAAGGAGGGCCGTCTCGGCGACGCGAAGGTTCTGTTCCAGCAGATCGTCGATGATCTGAACGCCCCCCGCAACGCCAAGCAGCGCGCCGCCATCATGCTCGACCTGATCAAGGCCTCCGGCGAGGTCCAGGAAGGGTGAGCTTCACCGTCGCCATTGTCGGGCGGCCGAATGTCGGCAAGTCGACACTGTTCAACCGGCTTGTCGGACGCAAGATCGCGATTGTCGACGACACGCCGGGCGTGACGCGAGACCGCCGCCTGCATGCGGCGTCGCTCTACGATCTTTCCTTCGACGTCATCGATACGGCCGGCCTGGAGGTCGGAGCGGCTGAGAGCCTGCAGGGCCGCATGCGCGCCCAGACGCTGCGCGCCATAGAAGACGCCGATGTCGTGCTCTTCATGCTCGACGCCAAGTCGGGCCTGACGCCGGACGACACCACTTTTGCCGATATCCTGCGCAAATCCGGCAAGCCGGTCGTCCTCGTCGCCAACAAGGCCGAGGCGCGTGGCGCCGAAGCCGGCACCTACGAGGCCTATGCGCTGGGGCTCGGCGAGCCGGTCGGCATTTCCGCGGAACACGGCCTTGGCCTTGCCGATCTGCGCGACGCCGTCGTCTCAGCCGTCGGCGAGGAGCGCGCGCTGGCCGAAGACGAGGATGACGAGGAAGAGTTGGCGATCGGCGAGGATGTCGGCGAGGACGTCCATGACGAGACCGACGACGATATCCCCGACTATGACGACACCAAGCCGCTCAGGATCGCCATTGTCGGGCGGCCGAACGCCGGCAAGTCGACGCTGATCAACAAGCTGGTCGGCCAGGACCGGCTGCTGACAGGTCCAGAGGCCGGGATCACCCGCGATTCCATCTCCGTCGACTGGGAGTGGAAGGGCCGCAAGATCAGGCTCTTCGACACGGCCGGCCTGCGCCGCAAGGCGCGTGTGCAGGAAAAGCTCGAGAAGCTCTCCGTCGGCGACGCGCTGCGCGCCATCCGTTTCGCCGAGGTCGTCGTCGTCGTTCTCGATGCGCAGATCCCCTTCGAGAAGCAGGACCTGCAGATCGCCGACCTGATCATTCGCGAGGGCAGGGCGCCCGTCATCGCCTTCAACAAGTGGGACATGATCGAGGACCGCCAGCAGGCGCTCGCCGATCTGCGCGAGAAGACCGAAAGGCTGCTGCCCCAGGTGCGCGGCATCCGCGCCGTGCCGATCTCGGGCCAGACCGGCTCCGGCCTCGACAAGCTGATGACGGAGATCGTCAACACGCACAGGGTTTGGAACCGCCGCATTTCCACCGGGCGGCTCAACCGCTGGCTCGACGGCGTCGTTCAGCATCATCCGCCGCCCGCGGTCGCCGGCCGGCGCCTGAAGCTGAAATACATCACGCAGGTGAAGATGCGGCCCCCGTCCTTCGTCCTGTCCTGCTCGCGGCCCGAGGCCCTGCCGGCCTCCTATCTGCGCTACCTGACCAATGCGCTGCGCCAGGACTTCGACCTGCCGGGTGTGCCCATCCGCATGATGACGCGCACCAGCGACAACCCTTTCGCGGGCCGCGCCAAAAAGAAGCGCTGACCGGCGCTGTTCCGTTTCCGGACGCTTTTTCCCGTCATTAACCGGCTATCAAGGTTAATCGATCATTGTGATCTCCGATTACGGGTTGCGTGCGTCAGTTACGGAGTAGTGCAGTGGGTAGAGCGAAGTCCCGGACGATTCGTCATCTGACGGCGAGAATGTCCGCTCCGGCCGTTCTTGCGGCGGCGTTTTTCATCTCCAATCCGACCACGATCGCCTTGCAGGACATTTCCGGCCTGCTGATCGGCGAGGACGCCAAGCAGCCGCGCTGGAACACGTTTCTGACCGCCTCCGGCCCCGGCTCGATCCACCAGGCCGAAGCCCGTTTCAACATCGATCCGACCGTCACCGGCTCCATCGCATCAACGGCCATCGACACGCCGGGCATCGGCCGGGTGGTCGTCACGCCCGCCAAGGCGGAAGTGGCCGCGACGCCGGACGAGGCGCGCATCAACCGCGCCGAGAAGACCGGTCGCATCGTCTCGGTCGCCCCGGCCGCGCCGCCGCGGGACTTTTCCGCCGGCTCCGTGCTCGAACGCCAGAGCCGCCTCACGCAGCCCGCTTTCGATCATGAGAGCCTGATGGCCTTCGCCCGCACGAAGATCGGCGGCAAGGAAATCCAGATCGCCACTGCGTTCCACAAGCACTCGAAACCGGCGGACGATCCGCAGGTTCCGGTGATGCTGGCGAGCCTGGTGACCAACAACCACGCCGATTCGCTGGCGACCGCCTATGCGCCGGCCGAACCCGATTTCGCGCGGCAGTCTCCCTTTCGCAGCCTGCTGAAGGAACCGGAGCCCGAAAAACTGGGCCGCTTCATTCCGCCGGTGCCGAAAAACGATCACCCCTGGGCGCGCCAGCCGCTGCCGCCGGTCGTCTTCACGGCCAAGGAACAGAAATGCCTCGCCGAAGGCATCTACTTCGAGGCGCGTGGCGAGAAGCTCGAGGGCCAGGCCGCCGTCGCTCAGGTCATCCTCAACCGCGTGCGCAATCCTACCTTCCCGAACACGATCTGCGGCGTCGTCTACCAGAACGTCACCTGGCGCAATCGCTGCCAGTTCTCCTTTGCCTGCGACGGCAAGAAGGAGCGCATCAATTCGCCGAGCCACTGGAAGACCGCGCAGGACATCGCCATGGCGGTGACCGCCGGCAAGATCTGGCTCGACGACGTCGGTTCCTCGACCCATTACCATGCTGTTTACGTTCGTCCCCGCTGGGCGCGTTCCATGCAGCGCAAGACCCGGATCGGCCTGCATATCTTCTACCGTACCTATGGCGGCGGCTGGAGCTGAGAGGGGGAGTCGGCGCGATATCGCCGGCCGTTCTCCGCAAAGAGACTGCGACCATTTGCTATGTTGCGTCTAACCATCTGATTTCAAAGAGTTAATTACCTCTGTTCGCATGTGCAAACGCGCCTTGACTAGCCAAGGTGGCGAAACTATGTTGCGCCCGACTTGACCGGGGGTACCCGATTTTCAGATGTCCGAACCCATGAAGGCCGAAGGGACGCGATATGGCGCCTGACACGCCGCAGGGAAAGGACGCTGAGAAAGCGGAAGGTAAGACCGGAGAAGTCGGCGATCTGGAGACCCGGCGCAAGGCGCTCGACATGGCGCTCTCGGCAAAGAACGACGCTGAGGGACGAGGGGAAACGGATCGCAGGACGGGCGGCGGAGCAGGTTTCGCCAGTGCCTTGAAGCTGTCGAGCGAGTTCATCGGCGGCATTCTCGTGGGTGCTGGTATCGGCTATCTGATCGACCGTCTGGTCGGCACTTCGCCGTGGGGCATGATCGTTTTCCTGCTCCTCGGTTTCGTCGCCGGTATATTGAATGTACTCAGGTCCGCCGGTCTTGTGGCGGATCCCGAGAAAAGAACACGGTCCGGCGACAAACCGGGCGGGTAACAGGGACCAGCCGCGCTGAAGCGCGACAACCGAGGGGTTTGCGGTGGCAAACGATCCGATCCATCAGTTCCACATCAACAAGATCATTCCGATCGAGAATGTCGGGGGACTGGATCTTTCCTTCACCAACGTGTCGCTGTTCATGGTCGTGACGGTCGCGGCGGCTTCGCTGTTCCTTTACATCACGACGGCCAATCGCGGCCTCGTTCCGGGACGGCTGCAGTCGATTTCGGAGATGTCCTACGAGTTCGTGGCTTCGATGTTGCGAGACGCGGCGGGAACGCAGGGCATGCGCTTCTTCCCCTTCGTGTTCTCGCTCTTCATGTTCGTCCTGGTCGCCAACCTGTTCGGCATGTTCCCCTATTTCTTCACGGTGACCTCTTCGATCATCGTCACATTCGCCCTCGCGATGCTCGTGATCGGCACCGTCGTCGTCTACGGCTTCATGAAGCACGGCCTGAAATTCCTCGGCCTCTTCGTGCCTGAAGGCGTTCCGGGCCTGCTGGTGCCGCTGGTCGTGATGATCGAGGTCATCTCATTCCTGTCGCGCCCGATCAGCCTCTCCGTGCGTCTTTTCGCCAACATGCTGGCCGGACACATCACGCTGAAGGTCTTCGCCGGCTTCGTCACGTCGCTGACCGCGATGGGCGCGCTCGGTATCGGCGGCGCTCTCCTGCCGCTGCTCATGACTATCGCGCTGACCGGCCTGGAATTCCTCGTGGCCTTCCTTCAGGCCTATGTCTTCGCAGTGCTCACCTGCATGTATCTCAACGACGCATTGCACCCGAGCCACTGACCCCTTAACCGGCGGCACGCCGTCAAGTTCATCCGCAAATTCTCATCCAAAGGAGTTCATCATGGAAGCGGAAGCAGCAAAGTTCATCGGCGCAGGTATCGCATGCCTTGGCATGGGCGGAGCCGGCATCGGTCTCGGCACCATCTTCGGCAACTACCTTTCCGGCGCTCTGCGCAACCCGTCGGCAGCCGACGGCCAGTTCGGCCGCCTGATCTTCGGCTTCGCCGTGACGGAAGCTCTGGGCATCTTCTCGCTGCTCGTCGCGCTCCTGCTGCTCTTCGCGGTCTGATCGCACTTGCATCGATGCCGGCCGGTTCGTCCGGCCGGATCGCTCCGAGGATAAAGCGCGGCTGAAACGCCGCGCCATTCTCCGTTAAGGGACGCCCATGTTCGTAACCAAAGCATTTGCCCAGGAAGCGGCTCACGAAGCCGTCGAGGCGGCCCATGGAGCAGCCGAGGCCGCTCATGGCGCCGAGGGTGCGTTTCCGCCCTTCGACGCGTCGACCTATCCGTCGCAGCTGTTCTGGCTCGCCCTGACCTTCGGCTTCCTGTTCTGGTTCATGTCGAAGATCATCGTGCCGCGCATCGGCGGCATTCTCGAAATGCGTCAGGATCGCATCGCCCAGGACCTGGACAAGGCGCATGAGCTGAAGTCCGAGGCCGACGAGGCGATCGCCGCCTATGAACAGGAACTGGCGGACGCCAAGGCCTCGGCCAACGAGATCGGCAACAAGGCCCGTGACGGCGCCAAGGCCGCCGCGGAAGCCGAACGCCAGAAGATCGAAAAGAAGCTGGGCGAACAGCTCGCCGAAGCCGAGAAACGCATCGCCGATATCCGCGACAAGGCCATGGCCGATCTCGGCGAGATCGCCACGGAAACCACCCAGGCTGTTGTGTCGCAGCTGATCGGCGGATCCGTCACCAAGGCCGAGGTCACAAAGGCGCTGAAAGCGTCGGAAGGCCAGGAGAAGTCCAATGGGTGACGCAACATTCTGGGCGCTCGTCGCGCTGATCATCTTCCTTGCCGTTGTTGTCTACCTGAAAGTGCCGGGCATGATCGGCAAGTCGCTGGACGACCGCGCCGAGAAGATCCGCAACGAACTGGAAGAAGCCCGCAAGCTGCGCGAGGAAGCGCAGGCGCTGCTGGCCGAATACCAGAAGAAGCGCAAGGAAGCCGAGAAGGAAGCCGGCGACATCGTCGACGCCGCCAAGCGCGAAGCGGAGATGATCACGACCGAAGCCAAGCAGAAGACGGAAGAATACGTCGCCCGCCGCACGGCGCTTGCCGAGCAGAAGATCGCCCAGGCGGAAGCCGACGCGATGGAGGAGGTGCGCGGTTCCGCCGTCGACATGGCGCTCGCCGCCGCGACGAAGATCATCGGCGACAAGGTCACGGGCGACACCGCAACCGACCTGTTCAAGAAGTCGCTGGACGAGGTCAAGACGCGGATGAACTGATCCGCTTCGGATAACCGATATCGGGCCGGGCCGCCGCGAGGCGCCCGGCCTTTTCATGTCAGGCCCGCGGTTTCAGTGGAGAGAAGCTGAAGCGGTGGACCCGGCGCACCCCGCCATGCAGCCCGATCGCGTCGCGATGCGCCTTAGAGCCGTAGCCCATGTGCCGTTCTATCCCGTATTGCGGATGGCATATGCCGAGACGCTGCATCATCCGGTCGCGCGTCACCTTGGCGATCACGGACGCCGCGGCGATCGACAGCGACCGGCCGTCTCCCTTGATCACCGCTTTCGGGGGCTCGGGAAAGGTCAGGCCGGCGGGGACGTCGCGGCCATCGAAAAGCGCGCTGTCGGGTGCGGCTGCGAGGCCGGTCACCGCCAGCCGCATCGCGGTCAGGCTGGCGCGCAGGATGTCAGAGGCATCGATCGATTCGGCGCACAGGCCGGTGACGCTGACCGCAAGCGCGTTCGCCATGACCTCGTCATAGAGCCTGTCGCGAACCTTCGCAGTGAGCTTCTTGGAATCGTTGAGGCCGTCCGGCACGCGTTCCGGGTCGAGGATGACGGCGGCGGCGACGACAGGCCCGGCGAGCGGGCCGCGACCGGCCTCGTCGACGCCGGCGATAAGCCGATGGCCGTTCTGCCAGTAGAGACGTTCGAGCCGGAAATCGGGGACGGCAGGCATGTCGAGCCCGTCGAAAGGCAGCAAGAGGGAATCGGAAGGCGTTTTATTCGTGGCCGGCATCGTGCGGCGAGACCTACCACGAAACTCGGGCGCGCTCTTCCGATTCCCTGTGCTGCGACCCTGTTATGCGCAGGCTTTTGGCGGGGCGGGCCGCGGCCTTTGCTATATCGACATTTGCGGTATCGACAGGGTCATGCTGGCGGACGGACCGGGGATGGAGAGGGGGACAATGATCCGCCCGCCAGGCATTGATGAACCTTCCTAGAGAAGGCTGAGTTGCTCGCTTTCCGGCTTCGGCGTCACGAACAGGTCGGTTCGCAGTTTCAACCGTCTTTCATTGAGGCCGAGCCGCTTCGACGCCATTTCGAAGCGCCGGGCGATCTGCCAGGCATAGGGCCCGGTGCCGCGCATCCGCTTGCCCCATTCGGCGTCGTAATCCTTGCCGCCGCGCATCGACCGGATCAACGACAGGACGTGCCGGTAGCGTTCCGGATAATGGCGCAAGAGCCATTCCTTGAAGACCGGAGCGACTTCCAGCGGCAGGCGGAGCAGCACATAGCCCGCCTCGCGCGCGCCCATGCCGGCGACGGCGTCGAGGATTTTCTCGATCTCGTGGTCGTTCAGCCCCGGAATGATCGGCGCCACCATCGCCGAGGTCGGGATGCCCTGGTCGGTCAGGATTCGGATCGCCTCCAGCCGCTTCGACGGCGTCGAGGCGCGCGGCTCCATGGTGCGGGAAAGCCGCCGGTCCATCGTCGTCACCGACAGCGCCACCTTGGCGAGGCCGCGCTCGGCCATGCGGGCGAGGATGTCGGCGTCGCGCGTCACCAGATGCGACTTGGTGACTATGCCGACCGGGTGATTGTGCCGGTCCAGCACTTCCAGGATGGCGCGCATGAGCTGCCATTCGCGCTCGATCGGCTGATAGGGATCGGTATTGGTGCCGATCGCGATCGACTTCACCTGGTAGCCGGGGCGGGTGATCTCCCTTTCCAGCAATTTGGCCGCGTCCGGCTTGGCGAACAGCTTGGCCTCGAAATCGATTCCCGCCGACAGGCCCATATAGGCATGGGTCGGCCGCGCGAAGCAGTAGACGCAGCCATGTTCGCAGCCGCGATAGGGATTGATCGACCGGTCGAAGGAGATGTCGGGCGAGTCGTTGCGCGTGATGATCTTGCGCGCATGCTCCGTCTGCACCTCGGTCTTGAAGGGCGGCAGATCCTCGAAGCTGTTCCAGCCATCGTCGAACACGGTGCGCGACAGCGTTTCGTAGCGGCCGGACGGATTGACCGCGCTGGCGCGGCCGCGCGCCCGGTGCTCGTGACCGCGCAGGCCGGAATGCGAGATCAGCGCATTGGCGCGGTCAACGCCCTGCTCGGCGGAACCCGAAAACGCCATACGGTCTGCCTGTGCGATCACATCCATTGCGTGCCTCCCGTCGGTTGGGAATCATCTCGTTTCGATGACTATATTCCTATCTCGAGAAAGAGAACAATACAAGAACAAAAATGTGCGCCACTTGCAATTGGGGGTGGCTCTGATAGGCACGCTTATCGGGGTAAGAATGGTCACGTTCCTGTTTTTTACGCACAATCAGGCCCATGCGCTCGCGCGGTCGCTCGCGCCGCTGGTGCATGACTCCATCGAGGGGCACATCGCCGAGGTGATCGTCGTCGATGACGGATCGACCGATTCGACGCCGGCGATCGCCGAGGGCGCGGGCTGTACGTCCGTCGCCGCCGGAACGCCTTTGCGCGATGTCGTTCAGAATGCGCGCGCCGACTGGCTGATCGTGCTCGACCCCGGCGCTCGGCTCGACGACGGCTGGCATGGCGCGGTCATGGACCACATCATGCATCCGGCCTCCGCCGCAGCGCGGTTCAAGCCGCAGCGCAAGGGCAACTGGTTCGAGCGTTGGTTCAGACCGGTGACAGCGAAGCGCGGACCGCTGGCGCGCGGACTCGTGATTTCCAAACGGCAGGCGCTGGCCAACCTGTCGGCAAGCGCGGTCAAGGCGGAAGACATCGTGCGCGGTCTCGCGCTTACCCAACTCGATGCCGAGATCGAGATGGCACCGAAAACGCCATAGGGCTTTGCGTCAGGCCGACTTGCCGCCGCCGCGCTTCAGGTGCTCGTCGAGGCGCGGCATGATCTCCACGAAATTGCAGGGCATGTGCCGGTAGTCGAGCTGCGGTTTCAGGATGCCATCCCATGCATCCTTGCAGGCGCCGGGCGATCCCGGCAGCACGAAGACGAAGGTCTGGTGCATCAGCCCGGCCGTCGCGCGCGACTGGATCGTCGATGTGCCGATCTTGTCGAAGGAAACGCGGTGGAAAAGCGTGGAGAAGCCGTCCATGCGCTTCTCGAACATTGGCTCGATCGCCTCGGGCGTCACGTCGCGCCCGGTAAAGCCGGTGCCGCCGGTGGTGATGATCACCTCGATAGTCGGATCGTATGCCCAGTCGGTCACCTTGCCGGCAATCGCGTCGCGGTCATCGGTGACGATGGCGCGGTCGGCAAGCGTGTGACCGGCTTCCTCGATGCGCGCCGCAAGGGTCGCTCCAGACTTGTCGTCCTCCAGCGAGCGGGTGTCGGAGACGGTCAGAACCGCGATACGGACCGGGATGAAGGGGCGGCTTTCATCGATACGGCTCATGCCGGAGCTCCTGCTGACGGGCCTGTCATGCATGACTTGATCCACCAATCGGGATGACGGCGCAAGAGGTGCATTGCCGCAGCCTCGGCCTGTACCGCTCCGTCATAGAGGCCGAAGCAGGTCGCGCCCGAGCCGGACATGCGCGTCAGCAGCGCCCCGGTTTCCTCGAGTGCGGCGAGGCAGGCCTCGATCTCCGGCGTCAGCGAAACGGATGGCGCCTGGAGGTCGTTGCGGGTCGCCACCTTCAGCCATGCCGCCCAGTCGGATGCATCGCGGAGCGAAGTGGTCCCGCCGAGCGGAAGCGGCGGATTGTTCTTGGCTGCAAGCTTCGAAAACACCGCCGGCGTCGAGACGTGCCGGCGCGGATTGACGAGGACGACGGCAAGGGCAGGCAGGTTGGCGAGCGGCGCGATGGTTTCGCCGATGCCGCTCGCGACGAGCGGTTTGCCGTGCAGGCACATCGGCACATCGGCGCCGAGTGCAGCCGCCTGTTGCGCCAGCTTTCCCGCGATGTCGTGACAGTCCCACAGCGCGGTCAGCGCGTGCAGCGTTGCCGCTGCGTCGGCCGAGCCGCCGCCGATGCCGCTGCCCGCAGGCAAGTGCTTTTCGAGCGTCAGCGCAACCGGCGGTGCGTCGACGCCGGTCTCGGAGAGGAGGGAACGCAGAAGATCCCGCGCGCGCAGAACGAGGTTTTCTTGGGGGGCTTCTCCGGCGAGCGCCGCCGCTTCCGGCCCGGTGATGTCGAAGGCGTCCCGGTACGCCGGTTCCGCCGTGATGCAATCGCCGATATCGGCGAAGACCGCGATCGTCTCCAGCGTGTGATAGCCGTCGGCGCGCTGTCCGGTGACATGCAAGGCGAGATTGATCTTCGCCGGCGCTTCGACGCGCAGCCGCTCTGTCATCTGGTGTAGACGGCGCGACCGTGCCTAGCCGTCATTGGCGGATTCGGGCGAGGCGGCCGTCTGGCTGTTGGCGGCGTCGTCGACGCGGCTGGACGCAATCTCCGGCTCGACGCCGGCCGCGTTGCTCGCGTTCAGCTTGGCCTGCACCTTCGCCGCTTCCTCCGGTTCGATCTCCATGTCGAGCACCTGCGCCCACTGATAGGTCGCTTCGAGCTTGCGCCCGACACGCCAGTAGGCGTCGCCGAGATGATCGTTGATGGTCGCGTCGCGCGGCCTCAGATCGGTCGCCTTCTCCAGCTCCGTCACGGCTTCCTCGAAACGGCCGAGCCGGTAATAGACCCAGCCAAGCGAGTCGACGATGTAGCCGTCGCGCGGCCGCCGGTCGACGGCCTTCTGGATCATGTCGAGGCCCTCGTGGAGATTGATGTTCATGTCGATCCACGAATAGCCGAGATAGTTGAGCACGTCCGGCTGGTCGGGGGACAGTTCCAGCGCATGCTTGAAGGCGGCCTCCGCCTTGTCCCACTGCTTGATGCGCTCATAGGCGATGCCCATGCGGTAGTAGAGCGGCCAGAAGCTTTCGCCGCTGGTGTCGATATTGGCGATGGCGCGTTCGTAGAGCGCCGCCGCTTCCGCATATTCCTTCAGCGAGGCATAGACGCCGCCGAGCGCCAGATAGCCGCGATATTCGGTCGGGTTTTCCTCGATTGCCGCCGACAGGATCGCCTTGGCTTCCTCGTCCCGATCGATGTCGGCGAGGTTCAGCCCCTTCTGCAGCTGGGCGATCTCGTGGAAGGCAGACTTTTCCGGCACCTGATCGTAATAGCCGATGGCGCGCTCGGCCAGTTGGAGCCGTTCGGAGATGCCGCCGAGTTCGAAATAGAGCTGCGCATTGTCCGGCGCCAGAACACGGGCCATTTCGAGATAGAGCGCCGCGAAATTCTCCGCGCCGTCGCGATTGATGGCCGTGCCGAGATCGAACAGGATTTCGGCTGCGCCCTTCGCCGGGTCGGCGATGCGCAGAGCGTCCCGCGCCAGATCCGCGTCCTCGGCGGTGAGCGCGAGGAGTTCGGGATTGCCGGGCGCGATGGCGAGGGCGTTGGCGAGCGCCTGCTGCGCCTCGTCGCCCCGGCCGTGCCGGGCCAGGAAGCCGGCATAGGTTTCACCCAGCCGGATGTAGGTTTGCGGCGAGGCGCTGCCGCCGGCCGTGTTGGTCATGCCGTATTGATAGAGTTCTTCCGCCGTGTCGACCCGGCCGGCCGCATCGGCGATCAGCGCGCCGTGATAGGCGGTGAACAGGCCGAACCAGTCCGGTCCTTCCAGCTTGGCCAGCATATCGAGCGCACTGTCGGTCTCGTTGTTGCCGAAACGCGCCCAGGCCCGCATCACGGTCGTGAGCAGCCGTTCGAGATCGCCTTCGAAGGTCAGGATCAGCGAGCCGTCCGCCTTCAGGTAGCGGCGCGCGCGTATCGCGTCGATGCCGAGAACGAGGCGCGAGACGCGTTCGATCTGCGGCTCTTCCTTCAGATCCTCGGCGATCGGCAGCGCCTTGTCGAACTCGCCATTGGTCACCAGCGCCAGAAGCAGTTCCTGCTGAAGCCCCGGATTGTCGGGATCGTAGCGTAGCGCCTCGGTGTAGTACTGCACCGCTGCGGCGAAATCATTTTCGGCGCGCGCCGTTTCGGCGGCGAGGAAGGCGCCGGACAGGTTCCTGGCCGGCAGCAGCGTTTCGCCCGATCCGAGTTCGGCGGCCGCGGGCGTGGCCGACAGGCCGGCGGCGACGAGAAGGGCAGGGAGGACGGAGAAGCGTTTCATCGGGATACCAATCGGTTTTGCCGGTTCAAAGGCGCGGGCTTGCGGGCCAAATCACTCCGCGAGCATGGCCTTTTTGTGGTTGCCGCGCAACGCCGTGGAGGCCGGCCTTGCCGGTCCCGCCTAATTTACCCGGGATATGCAGAATTCGACCACGTCGAGCAGCGCGTCCTTCTGCGGCGAGGGCTTCAGCGGCGCCAGAGCGTCGCGGGCGATCTCGCCGAAATGGCGCGCCCGCTGGATCGTGTCCGGCAGCGCGCCGTATTTGAGCATCAGGCCGCGCGCATTCTCCAGCGACGCGTCGTCATTCTCGCCGTTTTCGAGGCTGGTCTTCCAGAACTCGCGTTCCTTGTCCGTGCCGCGCCGATAGGCGAGGACCACGGGAAGCGTGATCTTGCCTTCGCGGAAATCGTCGCCGGTGTTCTTGCCGAGATCGCGGGCGTTGCCGCCGTAGTCGAGCGCGTCGTCGACCAGCTGGAAGGCGAGACCCAGATTGAGCCCGTAGGAGCGCAACGCTGCGCGTTCCGATTTGGAGGCCTTGGCGATGATCGGGCCAACCTCGGCCGCCGCCGAGAACAGCGCCGCGGTCTTCGCCTTGATGACGGCGAGATATTCGTCCTCGGTCGTTTCCATGTTCTTCGCCGCGGCAAGCTGCATGACCTCGCCCTCCGCGATGATCGAAGCGGCGCTGGAAAGCACGTCCAGCGCATCGAGCGAGCCGACTTCCACCATCATCTTGAAGGCCTGGCCGAGCAGGAAGTCCCCGACCAGCACGCTGGCCTGGTTGCCCCAGATCATCCGTGCCGTCGGCTTCGATCGGCGCAGGTCGCTCTCGTCGACCACGTCGTCATGTAGCAAAGTCGCCGTGTGCATGAACTCGACGCTGGTCGCCAGTTTCACATGGCCTTCGCCGCGATAGCCGAACATCTCCGCGGCCGCCAGCGTGATCATCGGCCGCAAGCGCTTGCCGCCCGACGAGATCAGGTGGTTGGCGACCTCCGGGATCATCGCCACATCGGAGCCCGCCTTGGACAGGATCAGTTCGTTGACCCGCTCCATGCCGCTCGCGGCGAGCGCGATCAGCGCGGAAATGCCGGGCGTTTCCTTCTTGTTGTCTCGAAGCGCAATGACGACGCTCAATAGGGATACTCCTGTTTGTGCCGGCACATTAGAAACTCGCTACCCGCGCGGCAAGCGGCGAATTGGCGCGCAACAGCCGATGTCTTTCAACTTCGCGTCAAAGACCGGGCTTGTGGCGCAGAGCGGCAAATCCTATCAGGGATAAATGGAAGAGTTGATGCGCACGAACAACCCCGTAACGCTGTCTTTCGTGGAATCGCTGATGCGGGACGCGGGTATCGGCGTGCTGGTTGCCGATGAGAACATGTCCATCATGGACGGATCGCTCGGCATCCTGCCGCGCCGCATCCTCGTCGAAGCCGACCGGATCGAGCAGGCGCGCCGCATCGTTCGCGACGCCGGGCTCGAGAACGAGCTGAAGGGCTGACCTTTCCGTGGACGGGCCGGTCATCGACGGTGTCGCGACGACGATCGACGCTTTCCATCGCGGCGGTTTTCACATCGTCCAGCCGGCAAAGGGCGCGCACCGGTCGGGCATTGATGCGATGATCCTCGCCGCAAGCGTACCGGACGGCTTTTCCGGCATGCTTGCCGATCTCGGCGCGGGAGCGGGAGCGGCGGCTTTTTCCGTCCTCGACCGTTGCCCGGAGGCTCGCGCCGTCCTCTACGAGAAGTCGCCTTTGATGGCCGATTGCGCCCGCGCCGGCCTTGCCCTTGAAGGCAACGGGCAACTGACGGGACGTGTGGAGATCGTCGAGGCGGATGTCGCGCTCGACGGCAAGGCGCGCGAGGCGGCGGGTTTTCCGCGCGATGTCTACAATTGGGTGATCGCCAATCCGCCCTTCAACGATCCGAAGGACCGGGCCACGCCCAATGCGGAAAAGGCGGGCGCGCATGTCATGGAAGAAGACCTGCTGTCACGCTGGATCAAAACCGCCTGCGCGATCCAGCGACCGGGCTCCGGGCTCTCGGTCATCGCGAGGCCGCAATCGATCGCGGATATCCTGCAGGCGATGCGCAGACGCTATGGCGCGGTGACGGTAGTGCCCGTGCATCCGCGCCCGTCCAGACCGGCCATCCGCATCGTGGTTTCCGGGATCAAGGGAAGCCGCAAGCAGATGGACCTCGCTCCGCCGCTCTTTCTGCATGATGAGGACGGCGGCACGAAGTTATCGCCGCGCGCCGATGCGATCGCCAATGGCAGGGCGACACTGAACGGCTAAAAGCCTGCCTCACTTGCGGTGTAGCGCAAAGAACGATGCGTTCGGACAGAAGTCCGGATTGGCGCCATTGTCGCTCTCCAGCCAGTGCTGGCATTTCTCGCTGTTGTGACAAGCCAGGCAGGAGCGCACCGCTGCTTCCAAGGACAGGCCGGAGCCGTCGGCGGCCACGCCGGCCATATCCACATCCATGCGCTGCATCATGGCACTCATCAGGCCGGACTGCCGGTCCATCCGGTTCGCGATACGTGTGAAAATCCCCATCGTTCGATCCTTTGAAATCTAATAAACAGCAGGAAATTCGCACGTGGTGAGATTACGTCCTTGATCTATCGCAAACGAATCGATGGATCCAACGGCCGCGTTTCGGCCCCTTAACCGGCTTTCCTCCGGATCTTCGCGTAGATGATGTGCCGGTTCTCGCCGAAGAAGACGTCGGCCTCGACCGTGTTTCGATCGACGGACGCGTTCACGATATCCCATATCCCGGCTTCGTCGCGCAGGATGAGGGGCCAGTTCATGAATGTCTCCATGTACCCGTCCGGCACGACCTCAGTGCTGAAATTGGCGAAAAGAACCTCGCCGCCCGGCTTAACCAGATCCACCAGCCGCCGGGTCAGCAAGACGGCGTTTTCGCGCGGCAGATAATCGTAGACACCGGCGGTATAGGCCAGATCGAAAGTGCCGGTGTCATAGGTGCCGCCGATCAACTCTTTTACTCTTGCGGGCATCGGCTCGACGACCGTCCCTTTCCAGTCCCTTGCGACCGTCGCAAGATTGAGATGGTCCTGATCGAGCGCCAGCCATCGCTTCAGCCGGCCATCGGCGAGCGCTCCGGACAATTCGGCTTCGCGCAGATGCCCGCAGGCGACCGAAAGGATCTCGGCGTCGGTTGTGCGTTCGGCGGTCGCATCGACCGCGCCCGCCAGGATCGAGCGCCGTTCTTGCACCGCCCGCGCGCTGTCGGACACACTGGTACAGGCATAGATTTCCCGACCAAGCCTGCTGCTGGCGGCGACCAGATCATGGATGCTCGGGTGCCTGTAGAGTAGGTCGAGAAGAACACCGTCGCCGGAATATCCCCGGGGCTTTTCAAATGATCGCCTCGTGAAGGGGTCCTGTAAAAGACAGTCGCCCACCGGATGCGCCTGGGCAATCGGCACGAGCTTAGCCCAGGTATCGCGATCGCAACCCGCGCGCAGCTCGTGAAGCCAGCCGACCAGACGATCGACCGTTGCCGCCACGTCTTCGCCGGCAGCGAGAGATTGGTTCGTCTCATCCAGGATGAAGGACAGCTCCGTCCGCCTTTCATCGAGGGTGTAGGTATCGCGCCATTTCCGGCGCTCTTTTCGGACAGAAGCGTTCAATTCATGCACTGACATTTGTTTCCCTTCCCGCGGGATATCTTCAAAATTTGCGGAAGGGACGTCTTTGCTTCGCGAACGTTGTCGCCATCGTTGTATTATCGGCCGGGAAACCGGAAAAACGCGATGTGTCTGCAATTTCCCGATCAGGGAGCGGGAAACGTAACCTGGCCTTAGATGCGATGTTCCAGCAGGAATTGTCCGATCGTTTCGACGCAGATCCGCCATGCCGGCTCGTGATCGACCAGGATATGATTGCGGCTTTCGAGCGGCACGAATTGCGCATCGGGAATACCCGAAGCCAGCGCGCGCCCTGTCTCAAGCGGAATCCGCTGGTCGTATTTCGAATGCAGGACGAGCGTCGGCGCCTTCACGTCGGCGAGCCGGTGGCGGACATCGATATGGCCGAAGGCGTCCTGGAACCGCGCCGCATTCTTCGGTGAGGTCGTCCGCCGCTGGAACTCGTCGAACCAGGCGAGATCCTCGGCCGTCGCTTCCGGCATGAAGGTCTGCGAGAAAATGTGCCGATAGGCCGGGTTGTCGGTCCCCCAGCCGAGTTCGGTCAGCGTCAGCACCGCCTCGCGCCGCGCCTGCTCCTCGGCATTCGACAGGATCCGCCATCCGGCCGCGTAGCCGCCGATCAGGATCAGCCCGCTCACCCGCTCGGGATGACGTACGGCATATTCGATCGACACGGCCGCGCCCTGTGAAATGCCCAGCAGCGGAAACCGCTCGAGCCCCAGCTTGTCCGCGACCGCCTCGAGATCCTCCACGAAGGCCTCGAAACTCAGATCGTCGACACTCCAGTCGGACAGGCCGCTGCCCCGCTCGTCGTAGCGAATGAAATTGCGCCGGCGGGCGATGGCGGCGAAGCTCCGGCCCCAGATCGGACTGTCCCAGTCGAATTCCAGATGGTTGAGCCAGTTGGCCGCCTTGAGCATGGGGGGACCGGATCCGATCGTCGCATAGGCGATCTTCGTGCCGTCACGCGCCTCGCAAAATCCGATCCGCTGCGCGCGAAGCGCCCGGGCCTTCGGGCTCATCCTCTTTGCGGGAGACCGTTTCGCCGCCGGCTCGTTCCCGTCCATTCGCGCAGGCTGCCCGGCTTCGCGGTGTGCTTGGGCGGGTTTGCTCGCCTCGGCGCGCTGATGCGCCTCCGCGCCTTCGGGATCTTCTTCCCGCCAGATCCGCATCCATTTCTGCGCGGCCATCGCGGTCGTGTCGGGATGGGTGGCGAGCCGATGAAGCACATCGATACGGGCGATGCGCGCATCCTCGCGCTCGGCCGTCAGCCAGTAATCGAACGAATCGTCGCCGGCGCCATCGAGACCGTCGAGCAGAAGCCGGTCGAGCTTCACTGCCATGGCTTCCAGCTCACCGACGGCGGCGGGATCGGGCCGCCGCAGCCGCGCATGGATATCGCGAATGTCGATGGCGACGCCCTCGGGCTCGAAGAGCACGCGTTCGCGGTCCGCCACGATTCGTGCCTGCTCCTCCGTGTCGACGACCTTGCGCAGCTTGCTCAGCGACCAGCGCAGCGCCGCCTTCGGATCGTCCGGCAGATCCCAAAGCAATTCGCACAGGCGTTCGCGGCGATGCGGCCGCCCGGTCGCGACAAGAAAGGCCAGAAGGGCGCGTGCCTTCTTCGACGCGGGCAGCGGCATGTCCCGTCCGTTCAACAGGACGCGCAGCTCGCCCAGGAGCAAGATTTCCAGTTCCTGGGCCATCGGGGCTCCGGTGTGTCGAGAGGCAAATCTCAGGATGAGCCATTACCAAACCAGGGGCAAGTTCCCGATTCTTGGATCGCTTGGCCGCCGGCATGCTGAAAAACAACGCCAAGGATGCGTGATTACCACCGGTTGTACAACGCTGAAAACAACGCTTCGCCGGTGAAGACGGCTCCAGCAGCGGCGGGCCGAGGCCTCAGCCGCTCCTCTCCTTTCTTGAAACCGAAATCCGCCCGGACCCGCCCGGGCGATTGGACATGGAGCTTTTCAATGAACCAACATAGCCTGGCAGCGCGCGAAACGTCGCCGATCATCGATCCGCAAACGCTGATCGAAAATCCGCACACGAACCTTGCGGCGCTGCGCGTTCACTACCCGGTCATACGCCTTGGCGAGCGGCATTACATGGCCTTGCGCGCCAAGGACGTCGTTCCGATGTTCACTGACCCGCGGACCCGGCAGATCGAGGGCAAGGACTATGTGCGGCTGAACCAGATCCCGAAGGGGGCCACGTCCCGCCTGGTGTCCGATTTCTTCCTGTTCTCCAATGAAGACGTCCACCGCACCAAGCGCGGCCTCTTTGCCAGGACATTTGCCTTCGGGGCGATGCGCGAGGCGACGACCCGCATTCGCGCCACGGCGGACAGGATCGTCGCCGAACTGCCTCGCGGCGAGAGTTTCGACTTCGTGGAGCGCATGGCCGCCCGGATTCCTTCCGCGATGATCGCGGCCATTCTCGGATTGCCGCAGGCCGACGCCGAGTATTTCGTCCCCCGCGTCAACGTCCTCGCGCGATCGGTCGCGCCCGTCTACCCGCATGCCCGCCATCGCGAGATCGAGACGGCGGCGGCCGAGCTGTTCTCTTATGTCGAAGGGCATTTGCGCTCGCGGCTCGAAATGCCGGGCGATGATCTCCTCTCCACGCTGGTCACGGACTGGAACGAGAATCCGGCGATCTCTTTCGAAAGCCTCGTTCATCAGGTTCTCGGCATAATCGTCGGCGGCAGCGACACCACGCGCGCGGGCTTTGCGATGATGGTCGCGCTGCTGCTCAGGCATCGCGATCAGTGGGAGGCATTGCGCGACGATCCGGCCCTCATTCCCGGCGCCGTCAACGAGGCGCTGCGCTACGATCCGCCGGTCGGGTCCATCGCGCGGTTCACCAAGGAAGACGTGGAGATCGGCGGCGCGAACCTGCCGGCGGGCGTGATGCTGCGCCTCAGTACGATGTCGGCAATGCGCGACCGGGATCTCTATGCACAGCCGGACGAATTCGACATTCGCCGCACCGACCATCCGCGCCTGCACACGGTTTTCGGCTTCGGGCCGCATCGTTGCCTCGGAGAAATGCTGGCGCGGCTCGAAATGCAGGAGGGCCTCGCCGCGCTCCTCGCCGCCGCGCCGGACATCAGGCTCGAAACCTCGCCGCGACTGCTCGGCTTCGGCGGCATTCGCGAAATCACCCGGATGCAGGTCTGCATCCGCTGAACTCGAACCCGGCGGGAAGAAAGCGGCCAAGCCGCTCGCTCGCCTCACCATCATGACGGGAAAAACCATGAAAATCACGAAACACGCAGTCGACGAATTCCTGATCGTCGAAATCTCCGGAATCCTCGACAGCACTTCCGGCGGCGCGCTCTTCGATGCGCTGGTGGAAGCGGTCGGCGACGGCTGGAAGAAACTGATCGTCGACCTCTCGGGTGTCGCCTTCCTGACGCATGCGGGAGTGCGCGGCCTGATCGTCGCGGCGAAGCTTCTCAGAAACGGCCGCGGCGATATGCGCATCTGCGGCGTCGACCGGCCGGGCGCCGCCAAGCTGCGCAGCCTCGGCTTCTACCATCTGCTGAAGATCGATCCGACGGTCGAGGCGTCCATGCTGGCGATGTTCGCCGAGGCGAACGGGGTCATGCCGCGCGCCCGCGCCGCATAAAGAAAAATCACGAACGGGAAAGGAACAAGGAAATGTACCCGAAGAACACAACCGCGGCCGGATGGCCGTTCCGGGACGTCGTGCGCGGCGTCTCCGATTACCGCCGCCGTCAGCGCGACTACAGGAAACTCCGGGACATGCCGGACGCGCTGCTGGACGATATCGGCGTCACCCGCGACCAGATCGGCCGGGTTAAAAGGTGGTCGTTGTTTTGACGGAGCGCGCGGTTCCGATCGACACCAAGGCTGAGACGGGAGCGGGCCGTATCGCGCGGCTCGCTGCCATCGCCAGCCTTGTGGTTCTGCTACTCGCCCTGCTGCCGCTCGCGGCCATAACGCTCAAGGTCTGGCGGTCGCCTGAGCCGATCGTGGACCTGCGGCTTTAACGATCCGCCTAGCGGCCGGCTTCCCGCTCGATCTCGCGCCAGCCGATGTCGCGGCGGCAGAAGCCTTCCGGCCAGTCGATCATGTCCACGGCCCGATAGGCGGTCTCGAGCGCCTCGGTCACGGTCTTGCCCATGGCGGTGACATTGAGGACCCGACCGCCATTGGCGACCAGATCCTCGCCTTTCTTCGCCGTGCCGGCATGGTAGATCGTCACGCCCTCCGGCAGATCGACCGGCTTCGGCAATTTGATCACCGAGCCTTTTTCGGCCGAGGCCGGGTAGCCCGGCGCGCACATGACCACCGTAGCGGCTGCCGCGTCGCGCCAGCGCGCGCCCATCGAGGACAGCACCCCGTCGGCCGCGCCCTTCATCAGCAGGAGCAGGTCCTCCTTCAGCCGCGGCATGATCACCTGGCATTCCGGATCGCCGAAGCGGACATTGTATTCGATCAGCTTCGGCCCGTCGGCCGTGAGCATCAGCCCGGCATAGAGCACGCCGGTAAAGGGCATGCCTTGTTCCGCCATGCCCTTCATTGTCGGTTCGATGATCGTTTCCATCGTCTCGGCGATCAGCGCCTCGGTCATGATCGAGGCGGGCGAATAGGCGCCCATGCCGCCGGTGTTCGGGCCGGTGTCGCCTTCGCCGACGCGCTTGTGGTCCTGAGCGGTGGTCAGGGGCAGGGCGGTCTTTCCGTCGCAGATACAGAAGAAGGAGGCTTCCTCGCCGGTCAGGAACTCCTCGATCACCACTTCCGCGCCGGCCTCGCCGAAAGCGCCCTCGAAACAGTCCTCGACCGCCGCGAAGGCCTCTTCGAGCGTCATTGCCACGGTCACGCCCTTGCCGGCGGCGAGCCCGTCCGCCTTGATGACGATCGGCGCGCCCTGCTGGCGGATGTAGGTTTTCGCCTTCGGCGCGTTGTTGAATTTCGCATAGGCCGCGGTGGGGATGCCCATCCGGTCGCACAGCGCCTTGGTGAAGCCCTTCGAGCCCTCCAGCTGCGCGGCGGCGGCGCTCGGCCCGAAAACCGGAATGGAAGCGTCCTTCAGCGAATCCGCCAGCCCGTCGACCAGCGGGGCCTCGGGGCCGACGACGACGAGGCCGATGCCGTTCACCCGGCAGAAATCGATGACGGCCTTGTGATCGGACACGTCGAGAACGACGCATTCCGCCACCTCGGCGATGCCCGGGTTGCCCGGCGCGCAATAAAGCGTTTGCAAGACCGGGGAGAGGGAGAGCTTGTCGGCGAGCGCGTGTTCGCGCCCGCCCGATCCGATCAATAAAATATTCATGGCCCGCTCCGTGCCAGAGCGTTTCCGGGTGACGTGGAAGCCGGTTCACTGTCCGGAAACGCGACGAAATAGAAATAGTCCGCGATGCGGTACGGTGCGGGCGGGAAGAGGTCAAGGCGGCGATATGCGGCCTTGACCTTTGTCCGCAGGCTTGTCACCTCTGACCCATGCAGGACACCATCCAGTCACGCGACAGTCAGGGCCGGGTCGCCGATGCGCCGTCGGGCCATTGGGTCTATCGCGCGCTGCCGCGCCGGCAATGGCCCTATGCGCAACTGGCCCGCTGGGACCGGCCGATCGGCTGGTGGCTGCTGTTGTGGCCGTGCTGGTGGTCGGCGGCGATGGCCGGCGTCGCCGGCGCCGACGCGCCGGGCCTCGCCTTCGCGCCTTTCCCCAACCCCTGGCATCTGGTGCTGTTCCTGATCGGGGCCGTCGCCATGCGCGGCGCGGGCTGCACCTATAACGATCTCGTCGACCAGAAGATCGACGAACAGGTGGCGCGCACCCGCTCGCGCCCGCTTCCGTCCGGACAGGTCAGCCGCCGCCAGGCATGGCTGTTCCTGATCGGGCAGGCGCTGGTCGGCTTCCTGGTGCTGATCCAGTTCAACCTCTTTGCCATCGGCTTCGGCATCCTGTCGCTTGCCGTCGTCGCCATCTACCCCTTCATGAAGCGGATCACCGACTGGCCGCAACTGACTCTCGGCCTTGCCTTTTCCTGGGGCGCATGGATGGGCTGGGCCGCGATTTTCGGCGAAGTCGGCCTCGCGTCGGCGCTGCTCTATGCCGGCTCGATCCTCTGGACCATTGGCTACGACACGATCTATGCCCATCAGGACAAGGAAGACGACGCGCTGGTCGGCGTGCGCTCGACGGCGCGGCTATTCGGTGAGAACACCAAGGGCTGGCTTATCGGGCTCTATTCGGGTTGCCTTGTGCTGTTTGCGGCGGCCTATGCGGTCGCCGGCATGCCGCCGCTCGCCTATGCCGGGCTGATTGCCGCGGCGCTGCACATGGGCAACCAGATCCGCGTCCTCGACATCGACGACGCGGACCAGTGCCTGGCGCTGTTCAAATCCAATACGGTGGTCGGCTGGCTGGTCTTCGCCGGCCTTCTGGCCGGCGCGTTGACCGCTTGAAAGGCTCTAATCCCGCGCGATGATCTCGACGCCGTCGAGAACCATACGGCAGCCGAGCGTGCCCATGCGGCGGCGCGCAAGGAAGCGCGGACGCCGCTCGGCGAACATCGCGTGCTGGCGGCGCGGATGGCTCTTGTCCTTGATGACATGGCGGGCGCTCTCGTCGAGCGTGCGGGCGACGCCGTCCTCGTCGATGATCAGCATCGGCAGGCCGAGCAGGTCCGACCAGACCTGCCAGTCGCGCGCGATGCCTTCGAGATCGCTGCCGACGAAAAGCGGCACGCAAAGGTCCGGATCGTGGTGCAGGAGTTCGAGCGTCACGAGGACGCTCTCCGGGCCGGTATACATGGCCCGCGCGGCGACGCCGTCGAAGACATTGACCGGCAGAGCGATGTTGAGCGGCAGGCTGGAGATATCCAGCTTGCGCTTCAGGACGCACCCGTTCTGATCGACGGTGATCTGCACGTCGCCGGTTTCGCTGCGGGTCGCATAGACCAGTTTCTGTGGAAGTTGAGCCGGATCGAGGCGGAATTCATGCCCCGCCCAGACCGGTTGTGCTCCAGAAGTCATTCGTGGACGCCTCGCCTGTTCATCCCTGAGAGTTGCGGGCTTTTCGCCTCTACGCCTCTCGTCCCTGTTAGCCGGCCTCATGTTTTGTTCTGGCGACCGGCTTGGATGTCACCCTAGGAGATGTGCCCTGACTTGCGCCTAAGAAACAGCGTTAAAAAATCCTGATCTTTGAAATGGTTAGCAAAGTGCAATCAAGCAGCTTCGAATCCAGTTGAAGTCCCGTATCAGGACAGGTGGGCGGCCGCCTCAGATGACCTTGCCGGGATTCATGATGCCCTTTGGATCGAGGTCTTTCTTGATGCGCCGCATCAGGTCGAGCGCGACCGGCGGCTTCACCTCGGCGAGCTCGTCGCGCTTCATCTGGCCGATGCCGTGCTCGGCCGAGATCGAGCCGCCGAACTCGCGCACGATTGTGTGGACGGCAGGCGTGATCACCTCGGTCAGCGCCAGGAAGACCGCCTTGTCGGCGCCGACCGGCTGGGAGATGTTGTAATGGATATTGCCGTCTCCGAGATGGCCGAAGGCGCAGATGCGCGAGCCGGGCTCGATGGCGAGAACGGCCTTGTCGGCCTTGGCGAGGAAGGCGGGCACGCTGTCGACCGGCACGGAGATGTCGTGCTTGATCGAACCGCCCTCGGGGATCTGGCTCTCCGACATGCCCTCGCGCAGCCGCCAGAAATCGGCGCGCTGCTGGAAGCTCTCGGCGATCGCCCCGTCGGTGACCAGCCCCTGCTCCATGCCGTGCTCGAGCACCGCCTCCAGAGTGGCGCGCGCATCGTCCTCCGACTGGCCGGACGAGACTTCCATCAGCGCGTACCAGGGATAATGATGCTCGAGCGGATCGCGCACATCGGGCACGTGGCGCGCGGTGAATTCGACGCCGATGCGCGCCATCAGTTCGAAGGCGGTCAGACCGTTGCCGGCGGCGTTGCGGGCGCGGTCAAAGAGACCGAGCGCTTCCTCGGGCGAGGGGACCGCGAGGAAGGCCGTGGCGCGGCCCGCCGGTTTGGGAAACAGTTTCAGGACGGCGGCGGTGATGACGCCGAGCGTGCCTTCCGCGCCAATGAACAGGTTGCGCAGATCGTAGCCGGTATTGTCCTTTTTCAGCTTGTTGAGGCTCTCGAGTACTTCGCCGGTCGGCAAGACGACCTCGAGACCGATGCACAGATCGCGCGCGACGCCATGGGCCAGCGCGCCGGTGCCGCCGGCATTGGTGGAGAGATTGCCGCCGATCTGGCAGGAGCCCTGCGAACCGAGGGACAGCGGGAACAGCCGGCCATGCTCATCGGCGGCTTCCTGCACGGCCTGCAGGACGACGCCGGCCTCCACGGTGATCGTGTTGCCGGCGGGATCGATGTCGCGGATGCGGTTCAGCCGCGCGGTCGACAAGATGACCTGCGTGCCACTCATGTCCGGGATCTGCCCGCCGACGAGGCCGGTATTGCCGCCCTGCGGGACGATCGCGGTCTTCGTCTTCGAGGCGAGGCTGAGGATGGCGGAGACTTCTTCGGTCGAGCCCGGGCGCAGGACGGCGGCGGTCTTGCCGGTCCACCGGCCGCGCCATTCCTTCAGATAGGGCGCGGTGTCGGCCTCGGCGGTCAGCACATTGGCCTCGCCGACGATCTCCGCGAATTGCGCGACGACATCCTTGCTCATGCATCCTCTCCGAATTCAATTGTCCTCGGCGCGGCGGCACGCGCCAGCCGGTCGTTGATCGCCTCGCCGAGCCCGGTCGGGGGGATCGGCTCCACCGCGATGCAATCCGCGCCGGTCGCGTCCAGCCGTCCCATGTAATCGAACAGCTTCGCGGCGGCCTCGACAGGATCGCCGCTTTCGGACAGCACGAGGACGGCCTTGGCGTTTTCGGCGCCGGCGATGCGTCTGGGCCCGAAGCCGAGCAGCGCCTCCCCGGGATCGACATGGCCGGCATTCAGCCGCATGCGCGCGGAAGGCGCGTAATGCGAGGCCAGCATGCCGGGGGCCTGGATCGCCGCATTGGCTTGCGTCCGGTGCAGGGGCAGGCCCGTGACCGCCTCGATGTCCTCGGCGGCGACGCCGCCGGGACGAAGCAGGAAGACCGCGCCGTCCTCGACCTTGACGATGGTGGACTCCACCCCGACCGGCGTCGGCCCGCCATCAATCACGAGCGGCGCGGCATCGCCGAGACTGTCGGCGACGGCCTGCGCCGAGGTCGCGCTGATCTTGCCGGAGCGGTTGGCGGACGGCGCAGCGAGCGGCCGGCCGAGCGCCGCGATCAGCTCCGCGCCGAAGCCCTTCGGCGCGCGCACCGCGACCGTATCGAGGCCGGCGGTGACCAGCGGATGAATGGCGTGCCTCGGTTTCAGCGGCAGGACCAGCGTCAGCGCGCCGGGCCAGAAGGCTTCCGCCAGTCTGCACGACAGCGGATCGAAGGTCGCGAAGGTCTCCGCCATGTCGACGCCGGTGACATGGCAGATCAGCGGATTGAAGGAGGGGCGCTGCTTGGCGGCGAAAATGCGCGCCACGGCTTCGCCATTGGTGGCGTCCGCGGCGAGCCCGTAGACCGTCTCGGTCGGGATCGCGACGATCTCGCCCGCGGCAAGCGCTTGCCTTGCCGCCGAAAGGGCGGCGTCACCGGCCGGAACGATCCGGCTGCCGGGCGCTGTCGTCTTCATCTCCATGGGCGGAGAGCTACACGCCGGCCGGGCCTTGCGCAACGGGGATCGGGCGGCGCGGCCGCACCGTTAAAATTTGAGCGAAATCCAAAACGCCGTTTCAAGGCGCGCCTGCTAGCGTTGGCCCGGGTGATGAGAACACGGGGAACGAACCCATGACGAAATTCGCAGCTTTCGCTTCCGCTGTCAGCGCGGCGGCCCTCCTTTTCGCGGCCCCGGCCGCGGCCGACTACACGATCGACGAGGATCCGGCCTTTCCGTCGGTGGTCTATATCAATTTCGACGCCGCGACGATGCCGAGGGTCATCATGGCGCCGGCCGGCGACCGGATGTCGGTCATCCATGGCGGCGCGATGGAAATACAGAGCGATGTCGCGGTGCAGCCGGACCAGACCGACCCGGATTCACCTGATCTGAACAAGACCGACACGGCCGCGAAAGACGACGCCGACCGGACGGACGAGCAGGACGACGAACAGACCGCGTCCACCACGCCGCTCGAACGCAGCGTCGACCAGCGCGTCAACGACATCCTGGGCGACCAGCAGAAGATGGAAGACATCATGATCGATGCCGACATCGAAAACCGGCTCCAAGAGGAAGCGGACCGGCTGCTCAACTGATCGGCCGGACCACGCCTCGAACGCCCGCGGCATGCCGCGGGCGTTTTTGTTTGCGCCTGCGCCTTTCCTCTCCCCGCAAGCGGGGCGAGGACGCGCGCATGTTCAGCTCTGCGAGCTTTTTGCCCCGCCCTTAAGCTCCTCGTTGCACGCGTCGCTGGCGGGGACCCCGGTCACGACGTATTCGTCTCTTCCGAATACTGCGCCCAGGAATGGAGGTCCTTGAGGATCTCGTCGATCTCGTGGGTGTGGCGCTTGCGGCGGCCGGGCGGGTAGCCGGGGCGCATGGG